>PVBE011746266.1_pt1 | contig 159635 bp, 155 predicted proteins | sample 1631181 | NCBI WGS metagenome assembly PVBE01 (sample SAMN08397723, study PRJNA350692) | Marine metagenome, whole genome shotgun sequencing project. | isolation source: water | place: Pacific Ocean | collected 2012-04 | reverse complement strand
TACGCCCTCTATGGACACCTGCACTGCCGGGTGTGTGGGCGATCCATGGTGGGGCAGACGTTGCAGGGCACGTATCGCTACTACAAGTGTCGCCGAGCGTTCGCCGGACCGAAGGACGATCGATGCCCGAGTCGATATGTGCGGACCGACGCCCTTGAGGGTGCCGTTGCCGGAGCGGTCGCTGAGGTCCTCTCCAACCCGCAGATCGTCCTCAAGGAGTTGGCGTACCTGGCGGGCCAGGACGCCTCAGGGCAGGAGGCGGGCAAGGAGCGGGCGCGGCTAGAGGAGCGCCGACGACGTCTGCGGAACCTGTACGTCCTCGGGGAGGTCGACGACGCCGACCTGGAGCGGCAACTGGACACGATCAAGCGAGACTTGACGGCGTTGGCGGCACCGGCACCGCAGGTGGCGATTCCGACTCCCGATGAACTGACCGAGATCGTGGATCGGGTGCACGGGTGGCTGCTCGATCACGAGGGCGAACTGGCCCTGGTCGCCGATGCCCTCCAGTTGGAGGTCCATGCCGATCGCGACGGGGCCGAGGTCCGTGGGGTCATCCCCGATTACGCACCGGATTGTAGTCATGCCGATGATCGAGAGAACAGAGCGTCGGGTATGCTGAAAACCAAGTCCAGCACCCTTCGCGACCAAGGAACCCATGGCCCACAATCTGCGCTACGGTCCGCTAAGAGACGTCCTCGAGACCGTCATCTTGGCGCTGATTGTCTTCTTGCTGGCCCGGGAGGCCGTGCAGAACTTCCAGGTGGAAGGCTCCAGCATGGAGCGCAGCCTCTCCGACAATCAGTTCGTTCTTGTCAACAAGGTCGCCTATCGGGAGGTGGACCTGGGCCCGTTCGACTTCCTGATCCCCGGCAAGAGCAACGGCGACTTTTTGCTCGGCGGTCCCAGCCGTGGCGACGTCATTGTCTTCGAATCTCCCTTTGATCCGCGCCGCGACTTTGTGAAACGGGTGATCGGGCTGCCGGGGGACGTAATCCGCGTGGAGGATGGGCTCGTCTTCGTCAACGACATCCCCTTGGCCGAAGACGACTACATCACTGCTCGCCCCACGTACCGGGCGCCTCCGGTAACCGTGCCCCCGGAGCACTATTTCGTACTGGGCGACAATCGAAACGCGAGCCAAGACTCGCATATCTTCGGTCCCATTCATCGAGACTTGCTGGTCGGCAAGGTGCTCTTCCGCTGGTTCCCACTCAGCGAGATCGGCGGGGCCGGCAGCCATGACCTGGTCAGCACGAATGGAGTAGTCGTTCCATGACGGACCGAGATCCGATGGAGACACTTCGCGCGGCGGGAGCGGTTCTGGAGGGGCACTTCCAGTACGCCTCTGGGAGGCACGGATCGCTCTACATGGAGAAGTTCCGGCTGCTGGAGGACCCCGCCGCAACCACTAGTCTTTGCGAACAGATACGCCGCCACTTCGCAGACGCCGAGGTAGAAGTGGTCGTCGGTCCCACCACGGGCGGGATCATCCTGGCCTTCGAGGTTGCGCGCCAGCTCGGCGTTCCCAACTTCTTCGCCGAGCGACAGGAGAGCGGCAACGGGCGTGAGTTCGCCCGCGGTTTCCAGTTCCGACCGGGGCAGCGGACCTTGGTGGTGGACGACGTCCTGACGACCGGCGGCTCGATTCGAGACACAATCGACGCAGTACGAGCGAGCGGGGGCGATCCGGTTGGTGTCGGCGTCGTGGTGGATCGCAGCGGCGGCCGGACGGATTTCGACCTCCCCCTCTTCGCATGCATGACACTGGATGTCGAGTCATTCGCTCAGGCGGACTGCCCCCAATGCGCGGAGCCCGACGGGCTAGAGCTGACGATCACGTGACGCACATCAACGACGAACCAGACGGTGAACCAACGCCGGACGCGCAGCCCCCGCTCGCTTGGCCGGAGGGCGGCGATGCCTCGACGGCGTCCCACGCTCAGCCGTCGAACTCCGGCCCACCAGCCTCCCCAGAATCATCCGGGTGGACCGGGCGCCTCATCGCTGGCGCGGCTGGAGCAGGGGTCGTACTGGCCGCCCTCGCCCTTCGAGATGTCTCGCCCCTGCGCCGAACGCCACCCGCGGCCAGGCCACCGTCGTGGCGCAAACGCGCCGCCGGTTGGCTCCGCTCCGAAGACCGTTAGCCTCGCGCAACTACCGCCCTAGACCAGGTGGCTGAGGTCCGCCCCTCTGGCGAAGATCCCCGGCGCGATGGCCGCCGCGTCCGCGAGGATCGAGAGCCCGATCGCCAGGATCGAGAACCCCATCCCGTTGGCTACGACGATCTCTTTCCGCGTGGCGCCGGGTACCGCCGCCTCCGTTGCCGCCACGCTCAGCGCGAACCAGGCCATCAGCGTCACCACGCCTACACCGAAAGCGATCGGCGGAACAAACATCAGGACCTGCCCGGCCAGCGGCACGGTCGCGAAGGCCATCGGTCGAAAGAGTGATCCGGCCTCAGCACTGCGACCGAACGCCCGCACGAGGAGGAGCCGCACCACGATCAACCAGACACCCCAGAGAGCCGCCATGGCGATCGCACCAAGGAAAAACTCCCGCAGGACAATGTTGCCGCTCCGGAGGCCATCCCCCTCCACGATCAACCACAGGCCCCCACCGATCGCCGCTGCGACGATGGCGCCAAAGACGACCAGTCCCGCGGACAATGTCTGCGAGGCGTCGGCTTGGACTTCGCTGAACACCGCCTCATCCAACCGCGCGAGCCGACGGAGCTGACTCAGAAGCAGCCGCGGGTTCCACTCCTGATCCGCGGACGCACTACGCATGAGCGAACCCGCCGGCGATGACCACGCTCGGCGCTCCTGAGACGGTTCGGAGACCGCCTCGCGCCCCAGCTCGGCGCGATCGGCAAGGCCCCGCTTCACGGGTTCGGGCGAATCCGCGGGTTGCAATACCGGTCGACCAGAACGCTCTACGTCCTCCGCGAACGGGGACGGAGGGATCTCAATCTCGAAACCTTGCTCAGCGTCGAAGAGCGACGATGTGACGGCCCCTTGGGCCTCGGATCGAACCATGGGAACCTCGGAAACCGAGCCTCCCACCACCGGCGCACACCGTACGATCGTGCTCGCATCAGGTCAACGCCTGCAGACTCTTCCAGACGATCCACGCTCCACGGGTGCCCTGCGCTGATGGCCCTGAAACGCCGATGATCTCAGTGGTGCCAACGACCGAACTGGGAGAAGATCATGCGCGATTCCCTGGCCACCCACCCGGCGTTCGGACGGGCTGCCGGCGCCGTGCCGTACCGCGCCGCCGAGAGCCTTCCCGTTCGCGATGTCATGTCTCAGCCTCCTATCCGCATCGACGTGGGAACCACGCTCGGTGAGGCTCAGGCCGCCATGATCAAGGGCAGCTTCCATCACCTGCTGGTCTACGACGCGGAACACTTCGTTGGCGTACTCTCCGACCGCGACCTGCTTGCTCACCTCAGCCCGTACCTGGGAACGCTGGCGGAGCGGCGCGGCGACACTGACACGCTGAGGCGCCGCGTCTTCCACGCCACGTCGTACGCCCCCATCACCGCGACGCCGGATGCCCCCGTATCAGAGGCGGCAAGGCTGATGCTCCATCACGGAATCTCGTGTCTACCCATCCGCGGCGCCACCGGGCGGATTGTCGGCGTCGTCACCAGCCACGATCTGATACGACTGCTCATCCACTGAGTCTCCGCCCACAGTGAATCTGGCGTGACGCGCGGGCGGAGCCGCTACGCTCGTTCCATGCACGGCCCCCAAACCACCCTCGCGGCGCTCAACGCCGAAGTTTCGGACTGCCGACGCTGCCCGCGACTCGTGGAATGGCGAGAGCAGGTCGCTGCAGAGCGACGCGCGGCGTTCCGGGACTCAGCCTATTGGGGACGCGGCGTGCCCAGTTTCGGCGACCCGCAGGCACGGTTGCTCATCGTCGGCTTGGCGCCGGCCGCGCATGGCGCCAACCGCACGGGCCGGATGTTCACGGGCGACCGATCAGGCGATTGGCTGTTCCGTGCGCTCCATCGGGCTGGTTTTGCGAACCAACCGGAGAGCGTGGATACGACCGATGGGCTGGAACTACACGACGCTTACGTGTCTGCGGTCGTCCACTGTGCCCCGCCCGAAAATAAACCGACGCCCGCGGAGCGCGAGAACTGCCTCTCCTACCTTGAACGGGAGTTGGAGACGATGCCGCGACTGCGCGTGCTCGTGGTCCTGGGCGCCTTTGCGTATCAAGCCGTGTTGCGACACTTCAAAATCCGACCGCGGCCGCCCTTCGCTCATGGAGCCGAAGTGTCGCTCCCCAGCGGGCTCACGCTGCTTTGCTCGTTTCACCCGAGTCAGCGCAACACGTTCACGGGCAAACTGACCGAGTCGATGCTCGATACCGTCTTCGAGCGCGCCCGCGAGCAGTGCCGTGAACGGACCGAGAAGCGCCCGGATTCGTGAATCCCCGCGAGACCGCACGCGCGATTGGATGTCGCTGACCGGGCGGCGACTGCCCCCGTTCCTGAGAGCGGCTCAGCGCTGCCCAAAGCGCTGGAACCACTTGCGAAACATATCTTCAGTGTCCATGCACTCGTGGAACCCGGCCTCCCGCGCGCTGATCGTGCTGTTCAGCACCGGCACGGGTAGTCGGTTCTCAGAATTGAGCATCACATCCGTATAGACGAGTGAGTTGTAACCGACGAACTCAAGAATGGTTTTGGGGACGCCCAAGCCGTACTTCTCGACGATCGCTCCCCATTCGGCGTCGCGCTTCGGCAACTCCTCCGTCAACGACATCGGCCGCCGCTCACCCACCTCCATCCCCATCGTCTCGGCGATCGCCGGCCAAACGTTCTCCCAGAGAAACACGTCGCCGTTGGTCAAATTGAAAGTCCCGCCACTCGCCGCCGGAGATGTCGCCGCCCAGGACAGCGCGTGAGCAACGAGGTCTGCGTCGACCGCTTCCCGCAGGGTGGGACTGTCCCCCACGCCAGGGAAGTCCAGCGGACGGCCCGCTTCGCGAAGAAGCGCCGCGTAGGCCACCAAGGCCGGGATCGGGTTCATGTTGTTCCCACCCGCATCGCCGTAGATGACCGTGGGTCGAAAGACGGTAAGCCCCCAAGAGGCGGACTGCTGCCTTTCGTGGAGATAGTCCTCCTGTACGAAGTAGAAGTTCGGATGCTCGCGCCGAGGTTCCCGTTCTCGCAGCGGATTCTTGACGCCATCCATCCCAATATCCGGATGGTGGAGGCCATAGGCCTTTGTTCCATGCAAGAGAGAGATATGCTGGAGGGCGTCCGAAGAGCGAGTCAGCGGCTCGAAGAGGTTCCGCAACATTGCTCCGTTGCGCTCAATCAATTCCGGATCGATCCAGCCCGGCATCAAGCCTGGGATCTCTTGCAGCGCCGCATAGACCAGATGCGTCACACCCTCCATCGACCTGAAGGCCGATTCACAGGCCGCGGCGTCCGTGAGATCCACGGAGAGAAGTTCGGCGCCGGGGAGATCAGTGGGCACGCGCCGCGACACTCCTTCGACGTCCCAATCGGGAAGTGACGCGAAGTGCTGGATCGCGGCATGCCCCACAAGACCGGAGGCGCCCGCGATAAGAACCTTGTTCATGGCGGTCTTCCCTCTGTCAGCCGTGCCGCCAAGTGGTGGTCAAAAGTGCACGGCCGTCGATCAGGAAACTACAGGCCCCCGCGCGGGAACGGAAGGGACCGCAGACGTGACGATTCCCGCCTCCGAAAGAGAGCGGGAGTCGAACGGATGCCCAACCAGTGCCCGTGACGGTCCGCCGATCCACTGACGCTCTCCGCCGAACGCCCACGGCCGCTACGCAGCTTCGAGCTCAGCGCAGCTGAACACCTCACCCGGTTCCACCCGGTTGCCACACGTCTCGCCAAAGGCTTCGTCGTCCGAGTCTAACGGCGATTCCCAGTAGAGGCGATCGCACGAGTCGTACACGCCAGTCGCACACTCGTCACGCAGAGCGGTGAGGTCCGTTTCCACGAAGAGATCCCCATCCGTCGCCGTCAGGACCGAATCGAACAGCCCACCGAAGAGGGCGGTCACATCCGTGACCAACTCCGCGGGAGGCGCGGTAATCCGAGTGTCCGCGCCAAAGTCGAACAAGTCGTAGCGGAAACGCACGCTCGAGACCATTTCGCCGCCTTCGACGCCGCTGAGATCGATGACCATGTCGAAACGCCGCATGCGCTCCTGTTCATCCACCCAAATCGTTACCGGCACCGCTCGCAGCGGGTCGATCGAATCGCCTGCCAAAGACAGGAGCGATCCGTACTCTCCCTCATCGAGTGCGTAGTTCTCGATCGCCTCGATGAAGTCCACGATTCCGGAGTACCGCGTTGTCGCGACGCCATCGATCTCAACTGTTTCTCCGGCGGACAGGTCCCCGATTCCTCGGAGGAGTTGGAGGAACTGGTCAGGGGAGGAGGCTTGGTCAAACCCAGTCACGCTGCCCAGCGCCTCACTGCCCAAGGCGGTCCCAGAGAAGCTGACCCACGGCGTGTCGACGCCGAAGACATCGCCGAAGAGCCCCCAACTCATGTAGACCGCATCGCCGACCACGACGAGCTCGAGTGGGTCCCGGAACAGTGCGAAAATCTCGCCCAGTTCCTGGGCATCATCGCCGCCGAACTCGGCGGCGATGACATCGATGATCGGCGAGAAATCCATGCTCATCGCAAGCGCCTCGTTGGACGGATCAACGGCACCATCTCCGCCAAGCGCGATCCCGCTGGGCAACTCAGGGCTGGCGCCGATCTCCATCAACCACCGGAAGCGATAGCTCTCCGAGACGGTGCTCAACACCGATGCTGTCACCAGCTCGTTCTCGCCTGACGCCCTACTGGCCGCCGCACGCTTGGGCGGAGCACTGGATACGGAGGCACCCGACGCGTCGTCCTCAGATTCCGCCGCATCTTCGGGGCGGCTGTCATCAGCCTCCTCAAGGTCAGCCACCGCCGATCCGGGATCGCTTACGTCCACGGCTGAAGGAGCCGCTGCCTCCGCGCTCACCGCTGCCTCGGGCTCGGGCTCGGGCTCGGATGTCTCAACGCTGCCGGATCCGGACGAGCACGCCGCCAGGAGAACCGCGGCCAGGACCAGGGTGAAAGAAGTCAGACGCCTCATTGGGCACGCCGATCTGAATGGCCCCGCGGGTACGGGGCTCTTCAGATCACCGACAGACTCCCCGGTCCTGCACATTCCTCAGCGAAATTCACGGAAACTGCGCGCGCCAAGCACAAGGCCGAAGGCGGCGGTCCTCCACGGGGCCCAGAGTCCTTACATCGTGAGGACGGTCCGCGTCACCTCGCCCGCCTTCATCGCCCGAAACGCCTCGTTGAGATCCTCAAGGCCGCCCGTGCGCGTAATCATCTCATCCAGCTTCAGACGCCCCTGCATGTAGAACTCCACGTAGTTGGGCATATCGACGCGGAAGCGATTCGAGCCCATCGAGCTTCCCTGGATCTTCTTCTCGCTCAAGAACGAACTTCCATCGAGTTCCAATTTCTGACCCTGCGGCACCATGCCGATCACCGTCGCCAGTCCGCCGCGTTGGAGCACCTCGAACGACTGCTCCGCCGTCCGCTTCAACCCGATCGCCTCGAAGCTGTATTCGACGCCCTCGCCGGTCAGCCCCTGAATCGTCTCCACCGGATCCGACGTCGACGCGTCGACGTCATGCGTGGCGCCGAACTCCCGCGCCGTCGCCAGCTTCTCCTCCACGGTGTCGACCGCGATGATCTGGCGCGCTCCGGCAATTCGGGCGCCCTGGATCGCGGACAAGCCGATCCCCCCCGCCCCGAACACCACAACGCTGGAGCCGGGGCTGACTTTCGCGGTATTCAGCACCACGCCAACCCCGGTCGTGACGCCGCACCCAATCAACGCCGCTTTGTCCAGCGGCATGTCGTCTCGGATCTTCACCAAGGCGTTCTCGTGGACGAGCATCTGCTCCGCGTAGGTCGACAGCCCAGCGAACTGGGTCACCGGCTCATTGCCGAGACGGTATTTCGGCGGTGCGTCCGCCGATCGTCGCGTTGCCGGGCTCTGGCAGAGATGCGTGCGGCCGGTCAGACAGAAGTCGCAGTTCCCGCAGAACACCGACGGACAGGCGATGACGTGGTCGCCGGGAGCGAAGTCGTGCACGCCTGGCCCGACGGCCGCCACGACGCCGGCCCCTTCATGCCCGAGGATCGCTGGGAGCGGCCCCATCATGGTCGTCAGGTCGTAGAGCCCTTCGACAAAGTGCAGATCACTGTGGCAGACGCCGGAAGCGGCGGTCTCAACCAACACCTCACGCCCCGGAGGTTCGTCCACCGTGATCTCCTCCACGGTGAGCGCTTGGTTGACTTCGTGGAACACGGCTGCACGCATTGGATATCCCCCTGAAGGTGGCCCGCCCCCCCCGGGCGGACCACTGAATCGGACGAGTCGAGCTCCTTCATTCTGAAATGATCTGGAAGTTTCGCGGCTACTCGGGTCGCGGCAAACCGATCGCGTCGAAAGAGTCTTGCCCCGCGTCATACTTCGCCTGGACATCGGTCATGATGGCGATGGAGTCCGCGCGCCGCGCCTGGGTCTGAAAGACCGCCTGCTCATTGCGACGGGCCGCCGGCATGGTGAGTTCGCGGCCTTGCCGGAAGCTCCGCTTGCACGCCTCCAGTGACCAGGCGGGCCATCGGGCGATGTGCGCCGCCCAGGCGATCGCTTCTTCGCGCAACGTGTCGTCCGGTACCACGTGGTTGATCGCGCCAAGCTCAAGCGCCTGCCGCGCCGAGATGGGACGGCCATCCAGAATCATCTCCAGGCACTTCGTCGGTCCGATGAGGTCCGCCAGCCGCGTGGTGCCGCCGGCGCCGGGGATGATCCCCAGGCCCACTTCCGGCTGCCCGTAGGTGGCCGAGTCCGCCGCGATCCGGAGATCACAGGCCCAGGAGAGTTCCGCCCCACCACCCCAGGCCTGCCCATTGTTCGCCGCGATGGTGATCAGCGGTCGCTCGCCGATCTGCTCGAAAATGTTCGGACCAGGAGGCGGCGTCGCGCCGCCACGTTCGTCGATCATCGCCTGCATGTCGATGATGAATTGCAACGACCAGTGTGCAATGAAGTAGCCGGGCGTATCCGAAGCCAGAACACAGACTTTGCTGCCCGCCGCTTCGACGGCCTCGACTCCCTCCATGATCTTGCCGGCCAGCTCGATCCCCCCGAAGTTCCTGGGCGGATCCCCGAACACAACCAAACCGACATCTTCGGCGGGATAGGAGACATCCAGGGACACGGGCATGGGCGATTCCTCTCATTCGTCAGGGGTTCGCCCGCGAGTCTAGTACGCCGCGCCGAAAACGCTAACCATCGACTGCCGAAGTCTGACTGGGCGCGCTTGTAATCCCAGTACCGGCCCTGGGAACCGCGAGGGCGCCCTCGATGTCGACTGGGAGCCGTCCCAGGACGATACGGTCAGACCGTCGGTCCGAAGTGAAACGCGGCGGCCAACGCATCGCGCCACGACACGCGGGCCAACTCTTCTTGCACATCCGAAACGGTCCGGGCCATGACGATGAGGTCATGCCTGACGCCATCGAGATCCTGAACGTGGGCGCGGAGTCGCGCCTCCTCGCGGAATCCCACGTGCCGGCACAAGGCGATCGCCGACGTCTGATCGGGCGTCATCTGTGCGATCGTCTTCTCGACTCCTAACTCGCCCGCCAACGCTAAGGCAAAACGCACGAGCAGGCTTCCCAGTCCGGATTCCCGCCGCCCGGTCTCCACCGCTATGTGCATCTCCGCGACGTGGGCCATCCACTCCGGCTGGGTCCGATCGAGCGTCACGTAGCCCACGACCTGCCCGCCCGATATCGCCAGCACGGAAGTCATCCGGCCTTCCGCTACCTCTCGCAGCCAACCCGCCACGACCTCGGCCTGGCGAATGTCGCGACGCAGGTGCAGAAGATCGTGGTCGGGAAGTCGACGCGCGAACGCGACGATTTCGTGCGCGTCCCCGGACTCCGCCAGGCGCAGCGTCGCGTGTTGATCCCCGAAGTTCGCCAGAACGGGAAGCTCAAGCCTTGGACCAGTCATCGTCTCCGCTCTCCCAGCGACCGGGGGCCGGACGCGCTCATTCTAGCTCTCCGCGGCGAACACCCACCGCCGAAAGAAGAACCGAGTAGGATGTCCCGCGAAGGATGCCCCCTTGCCCAGCGTGCTATTCCTTTGCGTCCACAATGCCGGCCGATCACAGATGGCCGCGGGATGGCTTCGCTCGCTCGCCGGACCGAACGTGACCGTACGCTCCGCGGGTTCTGCGCCGGCCGAGGCGATCAATCCCATCGCCGCGCAAGCGATGGCTGAGATGGGGATCGATATTCGGGGGCATTCTCCGCAGCGCTGGACCGATGCCATGGCCCTCAGCGCGGACATCGTCGTCAGCATGGGTTGCGGCGATTCCTGCCCCACCCACCCCGGCGCCCGTCTCGTGGAGTGGGACATACCCGACCCCGCCGGACACGCGCTCGACAAGGTCAGGCCGATCCGGGACAGAATTAAGACGGAGGTTCAGAACCTGCTACGGGAGCTCGAGGCACCCTTGCGCTCGTCTGAATAAACGCCACAACCCAGCATCCGTGACACATCCACGTTAGGTCACGCATACGCGGTCGCTTTACGGGAAATCACCCTGTACGATCCCTGCGGTCTTAGGCATGACGCTTGTCAGGAGCAGCCCGCCGCGATGCCCAGAGCCTCTTCCCAGACCCTTTCCGCTGCGCAGCGACGACCTATCCCTCTGAGCATTCCGCGATATCTCTCAAACTTCGGTAAGCAGTCGGACACTATTTGTGAGCCACCCGACGCCCCCCCTCGAGGGCGCTGACTCCACCAGGTCAGGGCCAAGTCCAGCGCGAGCGTTGCTCGTTCTTGCGTTTCTTTACATTTTTCTCGTCGGCGTTTCGATGCTCGAAGCGGGCATCAAGGCCTTCGGCGCTGGCTTCCAAGACGACCTGCTCAGCAACGTCGACCACCCGATCGCGGGACTCTGCGCCGGCATCCTCGCCACTGTCCTCGTCCAATCCTCCTCGGTGAGCACGGCCACAATCGTGGGCCTGGTTGGGGCGGGCACCCTGACCGTCGATGCGGCCGTTCCCATGATCATGGGCGCGAACATCGGCACCACCGTCACCAATACGCTGGTCGCGCTTGGCTCCGCTGGTCGCAGTGACGAGTTCCGCCGTGCCTTCGCCGGCGCCACCATGCACGATTTCTTCAACCTCATCGCCGTCGCCGTCTTCCTCCCCCTCCAGGTCGCGACCGACTTCCTCTCCAAGGCCGCGACCGAGATCGCCGAACTCGTTGGCGGAAACGTGGGCGGCAGCCAGACCAAGAGTCCGATCAAGAAGATCGTCAAGGAGCCGGTGGGCTGGATCACGGATGCGATTGAGTCCGTCGCCGATTCCAGCGACGTCGTCGGCGGACTACTTCTCGCCTTGGGGATCCTCCTCATCTTCGCGGCCCTCGCCTTCATCACTCGCAACATGCGCTCACTCATCGCCAGCCGCATCGAGCACGCCTTGAATTCGCTCGTCGCGCGAGGCGGCGGGCTCGTGGGAATGGTCTTTGGTCTCTTCATGACCCTTGCCGTTCAATCCTCCAGCATCACGACCTCCATCCTGGTGCCGATGGTGGGCTCCGGCGTTCTCTCCGTGCGAAACGCGTACCCCATCACCCTCGGCGCGAACCTGGGCACGACGGTGACGGCCTTGCTCGCCTCCCTCGCGGTCGACTTGCGGGCGGGCCTCGTCGTCGCGCTAACGCACACGCTCTTCAATCTCGCTGCTATCGTGACCATCTATCCAATCCCGCGAGTCCGCTACGTGCCGGTCGATCTCGCCGAACGCCTCGCCGATCTGGCCGTGGCGAATCGCCCAATCGTTGCGGTCTATGTCGGCGGTATGTTCGTTCTGGTACCGCTCATCGGCTTACTGGCATTCAGATGAAAAGGACGCGGCGATGGTCTTAAAGTTCTTCCGCAGCGGGCGACGGGACAATCTCGAACACATTCAGAACAAGCTGATCGAGATGCTGGCGCACGATCGTCACAGCTTCGATTCCGCTACCGCGGCGCTCCTCTCCGGCGCCGATCCGGCGGCCGTGGGGCCCGAGCTCCGCGCCACCGATGGCAAGGTCAATGAGCTGGAACGAGAGATCCGGCGCGAGCTCGTGGTGCATGCGACGGTCCATGGCGCCGGAGATGTGGCGGCGATCCTCGTCTACATGAGCATCGTCAAAGACGCCGAGCGGATTGGGGACTACGCCAAGAACATCTTCGATCTCTCCGCCTCCGGCGTGGATTTTTCGAAGGCCGACGACCGCGCGGCGATGGTCGACTTCACCACCCGGGCCTCGGAGATGATCACCGAATCCGCGAGCGCCTTCGCCGACGAGGACCAAGAGCGCGCCCAAGCGCTTGTCGCTGAAGCCGATCAGATGCTCGACTCATTCGACAGCCTCGTCGATGCGCTCGTCGTGTCCACGGACGTGGCCAGCGAAGCCGTGCCGCGCGCCCTGTTCTACCGGCATCTCAAGCGCATCACGGCTCATCTCATGAACCTGCTCTCCGCCGTCATCGTGCCGGTCGATCGACTCGACTACTCCGACGAGCCCGACGTCTAGCCGGTCTCCCGCCGCGAGAGTGCACGCCGTGTCTCTAGATCTACGGGACGACCCGGAAGATCGTTCCCTGGATCGACACGAAGTAGAGCCCGCCGAGATTGTCGATCCCCACGGACACCAGCTGATCGACGGTAGCGATGACGCTGGGCGTCCCGGGCCTCGCCGCGTTGACGGCCCAGATCGTGTCGGAGGCCCAGTCCCCGTAGATATATGCCCCCTGCAAGCCCACGTGCTGCGCGCCTCGGTAGACGAGGCCGCCCGTCACAGACCGACCTTCTTCACGCTCATACACCAGAACGGGCGCGACGGCGTTCACGCTCGAACAGGGATCGACGGAGAAGCAGCGAGTTCCCTCCATCAGGTTCCAGCCGTAGTTCCCTCCACGCTCAACGATATCGATCTCTTCGAGTGCCTCAAAACCCACATCCCCAACCCACAGCTCTCCGCTCGCCGGGTCGAATCCCATCCGCCAGGGGTTGCGGAACCCATACGCCCAGATTTCCGGGCGCGCCCCGGGAGTGGAGAGAAAGGGATTATCCGCTGGGGTCTCATAGGGTTGAGCCACACTCGCGGTTGAAACATCGATCCGAAGGATCTTGCCGTTCAGCACCGACAGATCCTGTCCGCGATCTTCAGGGTCCCCCTGCGGGCCGCCATCCCCCACACTGAGATACAGCATGCCATCGGGACCGAATCGAACGGTCCCACCTCGATGATTCTGAGTCGGTTGCGGGATCCGCAAAAAGAGAAGCTCCGTCCCCGTGGACGTGAAGCGTGCGAGTCGCGTCTCTCCCTCGCCCGAGTAGTAGGCGTAGACGAACCCGTTCGTCGCGAAGTTCGGGTCCACGGTCACGCTCAGCAAACCGTCCTCGGTTGCCAACGTCACCTGACCGCGCAGGTCGAGCAGAGTCCCGGTGACGTTGCCTTACAGGTCGTAGCGCCGAACCAGCCCGTTCTTGGACACGATGAAGATCTCGTCCCTGGGCAGCGGCCCGAGGTCCACGGGATTGGACTCTGTGGCGAACACCTCAAGGTCCACGGGGTCGAAAGTCGTCGGCCCAGCGGAACCGAACGCCACCCAATACGCCATGCCTCGTTCCAAGGTGGCGAGAGAGTTCAACGGCTCGGGCAGTCCCACGTCGAACAGCGCGAACGATTGCGCCGCGGCATTCCATCCGGTTACTTGTTCCGCGGCAAGCTGGACTGCTGCCGCGCTCGCGGGCGTCTCCGCGGCTGTCCATCCGATCAAGCGCAGCCCCATTGTCGCTGGCTGCGCGACCACCGTCGCCAAGGGGGGTAGATCCCACGTCACTTGTCCCGTCACCTCGACCCAGAGCCCGTCACCCGCGCTGAGTGACGCCAGCGAGTTGACGAAGATCGGCGCCGTCCGCAACCACGACTCAAACTGCCGTGCCTCCGCGTCCCATCGATGCAGTGAGCGCACATCGGCAAGCGCTCCAACAACCTCTTCCGGCGTCCCATCGCGCGGCGCTGCGACCAGGTTCCAGCGCGCGACCAAGGTGATCGAACCATTCTGCGCCTGGACATGAGGCGCGGGCTCTGAGAGCGTCGCGATGACCCCGACGCCAATCGCCACGACAACGACGAGAGATACCCAACCCCACCTCGGACTCCGCATGGTGCCTCCCCGGCCCCCGACCCGATGAGCGTACGCCACCGGACAGGACAAGGACCCGCCAGTGCGCGATTCCAAACATGGGAGACTCCCCCTCCGGTGCGAACGGTGCGCTAATCTCTGCCCAATCCAGGCTGCCAACAGACTGGGTTCGTGAAGCGAACGGAACAAATCCCATGGCCATCCCCACGATCCACGGCGTCCCCATCGTCGATATCGACAGCCACTACACGGAGCCGCGCGACCTCTGAACCTCCCGCGCGCCCGCCAAATACAAGGACCGCGTCCCCCACGTCGTCATGGGCGACGCGGGACACGAGCACTGGGTCGTCGATGACGGCGTCGACTTCGGACCGCTGGGGTTCACCGTCGTCCGCAACGATGGCACCAAGGCCTAGGGCAAGATCAGCCTCTCCTCGTTTGAGGAGAGGAGCCCCGCCGCCAGCGACATGAACGAACGCCTCGGCGTTCTCGACCAGCTCGGACTCTCACAGTCGATTCTCTATCCCAATGTCGGCGGCTTTGCCAGCAACCGCTTCCTCGACATCAAGGACGCCGAGCTTCGCAACATCACCGCCCGCGTCTACAACGATGCAGCGGCGGAGGTGCAAGCCAACGGCAAGAACCGCCTCTTTCCTCAGGCCGTTGTTCCCTTCTGGGACATCCCGGAGGCAGTGCGCAAACTCCAACGCATCAAGGATCTCGGCCTGACCGGCATCACCATGTGCGACACGCCGGAACTCCTGGGCCTCCCCTACCTCCACGACACCCATTGGGGCCCTTTCTGGGCGACCTGCGAAGAGCTCAAGATCCCCGTCAACTTCCACATCGGCGCGGGCGGCGAGATCGCACAACAGGTCGTTTGGGAGGGGTATTCCCCGCAACGCCGCCTCGCAGCGACCAGCGTCTCGCTCTTCATCGTCCAGTTCCGCACGGTGATGAACCTCATCCTGAGCGGTCTCCTGGAGCGCTATCCCACGCTCAACTTCATCTCGGTGGAGAGCGGCCATCGGCTGGATTCCGTTCGTCCTGGAAGCGCTGGAGTGGCAGTTCGACGAAACCATGCCCGATGAGCGCGAAGGCCTCTCGCTCCGCCCCAAGGAGTATTTCCAGCGGCAGATCTCCGCCTCGTTCTGGTTTGAGGACTTTGGCCCCCGGACGATGATCGAGCAGATCGGCGCCGACAACGTCATGTTCGAGGTCGACTTTCCCCACCCCACCTGCCTCTACCCGCATGCCCAGGAGCACATCACATCCGTGACGGAGGACATGGACCCCACCGTCCGCCGCAAGATCCTCCACGACAACGCGGCCCGGATCTATAACCTCCCCGACCCGGACTAGCGCGCGGGCCCCCGGCGCTGAGCGGGCGCGCTAGATGCCAGGCGCGCCTGCCTTGCCCTGCCTGCGGTGATAGATCGCGTTGAAGACCCCGTAGGCGCCGCAGCGACTGCAATCCACGTCGTTGCCGTAGCAGCAGAAGGGGCGCTCGAATTGTCCGCCGTCTCCCATGTAGAGCGGCAGCATCTTGCGTGTCTCACAGTTCTCACCGTGCGCACCCGTCGCCTCCAAGCAGACGTCCGACTTCATCAGCTCGAGCGCCCCGATGTTCGTCTTGACGACCTGCGGATAGCGCCGTTTCACCGCGATCACCCGATCGACAATCGGGTCCCGATCGCTGAGGTCGTGCCAGGCGAGCCCTGTCTCGTCGTTCTTCGTGGGCACATAGAACGTGAACGCCACGCCGTCGACAGGCCAGTCCTGTACCTCCGCCACGAAATCTTCCAGGCCGGCCTCGTTGTGCCGCGTCAGGGTCATCTGCAGGATCACCGTCGTTCCGTCCGCGGCGTCCCGTGCGAAGACCGACTCCTTCACTTTGTCGAAGACGCCCTCGCCGCGAATCGCATCATTCAGAGCGCGTGGACCGTCCAACGACACGGTCACCAGATGTCCCGGCACGGAGGGGATCCCATAGGTCCCATTCGTCACGATCGAGCTCGACTCGAAGAGCGGCATCGCCTGCATCACCAGGTCCTTACGGATCATGGGCTCGCCGCCCATGAAGAGCATGGAGCGGATCTGGTGCTTATCGCGCAGCACCTCGAGCTGGTGCAGCATCGTGGCCTCGTCCATCTTGTCCTGCGGGCGGTTCGGATTGTCGGCTCGGAAGACGAAGCAATGCTTGCAGGAGAGATTGCAGACGTTCGTCACGTTCACGAGAGCTGCGGAAAACCGCGTCTCCCCGAAGTCCGTCGGTGCGCTCAATCGGTTGGTGTTCTTCGTCGTCATGCATCACCCTCGCCATAGCCGGACTCCCGTCGAACGGTCCGTCACACGGCGGACCCGTTTGAGCGCCCAGCGAAATCAATTCTCGCATGATCCTCCCGTCGAATGCGCGCGCGATCTCTCCCCCGGGGGCCCCATCCGATAGCCTGCACCCTGTCTTGACGCGCCTTGGAGGGATCAACGTGCCGGTCGCCCGCCCTTTCTGTTTCGCCATCCAGTCCTTCAGCGCCCCCAGCGGGGCGGTCTGGCGCGAAACCGCGCGCAAGACCGAGGACCTCGGCTATTCTGCGCTCCATCTGGCCGATCACTTCCTCGGCCCAGGGCCCGCCATCGAACGGGCAAACCATCCCGTTCAGACCCTGGCGGCGATTCCCGCGATGGCCGTCGCGGCGGAGGCGACCTCGACTCTCCGCATCGGCTGCCGTGTCTTCTGCATCGATTATCACCACCCCGCCATGCTCGCCAAGGAGGCCACGACGCTCGACCTCTTCTCAAGCGGACGGCTTGAGCTGGGCTTGGGCGCCGGCTGGATCAGGTCGGAGTATGAGTCCGCCGGAATCCAGTTCGACCCACCAGGCAAGCGGATCGCCCGACTGGCCGAAGCGATCACCGCCATCAAGTCGCTCATGTCACCCGGACCCATCCAGCTCGACGGGGAGCACTACTCGATTCACGACTTCGAAGGCTCGCCACAGCCCATCCAACAGCCGCACCCTCCGATCATGGTCGGCGGCGGCGCGCGACGCATCCTGACGTTGGCGGCCCAGGAGGCCAATATCGTGAGCTTCAACTTCGACAACAGCAGCGGCATGATCGGCCCGGCGGGACTCCAGAGCGCGACGGCGAAGGCAACCGCCGAAAAGGTTGGCTGGGTCCATGACGCCGCCACCGCCGCCGGCCGCCTCGACGAGATCGAACTCGAAATCGGCGCCTACTTCACAGTCGTCACGCCAGACGGCCGTGCAGCCGCGGAGGGCATGGCCGCCGCCTTCGGATTACACGTCGATGAGATGCTGGAACACCCCCACGCACTGATCGGATCCGTCGACGCCATCTGCGAGGAACTGGAACGGCGTCGCGATCTCTACGGCATCTCCTATGTCACGGTCCCTTACGAGCAGGCGGATGCGTTCGCCCCAATCGCGGCGCGACTGTCAGGCACGTAGCTGCTGTCGAACCACCCAATGGCCCGACCCGCGTTGACCCCGACCCGCCGCGGCAATACCTTCCCGCAGTGACCGCCGAGCTCACCACCACCGATCTCCGCACACAAGCCCTCGTCTTCGTCGGGCTGAAGATGCGCGTCGATCGAGAGATGCTCGTGGCGCATCTGGCCACGCGGGACTCAGACGCCCTGATCGGCGAATGCACGGCGGCAGGGCTGCTTCGCGAAGTGGCTGGTGGGCGCCTCATGCTCGCCGATGACGGCAAGAGTGAGCGCGCGGCCTACTACGAGTCCGCCGCGTCGGCACCTTGGGCAGCGGCTCTTCGCGCTCAATACGAACGCTTCCTGCCGGTCAACGCTCGCTTCCTGGACTGGATGAATCGCTGGCAGGTCCGCGACGGCGTCCCCAACGAACACGATGATCCTGCCTACGACGACAGCCTGCTCGAAGAGCTGGCGACACTCCACGCCGAAGCCGATCCAATTCTCGCGGATGCCGCCGGCGCTCTCCCACGCCTCGAGTGTTTCCGCGCCACGCTCGCGAACGCCCACGTCCAGATCGGGAACGGCGACACGCAGTTCGTGGGCAATCCCCGGATCCTCTCCTATCACCAAACCTGGTTCGAACTCCATCAGGATCTGATGGACTCGCTCGGTATTGCTCGCAGCGAATGATGCGCCGCGGTCGATGGGGTGGGCGGCGCGACGGAGGAGGCTCGCACGACGGCCTCGCGCCGAGACAGGCTCACATGGCCGAAGCTGTCCTGGGGAGCCGCCGCTGGCACAGCAGTCGTGTTGGGCACCGGCTTCCGACCGACGAGCGAGCCGAACCCTAGTTCCCAGGCCAGCCCAGCGCGATACTCCCCATGCTGGGAGCGAGAGGGCGCCGTGCGCCGTCGGCGCCGAAGTGGAGAGACGACACATGAGTGTGACGAGCTTGTTGATCGCCAATCGAGGCGAGATCGCGATCCGGATCATCCGAGCAGCCGCTGAACTCGGCATCCGCACGGTCGCGATCTACTCGGAAGATGATGCGCAGTCCCTGCATACTCGCAAGGCGGATGAGGCTCACGCCCTAGAGGGCAAGGGTGCTCCCGCCTACCTGAACGCCGAGCAGATCATCGCCGCGGCCAAGCAGACCGACTGCGATGCCATCCACCCCGGCTACGGTTTTCTCAGTGAGAACGCGAACTTCGCCCGACGCTGCGCGGAGGAAGGCATCACCTTCGTGGGCCCTCAGGCCGCGACGTTGGAGCTCTTCGGCGACAAACTCCAGGCCCGAGCGCTGGCGGAAGAACACGAGGTACCGGTTCTTGCGGGCACCACGGGACCCACCAGCCTCGAAGACGCCCGCGCCTTCCTCACCTCGCTGCTGCCCGATGGGGCCGTGATGATCAAGGCGGTCGCCGGGGGCGGTGGCCGTGGGATGCGAGCCGTTCGCTCCCTCGACGAGATTGATGCGGCCTTCGCCCGTTGCCAGTCCGAGGCCGCACAGTCCTTCGGCAACAGCGATGTCTACGTGGAGCAACTCGTCACCGACGCCCGCCACATTGAGGTACAGATCGTCGGCGATGGATCGGGAGCGGTCACCCATCTCGGCGAACGCGAATGCAGCATCCAGCGTCGACATCAAAAGCTGGTCGAGGTCGCACCGTCGCCGGGCTTGCCGCCGGGGCTACGCGCCCGACTCACCGCATCTGCCGTGCATCTGGCCCAAGCCATCAAGTACGACAATCTCGGCACCTTCGAGTTCATCGTCGATGCAAACGATCTGCGAGACGACTCCGACTACGCGTTCATCGAAGCCAACGCCCGCCTCCAGGTCGAACACACCGTCACCGAAGAGGTGACCGGACTCGACCTCGTGCAGATTCAGCTGCAACTCGCGGCGGGCCAATCTCTCACGGATCTCGGCATTCAGCAGACGGACATTGCCCCCCCGCGCGGCTTCGCGTTGCAGGTCCGCATCAACATGGAGACGATGGCCGCCGATGGCACCACCCGGCCCGCCGGGGGTTCGCTGGCCACCTTTGAAATCCCTTCCGGACCCGGCATCCGCGTCGATACCTTTGGCTACGCTGGCTATCGCACCAGCCCCAGTTTCGATTCTCTGCTGGCGAAACTGATCGCCCACTCGCCCTCTCCCGATTTCGCGAACGTCGTCAATCGCACCTATCGGGCCCTCTGCGAGTTCAAAATCGATGGCGTGTCCACCAACATCCCCTTCCTCCAAGGCCTCCTCCAGCACCCCGACTTCCAGGCCAACCAGATCTACACGCGGTTCGTCGACGACCAAGTCGCGGAGCTCGTCGAGAACGACGACCATCGCCGTCTCTTCTACGAGCCCCCGGCGGTGGCCGCCGCGCCTCCTAGCGGGGGACAGAGCCTCGCCGGCATCCGTGTGGACTCGGTTGACCCGCTCGCCGTTCTCGATCATGGCAAGGGGGCCACGAGCGCTCCCCCCGTGCCCACCGAAGAAGCAGTCGCCGCCCCTGCGGAACTGGGGGGACCGGAGAACACCGTGCCGGTTCGCGCGCCGATCCAGGGCACGATCGTCAGCATCCTCTCCCGCGAGGGCGATCTCGTCCGGGCCGGTCAGCAGCTCCTCGTCATGGAAGCCATGAAGATGGAACACGTCATCAACTTCGAGACGAGCGGCATCGTCCGGTTGATCGGCGTCAGCGAAGGCGACACCGTCTTCGAAGATCACGCGCTGGCCTTCATCGAAGAGGCCGACGTGGGGGAAGCCGAAGCGACCGAAGCCGAAGCGATCGACCTCGATCACATCCGCCCCGATCTCGCCGAAGTACACGCGCGACACGCGGTCACGCTCGACGATGCCCGCCCCGCGGCGGTCGAGCGCCGCCGCAAGACCAAACAGCGCACCGCCCGCGAGAACATCGACGACCTCTGCGATGCAGGCACGTTCGTCGAGCACGGCGGCCTCGTCCTTACGCCCGGCACCGGCCTGGCCCAGGAGGAGGTGATCAAGAAGTTCCCCACGGACGGCATGATCACCGGCGTCGGCACCGTCAACGGCGATCTCTTCGACAGCCCTGAATCGCGAACAGTAGTGCTCTCTTATGACTACACCGTGCTGGCCGGAACCCAAGGCGCCGTCAACCACCCCAAGACGGACCGCATGCTGGAGCTAGCCGAGAAGTGGCGGAATCCCGTGGTGTTCTACACCGAGGGGGGCGGGGGGCGCGCTGGCACGGGCGGTAAACGGGCGGGCGGGCGCAACACCAGCGACGGACCCGATGTCGGCGGCGGGCGTCCGCTCGACACGCCCACCTTCACAACCATGGGCCGGCTCTCAGGCCTCGTGCCGCTGGTTGGCGTGACCTCGGGCTACTGCTTCGCCGGAAACGCCGCCCTGCTCGGTTGCTGCGACGTCATCATCGCCACCGCCAACTCCAATATCGGCATGGGCGGGCCCGCCATGATTGAAGGGGGCAACCTCGGCGTCTTTCATCCCACGGAGGTGGGTCCGATGGACGTGCAGGTCCCAAACGGCGTCGTCGACATCGCCGTGGAGGATGAGGAAGAGGCGACCACCGCCGCCCGCAAGTATCTCTCCTATTTCCAGGGCCGGGTGCGCGATTGGGACTGCCCCGACCAGCGCCTCTTGCGCCGCATCGTTCCCGAAAACCGCCTCCGCATCTACGACGTCCGCGACGTGATCGAAGGCCTCGCCGACACCGACTCCGTTTTAGAACTGCGCCGCCACTTTGGCCTCGGCATGGTGACCGCCTTCATCCGCGTCGAGGGGCGGCCGATCGGCGTCGTCGCCAACAACCCGTCGCATCTTGCCGGCGCGATCGACAGCGACGGCTCGGACAAAGCGGCACGCTTCATGCAGCTCTGCGATGCCTTCGATATCCCCATCCTCGTCCTCTGTGACACGCCCGGGATGATGGTGGGACCCGAGGTGGAGAAGACCGCCCTGGTTCGACATTGCAGTCGGCTCTTTGTCACCGGCGCCAACCTCACGGTCCCCCACTTCACCATCGTCCTGCGCAAGGCTTATGGCCTCGGCGCTCAGGCGATGGCCGGGGGCAGCTTCAAGGAACCGATGTTCGCCGTCGCCTGGCCGACCGGCGAATTCGGGGGTATGGGCTTGGAAGGCCAAGTCAAACTCGGCTACCGCAACGAACTGGCGGCGATCGAAGACGCCGAAGAGCGCACCGCCCGCTACGAGGAACTCGTCGAGCGCGCCTACGACCGCAGCCGCGCCCTCAACTCCGGCGTCTCCTTCGGCGTCGACGACGTGATCGACCCCATGGACACGCGCCACTGGATCAGCAACGCGCTCAGCTCCGTCCCCAAGACCAACCGCCGCCTGGAGAAGAAGCGTCGCAACGTCGACACCTGGTAGACCCCTCGCTGACCGCGCTCACGCCCATCCGCCCGCTCACTCAAAGACGCCCATCATTCAAAGACACGACGCCCCACGGCAGTGTCCATCGGATGGCGGCGCAGCTCCCAGAATGTATCGCTGACCTGCGGCAACGCGGCATGCACATCGCGGTCGATACGAGTGATCAGATCCTCGATCTCCTCGGTCGTCAGATCGGTCGCCAGTTGTAGCTCGCCCGAAACCAGCACGCTGTGCGCGCCAAGCTGCATCGTCAACAACCGCACGATGAGCTCGACCTCATCGAAGGCCATGACCTTTTCCCGTAACGTCTCACGCACGTCCTCCGTCGCCGCCGCGCCAAGCAGCATCCGCCTCGACTGCGCGCCCAACATCAGCGCCACGGCCGATAGAATCACACCCACGATCACCGACGCCCCGCCGTCCCAAACCTCGTTCTCGGCGACCTCGGTCAGTGCCAATCCCACAGCCACCACGATCAGCCCCGCCGTCGCCGCGCTGTCCTCCCAGAACACCGTCTTCATCGTCATGTCCGGTGAGCGACGCAAGAACTGCCGAAAGCTCCAACCCCGGCTCTTGGCCCGAGCCCGGATCCCTCGTGTCGCCACGGTCAGCGATGCACCCTCGAAGACGAACGCGAGACCCAACACCGTGAACGCCACCGCCAGCTCGCCCGTACTCCGCGAGTGAAACTCGTTGTCGATCAGCGTCCGGATCCCCTCGAACAGCGAGAACGTCGCTCCCGCCACGAAGATGAAGATGGCCGCCAGGAAGCTCCAGAAGAACGCCTCCTTGCCGTATCCGTGCGGGTGCTCATCGTCCGCGCGGGTCTCTGACAGCCGCAACCCAACCAGGAGGAACACCTGGTTCACGGAGTCCGCCGCCGAGTGCGCGGCTTCGGCGAACATCGCGCCGGATCCGGTTAAGACACCGGCCGCCAACTTCCCCGCCGTGATCGACACGTTCGCGCCCAGCGCTGCCAGGACCGCTCGTCGGCTCTCCACAGACGCCATGAATCCCCCATCTCCACTGAGATCAAGTCCATCGAGCCTACCCAGCTTGCCAGCGCCGCGCTACGCGGCGACAATCTCCGCCTTGAGAGTCCACCGGACCTCCTCCCGCACCAACTCACACGTCTGGAGAACCGAATGAGCCCCATCGTCACTCGCGAAACGCCCCACCCTGGCGTCGCTCTGATCACCATGAGCAACCCGGAGATCAACAACCACGGCTCCTGGGGCGGCATCAGCGAACTCGTCACTGCGATGGCCACCGCCCGCGAAGAGGGCGCGCGGGTCACCGTCCTCGCCTCCGGCGTCCCCGGCCACTGGTTTGAGCACGCCTGGCTGACCGACCTCATCGCCACCTTCAAGGGCGAGCCCACCACCGGCGACGGCGGGGCCTGGGGCGGCGCCCTCCACGAGATCGGCCAGACGGACGTCGTCACCATCGCCGCCGTTTCGGGCGACTGCTCCGGCGGTGGCGCGGAGCTTGGCTGGGCCTGCGACCTGCGTATCGCGGAGAAACAGGCGCTCTTTGGCCAGCCGGAAATTCAGATCGCGCTCACCACGGGCATCGGCGGTACCAGCCGCCTTGCCCGCATCATCGGTCGCACCGCCGCCGCCGAAATGGTCCTCGATGGCACCCCTATGACCGCGCAGCGGATCTACGAGTTGGGCGGCGTCAACCGCGTCGTGCCGGAGGGGAAGGCCGTCGAGGTCGCGGTCGAGTGGGCCGCGCGCCTCGCCGACCGCCCGGCTGCCGGCCTCGCCGCGCTCAAGAAGATCCTCCGCGAGAACGAAGACCTCGGCATCACCGACGCCATGGCCAACGAGCAGAAGCGCTTCCAGGAGGTTGCCAGCACACCGGAGGCGATGGAGACGATGACCGCGATCCAAGGTCGATTCGACGCCGGGGAATCGATTCGCTCGGTGTACGGCGAGAATCGCCCTTAGCAGCGGGGCCGGATAGCGACATGAGCCAACCTATTCAGGACTACGAACAGGTCTCGATCTACGGCCTCGACCCCAAGGACCAGGAGAACCTGCTCTCCCACGGGCGCGAGTGCGTCTTCAACTGGGCCACCAAAGACGGCTGGCCGATGGGCGTCATCATGTCCTACCTCTGGAGGGACGGGCGCTTCTGGATGACGGCGGGCGCGCATCGGCACCGCATTGCGGCCGTGCGCCGCGACCCGCGGGTCTCCGTCGTCGTCACCAGCACCGGCTCTCGGATGGGTCCCGGCAAGACCGCCACGGCCAAGGGTCGCTGCATCATCCACGAGGACCGCGAGACGAAGGACTGGTTCTATCCAGAGTTCTCCCGCCATCTCAACGGCGACACGCCCGAAGCCAAAGCCTTCGAGAAACGCCTCGACTCCCCCATTCGCATCATCATGGAGATCGTCCCCGAAAAGTGGATCACCTTCGACGGCGTCAAGATGGCGGCCGACGCCGCCGGCACGCTCGCCGCGTCGGACAAGACGCCGCTCCAGGGCGCCGACCGTGACCGCCTGCCTCGCGAACTCAAGTCGCGCGGTCTCGACTAACCGGCTCGACCCCCCTCACGTTCTCAACAGAGGAGTCCGGCATGGCCGACACCGCATCCGACAGCAATGAGCAAGTTCGTGATCTGGCTGAACAACTCGCCAAGTTGCAGGCGCGGGACGCCATCGTCGACGTGCTTCAGCGCTACGCCATGGCCGTCGACGGACGTGACTCAGAGCTCCTCCGGACCTGCTTCAGCGATGACGCCACGGCGAACTATATGAATCTGCAGGAATGCCCCACGCCGGAGCACCTCGTCGATTGGGTGCTGGGCACCGTCGGGCGCTACGACCTCACGCACCACCTCAACGGCGTCCCCGACGTGCAGGTCGACATGGCCGCAGGAACCGCCCAATCCACGACCTATCTGCAAGCGGTCCACCGCCGCCCTGAAGATCGCGGCGGCACATCGCTGATCCTGGGTGGGATCTATCGGGACCGCCACCAGCTCACCAACGATGGCTGGCGCATCGCCGAGCGACGCTTCGAAACCATCTGGTCCTACAACACCACACGAGGCCAATAGTCCGGCGACTGACCCAGGCTCGACCCTTAGCCGCCGCTCTTCACCCCACCAGCCCGCGCCCATGTATGCGCCTCCGGCGACGCCACCCAGCGGATCGCATTCGCGACCACCCGCTGGAAACCCGCGTTCTTGTAGGCGGTGGGGCAATCACCGCAGAGGAAGTAGGCGATCGGGCTGTTCTTGTAGCTCTTCACCCAGGCGATCAAGTCCGACCCGGGCTCGTGCTCCCAGCCCTCGCGTTGATCCATCGCGCCCCGGATCGCCTGCGACGGATCGAAGAACCGTTCCCGCACAATGGGGAAATCCGTCCGCAGCACCGGCTGCACATCGTCCTCGAAGATCTCAGCCAGGTAGACCTCATCGATGATCTCGAACGGCTCGATCCCCGCCGCGATCGGATGCTCGCCAACGGGCGACACCTTGTGCTTGGCATTCAACTGGTAGCCCGAGGGAGGGACCGCTTTGCCGCGCAACGTCCCCGGCTCGTACAGGAACCGCGCCCCAATGATCTCGGCGTACTCCTCCCAGCTCGGCCAACCGCACATCGCGTGGTGCATAAAGAACATCCCTTTGCCCTGCTCCAGCAACGCCAGAAGACCCTCCTTGTACTCCTCGCTCGGATCGATGGAATTGAGCCCCGTCCCATCGCCACGGAACTGAACACCGGGCATGTCGTAGAGCACGATCGCGTCGTACGCGTCCACGACCCCAGGCCGGAACAGGGCCTGCGCCGCGGGCTGCTCCACGTGCGTGTAGACGATCTCCGGATTCCGATCGAAGACGGAAAAGAACGGCTCTTTCTGGAAGGGATGGCCCTTGGTGACCAACAGGACGTTGAGGGGTGATTCGCTCATGGCATCTCCTTCGTCTCCAGCCCGGAGTTCCGGCTAGTCGGGTCCGGCTTGGATGTCCGACGCCGGCCAGGCCCGCATCGTCGTCGCCTGCACGTCCGGCACCGCCCGCAGCGCCGCCGCAATCGTCTCCGCCGCGTCATCGTCGCGAGCGTCGCTGAGGAAGACCGCGTCGTACTGGCCCGACGTCAGGTAGTAATCCCGCAGCCGCCCGCCGTTGTCACGGACCGCCCGGCGCAGCGTCGCCAGCCGCATCGGACCCAACCCCTCCACACGGGACTGCAACAGGGTGATGTAAGACGCCATCGCACACTCCTAATCCATTTATCCGACCAGCCAGCCAATCCATCCAGTCCGAAGCCACCTCATCCGCCGCGCTCCCCCTAAGCGTCGCCCCCGGCGCCGCGAATCATCGCCTGCACCATCGCCCGCGTCTCCATCGACACCAACTCCACGCTGGCCCCGTAGGGATTGTGGTGATAGCTCAACCCCTGGATCGACCCGTCGGGCCCGAGCGTCGCGAATTCCATCGGCATGCCCTGGCTCTCATACTCGCCCATGGCCACCTCCAGATCCTCCACGAACAACCCCACGTGATGCACGTGACCGCCCTCTCTCGCCGCGAAATACGGGTGCCCCGGTGGTCCCTGCACCAACTCAATGTAGGGCGCCCCCTGCAGCGAGTAACAGAACCGCAGCGCCACCGGCTCCTGGTGGCCATCCGCTCCCTTGACCTCAAGGTTCGCATCCAAGGAATCGGTCCAAGTCAGCCCAAACGCCCGCCCCAGGTCTTCTTTCGCCGCCTCCAGATCTGGCACGGTGAAACAGGTGTGATACAGCCCGGTCTCCGGAAGCACTGCCTGACTCCTTCAATCCCCAAGTCCCCGCACCGGGCAGCAACCCCCTCAATGAGGACTGGCAGAATAGCGTTCCTTTGACGCGCGTCCAAACGGCACCCTAGCCTTCGAAAGCATGCGCACGGTCCCAAATCTCGATCGGTTGCCCAATCAGTTAAAGGACACGCCATGGTGCTCAAGACACGGACTGGCGGCACTCCCGCCGAGAAGGCTCCGGAGCCCGATCTCGGTCAGGAGATCATCGCCAAAGAGCGATACACCAGCCGCGCGTTCATGCAGCTCGAATGGGATCGGATGTGGACCAAGGTCTGGCTCATGGGAGGCCGTGTCTCGGATCTACCTGAAGTCGGCGACTACATCGTCGAGGAGATCGGATCGGAATCCGTCCTTCTCGTGCGATCCGCGCCGGACGAGCTGCGGGGCTTTTACAACGTCTGTCCGCACCGCGGCAACCGGCTCCGCCATCCCGGACAGGGCCACGCGGAGACACTCCAGTGTGCCTATCACCTCTGGGAATTCCAGCTCAACGGCGCCAAGAAGTTCATCCCCGACGAGGCCGACTTCCCCCAAGGTTGCGATGCGATCCAGCTCAAGGAGGTCGCCGTCGACACCTGGGGCGGCTGGGTCTGGTTCACCCTCAATCCCGAGGCGGAGCCGCTCCACGACTTCCTCGGCATCATCCCCGAACACCTCGACCCGCATCACATCGACGAGCAGTACCTGGTCCGCGACTGGACCGTGGAGTGGGACTGCAACTGGAAGTCGTCTGTCGACGCCTTCAATGAGTCGTACCACGTGCAGGGCATCCATCCGCAGTTGCTGGAGATGATGGACGACATCAACATCCAGATCGATCTCTACGACCGCCACAGCCGCTATCTCGTGCCCTTCGGCGTCCTCAGCCCTCGCTGGGAGGATCAAGACGAAATCACGGACACCCTGCGCGAAATGATGCGCGGTGTCGGCATCGACCCTGATGAGTTCACGGGCACCGTTCAGGACGTGCGCCCCGCCATCATCGAAGCCACGCGCACCCGCAGCGAAGCCATGGGTAGCGACTTCTCAGAGCTGACCGACAACCAGCTCATCGACGACTTCCATTACTACATTTTCCCGCACGTCACCTTCAACACCCATGCCAACGGCGTCATGGTCTTCCGCCAGCGCCCCCACGCCACCGATCCCGACAAGATGTACTTCGACCTGCAGAACTACGTCCGTCTCCCCGATGGCGCCGACAGGCCGGACCGCAAGGAACACCAGCACTTCAAGCACGGGGATAAGTCGCTGGGGCTCGTCCTCGATCAGGATGCCTACAACTTGCCACGAGTGCAGGCAGGCATGCACTCGGCGGGCTACCCGGGACTGCACATCTCCAAGCAGGAGCGTCGCATCCGGCACATGCACAAGACCCTGGACGACTACCTCGCCGACCCTGACCGCTAGCCACCTGCTGGACCCCTCCCCCACGGAGGCCTGTTGCTCGCCTAGCCCTTCATCATGTCGGCGATCCGTTCACCAATCATGATCGCCGTCAGATTCGTGTTCCCCCGCACAATGTTCGGCATGATCGAGGCATCCGCGACTCGCAGTCCCTCCAGCCCATGGACCCGGCCCTCCTCATCCACGACCGCGCCGGCGTCATCGGCGGGTCCCATCTTGCACGTGCCCACGGGGTGCACCAGATGCGACACGTTCTGGTGCAGGAACTCGCGCACGGCGTCGTCGTCCGCCACGGTGGCCGCGTCGGGGCGTAGCACCTCATCGGCCAACTCGCTCACCGGAGCGGACCGGAAGATCTCCCAGCCTCGGCGCACCCCATCCACCATCCGGTCCACGTCCCACTCGTCATCGAGCAGATTGATCTCGATCTCCGGTTGCTCCTGCGGATCGGCGCTCGTCAGTCGAATCCATCCCACGGACCGGGGGCGTTGCAGCGTGACGCAAACCATGAAGAGGAAGGCGTACCCCGGCATCGCAATGCGGACCTGAGGTAGACGGTCGGCCTCGTAGCTCCACATGTACATCTGCATGTCGTTCTCTTCGTCGCTGCCCGTCGAGGTGTACGGCAAGCCAATCTGCTGCAACGGGTCACCGGGTGTGATCACGCCTTCCTTTGGTGTGCCAATCAACGTCACCGATGCATGTTCCTTCAGGTTCGCGCCCACCCCAGCTAACTCGTGTACGACGGCCACCCCCAGCGACTCCAAGTGCGCACGCGGGCCAACGCCGGAACGCATCAAGATCGGTGGGCTGTGCAGCGCCCCCGCTGCCAACACCACCTCGTGGCCCAACACGCGCTGCGTCCGACCGTCGTGCTCTAGCTCCACCCCCACCACCCGCGTCCCCTCGAGTAAGACCCGGTTGACCAAACAGTCCGCCCGAATCGTCAGATTCAACCGGTGGCGCGCCGGGTTGAGATAGCCGATCGCCGTCGAGACACGCAGCGTCCCGCTGCGGTTCATCGCCCAAGAACCGACCCCCGTCGATCCGGGCACGTTGTGGTCGTCGGAGTCCGGATGTCCCACCCCCCGGCAGGCCTCGCGGAACGCCTCTTGCAGCGGGGTCAGCTCCTCGTCGCGCCAGCGCACGATCGGAATCGGTCCGCCGGAGCCGTGCAGATCACCGCGGTGGTCGCGGTCGTCCTCCAATTTGCGGAGAAACGGCAGGCACTCCTTCCACGACCAACTGGGATTCCCCTGCTCCGCCCATTCGTCGTAGTCCTCGGGCACGCCCCGGATCGCCACGATGCCGTTGGTCGCGGAGGATCCCCCCGTCACTTTGCCCCGCGGGTAGGGGACCGCGCGCTCGGGCACCGCGTTCCCCAACCAGTGCCAATCATGCGCATCGACGGACCCGGTCATCCCGTCTGTCAGGTCTTCTGGCATCGTCTCCAGGTCCGGATAATCCGGTCCCGCTTCCAACAGCAACACGGAGCGCTTCGGATTCTCGGTCAACCGCGCCGCGAGGGCAGCCCCCGCCGAACCCGCTCCCACCACGATGACGTCGTACTGGGCCATGGCATCCCCCTGCGCCGCTCACAAGATGAGGTGTCCTCACGACAGCCGCGTAGCCGCCGCGTCGCCATGCTAACCACCCAAACGACGCTCAACCGGCACCACATCCGCGCGCTACCATCCAGGCTGCCGAAACGTCAGGCTCTCGAAGCGCCAGCATCCCAAGGAGAACCCGTTGAACATTGGACTCGGACTGGACACCACTCCCGGCCTCAGCTTCGACGAGGAGCAGCAGATCGCGCGCGAAGCCGCCGACCTCGGCTACACGAGCATGTGGACGCCGGAAGGCGCCGGCTACGACTCCTTCCAACTCTGCTCCTTGCGCTGGGCCGCCAGCCACACCGACACGAAGGACGGCCTCACGACCGGCATCGGCGTCTGTCCCGTCGCCTATCGCTCGCCCGTCGCCTTCGCCATGAGCGCCGGGACCGTCAGCGCCATCACCGGCGGACGCTTCATCCTGGGCATCGGCTCCGGCGGCATCTATCGGCCCGATACCCGCGCCAGCTTGGGTCTCCCGGCCCGCTCGACCTTGGGCGTCATGCGCGACTATCTCACCACCGTCGGCGGCCTCCTTGCGGGCGAGACCATCGAGCACGACGGCGAAGGCATCTCGATGCACGGTGTCCAACTCGGTATCCGACCGCCACAGACGCCGGTCTACCTCGGTGCACTCGGTCCCAAAATGCTCGAGCTCGGCGGTGAGCTCGCGGACGGCATCGTCCTCAACTGGTGCACACCCGAACAGATCGCTTGGAGCCGTGCCCGCGTCGACGCCGGATCCGCTACCGCTGGCAAAGCCGCTGGAACTGTCCAACTCGCCGAATACATCCGCGTTTGCATCGATGACGACGTCGCCGCCGCCCGCCTCTCCTATGCCCGTTCCGCCCTCGGCTACGCCCTGGGCATGAGCGTGCCGACGGAACGCGAACGCGCCTTCGGTTACCGTGCTCACTTCGAACGCATGGGCTTCACGGAGGAGCTCGCCGCGCTCGACGAGATGCGTCGCAACGGCTCCTCCTACGACGAGTTGGTCGAGGCAGTTAGCGACGACTTCCTGCTAGCGACCGGCTACTTCGGGCCCGCATCCGGTGCCCCGGAAGCGTTCGCCCGGCTCGCCCAAGGACTGGATACCGCTATCGTACGCGTCGTCGCCGTCCGGCCGGGCATCGATGCGGTGCGTGCGGTCATGCGGGCCTGCGCTCCCGCTTAGGCGCGGCCTGCCCAGCTCGCCCGCTCAGTCCTCGGCGGCGCCCTCCCGTTCGGGTTCCGATCGCGGTAGACCAGGCTGCGGCAGTTCAGATTGGGGCGCGCGTACTTCCGTCGCACGGTGGCCCACCTGCTCGCGCACCACGACTGCGAAGATCAGCGCCGACGCTCCCATCAAGATGGCATTGGCGGTGAAGCCCCATCCGAAAGACGTATGGTCCGCCAACCAGCCCAAGAGCGGGGGGCCGGTCACAAAGCCGACATCGCCCATGGTGCGGTGCAGACCCATCGTCAAGCCGCGCGCACTCGGCGGCGCGATATCCGCGGCGAAGGCCGCCGGAGCCGGCCCCGCCACCGATGTCCCTAGCGCCAGGAGCAGAGACGCGAGCAAGAAGATGCTAAGCGTCTCGCTCTGCCCGTAGAGCATCAACCCCGCCATCACGACGATCCCACTCGGGACGATCGCCGCCTTGCGCCCAAACCGATCGGCCAGCGTCGCCGCCGGCAAGACCAATACCACCTGGATCATCGCCATCGCACTGAAGATCCCTCCCAGCGTCCCCGCCGACAAACCGAGCCGCGCCGTGCCCAACAACGGCACCAGCGTCTGCCGTGACGCCGCGCGGGTGAAGAAGATCCCGAACGTCACCACCGACACGGCGGCAAAGTTCGGCGATCGCAACAACGACAACCAAACGCGCCTCTCTCCCGACCGCGCCTGCTCCACTTGATTCTGCTTTCGGATTTCCGGCGTCAGCGTCTCCGGGATGCGCAGATAGGCGTACACCCCCGCGATCAACGCCGCGACTCCCACCACGTGGAATGGCACCCGCAGGCCGAAGGCATCCGCCAACAATCCGCCGACCGCCGGACCGATCGACACCCCCACCAGCAGCGCGGCCTGGTTCGTGCCAATGAACCGCGCCCGCGTCTCGGCCGTCGAGATGTCCGTCAGGTAGACGATCGCCCCCGTCATGTACATCGCCGATCCGGCACCCGCGAGGAATCGCCAGGCCAGCAGATCACCGATGCCACCCGCCAATCCCGAACCCACCATCCCCACCGCCGTCACCAGCGGCCCCGAGATCAGCAAGATTCTGCGCCCGGCACGATCCGACAACACGCCCAGCGGCACGTTCAGAATGAGCCGCGCCAATGCGAAAGAGGAGAGAGTCAGTCCAATCGTCGCGGTGGAAACATCGAATTCTTTCGCGAAGAGCGGCAACACAGGCGAGACGACACCTTGTCCCGCCATCACCAGCACCGTTGAGACGCTGATCATGAACAGACGTTCATGCTCCTGCATCAGCGCGAAGCGGTTCCGCACCCCGCTGGGGATGAACCCTCTTCTCATTGTGACAAGCGCGCTCTGCCCAAAGCCGTCCCCCCAAGAGCCGCCATCCGCGCGGCTTTCGTCGCCGGCCATGCTACGGCGTCGCGCGTTCCATCGCTGCCGCCGTCAACGAGGCCCAAGCCCGACGCTAGCGCTCCGCACAGCTAAACTGATGCCGCCTTCAATCCACGACCGAAAGCGAAGGAGCATGCGAGTGGCTGAGGCGCAGACCGTGATCGAGCTGCTGAAGCAGGCCGATCCCGAATCCCCCGCAATCGGCGCGCCCGAGCGTCCCAACCTCTCCTTCGGCGGACTCGTGGATCTCATCAGCACCAGCGTGAATGTATTGAACGGCTTCGGCCTCGGTCGAAATGACCCGGTCGCAATCGTCCTGCCCAATGGCGCGGAGATGGCCACGGCCTTTCTCACCGTGGCCGCCGCCACCACGTCCGCCCCCCTCAACCCGAACTACCGCGCCGAAGAGTTCGAGTTCTACCTGAATGACCTCGACGCCAAGGCCGTCGTCGTCATGTCCGGCGACGATTCGCCCGTCCGTGCCGTCGCCGAGAAACTCGGAATCCCGCTCATCGAACTCATACCCACCAGCGATGGACCGGCGGGCCTCTTCCAATTTCAGTCTGGATTGAACGCGACCGCCGCCGCGAGCGGCTTCGCGGCACCAGACGATGTGGCGCTCGTCCTGCACACGTCCGGGACCACCTCCCGCCCCAAGATCGTGCCTTTGGCGCAGCGCAACATCTGCGCCTCGGCGCACCACATCCGGGAGTCCTTGCAACTGACACCCAGCGACCGCTGCCTCAACGTCATGCCGCTGTTCCACATCCATGGTCTCATCGCCGGCGTGCTTGCCAGCCTGGGTGCGGGCGGCAGCACCTACTGCACCCCGGGCTTCAACGCGATGCGCTTCTTCGGTTGGATGGACGAAGCCAAACCCAATTGGTACACATCCGTCCCCACGATGCATCAACTGATCCTGACGCGGACCGGCCGAAATTCGGAAATCATCGCGCGCAACAAGCTGCGCTTCATCCGCTCCTCCTCATCCTCGCTCGCGCCCTCCGTCATGGCGGAACTCGAATCCGTCTTTGGGGCGCCAGTGATTGAGTCTTACGGCATGACCGAAGCCGCGCATCAGATGACCTCGAATCCACTTCCCGATCGACCCCGCAAGCCTGGCACCGTGGGTATCGCCGCCGGACCCGATGTCGCGATCATGGACGAAGCCGGAGCCATCCAACCCCAGGGCACCACCGGCGAAATCGTCATCCTCGGCCCCAACGTCACGGCCGCGTACCAGAATAACCCGGAGGCCAACGCCACCGCGTTCACTGACGGCTGGTTCCGCACCGGCGACCAAGGCCTTTTCGACGCCGACGGCTACCTGACGATCACCGGACGGCTCAAGGAGATCATCAACCGCGGTGGCGAGAAGATCAGTCCACGCGAGATCGATGAAGTCTTGCTCACGCATCCGGCCATCGCCCAAGCGGTGACGTTCGCGACACCCCACGAACGCCTTGGCGAAGAGATCGCCGCTGCCATCGTCTTGAAGGAAGGCCTCAAGGAAGGCGACGAGGTGTCCGAGCGCGACATCCGCAAGTTCGTCGGCGAGCACGTCGCCGACTACAAGACCCCGCGTCAGATCGTCATCCTCGACGAGATCCCCAAGGGCGTCACCGGCAAGATCCAGCGCATCGGGCTGGCGGAAAAGCTCGGGCTCACCTGATGCGCATCTGCCTCTACGGCGCGGGCGCCATCGGAGGCTACGTCGCTGCCTTGCTCACCCGTGCCGGGACCGCCCAGGTGACCTGCATCGCGCGCGGCTCGCACCTCGAGGCTATGCAGGCGAACGGGCTGTCGCTCCGCATTGACGGCGAGACGTTCGTCACCCACCCACGCTGCACCGACGATCCAGGCGAAGCCGGCCCGCAAGACTTCGTGATCATCACCCTCAAGTCCCACTCCGTCCCTGCTATTCTTCCCCACCTCCCGCCTCTGCTGGGACCGGAGACCGCCGTCGTCACCGCGATGAACGGCATCCCCTGGTGGTACTTCTACAACGACTCCTCCGAAGTCGGGCAGGCGCTTGCGGGCACACATCTCAACAGCGTCGACCCCGGCGGCGACCAGTGGAGCGCCATCGGCCCCGAACGCGCCATCGGCTGCGCCCCCTGGCCCTCCTGTGAGGTCGTCGAACCCGGCGTCATCCAACACGAATTCGGCAATCGCCTTGCCTTGGGAGAGCCAAACGGCGAGCGCTCACCCCGTGTCACGGCCCTCAGCGACGTCCTCACGGAGGCCGGACTCAAAGCCCCCGCGCTCCCCAACATCCGTGCCGAGATCTGGGTCAAGCTCCTCGGCAATCTCAGCTTCAATCCCATCTCCGCCCTGACCCACGCCCCTCTCAATACGATCGCCGAAGAGCCTGCGACGAGAACCATCGTTGTGGCGATGATGGAAGAGGCCCGCGCCGTCGCGACAGCGCTCGGCGTGAAGATCGCAATGAGCAACGAGCGCCGCATCAAGGCCGCAGCCGCGGTTGGGAATCACAAGACCTCGATGCTGCAGGACTTGAACCGGGGACGCGCATTGGAAATCGAAGCGCTCGTGGGGGCCGTGGCGGAGATGGGTCGCCTCGTCGATGTCCCCACGCCGACGATCGACACGATCTACACGCTCGTGCAGCAACGCGCCTCCCAGGCCCGCCTTTCCTCGCCTAAGAGCTAAGCTCCGACCGTCGCTGTTAGCGCTCCCTGAACGGCTAGCGCCCCTTAAAGGAGGGCGAGCGCTTCTCCAGGAATGCCCGGCCCGCCTCCGCCGCATCCTCCGTCGTGCCCGAAGTCACGTGTCGGTGCGCCTCACGGTCCAGCAAGTCGTTGAACGTCACGGTGTCGGCATCGTTCAGATTCTGTTTGATGAAGCCCAACGTGATCGGGGCGGAGTTCGCCGCTTGCAACGCGACCTTGCGCACATGCTCCATCAGCTCATCATCCGGAAGCGTCGCGCTGACCAGGCCGATCTCGGCCGCGTCCACCGCGGTGAACCGGTCCGACAGCAGGTACAGCTCGCGAGCCTTCGCCGCGCCGACGATGCGCGGCAGCGTCCAGGTGCCCCCAAAGTCGCCCGAAAGTCCCGCATTGAGGAACGCCGTCGTGAACACAGCGGACTCCGCCGCGTATCGCAGATCCGCCGCGCAAGCCCAGGAGAATCCCGCCCCTGCGCACGGTCCATTGATCGCGGCGATCGTCACCTTGGGCATCTCGCGCAGATACTGCGACGTCCGCATGTAGCGACGCAGCACGCCCATCTTCGAAATGCTCGGCCCCGTCCCCAGCGTGTTCGCCGCACCCAGATCGCCCCCCACGCAGAAACCACGCCCAGCGCCCGTCAGAATCACCGCCCGCACGTCATCGTCCGTCGCCGCGGCCTCCAGCGCGTCTAGGGCCCCATCCAACAGGCTCGAGTCCATCGCATTGAGCCGATCAGGCCGGTTCAGCGTCACCGTCGCAACGCGCTCGCTCACTTCGTACAGCACCGCATCTTCTGACATGATTCGGATCCTCTCTCGCTGCGCAGCCTGCCCGCGGAGTCTAGGCACAACTCGACGCACCGTCTCACCCACCGCGATGATCACGCTGGGGGCGGCGCCTCGCCGATCGCCCCGATCTCGCGCAACCGAGCCAACTCCTCGGCCGGCACGCCCAGCTCTCCACCCAAAATCTCGTCGTTGTGCTGCCCAAGCGTGGGCGCCGGTCTTCGATACATCACCGGATTACGGCTCAGCCGTATGGCGTTGCCGGGATACGATCGGGGCCCGACGTCCGGCTGGTCGATCGCGGCCCAGAAGTCGCGGGCGGCGAGGTGCGGATCCTCAACGAGGTCACGGGCGTCGCTCACCTGAGTCGCGATGACGCCGCGCTCCTGCAGTCGCGTCATGACGCCGCGCGGCGTTTGCCCGCGCGTCCATCTCGTGATCGCCTCGTCGATCTCGTCGTGGCCGCTGCGGCGCTCCTCTAGGGACAGCCCCCGCCACTCGTCTGCCAAGCCGACGGCCTCGCAGAGCAGTCGCCAATCTTGGTCTGACGTCACCGAGATCGCGACCCAGCGATCGTCGCCCGCGCAGGGATAGACGCCCTGCGGGGCGCACCGTTCATCCCGGTTCCCCTGCCGCTCCAAGTTCGTCCCCCGGACTTGCGCCGCCACGATCTCCTCCCCCACGAATGCCCCCATCGCTTCGATCATCGCGATCTCCACCTCCATGCCCCGCCGCTCCGGGTCCGCATCCCGGTGGTGCAGCGCCAATAGCACTGCCGCCGCCGCGTTCATGCCGGCCACCGGATCCGGCCATGCAATCCCCGATCGGTAGGGCCCCGAATCGGCGTACCCCATCATCGATGTCAGCCCCGCGCTCGCCTCGATCAGCGGGCCGAAGGCCACCCAATTCTTCTGCGGACCCGTGGCGCCGTAGCCGGGCATCGCCGCGTGGATGATGTGCGGATTGATCTCGCGCAGGCCCACGAAGTCGAAGCCGAACTGCCCCATCACACGCGGGCTGTAGTTCTCCAGCACGACATCCGCGCTTTTCACCAAGTCGCTGAACATGGCATGGCAGCTTGGATCCGTCAGATCCAACGTCACACCCCGACGGTTCCGCATCAGCTTGTTGAAGCCCGCAACGCGGTTCCAGGGGCGGGTCCCCACCTTGTTCTCGGGGTAGAGGTGTGAGATCTCGGCTGCCTCGGGAGGGACCTCCCGCGGACCGCGATTGGTCAAGCGCTCCACCGCAATGACGTCCGCACCCAGGTCGGCCAGCATCCGGCCGGCGAAAGGCCCCGCCCAGACCCGCGTCAGGTCCAGGATCCGAATCCCCTCCAACGCCCCCACCGAGCGGCCGTCTTCCGGATCTGGTTGCACGCTGGACGGCAGACCGGAGTCCCGGTCGGGTCCCGGCCAGGCGGCGCCCCCCCCATCCACGCGCGGAGCACCCGAAAGCGCACTGGGGTGCCCAGCGATGCGGAAGGGGCCCCGGGGAAACCGCACGGGAGTGGCGCCGCCACCTGGTGGACCCACCGGTACCCAGTAGTCGCGCGCACTGAGGTGGGCATCACCGGCGAGCTCCAGCATGCCCGGGACCGGCCCCACGGGTGTGAACACCGACTGCCCCGAAGTGACGATCTCGTCGACGCTGTGCGCCATCAGCCAAGGCCGGATCGCGTCATCGAACTCGTTCTTGTGGGCGCCTCGCGTGTAGTCATCGGCAAACCGCGGGTCGTTCATCACATCCACGAGGCCGGCGGCCGCGAGAAACGGCTCCGTCATCGCCGTCGTCGGCAGACTGAGCTGCACGTAGCCATCCCGGCACTCATAGACTCCCGCCGGGTGCCAGAGGCCCGGCTGGCGGTTTCCCTCACGCCGCAGCATGTGCCCGCCATGCGTCCACATCGATGTCGTGTGTTGATGCAGGCTCGCGAAACCCTCCAGGTGCGAGACCTCCACGACCTGTCCTTCGCCGATCCGCTCCCGAGCGCGGATCGCCGCCAGCGTGCCAATGAACGCGTGCGTACCCGATTGGTACATCGCATGCAGCCCGGGCCGACGGATCGGCTCGCGATCGGGCTCCCCATTCAGGTAGAGATGGCCGCCGACCGCCTCATCCGTGAAGACATTGGATCGATATCCGCTGTACGGGCCGCTGCGGCCAAACGGTGAGATGTACGTCTTGATCAGGCGGCGTTGCGAAGCGTCCTGCGTCACCGGGTCCAGAGGATCCGGCGACGCACTCTCGAACACCACATCCGCCTCATCCAACAGCCCGGCCAACCCAGCTCGACCGGTGGCGGAGGTCAGATCAAGCTGGCAGGCTTGCTTACTCGTATTGAGATACGCCCACATCGTCCCCGTTCCCCCCCAATCCACACCACTCGAACGCCGAGGATCGCCGCCCACTGGCTCCACCCGGATCACCGACGCTCCGTAGTCGGCGAAGAGCTTCGCCGCGTAGGCGCCGGCCTCTGATCCGGCCACTTCCACGATGCGCAGCGCAGCGAATGCCTTCAACGCACTCTCCTGACCATCCCAACCGCTCTTCGCACAAGGAGAAGTCTAGGAATAACCGCAAGCTCTGTCGACGCACGTTCAAACTCGCTGCGAAGCGCCCCGCACCGCCTTCGACCCAATTCCGCGCGCTTATCTCATGCGCGGAACTGATCGATATCAGGTCCGCAACCCATAGCGAGCAACTTGACCCGCCGTCAGCCTTTCTTCTCAAGGCTGCGTTACAGCGATGGCGGCAGAGAACCCAGCGAACGACGCGGAAGACAGGGACACGACTGGACATGAGCGAGCGGAGAACCAGCGCCGATCCCGTCACGGTCGCGGAGATCGCCGCCGAACGATTCGCCTATCCCACCGAAGACCGTCCCACCTGGCGCACCATCATCGCTGGACAGGAGCCCGCCGGGGAGGATCTCCCCGCGTTCGCCCCCGCCGACATCGCCGTGATCGACACGGAAACCAACAGCGTCGTGCTCACAGCGGTCGTCGAGACATCTGGAGATGTCACGGACTACGAGGCGCTGCTCCGCTGGCTTCCAGCGTCGCGCATCGGTCCCACGTTCCTCTACGTCCCCGCCAGCGTGACCGGCCGCGTCTCCGAACTCTGCCACGAATTGGGCATTCAACTCGCCGGACTGCGTGGCTGGGCCCATAGCGGAGACGCCCTCGTCATCAACCAAGCGCGTCTGCGTCCCTTCGCGCTGCCGATGCTCGTGGCGCTGCTCCCGCCCGCCTTGCGGCCAGATCGCTTCCGCGAAGGCCGCGCCGCCCAGATCAGCGCCCCCACCCGCAATGAAGCCCCTCCCGGCCACACGTTCGATCTCGCCGTCGTCTTCGGCGTCTTTCTACTCATCACGCTCGTCACAGAACTGCTGCTCGTCTTCATCGCCAACGACCTCCTCTTTCCGACCAAGGGCGCCCATGAAGCCGACATCGTCGACGAAGCCTTCGAAGTGCTGACCTTCATGTCGGCGCCGGTCTTCGCCCTCGTCGTCGCTGTCGTCCTCTACTCGGCCCTGCGCTTCCGCGGTCCCGGCCCCGACGACGATGGTCCCAACGGAGACGGCCCCGCCTTCCTTGGACACGGCGCCCCGCCGTGGATCTGGCTCAGCATCACCACCGCTCTCACCGTCGCCGTGATCATCTTCCCCGGCCTCACCGGACTCGCCGAGCTGCGAGAGGACCAGGAAGGCGACCTCACGATCAACGTCAACGCCTTCCGTTGGGCCTGGGACGTGGAGTACGACGACTTTGACATCCAACTCCTCTCCGGCCGCGATGAACTCGTGCTGCCCGTCGATCAACGCGTCCACTTCCTCATCACCGCCAGCCCCTCGGATGTCCTGCACTCCTTCTGGATCCCTGCCTTCCGCACCAAGATCGACGCGGTCCCCGGCGTCACCACCGAAATCTTCGTCACGCCCGACCGCCTCGGCGGACCGGAGACCGAAAGTGTCTATCGCGTTCAATGTGCCGAGATTTGTGGCGCTGGCCACACGGACATGGCGATGCCCGTGCGCGTCGTCGAGCAGGCCGAGTTCGACGAGTGGGTGGCCGCCAAGCAGGCGCAGAGCGGTGGCGGCGTCACCCCGATAGCCGCGACGACGGTCGCCGCGGAACTCGTGGAGTGGGACGTCATCCCCGATAGCAGCGAGGTCGAGGCTGGCGCCGTGCGATTCGCAGCGACGAATACCGGCACCAGCACACACGAGTTCGTGGTCATCAAGACGGACCTGGACGCGTCCGCCCTGCCGACGGCTGGCGCGCTCGTCGACGAAGCGGAACTCGACGTTCGGGGCCGGACTGCCCTGATAGACCCTGCTGGGTCGGGCGACGTCACCCTTGATCTCGATCCAGGGGCCTACGCCCTCATCTGCAACATTCCGGGCCACTACCAACTGGGCATGTTCGAGTCATTCACGGTCACCGAGTCCACCTCACCGCCCGCACCGGCGATCGACGCCACCGCAGTAGCCACCGGCCTCTCCGAATGGGACGTCACGCCCGACTCCGAGACCATCGCCACTGGACCCATCGAGTTCGTCACGACGAACACCGGCACCAGCGTCCACGAACTCGTCGTCATCCGCACGGACCTCCCCATCGATGACCTCCCCACGGCGGGAGCGCTCGTCGACGAATCCCTCGTGGAGGTCCGCGGTCGGGTCGATTTATTGGACCCCGGCGAAGCAGGCAGCCTCGTCCTCGATCTTGAACCCGGGTCCTACGCCCTCGTCTGCAACATCCCCGGTCACTATTCCCTTGGGATGCGGACCACCTTCACGGTCACAGAGTCCTAGGAGGGTATGCAGCGATGACCGCACTCGAAACAGCTCCCTCCCCCACGCCGCTCCCGCTTCGCATCGGACGGACGCCCGTCGCCCTCGGCATCCTCCTGGCCCTGATCGGCTTCGGCATCGGCGTCGCCATCGTCGCCATCGTGCGCACCATCATCGGCTTCGATGCCTGGGACACGAACCAATCCTGGACCTCCGGCTACATCGTCGCCCTCATGGGCTGGCTGGCCGGCGTCGGCGGCTGGCGCTACTGGGGCCGTGAGTTCGTTGGCCTGGAGGTAGACACTTACGAAACCAAGGGCTGGGCCCGCTACTTCGGCTTCTCCCCCGACCACAAAGTGATCGGGATCCAGTACATCGTCACCTTCATCGTCCTCTTCCTCATTGGTGGCCTCGTCGCGATGCTGCTGCGGGGAGAACTCACGCAGACCGGCACCCAGATCCTCTCGGGCAACGACTACAACGCCACGATGAGCTTCCATGGCATCAGCATGGTCGCGGTGGCCGTGGCGCTGCTCATCGGCGGTCTCGGCAACTACGTCGTACCGATCATGATCGGCGCCAGGGACATGGCGTTCCCGCGCCTCAACGCCCTCTCGTACTGGCTCGTACCTCCCGTCGCCGTGATGCTCCTCATCTCCCTGCTCGCGCTCGGCGGATGGAACAGCGGCTGGACCGCCTACCCGCCGCTCTCCGTCATCAACGGCTCCGGCCAGACGCTCTTCAACCTCGCGATCATCACGTTCGGCTTTGTCTCCATCCTCGGCGGCATCAACTTCCTCGCCACCATCATCTTCGAGCGGGCGCCTGGCATGAGCTTCGGCCGCCTGCCTATCTTCGTCTGGAGCATCTTCGCCGCCTCCCTGCTCTCCTTCTTCTTCACGCAGGCCTTCGCCGCCTCCATGCTGATGATTCACCTCGATCGCCTTGCCAACACCTCGTTCTTCAACGCGGAGGCGGGCACGAACGCCATCTTGTACGAGCATGTGTTCTGGTTCTATTCCCATCCCGCCGTGTACATCATGGTCATCCCGGGCTTCGGAGCCGCCCTGGAGGTGCTGACACACTTCTCCCGGAAGCCGCTCTACGGCTACCGCTGGGTCGTGGGAGGCCTCCTCTCCATCACGGGCATCTCAGGCGTTGTTTGGGCACACCACATGTTCACAAGCGGCATGTCGGCCAGCCTGCAGGCGCCGTTCCTCGTCGTCACCGAGATCATCTCGATCCCCACCGGCCTCATCTTCTTCGGAGCGATCGGTACGATCTGGGCGGGCAAACTCTGGCTCAAGGTGCCCATGCTGTTCGCGCTCGCGTTCATCTTCAACTTCTTAATCGGTGGCCTCACCGGGGTCTTCTTAGCCGATGTCCCCACCGATCTCCATCTCCACGACACCTACTTCATCGTGGCGCACTTCCACTACACCATCATGGGCGGCGAAATCTTCGCCCTCTTCGCCGGCATCTATTTCTGGTACCCCAAAATCACGGGCCGCCGCTTCAACGAACGCCTCGCCAAGATCCACTTCTGGCTGATGTTCATTGGCTTCCAGCTCACCTTCCTCCCCATGTTCTGGCTGGGCCAGCAGGGCATGAACCGGCGCATCGCCGACTATCCCGCTGACCTCGAAGGGGTCAATATCTTCGTCTCCGCCTCCGCCTTCTTGCTTGGCGCATCGTTCCTCTTCTTCGCCTACAACATGGTCTACTCCTGGTTCCGCGGCCCAGCGGCGGGGGACAACCCCTGGCACGCCAGCACCTTGGAATGGACGACCACATCTCCACCCCCTGAAGAGAACTTCGAAGAGATTCCGACCGTGGTGGGGCACCCCTATCCCTACGGAACCCATGGCGCGAAACACGCAGAAATTCCCGCACAAGTCTCCGCGGCGCCCGCTGGCGGCGGTGGTGGCGGAGGAGGTGACTGATGTCTGAACACCAAGCCGTCGACGACCGTCGCCGCGCCGCCCGCCTCGAGCGGCGCGAGAACAACCGCGGCCTCTTCATCATTACGCTCCTCGCCGTGCTTACGATTCTGGAGTTCGTCGTCGCCATAGTCATCGACGACTCCCTCGGCCTGATCCTGGGGCTCACGCCCTTCGCGCTCGCCAAGGCCTGGCTCATCCTGCACTACTTCATGCACGTCTATAAGCTCTGGCGCGGTGAGGAGGATCACTCGTGAGCACCCAGGCTCTAGCCCACGAGGATGCCCAAGGGCACGACGATCCCGCGTCGAAGCTCAAGCACCTTCGCATCAACCGCTTCGGGCTCTGGCTGTTCTTCATCTCCGATGGCCTGCTCTTCGGCATCATGGCCACGGTGCGGTTCGCGATCGCTGACACGCACGTGGATGAACATATCGATCAGAACCTCGGTCTCCTGATCACCGGCATCCTGCTGCTCAGCAGCCTCACGGCCTATCGCGCCGAAGTGGCCTTTACGCATGGCAACGTGCGCAGGGGCCAACTCATGTTCATCGCGACAATCTTCCTGGGTCTCATCTTCTTCATCGGTGTCATCGTCGAATGGTCCATCGCGGAATTCAGCGTGGACGAGCCCTACGGCACGGCATTCTTCTCCATGACCGGCATGCACGCCACACACGTCTTCACCGGGATCCTGTTCCTGATGATGGGGCTCCTCGTCTCCACCCGCGGCAAGTTCGATGGCGGCGGCAAGTGGGCGCCACAGGCCATCGTCATGTACTGGCACTTCGTCGATGTCGTCTGGGTCTTCTTCTACCCCATCCTCTATCTGCTGCAGTAGATCGCCGGGCAACGATGCATCGCACCTTGCGACTCGGGGCTCTCGCGGTCTTCGGCACTGGCATCGTTGCCGCGCTCTCGTTCCTCGCCTCGACCAGCAGCACCCTCGCGCACGGCGGCGGATCGACGAACGGCGACCTCGGCGCGCTTCTGGGCGGCTGGTCGGCTGAACCCAGTGCGATCGTCCTTCTCGTCGCACTCGCCGCCAGCTATTCGTGGGCCTACCGTCGCCTCCGACGTACGGCGCCTCGGTTCCGGTTCTCGGCCTGGCGGGCCGTGGCTTTCGGAGCGGGGATCATCGTCTTGCTCTTCGCCCTCGTCTCCCCCATCGACACCTACGGCGACGACCTCTTCATCTCACACATGCTCCAACACGTCCTGGTGATGATGGTGGTGGCCCCTCTCCTCATCTTGGGCAAACCCGTCACCCTGGGACTCCGCGCCGCCAGCCCCGCCATTCGTCGGCGCTATCTGCTCCCCACCCTGCGCAGCCGCGCGCTCAACCTCCTCCTGCGGCCCCAGATCGTGCTCGCACTCTTCGTGAGCACGATCTGGCTCTGGCACATCCCCGACCTGTACGACGCCGCCATCGCCAACGACGCGCTCCATAGCCTGGAGCACTTCAGCTTCCTCGCCGCCTCTCTCCTGTTCTGGTGGCTCATCATCGACGCCGACCCAACACCGCTCCGGCCGGGGCACCCTGTCCGCGCCGTCATGCTCATCGTCGCCATCATTCAGGGCATCGTCCTGGGTTCAGTCATCACTTCGCTGGGCGAACCCATCTACGAAACCTACGAGGCCGCCGCGGTCGCCCGTGACTGGGGACCCAGTGCCCTCTCCGACCAACGCACAGGCGCGGGCCTCGTTTGGATCCCCTCAGGCCTCGTCTTCGTCTTGGCCCTGCTCATCACTTTCCAAGCCTGGCTGGATCGGATGGAGCGGGAAACCGAGCAGGAGGACATGGTCCGCCGCCTGCGCAGCGAACGCGCGTCCTACTTCGAAGGCGAAGCCCTCGCGCCACCCAGGCGCCCGAACTAGCGAGCGGCGAGCGCCACGCAGGTGCCCCAGCTAGCCGCCGCCCCCAACCGGATCGCGAATCGTGTTTCTCAGCCCAACAACCGCGTCAGGACCGACGCGATCTCCTCCGCCTCGACGATGCCCTCGAACTTCGCCGCCACCGTCCCATCGCCACCCACCACAAAGACCCAGGGCTCCGTCACCAAGCCCCACTCGGCCAGCTCGGGCACGGCAACCAGACCTTCGCCCTGTTCAACAGCAGCCAGGTCGAACGGCTCAATGTGCACGATCTCGATCGCATCCCCGAACTGTGCGGCCAACGGGGCAACCGCACCGCTCAAGACTGGACCGCAGAACTGCGTTTGGCAAAACGCCGGCGTCGCGAAGGCGACCACCACGGGCTTCCCCGTCTGAATCGCCTCAGCCACCGTCATGTCGTGGAACTCTGGATTGGGCGGGCGTGACGTGTCCAGCTCGCCGATATCCTGCACATCGGCCAGCACCGGCTGCGTAGTCCGCGGCGCCGGGTCACCGACTCCCGGCTCCAACGTCGCCTCTCGCACAAAGAACTTGACGCGGATGTCCTCCGCGTCGCCTTCCGCACCTCGCGCGTCCAACTCAGCGCCCCACCAACCGCTCTGCTCAAATCGGATATCCGTCACGAAGACGCCCGCCGGAGAGCTTTGGTGCGCGTGCACCTCCCCGTCGGGATGGACATGGTCGATGCTCGGCACGATGGTCCGTCCCCGCATGACCAGCTCTCCGGCGTCGGCCACACTCGCCACGGTGTCGGTCCCATCCTCCGTCTCGAGCGTGAAGAACCGCGCCTCTACCTGAGCATCCAGCACCGTCACTCCATCGCGATTGATCAACGCCATCACCAATCGGTTCGCCCCCACTCCCAGGTTCGAGTTGATCAGCAACGGAACGAAGACCGCATCCGGATCCGGCGAGAGTGCCTCCGCGGACCACACACTCGGATCGAGCCCTGCGCCATCGCGACCGCCGCTCGACTCCGAATCAGCATCACCCCCACAGGCTGCCGCCACCCCACCGATCGCCAACACCACGAATAGAACCATCCACCGCGCTCGCATCATCGCAATCTCCTGAATTGATCCACGCTACGCGACCCACCGCCATTTGCGATGCACTGATCACCCGAGTTCTCGGCCAGCATCTCAGCCGACGGTGATCCGCTTGGCCATCACCACGAATCGTAGCCAGCCAGCTGCGCTGCCTCGATACCGCGAACCACTCCCGGTGCCGCTGCCCAGACCCGCCCCAGCCCCTATCATGCGCCGCGAACCCCCACCGCAAGAGGAGAACGACGCACTATGCCCACGGGATTCGTTTGGCACGAGCGCTACATGTGGCACGACACCGGGACGGGCGCGCTGGGCTACACCGAACCAGGCGAGCATTGGGAGAACCCCGACACCAAACGCCGCTTCAAGAACCTCCTGGACTTGACCGGTCTCTCCGACGACCTCGTCCAGCTCAAACCCCGGCTCGCCACCGAAGACGAGCTAGGACGTTTTCACACCACAGAGTACATCCGACGCATCCGTGAACTGAGCGACGATCGCGGCGGCGACGCCGGCGAGTTCACTCCGTTCGGACCCGGCTCCTACGAGATCGCAAAGCTCGCGGTGGGCGGTGTCATCGTCGCCACCGACGCGGTCCTCGACGGCGTGGTCGACGACGCCTACGTTCTCGGCCGGCCCCCCGGACACCACGCCGAACGCGACCGCGGTCGTGGCTTCTGCATCTTTGCCAACGTGGCCTTAGCCGCGATGCATGCGCGCCAAGCTCGCGGCCTCAGTCGTATAGCTATCCTGGATTGGGACGTGCACCACGGCAACGGCACGCAGCAGGCCTTCTACGACGATCCCCACGTCCTCACGATCTCCATCCATCAAAACGGCCTCTACCCCACGGACTCCGGCCATGTCGAGGACAGAGGCTCTGGGCCGGGAGAGGGCACGAACATCAACGTCCCGCTCTCGCCAGGCTCCGGCGAGGGCGCCTACACCACGGTCTTCGAAGACATTGTCGAACCAGCCATTCGCGCCTTCGCCCCGGAACTGATCTTCGTCCCCTCCGGTTTTGACGCCTCCATCCGGGACCCACTGGGTCGCATGATGCTGACGGCGGAGGCCTACGGAAAGCTGGCCAAACGGATCAAAGCGCTGGCGACGGACGTCTGCGACGGCCGCCTCGTGCTCTAGCACGAAGGCGGCTACTCAAAGCAGTACGTCCCCTTCTGCGGCCTCGCCGTAATGGAAGCGCTCACGGGGATCCGCACCGAGATCTCAGACTCGCTGAATCCAAACGATCTCCCCGGGCAAGAGCTCCAGCCCTACCAGCGTGAAGAGATCGACCGCATCGCCGCACACGTTCAGTTGCCAGGCAGCTAACCCGCTGGGCGCTAATCGAACAGCGCGCAGGGGAACGTGCACTCGTCGCAACTCGCCACGTCCGCGAGCGCCTCGCCATTGAGAATTTCCAGACCACGACGGCTCGTGCGGATAATCCGAGTCCGCTCCAGCGGAGCTAGTTGGCGGATCGCCGTCTCCAATGTCACACCCACGCTCGCCGCCAGGTCCTGCCGCGTCAGCGGGTAGGGAATCACGGGCCCTCCCGCATCGCCGTTCACGATGCCATGTTGCTTCGACCAACGGATCAGCGTGCATGCGATCCGTTGCCGCGAGTCTTTCAACCCACCGATCGCCAGCGCCACGTCCCGCCGCCGCAGCTCCGCACAGAGCTGATCGACCGCGACATGGAGCATGGTCGCGTTGCGCGCAACCGCGTTCAAAAACGTGCTGCGCGGAATCTGGACGACTTGCGCCGGAGCGATGGTCTCCGCCGTCACGCCGAAGCGTTCCCCGTCCAACGCCGCGACCAGGTCCAGCGCCGACGCTGGGCCCACCAATGAGGTGATGTGAATCTGCCCCGTCGCCCCCGTCAGATACAGCTTGGCCGCGCCGGCTGCCATGACCCAGAGGCCATCACATGCCGCACCCTCTTCGAACAGCTTCGTGCGTGGCGCAACCTCGTGGAACTCGGCCGCCGCCAGCAGATCGCGCCGCCCAGCGGCATCAAGCGCCGAAAACAAGGGCGTCGCGTTCAGGATCGTCGCGATGGCTCGCGGAACGGGATCGGTCATGCACTCATGCTAGAGAACATGCCGCCCGCTTTTCAAAGCCCCGGGAGGTTAGGGTGTCCAGCTCAGCTTCCGTGGCGACGCTGGAACGCCACCCGCCGCTCGGTCCGCCGCGTCTTTCCGTGCCACGCCTTCGGCGCCTTGTCCGCGGACACGTCCCCATCGAACACCTCAACGAAGCTGTTCGCCAGGTCCGCGCTGAAGATTCCACTCAAGACATCAAGCATTTGCCCGGCCAGCGCCTCCTCATCGTCATCCGTCTCCACGAACTGACGCTTGAGGAATGTACGCTGCTGATCCTTCTTCGCGGCCTGTCCGTAGCCGCCAATTCCTTCCAGGCACAGATTCCGCATCCCCTGCACAAACACCGCCGGCTGCACAAGGCCCGCATCCCCGCCCGCAATCACCACTCTGGTCGCCTGCGCGGCATCCCGAACGACCGCCGCCAGCTCCGCCGCGGAGACAAATCGATCCATCGCCGGGCGCATCTTGTCGATGCCGGCGGTCACGGTGCCATTCTTCGCCACCGTGATGTAGCCCGTCTCGTCTCCCGGCTGCCTCAGCTCAATCAACCCTTTCCCGTCCACCACCGTGTCCTTGGTCAAACCCGCGGCCAACCCCAGCCGCGTCCGGAAGAGCTTGGACAGGTTCTCCTGCGCCCAGGCGAAGTTGGACGACCCACCGACGAGCGGCGTCGTGATCAAGGAAATCGTGAGGAAGTTCAAATGCGCGAAGGCGGTCCGCTCCGTCTGCGAATCCACGACCGACTCAGCCCGCGATCCGAGGCGCTTGCCCTTCTCGATCAGCAGATCCAGCTCGCCCCGGCTCGCCACCGTGACGGGTCCATCCGTCGTGCGCCGCAGGATGGATCCACTGCCGGTCATCACGGGCGGATCACCCGACTCGCGCACGCTGATCACGCCGGTCGGTCCATCAGCGCCATCGATGATTCGCGCCGCGATCAGCCGCGGACCGAACGTCTCCATGGCCGCCCCGGCACGGAGCAAATCGGCCTCACTCACATCCTTGGCACCCGGCACAATCACCAGGCCACCATCTGTGTTCGCCAAGGACGTGGCCGCAGCCGCGGCCTCGTCAACGGACCAGGCATCGAGCCGCACGACGTGCATCGCGTCATCGGATGCCCCCAGCGTGGCCAAGCTCTCCGCCGTGATCGTGTCCAACGCTGGGATCTGACTGCTTGCCATGACGTTCTCCTACTCCTCGTGTCGACTCAGAATACGATCGTGCCGCTCATCAGGGAGCGACTCAGAATGCCAGTCTCCCCCATGCATACGCCCGTTCTGGACGGCCGTAATCAGGTCGCGAACGGTTTCCAGTTCATCATCAAACACCGTGAAAGTCGCGCCCACTTCCGGATGCCGGTGGGTGTCGCTGCCACCGGTCATCGGACGCTCCAGGTGTTCCGCCAAGGCGCCGGCCAAGAGCCGCTCGCGCTTCCCGGCCAGGCCGTTGAACATTTCGATCCCATCGAAGTGGGCGAGACAGTCCTCGCTCAGCTCTCGCTCCAGGATGATCCGGGCATCGCCACGTTCAAAGTCTTCATCGCCGGGCTTCTCGCGCTTGCGGAACGGGTGCGCCAGCACCATCGCACCATCCACTTTGTCCACCATCCGCCGCAGCTCTTCCACCGTCGGGAATTGCGTCCAGCGCTTGGGTTCGTTCAGACCAAAGACCAAGACGTGGCCGAAGTCCGTGTCGATCTCCACGCCCGGAAAGAGATGGAATTCGTGGCGCTCGGCGAGTCGCTCGATCTTGTTCAGATTCCAGACCTGGTTGTGCTCCGTGATGCAGAGGCCATCCAGACCGTAGGCCTTGGCCTGCTTGATCAGCGTGTTCGGGTCGGTGTGGCTATCGCCCGATCCCCAGCCGGTATGGCAGTGCATATCAACAAGCACGCCGCACTCCTATTGCTGTCCGCCGGGCGCCAGCACCACTTCTTCGAAGTAGTCGCAGGCATCACCCGGTTCGGATCGATACAACCCAACCGTGTTCCGACGAATCGCGTGTCGATCGCCGTTCAGCACGACATCATGGAGCACTCGCACCTCCGAGGCGGGCGGGACCTCTCCCTGCCCGGGGCGCGTGCATGCGCCCCAGCCACGAAGTCGACGTTCCTCCTGCTCCTGCGGATACGCCAGCACAAAAAACCGACAGTCCGCGCACGCGCCGTGCTCAACGTCGTGCACGTACCCCTAGTCCTTCCGCGGCACCCGCGGCGTGGTGAACTGACAATGATCGTCGTCCGGCATCCGGGCTTCCGGCGAGACGTCCACATCGAAGCCGAACTTGTTGAAGGCGCGCTGCGTCGCGGCGATGCAGCCAGCCTGACACGGCAACCGGTCGGCCATGTCGTCGCCCAGCTGATCCTCGATCTGCTGATAGGTCTCGCACAGCGCCAGCTTCCAGGTGAACCGGAAGGAGCTGTTCTCCACGATCGGTAGCGTGTAAATTGGCTGTGAGCTCAGGTACATGATCTCAAGGAACCGCTGCGGCAAGAATGGCCAGCCATCGTTGCCGGTCCGCTCTTGGGCGTTGAGCAGCACCTCATAGGTGCGATCCGCGAACTCTTCACCGAGCGCTACGCTTCGCTCCGCCAGGCGCTGCCCGTAGTCCGCGAAGTACTCACGGGCCAGGGCTTCCGCCTCATCCGGCGACTTTCCTGCGATCAGCGTCTTCAGATCGGCCACCGCCGACTCAGGATCGAAGGTCTCCTGAATCTCGTCCACCATCTCTTGATCAAGGTCGAACGTCCAAGCGGGCGTAGTCGCGGTCATGATGCCAACTCCGGGAGGTACACGTTCAACGCGTCAACCGGGCACACATCCATACACAGGTTGCAGCCCGAGCACTTATCCCGGAACGTCACGGAGAGTTTGTACGTCCCCGCTTCGTTCTTATCGTTCTCCTGCATCCGCACCATCTTGGTGGCGTGCACCGAGAGAACCGCCGTCGGACAGACCTGAAGACACTTTTTGCACGCGAACGGCGTCGCGCACTTGTCGTGATCGATGTCGATCTGCGGGAAGAGCTCAGTTGCCATCGTTACCACACATTCGCGAGACCGGGGAGCTTGGAGCGCTCCCGGTAGAAGATTGCATCGCGCGGGCACGCGGTCTCACATAGCCCGCACCCGAAGCAGGCGAACTGATCAATGTTCGCCTTCTCGGTGGTGGTTTCGTATTTCAACGCGTTGAAATTGCACCGGCCCAAGCAGTCGCCGCAGCCGTTGCACTTCTCGAAGTCGATGAAACAGACGAACTCGCCCTTCACCAACCCCGCCGTCAGCCCATTGTCAATGCGGTTCCGAATCGGCATGCAATCCGGGTAATCGCAGTTGCAGATGCCTCCGAGGAAATCGCCGCCCTCTTGCATGACCATGTGGACCATGCCCTTACGGTCCCAGTGCTCCATCCATTCCTTCGCCTCATTCGGGCTCAAGAACTCCACCCCACCCTTGTACCGCTCTGGCCAGCGCTCCCACTTGTACATCCCTGTGCCCAGCCCCATGCAGGTGTACTCGCTTAGGGAGCACTCCTCGCACCCACGCGTGGTCTCACGGCAAATGCACTTCATCGCACCCATGGGAGTCCCCATGTCGGCGATCGCCATCATCTCCTCCAGAGGCAGCACCTGGCAGCCCGGGTGCATCAAGGCACGCTTGTTCATCTCGGAGATGATCGTGTCGTGCGTTCCGGTGTCGCCCTGAGACTTGGCGTCGATCGCCTGCTGCAGCCGCCCCTGGAAGCCAGCCGACGCCTGCACCTCTTGCGCCCGCTTGCCCGGCTCACGCAGCTTGTAGAGCCGGTTGGAGTACTGGCGGGGGTCCTTGTACCAAACAGTGTCCTTGTCAGACGAAAGCGTGTCACACATACGGCACATAGAAGAGAGTCCCCACATTTCTGATCATGGAAAAATTCAGCCACACGCGTCGTGCGGCTGTAGCAAGTCTCCTGATAAGAACTAGGCGGCGTCTATGATATTAATCATATGTCCATCTCAGATTGATCGGCCACGATCCGGCCACGGACCCAGGCGATCCAACGATAGATCACCTTCTGGGTAGCGCCGCCAGAAGAGCGCTGCCTGAGTGGCGGAGAAGACTCCCGTGTTCGTTCGCGTAGTTCCTAGCATCCACCGCCCCTGGCGCGACGATTCCGGCTATTTCAGCTGCGACTATTTCCCCGAAACTCGCTTCACCGAGCTTTCGCCCATCGTCGAGATCAAGTCGCTCCGCGACGCGAGTGGCCGCTGGCGCAGCGTCCGTGGCGTCAAGGAGCTCCTGACGGAGGCCGATACCTGCCCCGCCCGTGCCTTTCGCTGCGCCGACCCCATGGGACACGAAGGCTATCTGGTGGTCGGCGAAGGGCTTGGCGTCATCATGTACGGCGTTGGCGACGCCGGGATGGGCAGCCCCATCATTTGGGTCGACGACGTGCGCGACTTCCAGCCCAAGGTGGCGAAGCAGCTCCAAGAGTCGATCGAGCCGGTCGATGAGCAGCCGGCCCCCGACGCCAACTCCCCACTCCTCTCTCTCCAGGCCTTCCACGAAGAGCCGCAGCCCGGACCGGACGGCGACGCCATCATTCCGCTCCACGAGATTCATCAGGAACCCAAGTCCCTGCCGCCGGACCATCCGCTCGCCTAGCAGCCGAGCGGAAATCGACGATCGAGACGGGCTACGGCTCCCCCGGCCACTGCAGCCCAGACATCGTCTCCGGCTCCTGCCCGGCCGCGCCGCCACAGCACGCGCCGCCCTCCTCTTCGCACACCACGAGCTCGAATTCCCGCTCCTCCAGATAGACGACAGTGCTGCGCTCCACCGCCGCAATGCCCGGCGCCGGCTCGAAGCGCAGTCCCGCGATCCGCGCCGCCCGTGACACAGCCGCCACCGGCGCATAGTGCAGCCCCCGGAAGTCCACGCAGTACTCAATCGAGCGCTCAGACGGCCCCACTGGATCCCGGTAGAGGCTTCGCACCCCCTCCTCAATCTGCGCGGTCGTTAGATCTGGGATCTCCATCGCCCTGCTCCCGCCTGATCGGCTGCCTAGTCGTCGACGATCTGAATCGCCTTCTGTGGGCACTGCTTGACGCAGCGCTCCAGCCGCTCCCGCATCGACTCGGGCGGCGTCTCGTCCAACACGTAGAGAAAGTTGTCCTCGCGCACCTCGAACACCTGCGGCGCGATCACCATGCAGGCCTTGTTGCTGTCGCACTTGTCGAAATCGACCACTACCCGCATACGAGGCCTCCCATATCTGCCGGACCCTCATGTCGACGAAGGTCCTCGCCGAATTCTAAGCCCATCGATCTTAGCTGCCATGCCAGCTCCACCATCCACTATCCTCCCCATCTCGCCGACGAACTCGAAGGATCTCTCCATGCCCACGTTCGACTACGAATCTCACGACGCCACCAGTCTCGCCGAACTCGTCCGTACGAAAGAGGTCAGCCCCGAGGAGCTTCTTGACGCCGCCGTCGACCGTGTCGAACAGCAAAACCCGCAGATCAACGCGGTCGTCTACCCGTTCTATGAGGGCGCGCGCCAAGCCATCGCCGATGGCCTCCCCGATGGGCCGTTCCGCGGCGTGCCCTTTCTCCTCAAGGACTTCGGCACTCCCTACGCCGGCCTCCAAATGAGTAGTGGTTCCGGACTCTTCGCGGAGTACATCCCCGACCACAACAGCGCCCTTGTCGACCGCTACCGCGCCGCCGGACTCGTCATCTTCGGCCGCTCGACCTCGCCCGAGTTCGGCCTCACCACCACCACGGAATCGCGGGTGCATGGACAAACGCACAATCCTTGGAACCTCGCGCACACCGCGGGCGGATCGTCGGGTGGCGCGGGCGCGGCCGTCGCCGCCGGAATCCTGCCCATGGCCAATGCCAGCGACGGCGGCGGCTCCATCCGCGTACCGGCCTCCTGTTGCGGTCTCTTCGGACTCAAGCCCACCCGCGCGCGCACCCCCGCTGGTCCGGATGCCGGCGAGGGCTGGGGCGGCATGAGCACGGTGCACGCCATCACCCGTTCCGTCCGCGACAGCGCCGCCCTCCTCGACGCCACGGCGGGACCGGACATCGGTGCGCCGTATTGGGCGGAACGCCCCCCGCGTCCCTTCGCCAGCGAGGTCGGCACGCCTCCCGGCCAGCTCCGCATCGCCTTTCAAACGCAGACCTTCAACGGCGCCGAGACCGACCCGGCCTGCATCGCCGCTGTCGAAGCAGTCGCCCACCTCTGCGCCGATCTGGGACACGAAGTCGAAGAGGCGAACCTTCAAGTCGACCGCGAAGAACTCGGCCGCGCGACGCCTGTTATCGTCGCCGCCAACACCCGTGCCCTCGTCGAGGATCGTGCCGCGCAGCTCGGTCGCGCCTTCACCGAAGCCGATCTCGAAACCGCGACCTACGTGATGGTCACGCGGGAGGACGCGGGCGCCGCCGCCTACGCGCGGGCCACGCGCGCCGTCCACGCCGCCGGGCGCCGCGTCGCGACCTTCCTCGAAGACTACGACTGCCTGCTCACACCCACTATGGCCGTCCCCCCGCTGGAACTGGGCCGCCTCAGTCTCGACAACCCCGACCAAGAGGCCTACACGACGGACCTTTTGCGCACGATCGGCTACACCTCTCTCTTCAACGCCTCCGGTAACCCCGCCGTGTCCGTTCCCCTCATCTGGAACGATGCCGGGCTCCCGATCGGCACCCAATTCGTCGGTCGCTATGGCGATGAAGCAACGCTTCTGCGCCTCGCCGGCCAGCTGGAAGAGGCCCAACCGTGGGCCGGTCGACGGCCTCCGCGCTAGCTGTCCATGCCCACTCAGCTCGGGACTGTCCCGTCCGCCCAATCTCCGCTCAAAAGGCGGAGCCAAGATGGAGCCCATCCGTCGCGACGGCCGCACAGCCCCACTCCGCCTCGCCTAAGAAGACCGTGCCTACCCCCCGAGGGGATTCCCCAATGCTGAAGGACACCTCCTCGACCAATGATCTAGTCGAATGGTCAGTTCCCACTAGTCATTTCCAGTCATGGGTCTCTCTGTGCGCGACACTCATCTCAGACACCACCGCCTGCACGGCCCCAACCCGGGTTTCGCCTCCACGCTCCGGCGCAGCGGCCGCCTTCTTCTAGTTCTTCTCGCCGCTGGGCTGTTGACCCTGATCTCTCCCTCCGCCGTCCAAGCCGATACCACCGCCAACGCGGAGACGGAGCGGATCGTTGCCCTGCAGCCGGGCTACAACCTCGTCGTCTACACCGGCCCCACGATCGAAGCGCGGCTCCTGCCCGACCTCATCCCCGAGCTCTCGCGCATTTGGCGCTGGGATGCGCGCGCCCAAGAGTTCGACATCTTCTCGAGTACCGGCTTTTCCTTGGACCGGATTGGCTCGATCCGCAGTGGAGACGCACTCTGGGTCACCGTCCGCGAAGCCTCTCAGTGGCGGATGCCGGTCCTCCCGCTCACGCCCTTCGTGACGCTCTACGACGGATGGAATCTCGTCCCCTGGGTCGGCGACGACGGTCTCAGCCCGGAAGCCGCCTTCCAGCCCACAATAAGCCGCCTGGGCGCCGCCTATAGCTGGGGTTCAGAGATCGGCGCCTTCCTCGCCTTCTCGCCAACGCTCCTGCCCGCGCTGAATTCGCTGGAGCGTGTCACCCAGTTCGCGGGACTCTGGGTTCGCGTCACCGAAGGCCCGCCGATCCCCTGGCAACAGGTCAGCGGCGAATCCCTCGCCACCACGCCTCTCGATGGCGCCGAAGTAACCGCGGACAGCCAAGCCCTGATCGACAGCAGCGCCGTCGCCCGCAGCGTCGTCCTCATCGACTCCAGCGCGGCGGCGGGATCCGGCTTCGTCATCGACGGGGGCCTCATCGTCACCGCGGCGCACGTCGTCGGCGATTCGGAATGGCTCACCGTCTGGTTCAGCGACGGACAGCACCAGCGGGCCCAGGTCACGGCCCCCGACACCGACCTCGACATCGCGATCGCCGCCGTCACCAACATGCCAGACAACGCCGTAGCGCTGGACTGGGAGTCCGCCCCCACCCCGCCTCTGGCGGAAGAGGTCTGGGTCTGGGGCTACCCGGTTGAGCGCACCGTGATCAGCGCCGGGTTCAGTCGGGCCCAAACGGTGACGCGAGGCATCGTCTCCGCCCATCGCATTCGCAAAGACGTCCGCTCGCTCCAGATCGACGCCGCCGTCAACGCGGGGAACTCCGGCGGCCCTGTCGTCACGGCCGGCGGCCGGCTCGTGGGCCTCGTCACGTCCATCCTGCGGCCCGGTGGAAAGGACCTCGAAGGCTTCAACTTCGCTCTGGACATCACGCAACACCGCGATGCAATCCGCGCGCTGCTGACCGAAGCTGCGCGAACCGGTTGAGTCCCAGCCCGTCCCCGGCTTCGCCTCGCGGCGCCGCACGAGAAAGGCGGCGCTGCAGTTCGCGCCGCCTTTCTCACGTATCAATATTACTGGAACGCTAGGCATCCACCTCCGGCACCAGGATGGTGACAGGCGCATCCGAGCTGTTGAAGATGAAGATCGCATCGAGTCGGTCGATCAGGGTGAAGCCGCTCAGGGACGCCGGCTGCCCGGCGAAGAATGCCAACCACTGCTGCGTCTCCTGATTGAACAAGAATGCCCGGGTCAGACTCGGATCCTGCCCCAGCAGATCGGCCACGCTGGAGCGCGCCGGACCGTTGAACGTCAGGAAGGTGAAGCCCGGCGGTAAGGCCACCTCAGCCTCTCCTCCCCCACCCACCAGGCCCGACGCCGTGTGCGACACAAGGCCGCCGCCCACCAGCCGGACAAAGAGCGCGTCCCTCTCTTGCAACGACTGCAAGCTATTCACGAACGCCGGTGCGCCAACGATGAAGCTCTGCCAGGCCTGGCCGGTCTCATCCCAGCGCCAGACGCTGTCAACTGCCGCACTGATCGAGGCCACGAAGTCCGCGACCACTGTGCCGTTCGGCCCGGTGAACGGCACGACGTTGAAGTCCGGACCAATCCCGCGCGTCACCACCGGCAACTGACCCAGCGCTAACTGACCGCCCTCGGCGATCGGAACTTCTACACGTCCGTTATCCCCGAGCACAAACGGAATCTGCTCCCACTCCGTGGATCCGGTGGCCTGGAACAGAACCGCCAAGCTGGCCGGGTCGATCTCCGGATCGACGAAGAGCAGCGCCGTCGTTCCCGCGGCAACGTTGGCAATCTCCGCCGCTTGCGCCGTCCGGAGCTCCGCCACCCCGCTGTCCGGCACCACGATCACCAGAACGAACACGATGGGCGAAATTCCCGCGATCCCGGGATCGACGAATATGACACGGAGCTGGATCGATCCCAGTCCGGCGAGAGAGGCCGTGGGAATCAGCAACTCCGACCCGTCCGGCAACGGAACGCCGACGAACGGCTGCTCCACGTCGGCGGCATTGAAGACCGGAGTGGTCCCGCTCTCATCGACGCCGGGCCGGAACACGATGTCATCGCTACCCGTCTGCTGCACCGGATCGTCCGCGTCGAGCGGATCCGTGCCAGCAGCGAATTCGTCCGCATCGCTGATGCCGTCCCCATCCGTGTCCTCGTCCCCATCGAGGACGCCATCGCCGTCGCCGTCGGGGTCGAGCGGGTCCGTGCTGACGATCAGCTCCTCGCCGTCGCTGAGTCCATCCTCGTCGGTGTCCGCGAGCAGCGGATCCGTCTCGTGGATGTCGACCTCGTCGCCGTCCGAGAGGCCATCGCCATCGGTGTCCGGGTTGTCCGGATCCGTGCCCAGCGTCGCCTCCTCGGCGTTCGTCAGGCCATCGCCATCGCTTTTCAACGCGGAATACAACGTGCTCGGTCCCTGTGCCTGCCACTTCACCACGTTTGATCTCACCCACCGCGGCATGGTCGTGCTGGGGCAAGCAACCGAAAATCTACCGCAGGTCGTCCTTGAAATCGACGGCGATGACATTGTCGCCGTCGGCGTCAACGGCATCATCTACGGCTACCGCAACAACCTCCTAGACGGCGTTGCGGTTGGCGCCGGGGAGGAAGCGTAGCCATGGCGAAAATTCCCGCTGAAACACCCAAAGTCGAAGTCCCGCTCCCCCCCACCAACGCGAAAGTCGTCACGACCGCCTGCGAATATTGCCCCGTCGCCTGTGGCTACAAGGCCTACATCTGGCCCGTCGGCGAAGACGGTTCACCCAGCGCCAACGAAAATGCGCTCGGCATCGGCTTCCCGGCACCAGTCTTATCGGGACGCTGGCCCTCGCCCAACATGCACACCACCGTCACCATCGACGGCCGTCTGCAAAACGTTCTCGTCATGCCCGACCCCGACGCGGATGTCGTCAACGTCGGCGGCAATCACAGCGTGCGCGGCGGCACCCTGGCTCTGAAGTTATACCGGCCCGACGGTCCCACTCGCGACCGCTTGCAGCGCCCTCTGCTACGCGTCAACGGCACCTTGCAACCCATTCCCTGGGAAGCAGCGACGGACATCGTCGCTCAGATGATCCGCCACACCGTCGACGAGCACGGCGAGCTCGCGATGGGGTTCAAGCACTTCTCCTACCAGTACTTCGAGAACACCTACGCCATCACCAAGCTCGCCTTTGGCGCCATCGGCACGCCCAACGTCGCGCCGCATCACAACACCGCCCCGGGCACGGACACCCCAGGCCTCGACGACACCGGTGTCGATTCATTCAGTGCCGCCTACGAGGACTACCAAGAGGCCGACGTCATCATGATCGTGGGGACCGACCCCTACGAAACAAAGACCGTCGCCTTCACCCAGTGGATCGCCCACGGTCGCGCCAAGCTGATCCACATGGATCCGCGCAAGACATTCACCTCCAGCTATGCCGAGGCCAACGGAGGCGTCCACCTGCGAGTGAATCCGGCCACGGACGCCTGGGCGATCATGGCTATCGCGCGCGTCATCTTGGAGAACGGCTGGCAGGACTCAGACTTCATCGAAAACTACGTCCTTCAGTCCCGTGCCGAAGTGGAAGCCGAGTCCTCGTGGCGACGAGCGCGCTTCGGGCGCACCTGGGACGAGTTCCAAAACGAGATCCTCAACACCGACGAGTACACCCTGGCCCATGCCGCCCAGGTCACGGGCGTGCCCGTCGAAAAGCTACAGCGCGCGGCCGAACTGCTCGCGGCCCCCATCGATGGAGTGGCGCCGAAGTCCTCCTTGCTCTACGAGAAGGGCCTCTACTGGACGCACAACTACGAAAACACCGCGGCGCTGGGCAATCTCTCCGTCCCAATCGGCGCGCGCGGCCGGCCCGGTCGCGCCACCTCCCGCATGGGCGGGCACCAGCGCGGCGGCGCCAGCGGCGCGCCTTACCCCTTCGACAAATCTCCCACCGAGTTCGAAGGCAACAAGGTGGAGATGGACACCGATCGCTGGACCGTCCAAGGCAACACCCGCATGGTCTGGTCCTTCGGCAACGACTGGGTGAACGGCAGCGGCGCCTCGCACCACCTTGCCACGCGGCTGCGCGAGATGACCCGGGAAACCGGGCCGCAGATCACGTCCGCCGTGACCGCCGTCGCGATTCAACAGCTCAAGGATCGCATCGACGCCGGCGGCATGTTCATCGTCCAGAACGATATCTACCTCAACGATCAGTCCGAGTTCGTGGACCTGGTCCTCCCCGCCGCTACTTGGGGAGAAGAGGACTTCGTCCGCAACAACGCCGAGCGGCGTATGCGCCTCTACGGCAAGATCATGGACCCGCCCGGCGAAGCCATGCCCGACTGGAAGATCGTCGCCACCGTCGCCCAGAAGATGGGCTTCGACGGCTTCGACTAGGCCGATTCCAACGAAGTCTTCGAGGAGTCCGGCCCCCGATCCGGCGGTCGCAAGAACTACCAGCAACTCATCGAGTGGGTACAGGCCAACGGCATCCGCGCCCACGACTTCCTCCGTGAGCGCGGCACCTCTGGCATCCAGACCCCGATCGTGATCGAAAACGACGAACCCACGGGCACCGTCCGCATGCACGCCGATCTCAGCTTCAAGGGCAGCAACGGCAAGTCCAGCTTCGTCTTCGTGGACATCGACGCGGTGCAGGATCGCAACCAGCTCCTCGGCCCCAACAGCGACGAGTTCTGGGTGCTCACGGGCCGCGTCAATCATCTTTGGCAGAGCCTCTACGATGACAAACGCAAGCCCCACCTCATCCAGCGCTTCCCCACATCGTTCATCGAAATCAATCCGGACGACGCCAGCCGCCTCGGCATCGAAAGCGGCGATATGGTCGCCGTGGAGAGCGACCGCGTGCGGACGGCCGCGAGCACCACGGGCAGTGGGGGCATCACTGCCGCCGCCTACGTCACGGACCAGGTGCAAGCGGGAACCATCTTCGCCATGTTCCACTACCCCGGATCACCCGCGAACGCCGTCATCACCGGGGATGCGTCGACACAGCCCATCAATCCCAGGCAGCCCTTCAAGTTCGGACGTGCCCGCGTCGCCCGCATCGGGTCCACGGACTTGGCGGACATCATGCCCTTTGCCCCGCGCAACTTGGCCTAAGGAGACCACCGCGAAGCAACTCGACGAGCGAGGCGACCCATCCGGGGTCGCCTCGCTGGCGTCCACTAGACTTGCCCCACTCAGCGTGGCGTCGACCGTCTCACCTGCGTATCTTTGAGCACCCCAATGAGACGCCGAATCGGACAGCGAGCCTCCGCACGTGGACGACCTCATCACCACCTTCCGCCTACGCGCCGAAGCGGCTCAATCTCAGGTCGTGGAGGTCGCGAATTGGACCGAGGCTATCGCCTTCGCCTCCAGCCTCACGGAGGATGACCTGGTGCTGCCAGCCGCGCTCGCTGAACAACTCGCGGGCGACGCGGGCGAGGCCAAAGAAAAGTTTCGTAGCCCCGATCCCAACGACCCCGTCCGTTCCGTGGCCGATGCCCCCGTCGGACTGGTGCGGGGCGAATTCGCCGTCGCCGAGACGGGCTCCGTCCTGCTCGTCGAGCCCAGCCTCATCGACCGATCGGTCTCCATGCTCTGCCACACCCTCGTCCAAACCATCCCCCGCGACTGCATCGTCGCCAGCCTGGACGACTGCGCCGCCTGGCTGTCCGAAGCCACGGCAGACCCGGCCAGCAACACCTACGCCACCCTCTCCACGGGTCCATCGCGCACCGCCGACATTGAACGGTCGCTGACCATCGGCGTACAGGGACCGCGTGAGCTCTACGTCGTGATCGTCGGATGAGGTCTTTTTCCGATCGCTACCGCACGGCCCTCAACGACCCCAACGTGCGGAGCGGGCTCCTGGGCTTTCAACGTTCCTGGCGCGAGATCCGCGACGCACAGATCGAAGAGGCCGAACAGCTGACCGGTAGCTCCTTCTCGACCCTGCGCCACGACCTCGCCGCGATGAAGGACACGGTCATTGCCGACCTCGACGCGCACGTCGCGCAGTTCCGCCAGCAAGCCGAGGCGCACGGTGCCACGGTCTTCGAAGCCCGCACCGCGGAGGACGCCAACCGCTACATCGCCGACCTCTGCAAGCAGCGCGAGGTGGACCTCCTCGTCAAAGGCAAGTCGATGGTCTCCGAGGAGATCGAGCTCAATGACTACCTCGAGCGGGAAGGCATCACCGCGGTCGAAACGGACCTCGGCGAATGGATCCTGCAACTCGCCCACGACCGGCCCAGCCACCTGGTGATGCCCGCCATCCATCAACGGCGCCAGGAAGTCGCCAAGATCCTCGGTCGAGCGGTCGGCCAAACGTTCGACCCAGACGACATTCCGGCCATGGTACGGAGCGCTCGCACCGGCCTCCGGGACAAATTCCTCGCCGCGGGCGTGGGCCTCACCGGCGCCAACGCCCTCATCGCTGAGAGCGGCGGCATCATGTTGATCACCAACGAAGGCAACGGCCGAATGTCGTCCAGCCTGCCGGACGTTCACGTCGTCACGGCGGGGATCGAGAAGATCGTCCCCACCTTCGCGGATGCCATCAAACAGCAGCGGTTGCTGCCGCGGTCCGCCACCGGACAGCCGATCACCTCATACACCACGTTCATCAGCGGCCCCACGCCCGGCCATGAACTGCACATCGTTCTGCTCGACAACGGGCGTCGCGCCATGGCCAACGACGAGCACTTCGCTCCGGCCCTGCGCTGCATCCGCTGTGGCGCCTGCGCCAATGTCTGTCCCCCGTATCAGATCGTCGGCGGGCACGCTTTCGGCCACATCTACCCCGGCGCCATCGGCCTCGTCACCACACCCTTCCATCACGGCATCGACGCCGTGGCCGGTCCGCAAAACCTTTGCGTCTCTTGCGGCGCCTGCGAGACCGTCTGCCCCGTGGAGATCCCGCTTGCTCAACAGATCTTGCGCACCCGTCGCAGCGTCGCTGTGCAGAAGGGACTCCCCTTCTGGAAACGCGCCACCCTCAAGGCCTGGGGATCCCGGCGCACCGTCGCGGCCGGATCACGGCTGCTCAGCGCGGCCAGCACCCCACTCCGTCGTGGCGACGTCACGGCACTGCCCTTCAAAACGAAGCAGACCCGCTGGCGCACCCCGCCCGCGATTCCCTCGCAGCCCGCCCGGTCCCGGCCCGCACAGTGGCAAAGCCAAGCGCCAATCGCGGAGACGGCGGTCACCGGACGGCGGGTCCTGCTCTTTCTTCAATGCCTGACGGACCGTCTCCTCCCCGAGATCGCGGTCGCCACCGCCCAACTTCTCCGCGCCGCCGGGGCAGACGTTGAAGTGCGCGACGAACAACACTGCTGCGGTCTCCCCGCCTTCGACGGAGGGGACTGGGACGCCGCCCGCCGCATGGCGCGCGACACGATCACCGCGCTCGAGGGCACCGACGACATCGTCACTCCCGCCCCGAGCTGCGTCGTCGCCATGATCGACGGCTATGCCGAACTCTTCCACCAGGATCCGGCCTGGCGTCAGCGCGCTCAGCAACTCGCGGGGCGCGTCCACGACATCGCGGAATATCTCGCGGGCCCTGCACGCCTCCCGGATCGCTCCCTCAGCGCCGGGTCCAGCGACCCCGTCACCGTCCATCGCTTCTGTCAGAGCACGAACATGCTCGGCGCGAACGACCGCATCGAGCAGCTCATCTCTGAACTTTGCGGCGTCGAGGTGGTCCCACTCCCGGAAGCAGAAGTCTGCTGTGGCTTTGGCGGCTTCACCTCGATCGGGAGCCCCGAGGTCTCGGAAGGCATCCTCAAGCGCAAGCTCGCTTGCATCGACGAGACCGGCATCACGACGGTTCTCACCGGGAATCCCGGATGCATCCTTCACCTGCGGGGAGGCGCGCACGCCTCCGGCCGCAACCTGACGATCCTCCACGTTGCGGAATACCTCGCTGCGCGCCTGCCGGGATAGGGGCCCTCCGCACCGATTGGACTGGCTACCATGCGCGGGTGTCCCACGCCTGATGGGGCTCACGAAAAGGCCGGAGGCCGTACCCGTGGATGCTGCCGTTCTCTATCAAGCCAACGCCCCGCTCCAGGTTCGAAGCCTGAGTCAAGATCCGCCCAAGCATGGGGAAGTCCTGGTCCGCATGGGTGCCGCGGGCGTCTGCGCCAGCGACTACCACGTCATCCACGGCACCGCCCGACTCCCTCTCCCCGCCGTCCTCGGCCATGAAGGCGCCGGCACCGTCGAAGCCGTCGGCCCCGGCGTCACGTCCGTCCAGCCCGGCCAGCGGTGCATCCTCTCCTTCATCTCCAACTGCGGTCACTGCCACCAGTGTCGCAGCGGCCACCCCCAGCTCTGCGACACCAACGCCCAGACCGGCGCCAGCCAATTCGACGGCACCGTCCGCCTCCACGACGATGACGGAAATGACGTCTTCCAGATGGCCAAGCTCGGGGTCTTCGCCCAGAAACTCGTTGCCCCCGCCCAAGCCTGCTTCCCCATCCCGGATGAGGTCCCCATCGATGTCGCGGCGCTGATCGGCTGTTGCGTCACCACCGGCGCCGGCGGCGTCTTCCACCAACCCGGCATGCGCCCCGGTGCCTCCGTCGCCGTGATCGGCTGCGGCGGCGTCGGTCTCAACACCGTCCAAGCCGCCCGCATCATGAACGCCTCCCAGATCATCGCCGTCGACGTCCATGACCACAAACTGGAGTTCAGCCGCGGCTTCGGCGCCACCGATGTCGTCAACTCCCGAACCACGGACGCCGTCGCCGCCATCAAGGAGCTCAGCGGCGGTGGCGTCGACTTCGCCTTCGACACCTTCGGCAGCGCCGACACCAGCCGCCAAGCGGTCGAAGCGCTGCGCAAGAACGGCCACGCCGTGGTCATCGGCCTCGCCCCGCTGGAAGACCGCGCCCCGATCGACCTTGTCGACATGGTGCGCAATCAGAAGACCCTCGTTGGCTCCTACTACGGCTCCGCCAGCCCCCACGAGACCTTCAACACTCTCGTCGGCCTCTACGTCGACGGTCGCATCGAGATCGACAGCCTGATCCGGCGTCGCTACCCCCTCGGCGAAATCAACGAAGCCTTCGACGCTCTCGGGCGTGGCGAAGATGGACGCGGCGTCATCATGTTCGAATGAACGGGCGGGCAGGCTCCTGCAACCCGTAGGGTGCTGGGCATTTTTCGCTGCACTCGATCGCCTAGACGATGGGGGGCCAGATCGAAGGGGGACAAGAGATGAACGGCGCACAGGCTCTCTTCGAGACCATGGTCGCCGGCGGGGTCGACACCTGCTTCGCTAACCCCGGCACCACGGAGATGCAGTTCGTCGCCGCGCTCGATGACGTCCCTGCCATCCGGCCCGTCCTCTCCCTCTTCGAGGGGGTCTGCACCGGCGCCGCCGACGGCTATGGTCGCATCGCCGGCAAGCCCGCCCTCACCGTCCTGCATCTCGGCCCGGGTCTGGCCAACGGTCTCGCCAATCTTCACAATGCGCGGCGCGCCCGCACCCCAATCGTCAACCTCATCGGCGACCATGCCACCTGGCACCGGGCCGCGGATGCCCCCCTCAGCTCCGACATCGTCTCCCTCGCCACCCCCATGTCCGACTGGGTGCGCGAGACCACGAGTGCTCAAGAGATCGCGGCGGACGGCGCGGCAGCGCTTGGCGCGGCGCAGCAGCCGCCCGGCGGCGTCGCCACACTCATCGTCCCGCAGGACTGTCAGTGGGACTCCGCCCACGGGCCAGCACTCGTTGCGGCGCCCCAGCCCCTCGCACCGGTTCCCACCGTGAAAGTGGAAGCAGTGGCCCAAGCGCTGCGGGATTCAGGGAGCGCGGTCATTCTCTTAGGCGGGTCAGCCTTGACCGAGGCCGGACTGCGCGCCGCCGCGCGCGTCGAAGCAGCGAGCGGCTGCCGCGTCTACATCGAAACCTTTGCGTCCCGACGCGAGGGCGGCGCCGGCCTCCCCAACTTCGAGCGGCTGCCGTACTTCCCAGAACCGGCTCTTGAGGCCCTCGGCCAAGCCGACACCGTGGTCCTCGCCGGCGCGCTCGATCCCGTCTCCTTCTTCGGCTACCCCAACCTTCCCAGCCGCCTCGCCCCGGAGACCGCCGCAATCCACACCCTCGCTCCACCCGCCGATGACGCAGTCTACGGCCTCAGCTTCGTCGCCGACCTGCTCGGAGCCCCCGCCGATCCCCTGCTTCCAAGCATTCAGGTACCCAGCTCACCCAGCGGCCCGCTAGATGTCGCTTCCCTGGGGCAGGCCCTCGTCGCTCATCTGCCGGAGAACGCCATCGTGGTCAATGAGGCCGCCACTTCTGCCGCCGGTTTTGATGCGCTCAGTGCGGCAGCGCCGCCCCACACCATCCTGGGCCTGACCGGCGGGGCCATCGGCCAGGGCCTGCCGACAGCTGTGGGGGCAGCTATCGCCGCCCCCGATCGCAAGGTCCTCGCCTTCCAGGCGGATGGCTCCGGCATGTACACCGTGCAATCTCTCTGGACGATGGCCCGCGAGGCGCTGGACGTGACCGTGGTCGTTGCCGCCAATAACGCCTATCGAATCCTGCAAGTGGAGCTCCACCGGGCTGGGATCGACGAACCTGGCCCCGCCGCCCGCTCCCTCACCGACCTCGGCAACCCCCGTCTCGATTGGACGACCATCGCCCAGGGCTTCGGCATCCCCGCGACCCGTGCCACCACCGCCGAGGAGCTCACCACCGCGCTCACTCGCAACTTCGCCGAGCCCGGCCCCTCTCTGATCGAAGCCATCCTCTGAGCCCTGCATACGGAGCAGACAGGGTCACGCTCGGGCTCCGCAATGACGGTTACCCCCGGGACAGCTCCCCGGGCCATCATCCCCTGGCTTTTAAAGGTGAAACCCCCGCAGGGGAGCGGGGGTTTCATGATGTACCGTGCCGTCCCAAATGGCGGGTTTGGACTGTTGCCGGGTTGACCTGAAATAGGGGGACGGACCTCGGCACGTGCTTCTGAATTTAGGCTGCTCTACGCGATCTTGAAATCCTGAATATTGGGGGGATGAAACTAATCATTCCCGCCCCCCTTTCACGTTTCACCCCTTCGATCGCCCTCCCGGTATCGATCGCATAAGATGCGATTCTGCTTGCCCGCTGCTACCAGCGGCAATGCAGGCCATCGTATGGACCGGCCCTTCGCCTCCCTCACACCCCTCGACGGAGATCGACCACCATGGAAATTCGAGTCAACGGAGACGCCCACGCCGTCTCCGATCCCCGACGCAACCTGCTCAGCTATCTCCGCTTCGATCTGGGGCTGACCGGCACAAAATATGGCTGCGGCGAAGGCCTCTGCGGCTCCTGCACCGTCCTCGTCGACGGCCAGGTACTGCGTGCCTGTCTGACCAGCACCGGCGCCGTCGCGGGTGGAGACCTTCGCACTATCGAGGGGCTCGCCTCCAACCCCAACGCGGATGCCCCCCAGCTCACGGATCTTCACCCCGTCCAAGCCGCCTTCGTCGAAGAGACCGCCCTGCAATGCGGCTATTGCACCCCCGGCTTCGTCATGGCCGCCGTCGCGCTCCTAGAGCGCGAGCCTGATCCCTCGCGAGAACAGGTCCGGGAGGCCCTCTCGGAGAACATGTGTCGCTGCGGCGCCTATCAGCGCATCGAAGACGCCGTCATGCGAGCGGCTGAGCAGATGTCGGGAGCGAACAATGACTAGCCTGACCCCTCCAAGCCACGACATCAGCAGCGACGCACCGGGCCTCTGGATCCAAGGCGGGGCCGCCCTCGGTTTCCCACCGCCACAGTCCGGCTACGCCCGCGGCGCCTACGGCAACATCACGCCCGACTACGGACCCTCGCCCTGGCTCGTCGTCCGGCCCGATGGCGGCGTTACCGCCTTTGCCGGCAAAGTGGAGTACGGCCAGGGCATTCGCTGGGGCCTCGCCGTGGAAGTCGCCGACGAACTCCGCCTCCCGCTTGACGCCGTTGAGGTGGTCCTCGGCGACACCGAGCGCACCCCTTGGGACATGGGCACCTTTGGCAGCCAATCGACCTTCCGCACCGGACTCCAACTCCGCAAAGCCGCCGCCACCGCCCGCCAAACCCTGCTCGATCTCGCCTCCAGCCACCTCGACCTGCCCGTCTCCGATCTCTTCTGCGCTAATGGCGTCATCCGCTCCCGCAGCGACGCTTCACACGCCGTCTCCTACGCCGACCTCATCGGGTCCGAACGAATCATCCACGACCTCGACGAGGACGTGCCGCTCACGCCCGAGTCCGAGTTCACGGTCATGGGCCACGACTCCGCCCGCATCGACGCCATCGCCCGCGTCACCGGGCAGGCAACCTTCTCCCAGGACGTGCAGCGCCCCGACATGGTTTTCGCCTCCATACTGCGACCGCCAACCTACGGCGCCAAACTCGACAGCGTGGACACCGCCATCGCCGAGCAGATGCCCGGCGTGGTGCAGGTGATCCACGACGGCTCACTCGTCGCCGTTCTCGCCGACAGCGACGAACAAGCCGAATCCGCCCTCGCGCTCATCCGCGCTGACTGGACCGAGCGCGACGATCACGTCTCGCGCTGGGACCTCCCCACTCTTCTTGATGAGTCCGCGCACGAACCGGTCACCACCCAAGAGGCGGGCGATCTCGACGAGGGGTTCCGCGCCGCCGAGCACATCCTGGAATCCACCTACTTCATTCCCTATGTCTCCATCGCCCCTATGGAACCGCGCGCCGCGGTCGCTGAGTGGGACGGCCCTTCCGACGGCGGCAGCGACAGCAGCCAGCTCACGGTCTGGGCCGGCACGCAGCGCCCCTTCGGCACCCGCGCCGAGCTGGCCGAGCACTTCGAGATCGACGAGAGCCGCATTCACGTCATCGCGCCGGAGATTGGAGGCGGCTTCGGCGGCAAGAGCATCTACCGCCCCGCCATCGAAGCGGCGCGCCTGGCACGCATCGCGCAACGGCCCGTCCGCGTCGCCTACACGCGCGATGAAGAGATGGTCTGGTCCACCTTCCGCCCCGCCGCCCTCATCAAGATCCGCAGCGGTTTCGATGCGCAGGGCACCCTCTTGGCCTGGGACTACCATGCTGCCCACACCACGGCCGACCGACCCATGATCGGTCAGCGCGGCTCAGAGACGCCGTACGACGTTCCCCACAACCGCGTCGTCGTCGCCGCCGCCACCAGCCCGCTGCGCCCCGGCTCCTACCGATCGCTCGGTGGATCGGTCAATCACTTCGCGCGCGAGGTTCACATGGACGAGATCGCCGCTACCGTCGGCGCCGATCCCGTCGAACTCCGCCTGCGCAACCTCAGCCATCCCCGCTTCCGGGCCGTCTTGGAGTCCGCAGCGGACCAATTCGGCTGGCAGCCGGCACCACAACCATCCAAGCGGGGGGTTGGCGTCGCCCTCGGCCTCGATGTCGGCAGCTACGTCGCCGCCTGCGTCGAACTCGACGTGCAAGGCAAAGAGGTCCACGTCCGCCGCGTCAGCGCCTCGCTCGATTGCGGCCTGACGGTGAACCCCAGCGGCGCCCGCAATCAGGTCGAAGGTTCCGTCGTCATGGGACTCGGCACCGCCCTTTACGAGGGCGCGGATTTCGAAGCGGGCCGCCTGCTCAACGGCAGCTTCGCCCGCTACCGCGTGCCGCGCTCCAACAACATCCCGCGCATCGATGTCTCGCTCGTCGGCGACCCGGATGTTCCCTCAACGGGCGCGGGGGAGCCGGCCATCGTTGCCGTGGCGCCGGCGATCGCCAACGCGGTCTTCGATCAGACCGGCGTCCGCCATCGCGAACTCCCCATCCAGCGCTTCCTCTAGCGCGGCCATTGCGGCGGCACGCTCCCGCCGCCTGGTGCGCCCGGGATCCGAGGGACTAGGTCCTAGGAGATCCCCAGCTCCTCCTCCAAGAGGGTGATCGACCGATCAACGATCTCGACCATTTCATCCACTTGCTCGCCGTTGATGACCAACGGGGGCGCAATGCTGATCGCGGACCCAGCCCGCGCCAGAATCCCCTCGTCGCGAAGGATGCGCGGCACCCGCTCGCCCACGGCGTCTTCCTCAGTGAAGTCGACACCCGCTTCTGGGTCGCGCTTCATCTCGATCGTGTGCATGAGCCCAATGCCTCGCGTGTCGGCCACCACCTTGTGCTTCGACTTCAGATTCTGCAACTGGGTCGCCAGGTACTCACCCATCTTCTTGGAGTTGGCGACCAAGTTCTCACGCTCGATAATCTCGATGTTGGCCAGCGCCACCGCGCATGACACCGGATGGGTCCCGAATGTGATCCCGCCCACCAGCGCGTCCTTGGCTTCGCCTTCGAAGGCCTCCGCCACCTTGTCCGAAGCCAGCGCCGCGGCAATCGGGATGTAGCCGGAGGAGATCCCCTTGGCCACGGTCATGATGTCCGGTTCCACCGGGAAGTGCTGAATCCCAAACCACTCACCCGTCCGCCCGAACCCGTCGATCACCTCATCGCAGATCATGATGATGTCGTACTTGTCGCAGATCTCCCGGACCTTGGTCCAGTACTCCTGCGCCGGCACCCAGCAGCCATTGGCCGTGGAGATCGGCTCCGCGATGAATGCCGCGATCGTCTCCGCCTTTTCGAATTTCACCGCCTCTTCAATCGCCCGCGCGCAATAGACATCGCATTCCGGGTACGTCTTCTCGTAGGGGCAAGCGGCGCAATTCACGTTCTGCACCGGCACGCTCCCCGGCACCAGCGGCTCAAACGGCGCACGATTCACGTACGAGGAGCCGTTGACGCTCATCGCTCCGGCGGTCACGCCGTGGTACGACCCAACCCGCGAGATCACTTTGTAGCGCCCCTTCTCGCCGCGGTTGTAGTGATACTGCTTCGCCATCCGGATCGCGGACTCCACCGCCTCCCCACCGGAGTTCACGAAGTACGCCTTGTTGATCGACGGCGGCGTGACCGAGGCGATCTTCGTCGCCAGGTCCACCCCCGGCTTGGTCCCGTAGGCGAAGGTGTTGATGTAGGCCAGGTTGGCCATCTGGTCCTTCGCCACCTCCGCCAACTCTTCCCGACCGTGACCCACCGCTACTACCCACAGTCCGGACATCGCATCAATGAAGCGGCGGCCCTTGATGTCGTTCAGGTAGATCCCCTCGCCTGACTCAATGACGACGAGACCGTCGTCCTTCTTCAGGTCGTTGATCTGCGCGGTGTGGACCCAGAGATGCTGGATCCCGCGGTCGATATAATCCTGAACCTCAGCGGCGTCTAGAGCGGTCGAAGCGGTGGTAGCCATAGGTGGTTTCTCCTTGCGGCTATGCTAGCGGCTCTGGACCAAGCGACCAAGACGAAACGACATCGCTCGATCCGCCCGGCGCGAGAGGGGTGTGCTGGCCCAACCCTCCCAGCGACGAAGGTGGAGCCCTCTCTTCCAGACTGGAGCCCACACACCCAACCCCTATCATGGCCGCCAAAGGGCCGGGCTCGGTCGGGGGGACACCGTGACCAACAAGCTGCCGCTGGACGGACTCACCGTCCTCGACCTCACGCGGGCCCGCGCCGGCCCCACCGCCGTCCGTCAACTCGCCGACTGGGGTGCGGAAGTCGTGAAGATCGAAGAGCCCCCAGATCCGAAGCGCTCCGACCCGATCACCGGCCAGCGCGACGGACCGGACTTCCTCAACCTCCACCGCAACAAGCGCAGCCTCACGCTCAATCTCAAAGAACCCGCCGGCAAGGCCATCTTCCTGGAACTGGCCAAGACGGCGGACATCGTGGTCGAGAACTACCGGCCGCGCGTCAAGCATCGCCTCGGGATCGGCTACGAGACCGTGCGCCAGATCAATCCCCGCATCATCTACGGCAGCATCTCCGGCTTCGGCCAAGACGGCCCCTACGGCGACCGCCCCGGCGTCGACCAAATTGCCCAGGGCCTCGGCGGCCTCATGTCCATCACTGGGCTGCCGGGCCAGGGCCCCGTCCGCGTCGGCATCCCCATCGCCGACCTCAGCTCCGGGCACTTCCTCGCCCAGGGCATCCTTCTCGCCCTGATTGAACGCCAATCCTCCGGCGAGGGACAGTGGATCCACACTTCTCTGCTAGAAGCACAGATCGCCATGCTCGACTTCCAGGCCGCCCGTTGGCTGATCGACGAAGAGGTCCCGCCCCAAGCCGGCAACGACCACCCCACCGGCATCCCCACCGGCGTCTTCCCCACCTCCGACGGTCACATCAACATCGCCGCCTCCGGCGGCGTCCTCTATCGACGCATGTGTGAAGCGATCGGCGCACCCGAACTCATCGATCACCCCGACTATGACAATGGCTTGCTCCGCTCTCAGAACCGGCAGGCCCTCAACACCGCGATCGCTGAGCAGACCGCGACCAACACCTCCGCCTACTGGATCGACACACTCAACGAAGCGGGGGTCCCCTGCGGTCCGATCAACAGCATCGATCACACCTTCGCCGACGAGCAGGTCCAGCACCTTGGCATCGTCACACCCACGCCCCACGACACGCGCGGCGAGATCGATGTCGTCGGCCAGCCCGTCCATCTCAGTCGCACCCCGCAGCCGCAGCGTATGCGCCGATCCACACCCACCCTCGGTCAGCACACGACCGAAATCCTCACCGCCCTCGGCTACGACGACGACCAGATCACACAACTGCACGAACGCGGTGTCGTCTAGTAGCCACGTCTGAACCGCAGTTCCACACCACCTCAACAGCACGACGAACACCAAGAAGAGGTCCCCATGGTCAGCACCGAACTACAACTCAAGACCGAGAAGATGCTCGCCCGCAAGGAGAACGGCATCGGTTGGATGGTCTTCAACAACCCCGAGCGACGCAACGCCCTGGGCATGGAGATGCAGCAAGCGATTCCCGAAATCCTCGGCGACTTCGCCAATGACGACGATGTCCGCGTCGTCGTCATGTCGGGGGCCGGTGGCAAGGCCTTCGTCTCCGGCGCCGACATCTCGGAGTTCGAGCAACGGCGATCCTCGCCCGACGCCATCGCTGAATACGACCGCATCTCCGCCGAGGCTTCCCGCGCCTACACCACCATGGGCAAGCCACTCATCGCCATGATCCAAGGTTTCTGCATGGGCGGCGGCCTGCTCACCGCGATGCAGGCCGACCTGCGAATCGCCTCCGACGATTCGCAGTTCGGCGTCCCCGCCGCCCGCCTCGGCCTGGGCTACGGCTTCGGCGGCGTCAAGGCGCTTGTCGACCTCGTGGGCCAGACGCACACCCGCGAGATTCTGCTCACAGGCAAGCGCTTCCCAGCCGAAGATGCCATGCGCTGGGGACTGATCAACCGCGTCATCCCCGCCGATCAGCTCGAGGCCACCGTCGTCGACCTCGCCTCCACCATCGCGGAGAACGCCCCCCTCACCATCAAGACCATCCGCGCCGCCGTACGCGAAACCCTCAAGGACGAGTCCCGCCGCGACCTCGATTCGATCGAGCGCATGGTCGCGGAGTGCTTCGCCAGCGAGGACTACCGCGAAGGCCGTAGCGCCTTCATGGAGAAGCGTCGCCCCGCCTTCCGCGGCAAGTAGCTCGGAGCCGATCCATGGCGTCTATCGTTCGCACCGTCCTCGGCGATATCTCTCCCGCCGACCTCGGCGTCACGATGACCCACGAACATCTGCTCCTGGAATTCGGGCGCTGGCAACGCGAAGCGGCCGATCGGGGCGAAGGACTGCCCCCGACACCACGCCTCACAACAGATGATCCCCGTGCCGGACAGCCGCTCGACGTTCACAACGTCGGCTGGGCGCGCCGTAACTGGGCCATGCATCCCGCCAACCTTCGCCTCGATGATGAAGATCTGGCGATCGCCGAGATCCGCCGGTTCAAGGAGGCGGGCGGCAGCGCCATCGTCGACGCCACCAATCCCGATCTGCACCGCCAGCCCGAAGCGCTCGTCCGCATCGCCCAGGCCGCGGGCCTCCACGTCGTCATGGGGGCAGGTCACTACATCGCCGACTTCCACCCGCCCGATATGGACAGCCGTGACGAAGAGAGCATCGCCACGGAAATCGTGGCCGACGTGACGGAGGGCTGCGACGGCACCACCATCCGGGCTGGCGTGATCGGCGAGATCGGTTGTTCCTGGCCCCTCACCGACAACGAACGTCGCGCGCTGCGGGCCTCGGCCCGAGCCCAGGCGGCGACCGGCGCCGCCCTGCTCATCCACCCCGGCCGTTCGGATCGTTCACCGTTCCAGATCATGGAGATCGTGGCGGAGGCCGGAGGCGATCCCGCCCGCACGATCATGTCGCACCTCGATCGCACGATCTTCGAAGATGACGACCTGGCCCGCCTGGGCGAGACGGGCTGCTACCTGGAGTTCGACCTCTTCGGCCAAGAGTCGTCCCACTACCCCTTCTCCGCCATCGACATGCCCAACGACGCAACCCGCGTCGATCACCTGCGCTTCCTCATCGCGGAAGGCTTCGGCGAGAAGTTACTCGTGGCGCAGGACATCTGTCGCCAGACATCGCTCACGTCCTACGGCGGCGATGGCTACGCCCACATCCTCACCAACGTCGTGCCCCTCATGCAGCGCAAGGGCCTTAGCCAATCCGAGATCGACGAGATGCTCGTCCACAACCCCGCCCGCGTGCTCGCCTTCGAACCTGGCGGCGGACCGGCCTAGCCAACGACCGAATCCGGCGGCGGCCTTACACTGAGCGTCACTTTTTCGAGCGCCCGAACTGGAGCCCCCATGTACGACTTCATCACCTACGAAACCGACGACCGCATCGCGCGTATCACCCTCAACCGCCCCGAAAAGCTCAACGCCCTCTCCAACGAGCTGCGCGGCGAAATGTTCCACGCCCTGAAAGAGGCTGAGGCCACGCCCGAGGTTGGCGTCATCATCATCAGCGGCGCCGGTCGCTCCTTCAGCGCTGGCTACGACCTGGCTCCCACCCCCACCGAGAGCGAGTACGTTCACCCTCGCTCTCACATGCCAGACGTGGGCACCACGCACCCCAACCACTACGACTGGTCGCGCCACACCATCCTCGCCAATTGGATGATCTGGGAGCTCTCCAAGCCCGTCATCGCCCAGATTCACGGCTGGTGTCTGGCGGGGGGCACGGAGCTGGCCTCCATCTGCGACTTCCGCATCATCGCCGAAGATGCCCGCGTCGGTTATCCGCCCGTCCGCGCCATGGGCACCATGGACATGATGTGGGCGCCGTGGTTTCTGCCCCCGGCCAAAGCGCGACTCTTCGCCTACACCGGCGACGCATTCGAAGGCAAAGACATGGAGTCTTTAGGCTGGGCCACCTACGCCGTCCCCGCCGACGAACTCGCCGAGTTCACCGAGACCTTCGCCAAGCGACTCGGCCACATCGACAACGACCTGCTCGCCTACAACAAGCGCGCCGTCAATCGTCAGTACGAGATCATGGGCATCCACACCGGCCTCATGTCCGGCACCGACGTGGAAGCGATGAGCAAGCACCGCCCCGCGGCCGGCGAATTCGGGCGTCGCTCCCGGGAGCAGGGCCTCAAGGCCGCGCTGGAGTGGCGCGACGCCCCCTTCCGCGACTTCCGCGGCGCCTACGCCTCCGCGCCTCACGACCGCGCGCTTGCCGGCTCCGAAGGCGACACCAGCAACGAGAAGCCGACCCAGGCCTGACCCGTCTGGAAGTCGACGCCGTGCCATACGACTCAGAGCAATCATGCTCGGTGAGAACGATATGCAGTTGATTGCGATCGCACGTCGCAACGGTACGCTGGCCGCCACCAACCCAAACCTGAGTGAATCGTCGATTCCGTAGTGAGAGGATCTGAACCATGGCTACCGCCGCAGAGCTCATGCAGCAGATGGGCGAAGCGCGCGCGGCCCTCCAGGCCGCCATCGCTGGCGCCGCCGACCGCTGGGAGACCGTCGCCGAGGGCGAAGAGTGGACCCCACGGCAAGTCGCCGAGCACGCCATCGGTGCCGAGCGTGCCTTCGCCGGAATGATGGCCCCCGGCGTCGGACAACCCACGCCCTCCTCCATCGATCTCAGCCTGGCCAGCGCCGCCGACGCGGCGGCCGCCTTCACCACGAACGAAAACGACTGCGGATCGATCATTGAGGCGCTCAGCGACGAGAATCTCAGCGCCGCAGCCCCCATGCCGGATGGCGCGCCCTTCGACAAGAGCGTCGAAGGTGTGATGCAGCTCTCCATCTATCACTACAAAGACCACGCGGGGCAGGTCAGCAACGCCTAGCCCGCCTCGCGGCTGCCCCATTCGTCGAGCGAAGGAAGAAGAACATCACCATGGCCACGGCCGCAGAACTCGTACAAGCCGCTGGCGAAGGGCGCATTGCGCTCAAAGCCGCCGTCGCCGCCGCCGCCGACCGCTGGGAGTCCGTCGCGGAGGGCGAAGAGTGGACCCCTCGCCAGGTAGCGGAACATGTAATCGGTGCGGAACGCGCCGTGGCTTCCATGATGGCCGCCGCTGTCGGACAGGAAGCGCCACCGCCAAGGGAACTGAGCCTCGCCTCCGCCTCCGACGCGACCGCCGCATTCGATGCCAACTCCGAGGCTTGCCGCGCGGTCTTCGAGGCGATCACGGACGAGAACCTCAGCGCCGCAGCCCCCTTGCCGGACGGCGCGCCGTTCGCCAAGAGCGTCGAAGGCGCCCTCACCCTCGTCGCCTGGCACTACAGCGACCACACTGGCCAGATCAGCAAGACGTAGCCTGCATCGGGCGCGGGGACCCCGCTACCCGCGCCCGCCTTATCTACGGTGCAGACGACCCCAGACGCCGCCAACCCACCCAGCCAGCACGCGGACGTCCGACAGCAATCCGGATGGCTCACCCACGCGCGCGTAGAGTTCGCGACGTCGCTCTGCCTCCACCAGCAGCGGCAACCCGAACGCGGAGGCGCTGGCTAGACCCAGCTCCGTCGGCAGCGCCGTCGTTCGCCGCTGGCGAGCCTGCCTGGGTCGCGATGCGGGCGCTCCCGCCACCACGACCTCGCGGGTCGCCCCCCGGCCCACCGCATCGTCCCCCCCGACGGATGCCCCCACCGCTGACAACAGCGAGGCAGAGGTGTGCACCCCACTCGGTACCCCCTCCTCCATCACCACCACCGGACGCCAGCCTCCCACCCGCATCGCTTCGATCGCCTCACCCACGCTCGCATTGCCCTCTACGACCATCGTCTCGTAGCGAATCGCCTCCCGTACCGCAACACGATCGACCCGGTCCACCAACTCATGACGCGACAGCATCGCCGCCGGCGAAGGCAACAACGCCTCTACGTCCGCACGCGTAATCGCCTTCGGTCCATGCCGTCCCGGGACGAGGACCACGGACCACTGCTCATCCGTCAGCACCGCCAATGCATCAATGATGCTGGTACCGTCGTGCAGAACGACCGGCTCAATCGCCTGTAACTCCCGGATCGGTCGCTCCGCCAGCGCAGTACTTGTCATCGCATCCTCCGGTCTCATCGCGCCGTTCGCGGCTGCCCTGCTCGCGGGCGTCGGACGGAACAGACTTTGTGTCGGGCACCTCAGCGGCGGTGCTTCATTCATTCAACTCGAGAGCCAACAAGCTCGCCATCCGTCTCCCGACAGCAAGCTGGGCCACACCATGCCTAGACCACCGGCGCTGCTCGCCGTCGCGCAACGGATCGCTGCCCCATTCCGGCAATCGCCCGTCCCAGGCGCGCCGCGCCCTCCTCCATGTCCGCATCGCTCGCCATCCCAAAGCAGATCCGCAGATTGCGGCTCTCATCGCTGTCCACACTGAAGGAATCACCCGGCAAGAAGGCCATCCCTTCACGAACCGCCTCTCCCAGTAAGGCCCGGGCGCCGTAGCCGCCCGTCAGGCGGCACCACAAGCTCATGCCCCCTCCCGGACGGTTCGGGATCAGCACTTCGCCGCAATGCCGCTCCAAGGCCTCGATCATCAGATCGCGGCGTTGTCGGTAGCGTGGCAACACCCGCTGCAGATGCGTCTCCAGCAACCCGGTCTCCAAGATCCGTGCCGCCAACTCCTGTTCAAGCGTCGCGCACGACATGTCGGCACTCTGCTTCACCAACACCGCTCGCCGAATCAAGGCGGGCGCTGCCGTGATCCACCCGATGCGAAGACCGGAGACAAACACCTTCGAGAGACTGTCTATCGTGACTACGTGATCGCGGGGACCGTCGGTCGCGAGCGGCGGCGGAGCTGGCCCGTCCAGCACCACGCTGCCGTGGACATCGTCATTCACCAGTGGCACTTGAAAGCGATGCGTCAACTCAAGCAGTCGCCGTCGCCGATCCGGACTCAGCACCGCCCCAGAGGGGTTGCTGAAATTCGGCATCGTGAACACCATCTTGACCGGATCGCACTCCAGCACCTGCTCCAACACATCCACACGCAGACCATCGGAATCGGTCGGGATCCCGATCAGCCGCGCTCCGCGCTCTCGGAGAGCGGAGATCGCCCCCGTGTAGCAGGGCGTCTCGATCGCCACTGCATCGCCCGGGCCAACCAAGCACGCCGCCACCATGCTGATCGCCTGCTGCGCACCGGTCGTCACCAAGACCTAGTCCGGATCAACGCGAACGCCGCGGCGGGCGATCAAAGCCGCGATCGCTTCCCGAAGGCGGGGGATCCCTTGCGTCGCCGCGAACGCGAACGCGTCCGCCCCCTCCGACTCCAGCGTCTCGTTCAACAGGTCACGGATCTCCTCGACGGGAAATAGATCGTCGGTGGCACACGCGGTTGCCACGGAGATCACATCGTCCCGCGTCACCGACTCAACGAGTTCCTGCATCGCCAGCGTCGATTCCCACCCCGGCTGCTCAACGAACAGGCCATTCCACACCATCCCCTCCTCCGGGCCCGGCGCATCGAAACCCGGTAGAGCCCGCACCACCGTCCCCCGCCCCACTTCGCCGCTCACCAATCCAGCGGCCGAGAGTTCGTCGTAGGCATTCACCACCGTCGTGCGGTTGACGCCTAGCTCCGTCGCCAGAGCTCGCTCCGAAGGCAAGCGCTGCCCGTCCGGAATCTCTCCAGCTCGGATCTGATCACGCAGCGCATCGGCGATCTGTCGATAGACGGGTGTCCGCATCCGACGGTCGATGGCAATTCCTGATGGTATAGCTCGCCCCAATTGGATCCCATAAATTGGACCATCGAATACGGATATCGCATCAATGGACCCCTATTCGGAAGCATTATAAGGGGGGTTACTGAGATCTTAAACATCCAATACCGTCGGATTCAGATGGTCCAATCGATCTGGGTGCCTCCGCAGTAACACTGCCTTCCCTACGGACAGCGCACTTCCTCCCGACAAAACGCTCCCGCGGTGGCGCAGCGGCCGGAATGAACCCACACCGATCGACTCAGGACCGCCGTGGGGGGATGGAGTCAGTCAGCTCGACTTGAGATCCAGGTCGCTTCGGTCAAACTCCGAGCCCCCGCCCCGTCCGCCCGCACCACAACGATCTCCCAGTTCCCCGCCTGATAGGCATGGAAGGCCAAACCCTCGCCGTCCGGTGCCCACGTCGGTGATCCCGCCGGCTCGGGCACGCCCGGCAGTGGCCGAGGCGGCCCGCTCGCGGCATCGGTCATCCACAGCGATGCCGCGCGCACAAACATGATCCGTTCCCCGTCCGGTGCCCAAGCCGGCTCCTCATCCTCGCTCCCCTCCGTCAGCCTCCGCTCTCTCCCCGACTCCACGTCGACCACCCAGATGGCCCCCGAGCGTGAGAACGCAATTGACTCCCCGTCCGGCGACCAACTCGGCGACGCGGCCCCCCCGCTCGATGTGATCCGGCTGAGCACGCTCCCGGTCATCTCGCCCAAGTGGATGTCGCCCTCGTGCACGAACGCGAACTGCTCCGTGCCCGGACGGCAGGCGGGAGCGCTCCGCCAGCCGGCGTCCGCAATCACGGTCCGTGCCTCCCCACCCTCAGCGTCCACGACATCGATCTTCCGGTCCCGCTCAAACAGGATCTGAGTCCCGTCGGCGCTCCAGGCCGGCGCCTCCGTCGCACGCCCCCCCGTCAGCCGGACGATGTCCGTGCCGTCCGCAGCCATGCGGAAGATGTCCCAGCCCGCCTCACGGTTTGAGAGAAACGCGATCCAGCACCCGTCCGGCGACCAGGCCGGCGCCATTCCATTATTGGCGTTCAGCAACTCCATCGAGGCAGTCTACGCGGGGCACCACATCAGCGTCCCGTCGCGACACCGTTCTCGCCTCCCCATTTCTCAACGGGGCGTCTATCCTGTCCGACCATTGGGAGGCAGCACCATGACTTACGAGCAGATCCGCACTGAGACTCGCGACCACGTCGGCATCATCTGGCTCAACCGGCCGGAGAAGCTCAACGCTTGGACCGACGTCATGCATCGTGAGCTGGAAGACCAGATCGAGGCATGGAACAAGGACGACGGCATCGGCGCCATCATCCTCACCGGCGAGGGTCGCGCCTTCTGCGCCGGGGCCGACCTCGGCGGCTTCAGCGACCGCCTCAGCGAGAAGCCGGACCGCATGGAGGAGACACGCTTCTCCGCTCCCTGGTCCCACCTCATGCGACGCTCCAAGCCCATCATCGCCGCCTTGAACGGCTACGCCATGGGCGTCGGCCTCACCATGGCGTTGCCCTGCGACTTCCGCTTCGCCGCCGAGGGCGCGCGCCTCTCGATCCGCTTCGTCAAAGTGGGCCTCGTTCCCGAACTCGGGTCGACCCAGATCCTCTCCCAGCTCGTCGGCCTCGGCCACGCCACCGACATGTGCCTCACCGGCCGCATGGTCGACGCCGAGGAAGCGCTGCGCATGGGTCTCGTCACCCACGTCGCGCCCGCCGACCAGCTCCTGGACGCCGCCTTGGAGAAAGCCAACGAGCTCGCGGCCAACCCCACCTCCGTCGTCGTGCTGATCAAAGACCTGCTCGAAAAGAACCACCTTGAGCCCAACCTTGACGCCGTCATGGAGCGCGAAGGCGTCCGCGACCGCATCGCACGCAAGTGGCCCGAGCATGAGGAGGCCGTCAAGGCCTTCCTCGAAAAGCGCGACCCGGACTTCGCGAAACTTGCGCCGTAGAGCAACATCGCCAAGCCGCACGCATTGCAGTCAAGCATCAGGCCATCAGCCAGCACGAGATCTTGGGGGATCAGCATGAAGATCGGCGTCCACTTCAACTTCCAGAACTACAGCGACTGGGACCGCTTCGAAGCCAAGTCGTCCAGTCCCCAATCCATCCCTGACTCCCAGCTCTACGAAGAGGAGCTCCACCTCGCCGGGCTGATCGAGCCGCTCGGCTTCGACTCCTACTGGGCCATCGACCACCACTTCTCGCCGTATGTCATGACGGGCGGCGCCATTCAGCACCTTACCTATATGGCCGGTCAGACCAGCCGCATCGACTTCGGCACCATGGTCATCGTCCTCCCCTGGTACGACCCCATCGTCATCGCCGAACAGGTCGCGGTCCTCGACAACATGCTGCAAGGACGCAAGCTCACCATCGGCCTGGGCCGCGGCGCCGGGCAGCGCGAGTTCGACGCCTACCGCGTCCCCATGGGCGAGAGTCGCGCCCGCTTCATGGAATCGCTCGACATCTTCCGCAAGGCTCTGAGCCAGGAGTGGTTCTCCCACGAAGGCGACTTCTACACGATCCCCGAGACCACCATCCGCCCCCGTCCTCGCAACGCCCAGGAGCTCGTCGACTCCCTGATCATCGCCTGAGTCAGCCCCGATACCCTGCCCATCGCCGCCAACGCCGGGCTCGGCATGCTGCTCACCAACCAAAAGAGCTGGGACGAGTACCAGCAAGATGTCCGCGACTTCAACGCGGTGCGCGCCGAGAACGGCTGGGAGCCGAAACAGCCCACCGTCGCCGTCAACGTCGTCTGCGCCCAGACCGAATCGGAAGCCTGGGACCGCATCGTCCGGCACACCACCGAAGCGCAGATCAGCGTCGAGAAGCACTACCACTTCTCGGACGCCGCCCACTTCAAGCAGGCCGAGGGCTACAAGTTCTACGAAGCCTTCGCCAAGACCCTGACCACAAAGTCGCCCGAAGAGCTCGGCGAATTCAACGCCAAGCCTCAGGCCTTCGGTACGACCGAGCAGGTGCTGGCAAAGATCAAAGCAATCCAGGCCAAGACCGGAGCCGAAGAGATCATCTGCAATTTCCGCATGGGCGGCGTGCCCGCCGCCGACGCCGAAGCCAGCATGCGCCTCTTCGCCGCCGAGGTTCTTCCCGCCCTCCACGAGCTGGACGCGAAGCTCCCGGTCGAGATGGCGGGGACGGCGTAGCGCTCCTAGCCATCCCACTCCGTCACGATGATGTCGAACTCGAACTCATCTTCCGGGAGCGGCGCGCCCGTCACGTCCAAGTCAACGACCACGATCTCCGTCCCATCCGCCGTGGCGGATAGCGCGAAGAGGATCCGCACGGTCCCAGCGATGCCACCGCCGGAGCGATGCAAGGCACCGGATGCCCCGACGCTGAAGCCAAGATCTTCGAAATAGGCGCCGACTTCGTCCAGCGGCTCCGCCAGCGTGTACCTCCGCCAGCGCTGCCCCGACGCCTCCCTCTCCTCTTCGATCCGCTCCGCGCGCGGATGAATCAGTCCGGAGAAGCTGAACGAGGCAGCGTCCAGCTGAACATCAGGTCCAGCGAAGGTTGCGTCAAACGGATCCCACCGGCGGTCCACCTCTGACGTCGAGCAATCGATGCGCCAGCGCCCCTCGTCCAAAGTCCAGAAACGAGATGACAGTGCATTGTCGACAAACGAAACGCGCGCTCCCAAGATCTCCTCGCCGGATCCTGGGTCCTCGAGTGCCCCCTTCGTGTTCAGAGTGACGATCTCCACGGGCCTCAGTGTCACTTCCCCAGCTGCTGCTATCTGAGCTAGATCGCGCTCGATTTCTGCCGACTCGCAGGACCGCCCGTAGACGGCGGCCGCGCCGCGATGTCCTGTCGCCGCCGCCGCGAGATAGCCGCGGACCGTCAAACGCAGCGCGTCGATGTCATCCTGTTCGATGACCTCGATGATCTGTTGCTGGGCCGGACGGGCCTCAAGACGCACTTGATCCGTTCCGCTCTCCCCGGGCTGAGGAGCCTCGCTCCCCGAACAGGCGACGAGAAGCAGCGCGACCATCGGCAACGCCCATGTGCTTCGCCCACACCCCATACGCCCTCGCTAGCCTGCAGTCCGGATCGAGCGTAGCCGGGGCAATTCCCACTGCATAGACGCGAACCCGTATCTATTACGAGCCATGATCGTAGGCAGAAACCCCGGTAAACTCTCTCGACCCGAGGAGCCCCGCATGACCACAGACCCTCCCCACCAAGTCAGCATCACGCGCAACGTCATGGTCCCCATGCGCGACGGCATCCGCCTCGCCACCGACCTCTATCGTCCCGCCTCCGACGGGCAAGCCCTCCCGGGCCCGTTTCCCGTCGTCCTCATCCGCACCCCCTACAACAAACAGATGGCGCTCGCCCTCGGTCGCTTCGAAACCTACGCCCGCCACGGCTACATCTGCGCCGTCCAAGACGTCCGGGGGATGTTCGCCTCCGAGGGCGACTTCTACCTCCTCCGCGACGAAGGCCCCGACGGCTTTGACACCATCGAATGGCTGGCGGACCAGCCCTGGTGCGATGGCAACGTCGGCACCACCGGCACCTCCTACCTGGCCTGGGTGCAGAGCGCCACCGCCGCCCAGAACCCGCCTCATCTCAAGGCGATGTGGGTGAACCAAGGCGCCTTCAACGGCCTCACCTCGTCGCTGCGACATGGAGGCGCCTTGGAACTCCGCTGGCTCTCCTGGGCCTTCTGGTCCGGACGCGTCTCCCCTCAGGCGCTCGCCGCCCCCGACATCGGCGCCGCCCTCGACGATGCGACCGTCCACTTCAGGGACTGGTTGGGCCGCCTCCCCTTCCGCCCCGGCGAAACGCCGCTCTCACTCATCCCCGGCTTCGAGCGCTGGGCCGTCGACCTTCAAACCCAGGTCCTCGCCTCCGACGACCTCTGGCAAACGTCCGGAATGAACTTCGAAGCCCACGCCGACGGCACCGCCGACGTCCCCACGATCTACAGCAGCGGTTGGTATGACTCCTACACGCGCGCCACCACGGAGGCCTACCAACGCTTCGCCCAAGACAAGACCGCTCCCCAACGCCTCATCATGGGCCCTTGGACGCACGGCGACCCCAGCCTCGCGGTTTCGTTCTCAGGGGACGTCGAGTTCGGCGACACGGCCGCCTTCCCGGAGTTCCTCAGCCAAGACGCCCAGCTCCGCTTCTTCGATTATCACCTCAAAGGAATCGACAACGGCGTCGCGGAGGATCCATCGGTGCGCCTCTTCGTCATGGGCGGCGGCAGCGGCGCAACGTTGCCCTCTGGTCGTCTGGATCACGGCGGCCATTGGCGCGATGAGCACGAGTGGCCTCTGGCTCGAGCCCAAGCCTCATCGCTCTACCTCACGCGCAACGGCGCCCTAGCGGATTCACTCCCGGTCGACTCCGACGCCTCCTCGTCTTTCGACTTTGACCCCGCCAATCCGGTCCCCACCATCAGCGCCAACATCTCCTCCCTTAGCGACTACAGCGAAGGCCCCGCCGACCTCCCTCCCCTCCTGATCCCTGCGGTGCGTCGCCGCAACATCGTCCAGGCGGGCGGCGCCGACCAGTCCACGCATGCCGGGATCTTTGGCGCCGAGCCACCCTTCGGGCCGCTCGCGCGGCGCCCCGACATCCTCGTCTTCGCAACGGAACCGCTCACACACGATCTCGAAGTGACCGGGCCGATCACCGTTCAGCTGTGGGTCAGCAGCTCCGCTCCCGACACCGACTTCACCGCCAAACTGATCGATGTCTACGCACCCAGCGCCGACTACCCCAACGGCTACGCCCTCAACATCTCCGACAGCATCAAGCGGCTCCGCTTCCACAACGGGTATGAGCGCGAAGAGTTCGTCGAGCCTGGAGACATCATCCCACTCACCATTGAGCTCTACCCCACCTCGAACCTGTTCGTGGCCGGGCACCGCATCCGCCTCGACATCAGCAGCTCCAACTTCCCCCGCTTCGACATCAATCCCAACAGCGGCGAGCCGATCGGGCGCCACACCCAGACTCGCGTCGCCCGCAACACCATCTACCACGACGCCTCACATCCCTCCCGTGTCGACCTGCCCATCCTGCCCGGCGCCTGACAGACGGCCCATTGTTCACGCTTCGCGCGGGTCACTCCGTCTTGACCCCATCCCCGCCAGCCTCGATCCTCCCCCAATGAACTTCCCCGCCGACCGCCGCTACACGCCCGAAGGCGTCTGGGCCCTCCTCGACGGCGACCAGGCCACGATCGGTATCTCCGATTTCTCCCAGGACGCCATGGGCGACCTCGTCTACATCGAGCTGCCCGTCGTCGGTGCCCGAATCAAACAGGGCGACGCCATCGGTCCGATCGAGTCCGTCAAGACTTGCGTCGAGCCCGACGCGCCCCTCAGCGGCAAGGTGGAGTCGCGAAACGACGCCGCTTCCGCCGACCCCGAGATCGTCAACCGCTCCCCCTACCAGGAGGGTTGGCTCTTCCGCCTCAGCGTCGCCGATGCCTCCGAGATGGGCGCCCTGCTCAGCGCCGACGACTACCGCCGGAAGGTCGAGTAGGCGCCTCGACCCAATGGCCCGTGCGCTAGTATCACGGCCACCAGCCCCGTCAATCAGACGTGGCCAAGCGAAGAGCAGAGGGAGAGCGCCGTGGCGGATTTCACCTACACCTCAAAGAACCGACTCGTCTTCAAGGACGGCATGCGCAACGCCTACCTGGGCGACGTGGAAGAGCCCGTGGTCTACGGCGTGCAGGGCGGACTGCGTGAGTACTACGGGGCCGCCGAAGGCCCCGCCGTCGCGGCCACACTGGACCACATCGTCGCCGCCGTCGGTGGTTGAATGTACGGCACGCTAGCCGGGGCGCTAGCGGCACGGAAGGTCGAGTTCGACCGGTCCACCTTCAGCGCAGACGTCGAGGGCACCATCGAAGGGCCCAGCAACAAGACGATCCGGATCACCAAGATTCACGTCAACTACAACGTCAGCATCCCCGCCGACCAACGCGAGACGTTCGATCGCGCCATGCAGGTGCACGCTGCCGGCTGTCCCGCCCACGAGAGTGTCAAGGACGCGATCGCGATCACCAGCACCGCCTCTGTCACAGAGCGCTCGTAGCGCGACGGTCACACAGAGCGCTAGTAGCGTGGTGAACCAGCCAGGGCGACGAAAGGCACGACACCCGATGACGGTGTCTGCGATTGAGGCAAGCACGTTCGGAACCAGTAGTGAGGAGCGGGAGAGATGACGAGGGTTCGCACGATCCACCCCAAAGACGCGGACGGCGAGGTGCTCGCCGCCTATCAGCGCATGACCGGCAAAGAGAAGCCTGAATTCGTCGGCAACATCTTCGAAGCGATCAGCCTCCGCCCCCGGCAGATGGAATCGCTGATGGACATGACGATGGCCGTCAACCGCGCCAACGACGACTCCGGCCTGACCGCCTTGCAGCGCTGGATGATTGGGACGGTTGCCTCCGTGGCCAACCAGTGCCGCTATTGAACGACCGCGAACGCGGAAGCGTCACTCGGTGCCGGTGGCACCGTCGATCTCGCCCGGCAAATCAAGGCCAACTACCGCCAAGCGGATATCACCCCCGCTGAGCTCGCCATGTTGGAGTTCACCGAACTGCTCACCGTCGCCCCCTCCAATGTTCTCGCGGAAGACATTCAAACTCTGCGCGACGCGGGCTGGTCCGACGAAGACATCATCGACATCGTCCACATGACGGCGCTGATCAACTACTTCAACCGCATCGGCGACGCCCTCGGCGTCGACCTGGACGACATGCTCCAAGTCGCCGAAGACCGCGACCGAGAATTCGTCGACCCCGCAGCCTGGGCCCAGGAGCAACCGGCCCCGGCCGGCGACTAGCCCCAGCCGAAGCAACGACCTGAGGCATGTCTCACGCATCGAGAAGGGCGACCGCGGCTGAGCGCGAAGGCGGGAAGCGCGCGGCGCAGGTCAGGACCAAGGTCCAGGCAGGGCTGGTTAACCCAGTGTCGGATTCATGGCTGCCCTCATGGTTGCGACCACGACCAATGCTGAGCGGATGCCTTATGTCGCAACCTGAAGAACCATCCGTCGCGGCGCTAGCCCGCCGTAGTAGCCTCTCCAGCGCAGCGATCGGAGCGGACCCAAGGCTCTAGGGAACCGTGGATCCGGATCGGAGTCGCCATGACCGAGATCGAAGACGCTCAGATACGAGTCCATGACTTGCTCCGAGAGATGACCACGGTCCCGCACGACAGCTCTCGGGCTGACAAGCTCCGGGACGCGATTCTGCAGGCACGGATGGAACTCGAGCGGCTTCGTGAAGATGACGACTCTAGTTCGCCCCAGGGTCGAGCATGAGCGTTGGGCGGGGAGGTGCTGCCCGCCGCTGGGTCTGTACACCGTGCCGGGTATTGGAGCCGGGTCAGCTGACAAACGCGGATTCGGAACCGGACGGAACTGATGGCGCGGCGCACGCGCGAGACGATGGAGGGCGCGGATCAGGATGACCGCCCCGGGGCAGCGGGCGCGTCCAGCAGCGTGACCTGCTAGACGGCGTCCCGATGCTGCCGGGCGATGTCCTGAGCCCCCAGGTGCACTAGGACCTCTGCGTCGGGAGCTGGGGGACGAGCCAGCCCAGAAAGCTCTCGGGGCTGCGCGTCTGCATGTAGAAGCGACCGGGCCCGTCCAGCTTCACGACCAACCCCTCACCGCTGAACAACGTCGATTTCCAGCCGCCCGACTTGCCCACCCTGTACTGCACCGATTCGTCGAAGGCGACCATGTGTCCCGTATCCACCGTGTATTTCTCGCCCACTCCCAGGTCGATCTGACGGATCGCCCCATAGCTCGAGACAAACACCGTGCCCCGGCCCGTGCAACGCAGCAGGAACAGTCCCTCGCGCGAGAAGAACGTCTTGCCCCCTCCCCACTTCGTGTCCACCTCCACCTCCGATGTCGCCGCCAGGAACGACCCCGACTGGATGAGCAGCGGTTGGTCACTCACCTCCAGGGCGATGATGTCGCCCGGCAATGCCGGCGCAATCGTCACCTCGCCGGAAAGGTTCGCCGTGAAGGTGTTGATGAAGAAGCTCTCGCCGCCCAGGACGCTGCGCTTCAGCCCCTTCAGCAACCCGCCCCGCACCGCCGTCGTCATCTCAATCTCGTCCGACATGCTCACCATCGCCCCAGCTTCCGCCTGGAAGCTCTCCCCGGATCCCAACCGGACGACGCCCAGCGCGTAGGCCGGACTGTACTCAATCGTGTAGTCCATCGTTCTGCTATCCGTTCTGCAGGTCCCAGCGCGAGCCCGTACCCCTTACTATCGGCTCATCCGACGGTCCAAGGGAGCCGGTGGAGGAACATCTTCCTCGCAGACAGTGAACGCCGTGACCTAGTCGTCGATCTTCCGGCTCACCGGCTGCGACCCGATCGGGCCAAAGGCCCAGCCCTCGAACATCGCCGAGAACATCCCCGCTCCTGACCCCGCCACCGTGAGATGGATGTATTCCGGTCCCACGAACTTGGGCAGTTTCTCGTTGAGCTGCTCCTCACTGGGACCATCAGGACCGAACGCCTGCGGCGGCACGCCCGCCCCATCCTCATCGGCAAGCACCTCGCGCAGCGGTTTGGATGACTCCTCGAAAATATGCTGGCGCAGGTCGTCCTTCGTCCAGCCCTCCGCCCGAATTGTCCCGAGATGTTCAGGGCACACCACCAACATCGTGTCGCCCAAGGGGCGGCTACGCGGGTGCCAGACGCTTCCCAGCCGCGCCGCCATGCTCCCCGCCACCCCCCGCGCCGTCCGCGACTGCTGATCGATCACGTACGACGGGCCACCCGTGAAGGCATACAGCGTCACCACACTGTCCTCCGGCTCGAACCCCCGCTCCACGTGCAGCGGCTTCCAGTCGCTGGCTTCCTCATACTCCGCGTAGCACATCGTGAACTTCATCGGATTGCCCAGCGTCGACCGTTCCGTCCCCCGGGGCCGCGCTCCACCCACATTCCGCAAGATGAGACGGAGCGCTCGCCCGATCGACGCATTCGCCCGGTTGCCCTGGCCCAGCGCCCCGAGCTGCATGTTCATCCCAATGCGATGCCGGACCGGCCCGTTCACGATGATCCCTGGCGACGCCCCCATCGTCGTCGCCATTACGCCGTGCGCGTTGAACTCGTCGGTGCAGGCGGCCTCCACCGAGGCGATCACCACCGGCAGATACTCGGGGCGGCACCCCGCCATCACCGCATTGATCGCCACCTTCTCCACCGTGCACGGCGCCAGGTTCGGCGGCACGATCGCCACCTCCTCCTGCGCGTCCCGCTTCGTCCCCGCCAGCATCCGCAGCACGCGCTCCGGTGTCGGCGGCACGACGGGCAAGCCATCGGTAAGCCCCTGGTCGAAAAGGAACTCCGCCTCGTCATCATGGCTCGCGATGTCGATCCGGCGCGCCCGCAACGGACTGCCTTCGGCCTCTGCCTGCAACCGCTCCGCGATGCCCGGTTCCACCGAGCGCGACCCACAACCCGGGCGCGAGCCCGGGTACGTCTCCCAATCCACGTCCGCCTCATCGCGCGCCGTCAAGCCGGCCAACTCCACCACCAGCGATCGCCAGTCCTCGCGGCCAAAGCCAATGAATCGATGCATCTCGGCGCCGGACTCATCGGCCAGAATCACCGTCGGCACGGTATCCAAGTCGTAGCGGAACGACACGCCCAGCGAGTCGTCGTCCAGCATGGGAAGCGAAAGCCCGTGCCGCTCCACGAGAATGGCGTTGCCTGGCGTGTCCTGCCCCACCGCCAGCACGTCCACGGAATCGCCGTAGGCGCGATGTATCTGCTCGATCAGCGGCATCGACAGATCGCACGTCGGGCAATCTTCCTTGACGAAGCAAAGCAGCGTCTTCTTGCCGCTGGGGAAGGCATGCGGAGCGCCGTTGGAGTCGTCGAGCTCAAATGAGGGGAGAGCGTCGGTGGGAGCGGTCATCGTGAGGACTCCTTACCAGGTCATCATGCCTGCGACGGAAGGTAGCCGCCGAACAGCGCCGTGCCCAGATTCTTCCAATAACAATCGACGTCCACTAGGCCCGCGTCGCGGAGCCAGTCCAGGTGATCGGCGAGCGGTTGCCGCTCTGAATGGTGCTGCCGACTCGGCGGCGGCGACTCACCAGCCACCTCCCTCTCGCGCGCCGTGACCGGGGCGTAGATCGCATCGACTTCGTGGCTCGGCGCCCCCACGCTGTCGATGTTGAAGAAGCAGCCGCCAGGCGCCAAGCGCTCCGCGATGTCCCGGTACAAGGTCTGCTTCCCCTCAGCGGGCAAATGGTGAATCGCCAACGACGACACGATCGCATCGAAGGGCCCCTCCACGCCGTCCGGCAACGTGCCCGCGGCGAAATCCCCAAGCACGTATGCGTAACGACCTTGGAACGCCCTCAGCCGCTTCCCGCCTTCCTCCACCATCGCCGTCGAGACATCCAGCAACGTCGCCTCCGCCCGCGGAAACACCTCCAGCACGAAGGACGCCACCGCCCCATAGCCGGCGCCGATGTCGAGGATCCGGATCGGCTCATCCGGTTCGTAAGGCAGCAGCCGTGCCAGCAACGCGAACTGGCGGGCGCGCTCCTCGGCCCGCGCATCCATCCGCTGGGCGAAGTCGGCGACGCGCTCCGACTCCTTCCAGTGGTGCCCGTACCCGCTCTCCGCACCATCCACCACAGCGCCGTGATTCGATTCCGTCATTCGTCTCACCCCCAAGCTGCAAACTGCCTTGCTGCGGCTCGGCTTCAGGCGCACAGGCCGCTACAGCCGAGACTGCCCCTCGTCGATCTCTACCATTGGCACGGTAACCCCCGCTGCGGCTTCCAACGCCTCCAATGTCGCCAGAAACGACTTCTCGCCTAGCCCGTTCGCCACTGCCCGTAGATAGGTCTGATGCGCGGCAGCGGTCGTTGGCATCGGGACCTGCATCGTACGCCCCGCCTCCAGCGCCAGCGAGACATCTTTCTCCGCCAGGGCCAGCGTGAAGGTGGGGTCGTCAAACCGACGCCCCAGCAAGTACGGCATCATCCGTACCATCGGGCGCGCCGTGCTGACGCTGAGCATCTCGTACAGCTCCTTCGGGTCCAGGCCCGCCTTCGCTCCCAAGACCAGACCTTCCTGCATCAGTTGACCCGTGCAGAGCACGATCAAGTTGTTGATCAGCTTCACGATGCATCCCGTCCCCGCCTCGCCCAGGAAGTAGATGTTGGTCCCGATCGCTTGCAGAATCGGCTCCACCTTGTCGAACGCATCGCGATCGCCGCTTGCCAGCAACGTCAAAGTGCCCGCTTCGGCGCCTCGGACGCCACCGGTCACCGGGCAATCGAGATAGAGCACCCCGCGCTCGGCTTCCAGCGCCGCCAGCCGCCGCACCGCGGAGACCGAATTGCTGCTGAGATCGATGTGGACATCGCCCGCCTCGGCTCCGGCCAGCAGCCCTGTCGTCCCCGTCACGACCTCCTCCACCTGCGGTGGCCCTGGTAAAGAGGTGAAGACGACGCGACAGGCGCGCGCTACCTCCTCGGCGGAGTCAGCCCAGGTCGCCCCCAGCTCCAGCAGGTTCTCGCTCACATCCGGGCGGGTATCGTTGACGACGATGTCGTGTCCCGCCTCGATCAGATGTCGCGCCATGGGGTTGCCGATGTTGCCCGTGCCGATGAAACCAAGCGTGGCCATGCTCTTCTCTTTTCGCTGCAACGCGTCGCCACAAAAAGATAGCGGCGATCGAAGCGATCCCGTCGCCTGAATCCCTCTGGCCGCCAGATTCCGCGATCCCGCTAGAATCTCCGCAGACGACTAGCAATCACGGACCACCAAGGGGGAAACATGGCCGACGAAGGCATTGCAATCAGCGTCGAGTACTGCGCGACTTGACACTATTTGCCGCGAACCACCTGGATGGTGGGCGAAATCCTTTCCGAGATCGAAGGCAGCGTGAAGAGCCTGATGCTGATTCCCAGCGGCGGGGGCCGCTTTGAGTGGACCGTCGATGGTGACGTGGTCTACAGCAAGGCCGAAACCGGCCGCTACCCTGAAATGAACGAGCTGAAGGAGCTCGTCTACGCCAAGCTGAGCTAGCCCGTTCCACCAGCGAGAGAGGAGTACGACATGTCCGACACCGTGCGCGTCTTCGACCCCACGGGCCATGTCCAAGTCACGGAGGTGGAGGCCGCGCCGCGCCCCGCTTCTCTGGACGGACTGCGGCCCGGCATCCTCGAAAATCGCAAAGCGAACGCTCGCCTCCTCATGGAGTCCATGATCGACGCGCTGCGGGACCGCGCCGATCTCGGCGCGCTGACCGTGGGCAGCAAGCCGGTGGCGGGGCCACCCAGCAAAGCCACGGCGGCGGAGTTGGCGAAGAACTGCGACTTCATCCTGATCGGCTCAAGTGATTGAGGATCCTGCACGACGTGGAGTGTCCACGCCGCCGTCCTCTTCGAGAGCCAAGGCATTCCCACCGTCACGATCGGCACGGACGCCTTCGAGGAACTGCTCCATCTCGAAGCTGAGAACCGTGGCCTGCCGGAGCTGCACAACATCATCGTGCCGCACCCCTTGGGCGGCTTGAAGCCGGACGCCGTGCGCGAGAAGGTGCCGCCTATCGTCGATAAGCTGTTCGCCGCGTTAGTCGAGTCCAAGTGAGGAGCGAGACCAGTACATGACGAGCGGAGCGTCCGGACGCACAGCGCCAATCGTTGACCTGCCCGCCGACATCGTCGCCTTTTCGCGAGAGTGCCAGCGCCGCGACTGGTCGGATGGGCTGCCGTTGATCCCGCCCACGGAGGAACGCGTCGGCGCAATGCTCGCCGGCGTCGACCGCGACCCACTCGAGGTACTCGGTGTGCTCTCGCCGCGTCAAGGCGAGGCCACCATCCATGCCATTGCCGTCAACGCGGTGATGGCCGGTTGCGAGCCGGCTCATCTCGGTATCGTTGCCGCCGCGATCGAAGGACTGACCGACCCGCTCTTCAACCTCGCCGCCGTCAACGCCACGACCCACCCCAACGGCGTCTTCATCCTCGCCAGCGGGCCCGCCGCGCGGGCCGCGGGCATCCATGGCGGCGCGGGCTGCTTTGGGCCCGCCTTCCCCGCCAATGTCGCGATTGGGCGAGCCGTGCGGTTGGTCTTGCTCAACGTCGCGGGCGCAACGCCAGGCCGCGGCGACCGGGCCACCCAGGGCACCCCGGCCAAGATCTCCTTCTGCGCCAGCGAGCGCGAGGATGCCAGCCCCTGGCCTCCCTTCCAGACTACGCGCGGCCTTCGCGCCGACGAAAGCTGCGTCACGGTCTTCTCGTCGGAGGCGCCGCACAACATCCAGGATCACGGCTCCAACACCGCCGACGGCATCCTGCAAACCGTGGCCGGGGCCATGGGACAGGCCGGAAGCAATCACATCCTCTCGCGGGGCGAACCTCTGCTGGCCTTCGGACCCGAACACGCGGCGACGGTCGCCGCGGAAGGCTGGACGCGCGAATCCGTGCAGGAGCACCTCTTCCAGAATGCCCGTTACGACAACGCCAAGCTCTCCGCCGAGTTCTTGGAGGCTGTCGCGGGACGCATGGAGGGCACGCTTGATCCTGAACACGACGACGGACCCGCCGACATCAGCCAACCTCTCCCCCTCGCCTTCAGCCCTGAATCGATCCACATCATCATCGCCGGCGGGCCGGGCAAGCACTCCTCCTGGATGCCCTCGTTCGGCGGCATGACCCAGCCAATCACGGTCCCGCTCGCCTAGACGCTCGCGTTCACGGCCCGTTTGTCGAAAGCGTTCTGCTCAATGCGGAACCACGGGCGTGCGTCGCACGCATCCGGTACTCTCAGGCTCGAAGCCATCAAGCACCCGCCGTCTATTCGTGGAGGCACCGGCAACCATGGTCAGCAAAGTCACCCCAGCGAACCTCGACCGGGACGCCCTGCGCGATGGCATTCAGGGAAAATACTCCGAAGTGGCGGAGGCTCCCGAGACGGGATTCCATTCCCATACCGGCCGCCCCCTTGCACAAATGCTCGGCTACGACGACGCCGACATCGACTGGCTGCCCGCCGCGACAGTCGAATCGTTCGCCGGCACCGGCAACCCCCTCTCCGGCGGTCGGCTCCCCACCGGAGCCACAATCCTTGATGTCGGCTGCGGCGCCGGATTCGACACGCTCCTCGCCGCCCGGCAGGTTGGTCCCACCGGAGCGGTCATTGCCGTCGACATGACCGAAGCGATGCGAGAGAAGACCCAAGCCAGCGCCGACGCCCTCGGTCTCGCCAACGTGGAGACACGCGAGGGCTTCGCCGAGGACCTCCCCGTCGACGACAGCTCCATCGACATCATCATCAGCAACGGCGTCGTCAATCTCTGCCCCGACAAGATGGCCGTCCTCAAAGAGATGGGCCGCGTCCTCAAGCCCGGCGGCTACCTCCAGATCGCCGATATCGTCGTCCAGCACATGGTGCCTCAGGACGCCAAAGACGACATCGACCTGTGGTCGGGTTGAGTGGCCGGTGCTCTGCTGGAAGCAGAGTGGGACTGGGCGCTGGAGAACTCCGGCTTCATCGACGTGATGTGGGGCAAGCACATCGATGTCTTCTCCGGCTCACGCCATGAGTCGGACGCGGCGGAGTTTGAGACCAAAGGCGTGACCTTCCGCGCCTGCAAGCCCCCCCGCAGCGCAGGGACGGTGGGCTAAGCCAAGCCTTCCTCAGGCTTCGCGCGACCCTGCGCCGCGACCGCCGCCGCCGCCACGTCCTCTCCAGCCAAGTAGCCACGGCTCTGCACCTTCAGGTCAGCGTCCAGCTCGTAGGCCAACGGCAGCCCCGTCGGGATGTTGAGGCCGGTGATCTGGTCGTTGCTGATTCCATCGAGATGCTTCACCAGGGCCCGCAGGCTGTTGCCGTGCGCGGCGATCAGCACGCGCTCGCCGGCCTCCAGACGCGGCGCGATCCTCTCGCGCCAACACGGCAACACCCGCTCCATCGTCGTCTTCAGCGACTCCGAATCCGGCGTCCTCCCCGCCACCTCCAGCGCCGCGTACCGTCGATCGTGTGCGGCATGCCCCGGATCACTGCGCGCAAGCGGCGGCGGCGGGATGTCGTAGCTGCGACGCCAGATCTGCACTTGGTCGTCGCCGTGCTTGGCTGCGGTCTCCGCCTTATTCAGCCCCTGCAACGCCCCGTAATGGCGCTCGTTCAACTCCCAGGCGCGCTGCACTGGAAGCCAGGGACAGCCCATCTCATCCAGTGCGATCCAGAGCGTGTGAATCGCCCGCTGCAACACGGACGTGAACGCTACGTCGAACTCCAACCCGGCCTCGCGGAGTTGCCGCCCCGCCTCATGCGCCTCCGCTACGCCCTGCTCCGAGAGATCCACGTCCACCCAGCCCGTGAAGCGGTTCTCTTGATTCCAGGTGCTCTGCCCGTGTCGAACCAGAACGAGATTGACGGTCATTGGCTAGCCCTATGCATTTCGTCGTTACTCGGCGTCCATCTTCGACACTGTTGGGCGCTGTGTCAGTCGCGGCTCACACGACACCGCAGCACCCCTCGCATCAGGCCGAATCCCGTCCGCTCACCAGCAGAGCGAAGGCATACACCTCCGCCAACTCCTTCAGGTGGTCAAACCGACCGGACGCCCCGGCGTGCCCCGCCCCCATCCGCGTGCGCAAGAGCAGCAAGTTCGCGTCCGTCTTCGTTGCCCGCAACTTAGCGACCCACTTCGCCGGCTCCCAGTAGGTCACACGGGGATCCGTCAGACCCGCCGTCGCCAGCAAGTGCGGATACTCACGCGCTTCCACGTTGTCGTAGGGAGAGTAAGACGCGATGTAGTCGTAGGCCTCGGCGTCCTCGATCGGATTGCCCCACTCTGGCCACTCCGGCGGGGTCAGCGGCAGATCCGCGTCCAGCATCGTGTTCAGCACATCGACGAACGGCACCTCTGCGATCGCTCCCTTCAGCAAGCCCGCTGGCGCCATGTTCAGCATCGCCCCCACGAGCATGCCGCCCGCGCTTCCGCCAAAGATCACGATCTTCCCCTTCGACGTATAGCCATCCGCCACGAGCTGCTCAGCGCTCGCGAGGAAGTCGAGAAAGCTGTTCTTCTTCTCTTGGCGCTTCCCCGTGCGATACCAGCGATAGCCGCCCTCCTTGCCCCCACGGATGTGCGCCACCGCGTAGACGAATCCCCGGTCCACCAGGCTGAGCCGGTTCGTCTCGAACGCCGCGGGCATGCTCAGCCCGTAGGACCCGTATCCATACAACAAGCACGGCGCCGACCCGTCCAGCGCCAGTCCCTTGCGATGCACGACGGTGATGGGCACCCGCTCGCCGTCGTGACTCCTTGCGTGCACGCGGCGCGTGACATAATCGTCCGGATCGTGTCCACTCGGAACTTCTTGCTCCTTGCAACAGACCTGCTCCCGCGACGTGAGGTCGTAGTCGTAGACCCGACCCGGCGTGGTCGGCGAACTGTACGAATAGCGCAGCGTTTGGTCGTACTCCAGCATTGGCAGCAGGCCCAGGCTGAACGCCTCTTCGTCAACGGCGATCGCATGCTCTTCACTCGACGCGAGATCCCGCACCACGATCCGCGGCAAGGCCTCCTCCGTCTCCAACCGCACCAGATGCCCGGGAAAAGCCACGACGCCATGAATCAAGATCCCGGGCCGGTGCGTGACCAGTTCCGTCCAGCGCTCGGGTCCCGGATCGTCCACCGAAGCCTGCACGACCTTGAAGTCCTCCGCGTCCTGGGCGTTCGTGAGAATGAACAGCCGTCCCCCCTGCTCGCTGACGTCGTACAGCGTCCCCGGCTGGCGTTCGGCGATGACCCGGGGCCTCCCCTCCGGGTCCGATGCCGAAAGCATGCGGACTTCGGATGTCTCGTGGTCGTGCGAACTGATGAAGAGGTACCCACCGCTCTCGGACTTCTGGAGCCCCACGAAGAAGCCTGGATCCGGCTCTTCATACACCACCGCGTCGGTCTCAGGATCTGTACCCAGTCGGTGCGCATACACCCACCGGGGACGGTGATTGTCGTCCAGCTTCGTGTAGAGGAACGACTCCCCGTCCGCCGCCCACTCCACGTCCCCGCTCGCGTCCTCGATCACGTCCGCCAGGTACGCGTCCGTCGCGATGTCCTTCACGCGCAACGCGTAGTACTCCGAGCCCTTCTCATCGATCCCGATCGCCAAGCGGCGATGGTCCGGGCTGTGCTGCACCGTCGCGATCCGGAAGAACTCCTTCCCCGCGCCCTCGGCATCGCCGTGAAAGAGCGTCGCTTCCGTTTTCTCGTCCTCCCCGGCCCGCCGACAGAAGATCGGATACTGCCCGCCCGTCTCATACCGGGTGTAGTACTGCCAGGGCCCGTCCGAAGCCGGAACGGACGCATCGTCCTCCTTGATCCGCCCTCGCATCTCCGCGAACAACGTCGACTGCAGCGACGCTGTCGGCTCTAACGCCGCGTTCGTGTAGTCGTTCTCAGCCTCCAGATAGACGCGGATCTCGGGATCCAGGACCTCCGGTTCCCGCATCACCTCCTGCCAACGCGGATCCTTTAGCCAGGCGTAGGGATCCTCAGTAGTTCGACCGTGATGCGATGTCGAAACGATCTCCCGCTTCGCATTGGGCGGCCGGTTCGCAGGCGGCGGCTGGTCGGTCATGGACTCTCCCCTGCGCCTTCACCTCAGACGACGTAATGCAGGAACGACGCAATGCAGGTGACGGCGGATCTGAGCCTATCGCGCTCCGCGGCAACGTAACGACGCAGCCACAACACACCCCGCGCACATCGCTCGCTAGCCTGAGGGCAGCCGCACACCGAGTCGACGGAGAAGCGCATGAGTAGTCTCGTCATTACCAACGGCCGCGTCATCGACCCCGCCTCTGGAATCGACTCCAGCGGCGACATCGTCATCACTGACGGCCACATCTCCGCCCTCGGATCCGGCGCCGCCGATGGCGTCGAAGCGGATCGCACGATCGTCGCGAGCGGCTTGGTCGTCGCCCCGGGTTTCATCGATCTCCACGTGCACCTCCGCGAGCCGGGCCAAGAACACAAAGAGACCATCGCCACAGGCGCCCGCGCCGCCGCCGCGGGCGGCTTCACGACCATTTGTGCCATGCCCAATACCCAGCCCGCCATCGACAACGCCGCGCTCGTGGAGGCGTCCCTGAAGGAGGCCGCTGCCAGCTCCGTGGTTCGCGTCCTGGCCACGGGGTGCATCACGAAAGACCGCGCCGGCGCGGAGCTCGCGCCCATGGCGGAGCTGGTCGCCGCGGGAGCCGTCGCTCTCACGGACGACGGCGATTTCGTCGCCGACGCCGGCGTCATGCGCCGCGCCTTCCAATACGCCAGTAGGTGGAACCTGCCGCTCGCACAGCACTGCGAGGACCCCTCCCTCGTCGCCGGGGGCCAGATGCACGAAGGCTGGGTTAGCGCCCGTCTAGGCTTGCCCGGTCGACCCTCCAGCGCCGAGGTCGCCGCCGTCGCGCGTGACATCGCGCTGGCCGAAGAGCTTGGCGCGCACCTCCACATCCAGCACCTCAGCACCGCGCGCGCCGTCCAGCTCGTCGCCGAGGCGCGTGCCCGGGATGTTCACGTCACCGCGGAAGTGACGCCGCATCACCTCACCCTGACGCAAGACGCCATCGCCTTCGGCTTGGACGGCAACGGTGGCGGGGGCGGGGGCGGGGAGCACGGCGACCTGCTCTACGACACCAACGCCAAGGTCAATCCGCCGCTCCGCGAAGCCGCCGATGTCGCCGCCTGTGTCGAGGGTCTGCGGACCGGCGTCATCGACTGCATCGCCACCGACCACGCCCCCCACACGCGCCACGAAAAGCAGACCGAGTTCGATCAAGCGCCTCCCGGCCTCATCGGTCTGGAGACCGCCTTCGGCCTCTCCATGCGCCTCGTCCATGAGGGACGTCTGGACCTCGCCACCCTCATCGAGCGGTTCACCGCCGGTCCGGTCCGTGCCTGGGGCCTCGACGCGCGGACGGGCATCGCTGGGCTTGGCACTCTGAAGATCGGCGCGCCGGGCGATGTCGCCATCCTCGACCCCGGTGCCGAATGGATCGTCGACGCTGCCACCATCGCCTCCAGAAGCAGCAACACACCCCTCTTGGGTGAAACCTTGCGCGGTCGTGTTCTGACCACGGTCGCCGCGGGGCAGGTCGTCTACGACGTGGCAACCATCCCGGTCTGAGTCTCCACACGAGCATCCACGCCGGTAACCCAGACGGAGGGGCGCATGACCGACACCATCTTCGGCAAGATTGTTCGTGGCGAGATGGACGCCGATATCGTCTACCAGGACGAACAGGCCATCGCCTTCCGCGACATCAACCCCGCCGCCCCCGTCCACGTCCTGGTGATCCCACGCGACGCCCTCACCGGGCTCAACGACGCGCCGTCCGCCGACCCGGCCCTGCTGGGACATCTGCTCCAGGTCTGCACCAAAGTCGCCGAGCAAGAGGGGCTCGCAGCGGATGGCTACCGCGTCGTTACCAACATCGGCGAAAACGCCGGGCAGACCGTCGCGCACCTGCACTTCCACGTCCTCGGGGGACGACAGATGACCTGGCCACCCGGCTGAGCGGTTAAGCCGCGCTTCCGCAGAACATCTCTCGTGCGAAGTGTGGCATCAGCGCAACGCAGCATCGGCGAGTAGGCGCAACGCCACCGCCTCCGCCAAACAGGCATTCTTGAGGTCGTTGAGGTCCTGGCTTTCGTTGGGGCCATGGATGCGACTCCCAGGATCCCCCACCGCCGTCAGCAAGATGTCGGCTCGCGGAAACGCCGCCGCGAACGACGCCACGAACGGGATCGACCCGCCGATGCCGATCTCCACGGACGGCCGCGCCCACGTCTCCGCGAAGGCCCGGCGGAAGGCGTCGTAGCCCGGCCCCGATGTCTCCAACGCGAACGGCGCCCCCGCGGCACCTGGCGTCACCATCACCCGCGCGCCCCAAGGCACGTGCGACTCCAGATGCTCCTGCACCGCCCTCATCGCCCGGGCGGTGTCGTCGCCGGGAGCCAAGCGCACACTGACCTTCGCCCGTGCCAGCGGCAACAGTTGGTTGATCGGGGGATCCATCCCCGGCGCCTCGATCTTCAAGATGGAGATGGCTGGCCGCGCCCAGGTCCGGCCCGTCAGCGTGCCACGGCCGATCAACTCCACGCCCGGCACTGCGCCCGCCTGTCCGCGTAACTCCTCCTCTGTGAGGTCCAGGGCTTCCGCGTCTCCTTCGACCAATCCCTCCACGGCGACGCTGCCATCGTCGGCATGCAACGACGCAAGGAGCCGGGACAAAACCATCAGCGCGTCGGGAAACGCCCCACCAAAGATCCCACTGTGCACGCCGTGCTCCAGCGTCTGCACCTCAACATCGAGCTCCACGATGCCACGAAGTGTCGTCGTCAGCGCCGGGGTCCCCGCCCGCCAATTCGCCGCATCCGCAACCACGATGACATCGGCCGCCAGCAGGTCGCCGTACTCCGCCAGGAAGTCGGGCAAATGAACGGACCCAATCTCCTCCTCGCCTTCGACGAAGACCTTGACGTTCACGGGCGGAGCCGCGCCATGCGCGCTCACCGCCGCCACGTGGACGGCGATTCCGGCCTTGTCATCGGAAGCACCCCGGCCGTACAGCCGCCCATCCCGCTCCGCCGGCTCAAACGGCGACGATTCCCACTGCGACTCATCGCCGGGGGGCTGCACATCGTGGTGGGCGTACAGCAGGATCGTGGGCGCCTCCGCGTCAACCTGAAGCTCGCCGAACACAGCGGGATGCGCGCCGTCCACCTCCAGCAGCCGCACCCCGTCCAGCCCCGTCCGCTGCAACAGCTCCAGCGTCGCCTCCGCCGATCGACGCACGTTCGCGGCATCGAACCCATCCGCGCTCACGGACGGAATCCGCACCAGCGCCTCCAGCTCTGCCCGAATCCGCGGAAAGATTTCGTCGACGGCGGCTCGCAGGTCGTCGTGCATGGTGTTCCCTTTGTCGGTTTCGGACTTGCCCGCTGCGCGAACCAATCAGGTCCTAGAAGTTCAGCTTCAACCCTGGCACGTCCCAGATCGTCGAGACCAGCTTGCCCGTCCCCGACAGCGTGATGAATGCGGTGCGCAGGTCGGGGCCGCCGAAGCAAATGTTGGTCGTCAAGAGGTCCGGCGTCGGGAAGTGGGTGCTGGTCTCGCCATCGGGGGAGATCGAGGTAATGCCCCCGTTCACGAGCGTCGCGACGCAGACGTTGCCTTCGCTGTCGATCGCCAGGGAGTCGAAGAGCTGCATCCCGGGCAGACCCGCCAGGAGCGTGCCGCCCAGGAGATCCGCGGGAGCCGCCTCCCCCGGAGCGGAGAGCGCATAGTGATGGACCCGTCCGGTCTGCGTCTCCGCCACGTAGAGCATCGATTCGTCCGGAGACAAACCGATGCCATTGGGCGTCGCCAACGGATAGATCACTTCCTTGATCGACTGCCCGTCCGGCGTGGCGTAGTAAACGCTGCCACGATCTTGATCCCGCGCCCGTGTCTTGCCCAAGTCCGTGAACCAGAAGCCACCTTGCTTGTCGAAGCCAATATCGTTGGGGCCGCGCAGTGGGTTTCCGTCGCACTCGCGGTACAGCGTCTCAACAGCGCCTGTCTCCAGGTCGACCCGTTGGATGCTGCCGCTCTCGTAGTCCGCGGGCTGCTCACCGGGCAGGGTCAACCCATTCATTTCGCTCCACTCGAAGCCGCCGTTGTTACAGACGTAGCACTTCCCGTCCGGCCCGATCGCCGCGCCGTTGGGACCGCCACCCAACTCCGCAATCACCTGCTGGGTACCATCCGGCAGCACGCGGGTCAGTGTCTGCCGCTTGATCTCGACCAGCACGACGCTGCCATCGTCCATAGCGATCGGACCCTCGGGAAACTGCAAGCCGTTCGTCACCTCGGTGATGTCCGCCATATCGTCCTCCTGGCAGCGGAGTCTAGTGGGTGACGCCGGCCGACCACAGCCCGCCGCCTCTCCCTCAATGCCCGGATCACCGACGGGCCCACATCGCCGAACTGCACACGGGCGCAAGAGGGTGCCGCAGCCGCAGCCCCTACAACTCTCTAGGCTGGAGTCGCACCAAACGGGAGAGATCCGATGCCCGATGCCCACGACCCAACCTCGCTGCGGCAGCGCCACCCTCTTGCGCCCGCGGTTGCCCGTCGCAATGCCATCGCCCGCGACTGGGATCTGCAACGTGGCGCCGTCCTCATCCCCGCCGGTCTCCCGCTTCCTATCGACGGCACCGATCAGTTCCACGACTTCCACGCCCACGCCGAGCACTCCTACCTCACGGGCCTCCAGCACGATGGCGGCGTCCTCGCCTTCGACCCCCACGACGGCTGGGTGCTGTTCGCGCAGCAGCTGTCCGTCGAGGAGCAGGTCTGGACCAACGCCAGCGAGGCCCTAGCGACGCAGGCGGGGCGGTCGGGCATTGATCGAGTGCGAGGCCGAGACGAACTCACCGCTTGGCTGGAGGCGCGGCGCGGCGAGCCCCTCGCCATCGCCGGCAACGACGACATCCAGCACCGCCCGGCTGAGTACGGCATCCCCAACTGGCTGGCGCTTGAGCTCAATGTCGATGGCGAACTCAGCGCCCGCATCCGGGAGTCCATCGCCGTCGCGCGCCGCTCCAAGGATGACCATGAACTCGACTACATGCGCGCTGCCGCCGCGGCCAGCATCGCCGGGCACGAGGCCGGACTGCGCCTCGCCCGCGCCGGGCAAACCGAGCGCGAGCTCCAAATCGAGATTGAAGCGGAGTTCTTCCGCGCCGGAGGCGACCGCACCGCTTACGGATCGATCGTCGGCGGCGGCGGCAACGCGTCCGTCCTGCATTTCGCGCCCAGCGACCGCGCCTTCCAAAGCGGCGACATGATCCTGGTCGACGCCGGAGCGGAGATCGAAGGCTACGCCAGCGACATCACGCGCACGTATCCCGTCGACCGCCACTTCACGTCCGAACAACGCGCGATCTACGAACTCGTCCACCTCACTCAGGCGAATGCCATCGCCGCCGCCAAGCCCGGCGTCGAATACAAAGATTTGCACCTCGCAGCCGCCCTCGATATCGCCACCGGCCTGGTCGACCTCGACATCCTTCGTGGCGACCCCCAGACGCTCGTCGATACCGACACGCATGCCCTCTTCTTCCCCCACGGCCTCGGCCACATGCTCGGTCTGGCCACTCACGACGCTGGCGGCTGTCTCGCGGGGCGGGAGCCCAGCAACCGCTTCGGACTCGGCTACCTGCGCGCCGACTTGCCGCTGCGGCCCGGCTACGTCGTCACCATCGAACCCGGGATCTACTTCATCCGCGCCCTCCTCACGGATCCTGCCCGACGGGACCAGTACCGTGATGCCGTCAATTGGGAGCGGGTCGACGCCATGCTGGATTTCGGCGGCATCCGCATCGAGGATGATGTCCTCGTCACGGAGACGGGCGTCTCGCTCCTCAGCGCTGCCCTCCGGCGTGGGGTCGACGATATGGAACAGCTGCGCCAGGAGGCCCTCGACGCATGACCTCTCAGCCATCCGGAGAAGCAGCGCCTGCCCTCACCATCGCCGATCTCGCCAAGCTCCCGCGTCCCGGCACCGCCATCCCGGCCCGCTTCGGATTCACGCCGGACGGCGCCGGCATCACGTCGCTGTTCTCCGAGGGCGGCAGCCTCATCCGCTCCCTCTGGCTCCACGACATTGAGTCCGGCGACCAACGCGTCCTGGCTGGTCCCGAAGGTGCCGATCGTCCCTTGTCCCGAGAGGAAGAACTGCGGCGCGAGCGCACCCGGACCCGCGAACTCGGCGTCTCCGACTACCGCTTCGCAAAGCTCGCTCCCCAGCGCACACTCCTCATCTCCGGCGGCCCTTTGCTCCGCCTCGCCGTGGGCGATGCGCCTCCCATCGAGCTGGCCGGCACCGAATCCGCCCTCGACGCCCGCATCACCGCAAACGGCGACAAGGCCTCGTTCATCCGCGACGGCGAGCTCTTCGTCCTCTCCCTGGATCCTCCTTCAGCGCCTCGACAGCTCACAAGCGGCGCCGAAGACGGCGTCACGAATGGCGTCGCGGAGTTCATCGCCGCCGAAGAACTCGAGCGCACGGACGGACATTGGTGGAACCCCGACGGCACGCAGATCGCTTTCGTCCGCGCCGACAGCCGCCACATCGACACGTACGCCATCGTGCACCAGGGCAAGGATGAGGTTGATGTCGAGCAGCATCGCTACCCCTTCGCCGGGACACCCAACGCCTACGTGGAACTCGGCGTCATCGATGTCGAGACACGTCAGACCCGCTGGATGGATCTGGGTCAGGAGCGAGACATCTATCTGGCGCGCGTCGCCTGGCGCCCCGACGGCGTGCTCACCGCCCAGCTCCTCAATCGCGACCAGACGAACCTCCGTCTCCTCAAGTTCGACGACGGAGGCTCCATCGACAACGGGGGCCAGGCCACCACCCTGATCGATGAGCACGGCGACCCCTGGATCAACCTCTCCACCGACACGCGTTTCCTCAAGTCCGGCGAGCTCATCTGGTCCAGTGAGGCACACTCAGCTGGCGGCTTCCGGCACCTCTTCCTCCACGACGAGCACGGCGCCCTGATTCGCCAGCTGACCGACGGCGACTGGAGCGTCACTCGTCTCGCAGCGGTCGATGAGGATCGCCGCCTCGTCTATTTCATGGCGACGCACGAGTCCGCCCTGGAGCGACATCTCTACCGCGTCTCGCTCGACGCGGGCGAGATCGAACAGCTCACCCACGAGCCTGGTTGGCACGACACCGTCGTCTCGACGAAGGCGCAAGCTTTCGTCGATACCTACATGTCGCGACGCACGGCCCCCGTCGTCCAACTCCACTCGCTCACGAACGGCAAAGCCGTCACCCTCTTCGACAACGACGGACTGTCCGCCGATTCGCTGGGCCTGCAAGTCCCAGAGTTCGTCACCATCCCCGCCGGAGACGGCACGCTCATGCACGGCACTCTCTATCACCCGGCGGGCCAAACGGCTTCCTCGGCGGATGGCAGGCACCCCGCCATCGTCTCCGTCTATGGCGGCCCCCACGCCCAGCTCGTCACCGACACTTGGGCCCTCACCATCGACATGCGCGCGCAGTACCTCGCGCAGCAGGGCTACCTCGTCTTCCGCCTCGACAACCGCGGCAGCGCCAACCGGGGTCTCGCCTTCGAGGCGCCTCTCAACCGCAGCATGGGCACCGTGGAGGTGGACGACCAAATCACCGGCGTGCGGTTCTTGCAGTCACTGCCCAACGTCGATCCGGACCGCATCGGCATCTACGGCTGGTCCTACGGCGGCTACATGACCTGCATGTGCCTCATGCGCGCGCCTAACATCTTCAAGGTCGGCGTCGCCGGTGCTCCCGTCACCGACTGGGACGGCTACGACACGGGCTACACGGAGCGTTACATGGGCACCCCGCACAACAACGAAGCGGGCTACCACGGCGGCGCCGTCATGTCCCACGTCGAGGGATTGCAAGGGCATCTCCTCTTGGTCCACGGCGGCGTCGATGAGAACGTCCACTTCCGCCATACTGCCCGCCTCATCACCGCCCTGACCCAGGCCCAGAAACCCTACGACCTCCTTCTCTTTCCCGAGGAACGCCACATGCCCCGCGACGCCAAGGGGTTGGAGTACCAGGAGCGCCGCGTCGTGGAGTACTTCGCCCAGCACCTCTAGCCGCAAGACCGGCGCCCCCTGGTACCGGCGTTGATTGCCGGTCTTCGCCGTCCCCTCAATACTGCCTGCATGACGACTCCGGCCCCGAATCTGCGCGCCGTCATTGAGGGCGAGACGCCCTCAACTCATGACGCCGTCGCCAATGCCCAGCGCCTCCTGCACGGTGGCGCACGCGCCCTCACGCCGCTCGCCGCCGACCTCGCGGCTGGCCTCCAAGGTGGCGACAACGACGTCAAAGTCGAGCGTTACGTCCGCCTGCTCTACGCCACGGACGCTTCCATCTACGAGATGGAACCAATCGCCGTCGTCTTCCCGCGTTCCACCGCGGACGTGCAGCACGTCATGCGGATGGCGGCCAAGCACAATGTCCCCGTCCTGCCACGCGGCGGCGGCACCGGACTTTCGGGCCAAACCGTCAACCACGCCATCGTCCTGGACTTCACCACCCACCTCGATCAGATCCTCGAGATCAACAGGGACGAGGCGTGGGCGCGCGTCCAGCCAGGCGTCGTGCTCTCCGAACTCAACAAAGCGCTTCGTCCCCACGGCCTCATGTACCCCATCGACCCCTCCACCGCGAACCGCGCGACCATCGGTGGCGGCATTGGCAACAACTCCTGCGGCGCGCACTCCGCCATCTACGGCAAGACCATCGACAATGTCCTCAGCCTGGAAGTCGTCTTAGCCGACGGCGCCACCACCAGGTTCGATGAGCGGACCGGCGCCGCCCTGGACGATCGCCTCAATGCAACCGGACTCGAGGCTGACGCCTATCGCGGCACACGACTCCTGGCCGAGATCTACCGCGAGGAGATCGAAGCGCGCTTCCCCAAGATTCTGCGCCGTGTCTCCGGCTACAACCTGGACGACTTCGCAGTAGACGACTCCATGAACCTGGCCCGGGTCATCGTCGGCTCGGAGGGCACACTCGCCACGGTCACCGAAGCGACGGTACGAGCCGTCCCGATCCCCACGATGAAGGGCCTCGCCGCGGTCCACTTCCGCAGCGTCGTCGAAGCCGCCGAGGGCACGATCGTCGCCAACCGCCACGCGCCATCCGCCGTGGAACTGATCGACGACACGATTATCAATCGCTGCCGCGCCAGCATCGGCTACCGCGACCTCGCGGCCTTCGTTGAGGGCGACCCCGGCGCCCTGCTCTTCGTCGAGTTCTACGGCGAGACCGAAGCGGAACTCGAATCCAAGATGACGACCTTGCAGGCGGATCTGCGGGCCAACGACCTCTCCTACGCCACCGTGGCCACCACGGATCCCGCCGAGCAACTCCAGCGCTGGCGCGTCCGCGAAGCGGGGCTGGGCCTCCTCATGTCCGTCCGCGGCGACGCCAAACCCGTCGCCTTCGTCGAGGACACCGCGGTCGCGCCCGAGCGCCTGCCCGAGTACGTCGCCCGTTTCGACGCCGCCGTCAAAGCGCATGGCCTGACGGCGGGGTACTACGGACACGCCAGCGTTGGCTGTCTGCACATCCGGCCCATCGTCAATCTCAAGGACGGTCAGGGGCTGGACGAAACCGAGGCGCTGGCAGGCGAGATCGCCGATCTCGTCTTGGAATTCGGCGGCTCCCTCAGCGGCGAGCACGGCGACGGCATCGTGCGCGGGGCCTTCACTGAGCGCATGTTCGGCCCCGTGCTCACCCAAGCCTTCCGCGACCTCAAACACACCTTCGATCCCACCGGACTTCTCAACCCTGGCAAGATCGTCGACACCCCGCCCTTCCGCGAAAACCTTCGCCTCAGCCCTTCCACCCGCAACCATGCCTCCCAGACACACCTCAACTTTGACGCCGAAGGCGGCCTCGCCCTGGCCGCCGAGCAATGCAACGGCCAGGGCGCCTGTCGCAAGCTCGATGGCGCCATGTGCCCCTCCTTCATGGTCACGACCGACGAAGAGCACTCCACTCGCGGGCGCGCCAATCTGCTCCGCCAAGCCCTGAACGGCGTGCTGCCGTCCAACGACCTCACCAGCCGGCGGATGTACGAAGCCTTCGATCTCTGCGTGGAGTGCAAAGCCTGCAAATCGGAGTGCCCCTCCGGCGTCGACGTGGCCAAGATCAAATATGAACTCCTCACGCAGTACCACCAGAAGCACGGCACGCCGATCCGGGCCCGAGCTTTCGCGCGCATCAACCAGCTCAGCCAACTCGGAAGTCGCGCCCCCTTCATCGCCAATGCGCTGGGCCGCATCGGCCCCCTGCGGACGTTGTTAGAGCGTGCAGCGGGCATCGACCAGCGCCGCCCCCTGCCACGCCTCGCGCGACGTTCCTTCCAGCGCTGGTGGACGGCCCGTCCCCTCGCCCGTTCCAGCGCGCCCCGCGGCGAAGCAATCCTCTTCGCCGACACCTTCACCAACTTCTACCAACCGGGCGCGGGCAAGGCCGCCGTGAAGGTGTTGGAAGCCCTCGGTTTCCGCGTCCGCGTCGTCGAGAAGCTCGGCTGCTGCGGTCGGCCCGCGATCTCCAAGGGCCAGTTGGTGCTCGCCCGCCAATGGGCCCAGGCCAATATCGGGCTCCTGCAACCCTACGCCGAGCAAGGCACGCCGATCGTCGGCATCGAACCGTCCTGCCTCCTCGCCCTCCGCGACGAATACCCCGACCTCGTTCCGGGCGAAGCCACCACCTTGGTCGCCAATCAAGCCGTCCTCATCGATGAACTCGTGGCGCAGCTCGCGGCGGACGACCCCAAGATCGCGAACCTTTTTCGAGACGACCTCGCGATGCGGATCCTGCTGCATACGCACTGCCACCAGAAGGCGCTCGTTGGCAGCGAGGCCACGGTGCGGGCACTGCGCCTCGTCCCCGGCTACGACGTCGAACTCGTCGATTCCGGCTGCTGCGGCATGGCCGGCTCCTTCGGCTTCGAGGCGGAGCACTACGACATCTCTCAGGCCATGGGTGAGCACCGGCTCTTTCCCGCCGTCCGGCGCGCGGACCGCGACACGGCCATCGCCGTCACCGGCGTCTCCTGTCGCCAACAGATCGACCACTTTACCGGGCGGCGGACTCGCACCGTCGTCGAGTTGCTCGCGGACGCACTCGGCCGCTAGACGGCGCGAATAGCTGCCGCTAGGCGGCCGGAGCGGCCGCTTCTCCAGCCGTAGCATCACCAGCGGCCTCAGGATCGGCATCGGTGGCGGAGTCGCCCGCGTCGTCCGTCTCCAACCCCTCCGAGTCCGGTGAGTCCGGTGAGTCCGGGTCCACCAGATAGGTCACGATCCCCGTCAGCACCGCCACCAGCGGCACCGCCAACGCCGCACCAATGATCCCCCAGACCAGCCCGCCCACGGTCACGGCCAAGATGATCACCATCGGATGCAACTCCAACGACCGTCCCACCAGGACCGGCGCCAGCACGTTCCCTTCTAACTGCTGCACGATCACCACGGCAGCCGCTACCAGGATCGCCTCGGTCAGTCCCTCCGCGACGAGAGCGACCAACACCGCCACGAGTCCGGCGGCCACCGCCCCAACAATCGGCATGAAGCCGCCAAAGAACGTCAGTACCGCCAACGGCAGCACGAACGGCACACCGATGATCAGCAGCGCGATGCCGATGAACACCCCATCCACCGCCGCCACGGCCGTCGTGCCTCGAAAGTAGGCACCCAGGATCCGCCAGGTGCGTTGTCCAATCGCCTCTGCATCGTCACGACGCGTCCGCGGCGCCAAGCGCACCAGCCAAGCCCACATCGTGCGGCCGTCCTTCAGAAAGAAGAACAGGAAGACCACCGCCAACACCGACCCAGCCGCAACCTCCAACGCCAGCGATGCCCCGGTGAAGATGCCGCCCAGAATCGTCCCACTGTTGCTGCGCACCGTGCTCAGCAGGTCATCGATCGACGAGTCGACATCCCCTTGGGGGACATCCAACTCATCCACGAAGAACTCGCCGACCTCCGCTAACCCCTCCTCAAAGTCGAGCTCTAACTCGTCAAAGTCCGCGACCACCGTGCCCACGACGGCCGCGACTATTCCCGCCACGATCGCCCCACCCAGCAGCAAGCTGAGCAACGCACCCACCCATCGCGGCGCGCCGCGTGCCTGAATCCGATCGACCAGAGGCGTGAGCTGCGTCGCCAAGAGCAGCGACACGAAGATCGGCAAGATCACGATGCGCAGTTTGGCCACCACGAAGGCCAGCACCACGATCGATGCAAGAACGACGAGCACCCGCCACGAGAGGGCGGCAGCATAGCGCAGAGAGTGTGGGACACCTTCATCGGACATAGCGCAGCCGGGCTGCCGACCCGCCTCCAGTATGTCGCGCCGTCACGATCCACGCTAGAGCGCGCGAGCGGCCGGCTCGATGCCGCTCGAATCGAACCCACTACAACGACATCGATCGGTCGCAGGCTACGTGAGTCGCACTCGCCCGTTCGGCGACTCGATCGTCGCGACCAGCGCCACCGGCCCCAGCTCCACCGCCAGCGATTCCCCCATCGTCGCCAGCATCGCCGCGATCCGGTCCGGTTCCGGGTGCGTCGCCCGCAAATCCTCGAGCTGACATCCCTGCGGCGCACCTCCGCTCGGGTGGGACGCCAGCCCCCAGTCGATCAGGAACGGAACCAATCCGTCGCCAGCCGCCGGTCGACCGGTCAACCGCCATTCCAGCAGCGATCCGCTGGGCAATGCACGGCTCAGCGGTCTCACTCCTCCCAAATCCACGCCCGCCGCGATCGCCGCCTCACAACGCCGCTCAATGTCTCCGCTCGCGTGGTCGCCATCGGCGCGCGCCGCCCACGTCACCAGCCTCGCCGCCGTCAGGCCATCGAGCTCGTGAGGCAGCGGAGTCGGTGCATCCGCTTGACTCGGATCGCGAGCGATGATCTCCAGGTACCGCTGCTCGCCCAATGCCAGCAACGCATTGTGAGTCCCACGCCCATCATGACGCCCCCCGAAGACGGGTCGCACGTCAAGCCGCGCTGCCAGCTCGTCAACGGCCGCAACCAAATCGGGCACGGAATACACCAAGTGATCAAGCATCGCGGGGACGGTCATCGTGCTCCCAACCTCCGAGTGATTTCGATGCGGTGATGTTATCGAGTCAGGAGGGGGCAGCGAGCGGGGATCCCGCCTCCAAGACGATCTCCGTCTCGGGCTGGAACACCACCCACGAGAACCAGAAATGATCGACATGCAGAATCGGGTCCAGCCGGACACCCGCCAGCGGGCCGTTCACGGCCTCGCCAAAGACGTTCCACACTGAGCCCGTCACGCTATCCAGAAACGTATCCTCATCGTCAGGATTCACCGCGAAGTTCAGAGACTCCCCCTCCACGATCCGCGAAAACACGCCGGTCGCCCCCACTTGCCGCGCGTTGTCGATGAAGAACCGGTCCAGCGCCGAACGCGCGCCCGGCGTCCAAAACACAACGATCTCCGACCCGTCCCGAGACTCCTCCACGACCCGTACCTGCTCCAGCAGCACAAAGGGATACGCGACGGGCCCGCTCTGGAACTCCACCGTCACAACACGCTCAAAGGGACTCAGCCGTGCGTCCAATTCACCCCGGAACAGATCCGGTGGGCGATCGACGCTGTCGTAGCCCGCGTAGGGTGTTTGGCCATAGTTGCGCGTGAACCCGGTCTCGCGTGAGAGCACCAACCCATCCGCCGCGCTCGCCTTGAACTGATCCCAGGAAACGATCGTCGCCGGCAGCGGCTCCAGCCGTGCCCCCACATACCCGCCGATCAGCGCCTTCCCGCCGATCTGCTGCCAGAGCGACTCCGTCGCATCGTCCCACATCACCAGGTCACTGTTCCGCAGCGCCCCGCTCGTCCCCATCCGCAGCACCTGCCCCCCGACCCTCGCGTCGAACGCAATCGCCATGTTGCAAAGCGGGCAGAAGGTCACGACGACAGGCTCGCCGCCCACCACATCGTTCACGATCTCGTGCCAGACCATGATGTCCAGTGGGTAGGCGCGGACATCTCCATTCCGCTCGAACCGGATCACGGGAGAGTCCGCCCTGTAGATCAGATCGGCCGCGGCCACCGTCGTGAAGAACGGCGTATCCAGCGGCTTAACTCCGTCGCGAGGCGCACCCGTGAAGTCCAACTCATCGAACCCAATGATCGCCATGGCCCAGTTCGTCCCCCAACGCGGACGCGTTCGCGGATCCACCTCGTTGCGCACGATCACGTCACCGGCGGCCGTCTCCGTCGCATCAGGTGGAAGGAAGAGGAAGTCGCTCACCTCGATCTCGGGAGGATCCACCGGCTCGTCGACCGGCGCCGGGGCATCAGCCTGAGAAGACGCGATGTCCTCATCAAGCTCCTTCTCGGCCTCGACCAGCGGGGCGTCTTCCTCTTCAACCTCGGGGACCGCAGGCTCCGAGGCCGACGGCCCCTGGACCACCGCAGGACGAGTGTCCGGTTGAGCCGATGATCCCCCACACGCGACCGCCACGGCCGCGACGCCCAACAGACCCACCACCCACCAAGCCCGAACCATCATCCACACTCCACGAGGCACCTTGAGCCGCTACACAGCCTACGCATCCCAACCCGTCTTGGACGCGCGAAGACCCGGGACCGCCCGGGTCTTCGCTTCGGTCGCTGTCGGTGGGCTCGCGTCGGCCTACGGCTCCACGATCTTGTAGATCGGGCCAGCATTCGTCACCACGTAGATCTCCCCGAAAATGTCCTCGCCGAACGAGACGATATCTCCCACGTCCTGGCGCAATACTTGCCCCGGCCCCGGGCTCGCCGTGTCCAGGCCCCAGATGTTGCCGGAGCAGAGGTCGCCGTAGAAATACACGCCTTCGATCAGATCGAACCGCTGCCCTCGATACACCCGCCCCCCGGCCACCGATCAACCATCATCATGGCTGTACGTCGCAATCGGTGCCTCGAAGCCAGCGCTGTTGCAGTTCGCGCCGCCGAAGCACTCATCGCCCTCCAGGATATTCCATCCGTAGTTGCCCCCCGGCACGACAACATCGATCTCCTCAACGGCAGCCTCCCCCACATCACCGACCCAGAGCTGCCCCGTATCCTCATCGAACGCCATCCGCCAGGGGTTGCGGAATCCGTACGCGAACACCTCCGGCGCTGCCCCCGGCACTCCGACAAACGGGTTATCGTCCGGAACGACATATGGCGTCTGCGTCGATGCCCGGTCCACATCGATACGGATGATCGAGCCCAGCAATGTGTCGCGATTCTGACCGTGGCCATCGCTATCTTCGTCAGAACCACCGTCGCCTATCCCGAGGTAGAGGAATCCATCCGGCCCGAAGACCAACCGGCCACCGTTGTGATTGGCGAACGGTTGCGGAATCTGCAGGATGGTCACCTCTGAGCCCGGCACCTGCGTCTCGCCGATCGTCGTGATCCGCAGGAGCCGCGTCCGGTTCTGTCCCGCCACGGAGAAGTAGAGGTAGACCAGTCCGTTCTGTCCGTATGCGGGATCCAGTGCCGCGCTGAGCAACCCGTTCTCGCCCCTGAATTCCGTATCGTTCCGGATGTCAATAAGCGTCGTGGTGGGCATACCGGTGTTCATGTTGAAACGCCGCAGGAGCCCCTCCTGCTCGACGATCAAGACCTCGTCCGCGTCAAATGGAATCACGTCCACCGGCGCGTCCGCATCGAATACCAAGTCCAGGCCGATCGGAGGCAACGTATTCAGATCGAAAAGCGCCCAATAGGCGCGGCCGCGTTGGACCTGGGCCAGGCTGTTGAGAGGTCCCGGCAGTGTCGGATCGAAGTTGTTAAATCCTTGGGCGTTCTCGTCCCAGCCGATGAGCTTCTCGGCGCGCAGCTGAACCAGTGCATCTGCCGCGGACGCGTCAGGATCCGTCCACCCGATCAGTTGGAAGCCACTGGCGTTCAAAGGCCGGAAGGTATCGCCCTGCGGCGGAAGATTCCACGTCACGGGCCCTGAAACCTCAACCCACAAGCCCTCACCAACGGTGATGAACGTCAAGGTGTTCGCGAAGTCCGGCGCTGTCCGGCGCCAGGATTCGAAGGCACGTCCGTTCCAACGGTGGATCGATTCAACTCGCGCGATCACTCCAACCACCTGCTGCGGTGTCCCACCGCGCGACGCCGCCACCAAGTTCCAGTGCTCCACCAACTGAATCGATGTCCCCGACGCCTCCGCCTCCGAACCCCCGCCCCACGGTGTCACAGCGCCGCCGATCAACGCGACCGCCAGTGCCATCAAGACGGCCGCGCCCGCTGCCGCAGCAAGAACCGGGCCTGTCTGAATGCGCCGCATCTGCCTACCTCCGTCTTGGGTCGAATTCGTAGAGAAACTCGAACTCACTTGCGATACCCCAGCCGACGCCCCGCGCCCATCCAGGGTCGCGACTGAGCGATCCGCCCGGTATTCTCGGACGCCTGCACAGTTCATCGATCCCACAAGTGACGTCGCCAGCACCCGCCTGGGTCCCGGCGCGCGAGGCCAAGACACGGAGGCCCATCCCATGAAGCACCTCGAAGGCAAAGTCGCCATCGTCACCGGCGGCGCCGGAGGCATCGGAACCTGGGTCTCCAAGATCTTCGCCGAGCAAGGCGCCAAGGTCGTCGTCGCCGACAGCGGCGGCGACGTCGAAGGCCACGGGGCTGACCCCGACCGCGTCAACGCCGTCGTCGACACCATCCGCGACCTCGGAGGCGAGGCCGTCGCCTCTATCGGCGATATCGCCGAGATGGACCACGCGGAGGCCACCGTCCAGCTCGCCCTCGACACCTACGGCGACCTGGATGTCATCGTCTGCACGCACGGCATCCTGCGAGAAGCCATGGTCTTCAACATGCGCGAGGACGATTGGGATGATGTCGTCCACACCCACCTCAAGGGCTGTTTCGCCCTCACGAAGTTCGCGGCCATTCACTGGCGCGCCAACCGCGACAAGGGCAACCGCCGCATCATCTACTTCACGTCATCGGCCGGCATTCGCGGCGTCGGCGGCCAACCGAACTACTCCGCTGCCCACGCCGGAAAGATTGGCCTCAGCCTCTCCAACGCCGACGCCCTGGGCCGCTACGGCGTCACCTCCAACTGCATCGGGCCCGGCGCCGCCACCCGCATGACCGATCGTGGACAGGGCGGCGGCGAGGGCAGTATGGCCACCTCCGAGAATGCCGCCGGCACGCGCATGGATCCCAAGAACATCGTCCCCGCCGTCGTCTACCTGGCCTCCGACGATTCCGCCGACCTCACCGGCCGCAGCATTGGCACCACCGGCCACACCATCACCGTCTGGAAGGAACCGGAATGGGTCGCTTCCATCTACTCCGAGACGCCCTACTGGGACATCGACAAACTGTTCGACGTCATGCCCGGCACCCTCGTTGCCACCGGCATCGGCCCGCCCGAGATGCAGTTCCCCTAGAAGCACTGCCCCACAGACCCGCGATCCCAAGCGATTGCCCCCACGCCCCAACAAGCCTCCGTCGCAACACGAAAGAACGCCCTCATGGCCGACAACCCAGGCAAGCATCTTGAAGGTCGCGTCTGCATCGTCACCGGCGGCGCCGGCGGGATCGGCACCCACCTCTCCCAGGTCTACGCCGAACAGGGCGCCAAGGTCATCGTCGCCGACACCGGCGCCGACGTGGAAGGCCGCATGGGCGTCGATCCCAGCAAGGTCGACGCCGTCGTCGCCGCCATCCGCGACGCCGGGGGCGACGCTGTGGGATCCGTCGGTGACATCGCCGACATGGACTACGCCGAGTCCGTCGTCCAACTCGCGCTCGATACCTACGGCGACCTCGACGTCGTCACCTGCGCCCACGGCATCCTCCGCGAGCGCATGATCTTCAACATGACCGAGGACGACTGGGATGGCGTCATCCGCACCCACCTCAAAGGCTGCTTCGCCCCCACCAAGTTCGCCAGCATCCACTGGCGCGCCAACCGCGACAAAGGCAACCGGCGGCTCATCTATTTCACCTCCGACGCCGGCGTCCGCGGCAGCCCCGGCCAGCCCAACTACTCCGCCGCCCACGCCGCCAAGCTCGGCCTCATGCGCAGCAACGTGCGCGGCCTGGGGCGCTATGGCGTCACCACCAACTGCATCGCGCCCGGCGCCTCCACTCGCATGACCGACCGGGGGCGCGGCGTCAACGCCAGCGGGCCCTCCCCCAGCGAAATTGCCCCCGGCACCGCTCGCGATCCCAAGAACATCGTTCCCATCTGCGTCTGGCTCGCCTCCGAGGAGAGTCACATGGCCGACGGCCGCATCTTCAGCGCCACCGGCCACCGCATCTCTCTCTTCTCCGAACCGATCCAAGAGCGACACCTCAGCTTCGACTCCCCCCTCCCTGACATCGATCAGCTCTTCGACCTCTGGCCGCTCACGCTCGGGACCGGTGGCTACCCCCGCAACTCCATGCGACCCGGCGGTCGCGTCAGCGAGCCAAATGGCGCATAGCGCGCCGACGGAACCAGAGTCTCTCGCTCAACGTCTGGATCAGAAGGAGACGGAGCGAGAGCCATGATCAAACTGTCAATCGGACGACCCGCGACTCAATGGCGCTGGGCGATCCTGGTCGTCGTCCTGGCGACCCTCGTGATCGCCGCGGCGTGCGGCAATTCCAGCCGTGAGGACCAATCCACCCCAGATGTCGAACCCCTGCCCGGGGCAACACCCACCGACACCGCGAGCTTCCTCAGCCTGCTCGACGAGTTGGAGCTGGATTGGGTCGTGCCGGAGATCGCGCTCCAGCGCGATTGGGCCGAGCAAGGCGGTTCTCTCGTTCAGATCACGGACCCTCGCTCCGAATGGGAGCTCTACGACTTCACCGACGCCGCCAGCCTCGATCGCTTCATCGACGCCGCCCGCGCCGGTGAAGTCGCGGACTTGCCGGTCGACGCCTTCGCTTGGACGAGTGACGACGTCGTCTTCTTCTTGCGCGCCGCCGAGCAGTCGCCGGAGACCGTGCAGCGTTTCGTCTCCCTCTTCGGGGAACCCGTTTTGGCGACCGGTAGCGCTGTCTCCATCGTCGATTCGACCGAGCAATCTGGGGAAGCGGATTCCAGCGAGACCGACGATCGATCGGAACCGCGCACCGATAGCCCACCGGACGCCGTCGTCGCCGTAGGCACCGAAGCGGTCCGTGTGGGAATCGGCACCTACTGCTGGACCGGCCCCGAGGTCGGTATCTGCGCGGATGCGGTGGGCCGCATCACCGGACTCGGCACCCTCCACGTCTCGCGGGGCGAACTCTTCGTTCTGCAAGCAGAGCTCCCCTGGGAGACGCTGAGTCAGTCGTATGTGAGCGCCTGGAGCCAGGACACAACGAAAGAAATCGAGGCCGGCGAGGACTGGCGCGCTTGGAGCCCGGAAGACAGCGGCGTCGAACTGCCGGCCGCGGTCTCCAGCGGCCAGCTCCAGCTCACCGCCGACCTCGCGCCGGGAGCCTACATCGTCGAAGTCCGCCTCCTCCTGGAGCCCGGCGATGTCTCCTACGGCTTCCTCCTCAACGTGGAGGGCGATGCTGAAACAAACGACTCCGGACCAGAGCCCGCGAAAGACCCCGGCTACGAACAAGTGCGCGCCGCGGCGCCGATCGAGACGGTCATAATCAACATCGCCGAGTCATTCCCGGTGCAGTACTTCGTCGCCATCCAGTCCGGGCTTCCCAGCGGCTGCGCCGCCTTCGCCGGCATCGACTCCAGCGTTGTCGGCACCGAGATCCGAATCGATGTTTGGAACCTCGTACCCGCCCCCAGCGAACCGATCGCTTGTACGGCCATCTATGGAACGATCGACAACACGGTCGCTCTCGGCTCCGACTTCGACTCAGGCACGGAATACACGGTCATCGTCAACGGCGAGGAACGGGCTGCCTTCGTCGCCCAGTAGCGTCGCGCGCTCCGGAGCCACGCGGTCGCGATTCGCGCGCTCCGGAATCGCCCGTGCTACTCCATCCCCTCAAACGCCGCCATGATCGACTCGAACCGCCGACGCACCAGCCCCTTTGTCTCAGGATGCGTCATCACGTACAGCTCGTTCCCCTTCACCCCCGCCATGACCATCCGCCCCACCTCTTCCGGGTCGAGCTGTCCTCCGGCCGCTCCCTGCGTCGAAAACTCCCCTCGCGCCTCCATGTCCTGTGGACCACCCAACTCGGTCGGACGGTTGCGTTCCGCCTCCCAAATCCGCGTCTGCACCCCACCCGGACAGAGCACGGATACCCCGATCCCCTCTTCCTCCAGTTCCAGCCGCAACGTCTCACTGATTCCCACCACTGCATACTTCGTCGCCGTGTAGACGCCGATCGGCAGCCCGCGCGGCGCGATCAAGCCCGCCAACGACGCCGTATTCACGACATGCGCCTCGCCGGCCTGCGCCCGCATCTGGGGTAGGAACGCTTGCAGCCCGTGCACGACTCCCATCACATTCACCCGCAAGAGCCAGTCCCAATCCGCCTCCGTCGCCTCCGTCAGCGCGCCCAGCGTGAACACCCCCGCGTTGTTGCAAAGCAGATGTATGGCGCCGAATCGATCGAAGGTCCGGTCCGCGAGCACTTCCATGCTGCCCAGCGTCGACACGTCCGCCTGCACCGCCAGACTCTCCACTTCCTGAGTCGCGACCTCCCGCGCCACGCCCTCTGCCGCTTCCAGCTCAATGTCGGCCAAGACCACGTGCATCCCCTCGCGGGCCGCGGCCAGGGCAATGCCACGCCCAATCCCGCTCCCACCCCCCGTCACTACGGCCACTTTGCCTTGAAGATCGTCCATCGTGAACCTCCTGCGTCCGCCTGCGCGAGTCGCCACACACCTACATGATTCGCGGCAGGATAGCGATCCAGCGTCACCCCGCGACCAACAACTCTCTAGACTCCAGCGGGTACCACCTCATCTACCGCCGAAGGAGGATCGCGTCATGCCACTACGCACCAAGGGATCCGCTCACAGGACGCGCAGCACCCCCGCGACAAAACCCATCGACTCTGGCTTCCTCTACGACCTCCCCTCGGTCGGATCGCCCGCCATCGATCCGGCGGGGCAATCCATCGCCTACGTCCGCGGCGACACCTCCCGTGACACCAAACAACGCAGCTCCCACATCGAACTCATCCCCTTCGCTGGCGGCCCGGCACGCTCGCTCACGACCGGTCCCCGCGACAGCGCCCCGGCCTGGGCGCCCGACGGTCACACCCTCGCCTTTCTCCGCGCCACTGAGCTTCCAGGCGCGGACCCCGAGCCAGCCCAGGTCTGGCTCCTGCCTCTCGACGGCGGCGAACCCCGCCAGCTCACCCACCTGCCCCTTGGTGTGCGCAGCCTCGCCTGGTCCCCAGATGGAGCGACGATCTGCGTCGTCGCCGAAGTCGACCCCGACCATGATCCGGACTGGGACGCATCGATCCCGCGCGTCAAGGTCGTCAACAATCTCTACTCCCGCGGCGACAGCCTCGGCTGGCGGGGGGATGCGCGCTGGCACCTCTTCCGTGTCGATGTCGCCACCGGCGCTACGACACAGCTCACCCGCGGCGACCACAACAACGTCGGTCCGGCCTTCTCGCCGAACGGCAAGACCATCGCCTTCACCTCCACCCGCTCCCGCAATCGTCATCATCTTCTCCCGATGGGCTACGAACTTTGCACCATCTCCAGCCAGGGGGGCGCCGTCCGTCGCCTCACCCCCGATGTCTGGAACACTACATGCGTCGGCTGGTCGCCCGACGGCAAGCGCCTCGCCGTAGTGCTCGACGAAATGGACGACCGCAACCAGCCCTACCTCTACGCCGTCGATCTCAGCACAGGCGCCCGCACCCGCCTCAGCAACGACAGCGTCACTCCCCAGAACGGTTTCTTTCCCATCGTCCCGCCCTCACCGCTGAGCTGGGTGGGCAACCGCATCCTCTTCGCCGCCGATGCCAAAGGCTCCTCCGGTCTCTACCGCGTCACGCTCAACCGGCGCCTCGCGTCCATCCGCCAGCGCAAGGAGCTGATCGGCGGCCTCAGCGTCTCCGCCGACGGCCAGCGACTCGCCATGATCACGACGACCCCCACCCAGCCGGGGGAGATCACCAGCCTCGACCTCAACACCAACAAGACCAAGCGACTCACGCACGTCTCCCGCGCGTACGTTCGCGCCCACCCCCCCGGCAACGTCGAGCGCTTCACCATCAAGCGGGCCGGCCACACCATCGACTGCTGGCTGATGTTCCCGCCCAACTTCAACCCCAAGCGGCGCTATCCGCTGATCCTCGAGATCCACGGGGGGCCCAACGGCGCTTTCGGCACCGGCTTCAGCGCCCTGCACCAGGTCATCGCCGGCGCGGGCTACCTCGTCCTCTTCGTCAACCCGCGCGGCTCCAGCACTTACGGCGCCGACTTCACGGATGCCGTCACTGAGGACTGGGGCGGCGAAGACTACCAGGATCTCCTGGCCGCACTCGACCAAGCCTGCCTGCGCCCCTACGTCAACGACAAGCGCCTCGGCGTCCACGGCTATTCCTATGGCGGCTACATGAGCACCTGGATCATCGGCCACGATGATCGTTTCAAGGCCGCGGCCGTCGGCGCCCCGGTCGTCAACCTGCAATCCATGTACGGCACCAGCGATATCAGCGTCCCCTGGGGCAGCTACCAATGGGGCGGACGCCCCCAGGACAACGCCGAGGAATATCGGGATCGCTCGCCCCTCACCCATGCCCACAAGGTCAAGACCCCCGTCCTCCTCCTCCACGGTGAAGCCGATCACCGCTGCCCCATCTCCCAAAGCGAGGAGTACTACGTGGCCTTGAAGGAGCGGCGCAAAACCGTGGAGTTCGTCCGCTTCCCCGGCTGCTCCCACCTCTTCCTGCGCCTGGGGCATCCCGAACTCCAACGGGAGTACTACGACCGCGTCCTGGCCTGGTTCAAACGCTGGCTGTGAGTACCTCGGCGGTCCACAGACGCTGTCCGATTCGTCGTCTCAGGCCCCGAACACTGATATCGTGCCCAGCGGTTAGTTGAGCGAGCCGCCAGAGCAAAGCGCCCCGAAGAGACTCACCCGGAGCGATCCCAAACAGAGATGTCCCTGCAGACGATTCGCGTTCTCGTCACCGACCTCGTCATCCTCGCCGCGTTGGGCGTGGGGGGTTGGTTCCTGGGCGCGGAACTGCTCGCCGATGAAGCCGGACCCGCCACGCCAATCACGGTCGCCTCCGAGGCCCCCGGCGCCACCACGACCGATAGCTCCCTCGTCGTCCCCCTCAGCGGCCTCAGCCCCTTCGGCCATCCCAATGGGCTCGTCGGGCGCCAGGTGCTCGTCGGGCGTGTCACCGAAGTCGGCGAGGATTTCTTCATCGCCGAGACGGCGTCCGGCCCCGCCACCTTCCGCTTCGACGATGACTCCACTTTCCTGCTTCGCCTCGCCCGCGGCAGCCGGGCCGACATCATCCCCGGCGTCTCCGTTGCCATCCTCGGCGATGAAACCGCGGAGGGCTCTATCGAAGCCCGCTCCATCCTCGTCCTCCCCGCCGATGTCCGGCCATCCGTCACCGGCCCCTCCCCCCTCGATTTCGCCACGGGCCCCCCGGACACGGATGGCGATGGTGTCAGCGATCCTGATGAGGTCGAGGCCGGAACGGATCCTCTCACCGCGGATTCGGATGAGAGGGACGACGCGGATCCGAGTGGGGACGCCGAAGGCGATAGCTCAGACGACGCGGCGGATGAGGGCTAACGCTCAGGTCCGTGCAGCGCGGCACAAATCCCTAAACAGCCGCGCGGCGCTGAAGATCTGCCAAGTCCTCGCCTGTCAGCGCCTGCCCACCACGCGACGCCTCCAGCAACCGCCCCGCCTCCAGCACCATATGCTGCGGCGTCGAGGGATTCGGGCGCCCCTCGGTCTCTCCCAGCGTCACGATCTCCACGTGCAGCCAGTCGCGCCGCACATCCAGCAGCGCCGCCGTCCCTAGTCGTGTCTCCTTGTGGTGCGGCAACGTCGGCGAGCCCGAATTCACGAGCACCACCCCGTCGCGGTACTCCAAGCGCTCCACATGCGTGTCGCCGCCGATCAGGATGTCCACCGGATCGCCGTCCAGTGCCGTATCGATCAGCGTGTGGATTGGCCGCGACTCCGGGCGCAACTCATGCACCATCCCAATCCGCCAACCCTCGATATCTAGGCGCTGCACCTCCGCCAGGCGCGGGTCCTCGAAGATGTCGTTGTTGCCACGCGCCACCACGGTCGGCGCGTACTGCTCGCACCAATCCACCACGGCGCGACCGACCACATCGCCACCGTGCAGAATCAAGTCGACGGACGCCAGAAAGTCCCCCACCTGGGGACCTAGTTCATCCAACGTCCGCATCAACGACGGCAGGTGCGTGTCTGAAATCAAGCCGATCCGCATTGAGGCAGCCTATGGATCAGCCTGGATCCGCGCAATTCGTACGCAACGCCACCCGAGCCGCTCGACACCCGAAGACGCCGATCCATGCGCGCTGCGAACTTCTGCGATAGCCTGCGACCTGCCCTCAACCAGTGGGCAGAAGAATTTGCCCGCACGCAGCGGCCGGTCCAGCGCCAACCCTGTCCAGGGGCCATCAAGCAACATGCCCCCAGACGGGGCCATCCATGGGGAGAACAGATGAACATAGATCGTCAGGCTGCCGTCGCTGGGATTTACGAATACCCGCTCCGGGTAGCGCCGGGAGTCTCCGGGATGGAGATCAAGGCCGAGTCAGTCCGACGGGCCCTGGAAGACGCCGGCCTTGAGTGGTCGGATGTCGACGGGCTCTACGACGCCAACGACGGCGAGGGCGGCGGCGGCCTCGGCCTCGCTGCCTACCTCGGCATCAACCCCACGGTGATCAACACCACCCAGGTCGGCGGCTCCTCCTACGAGTTCCATGCCGCCCATGCCCTGCGCGACATCGCCGCCGGGAAATGTAACGTCGCCATTTCCTCCTACGGCTCCGTCGCCGCGTCCCAGCGGATCGCCATCGGTACCGGCGGTCGCGGAGGCGGCGGCAGTTGGCAGCAGAACATGGAAGTGCCCTACGGCTCCACCCTGATCTCCAACTATGCCATGGTCGCCCATCGACACATGCACGACTACGGCACCACCTCGGAACAACTCGCGGGGATCTCCGTCTCCACCCGCCGCCACGCCATGCGCAACCCCGACGCCGTCAAGGCCATGACCGACCTCCAATTCGTCGACGTCAACGAGATCAGCGTCGAAGACGTGCTGGACTCCCGCATCGTCGCCGATCCGCTCCACCTCCTGGAATGCTGCATGATCAGCGACGGCGGCGGCGCCATGGTCATCGTCTCGCCGGAGGTCGCCCGCAACATCAAGAAAAAGCCAGTCTGGATCATCGGATCGGGCGAGGCCACGAAGTACCGCGAGAACGGTGGCGACATCACCACCTCCGCCGGCGCTCAGAGTGCCCCCATCGCCTTCGGCCAAGCCGGCGTCAGCCCCGACGAGATCGACATCGCGATGATCTACGACTCCTTCACCATCACCGTCGCCGTCATGCTCGAAGACCTCGGCTTCTGCCCCAAAGGCCAAGCCGGTGAACTCGTCGCCGGCGGCCGTCTCGCCTTCGATAACGCCGATGCCCCCTTCGCTCTCAACACGGACGGTGGCGGCCTCTCCTCCAACCACCCCGGTATGCGCGGCCTCTTCCTGATGCTGGAATCGGTCCGCCAACTCCGCGGCGAATCCACCTCCCAGCGAGAGGGTGCCAAGCTCGCCGTCGCGCATGGCAATGGCGGCCTCCTCGCCAGCACCCACACCGGCGGCACCGTCATCCTCGCCGCCGACTAGCGGCGCGCGCTGTCCTAGTACCGAACCCGAACGACCAACGAGAAAGGAATCGCGGCAGGGACGAGAGCGTGGGACCATCACCCGCGCCCAGCACGCTGTCGCGAACACATCCCATGCCGAACCGACCACAGCCCCGCTTCCCCGAACCCATCACCGAGCCCTTCTGGAACGCCGCCAAAGAGGGCAAGCTGACCTATCAGACCTGCGACGACTGCCAAGAGGTCGTCTTCACGCCCCGCAAGCACTGCACGGCCTGCGGCTCCGCCGGCCTCTCCTGGCAAGAGTCCAAGGGCGAGGGCACCGTCTATACCTACAGCGTCGTCCGCCAGAACCGCATGCCGGCCTTCGTCGACCTCGGCGCTTATTCGGTAGCGTATATCGATCTCGACGAAGGCTTCCGTATCTTCTCCAGCGTCGTGGGCGTTGAGAACCCGATCGAAGAGATCAACATCGGCATGCGCGTCAAGGTCGACTTCGAGAATCGGGATGAGGGTGAATACCCCATCCCCGTCTTCCGGCCGATCTAACCCTAGAGCGCGACGCCCGGCCGACGGCGTTTGCGCAAGCCTTGGAGACCTTCTACGCCGACTTTGAATCGGAACAGGCGATCACTTTCCCGCCTTGATAGGGAACTAGGCCGCCGATCTAACCGTCCACAAGATCCGTGGCGGTCCGGGGCCTCGTGATCGTGCCGATCATCGATCCGGCTCACCCTAGTAAGGGGGAACCGACAATTCCCACCGAGGACGGAGAGTGGCTGGCGGCGGCGGCTCCTGGGCACGGACCAACCGCCAACCACTCGATGATCCTAGCCTCCGGGGTAGATTATTATGTGCGCCGCCGAGGCGGAACCGGCCACAGTCAAGGAAAGTAGCGCCCCCGAAATCAGCGCAGCAAATACCCGTGTTCGCACAGAACGCATGAGAATCGAACCCCCATTTCTTGGCGACATCTCAAGCTACCCATCATCACCATGGTGATTGGTTCTTAATCTATTACCACTTTCGATAGATGACGTATATCATCTTGTCGCGATACTAGCTCTTTCCACAAGACTTGTCCATTAGTGTCACTCCTCCCTAAATCACTAGCCGGTACGCAGTGGCGATTCGATGACGGCAGAAGCGACTGAAGCGCAGGGGGCCTGAAGCGAAGTCTCAAGCCTCGAGTTCTAGTCACGCAGCCCGTCGCCGAGCCTTCAACGGAACCTAGAAAGCACTCTCACAGGGTCATACGAACCCGCACCGCCTCGCGCCGGTCTGCGAGTGCGCCGTACCGATGACCCCGTCCTCATCGGATGACCCGCACCACGCGCGTCATGGACGTAGCTGAATTACTACGATCTCGACAGGTACCGCACCGTTCGCGTCGCACATCGACGCACCTTCCCCATCACGAACCAACCTATCCCCGACCCCTCTGTATACCCGCCTAGCCGTCCACCAGCTCCGTCGCGCTCTCCGCCTGCGTGATCGCCAAGTGGCTCATCGGCGATCCGGTATCGGCCGCCCCGTGCCAGTGCTCCTCCATCGCCGGGATCACCGCGCAGTCCCCCACCGAAATCACCCACTCCTCCTGGCGATCGCCCACCTTGCCGATGCCGGAGACCACGTACAGAATCTGGGAGCCGGAATGCGTGTGCCACGCCGTCCGCGCGCCGGGATTGAACTGCACGACCGCCACGTTCACGTCTGCCTTCGCGTCGGCGCGCGCCCCTGCGAGCGTCCGGATCCAGACCTGGCCATCACCGAAGATGGCCGCCCCACTCATGTCCTGACTCTGGCCGTCGGACGCATCGATAACCTGCATGGCGCTCCCCATTCCCTCTATCTGGTTGAGCGTGCATAGTAGCGACCCTGGCGCGCGGGAATCGTAGTAGCGACCACGGCACCTGGGGATGCAGGGAGCGACGCGGGTCGATACGATATCGGCTATCCCGGCCAGAACCGGCCGGATGCTCTTTTCGCACCGGGGCTCTTTCCCCCGCTCAACTGCCATGGAGATCGATCGTGCTGACGACCTACGCAATCCCCACCTCGGCCCACAAGACCTTGGACGCCCTCGTCGACAAGGTGGAGGCCAACCCCGGCCGCATGGTCGATCCGGCTGAGATCGCCGACCTCAAAGGCACGATGGATGTCCGCGCCACAATGGATCAGCTCCCCGAGGGCCTCAGCGAAGACGACTTCACGGGCATTCTCAAGCTCGCCATGCTCACCGAATGCGCCACCGACTCCTACGCCACGGCGATTCAAGAGCGCTCGGACACGTACGACACCCCGTGGCTGGGCCGCTTCAACCAAAACGTCTGGGTCCCTGATGAGCGCTGCCACGCCGACCCCTACCGCGAGATGTTCCTCACGCTTGGCTACAGCGAAGCCGAACTTGACGCTGAAATCCTGGAGACGCAGGAGCGCGAGTACATCCATCGCTCCGGCGACACTCCCGTCCACATCACCACCTTCGGCATGATCCAGGAGTATCTGACCGACAACTGGCACGGCCTCATCGCCGACCTCCTCAAGAGCTCATCGCCCGCCGCGTCGCACATCGCCAACCGCATCAAGCAGCGCGAGACCCTGCACACGATTTGGTACCGCGACATGACGGCGCTCCAAGTGGAGGCGAATCCGCACCTCATTCAGCACGTCGGCGAGGCGCTGGTGGGCTTCCGTATGCCCGGCCAAGAGCTCCTGCCCGCCCTACAAAACCGGGTCCCGGGCTGGCTGCCCAGCATGAACGCCAACTTTGATCTCATGACCAAGGACCTCGTGCGCCACATTCATGGCTCCCTTGGGGATTCCCTCCACAACTCCGGTGAACTCCTCGTCTCCATCGCCGCCGAGCGTGACATGAAGCTGGGACCGGTACACCCCAGCCATCTCAGGAAGGCGCTGAACCGCTTGGGCGGACCCGGCTACGGACTGATCGGCGAAGCGCTGTTGATGAAGGTCGGGCTCGACCGTCTCTACCAGGCTCCCACCGAGTCCGCATCCGGTCCCACGGCCGCCGTTCATCGCCGTGTCGAGCAGATCCGCTCCGTCTTCCGCGGCTGGATCGCCGACCGCATGAACGTCGAAGTCGGCTACGAGGGCTATTAGCCCGACCGGTGGGTCACGAGGGCTATGAGCCCGACCGATGGGTCACGAGGGCTACTAGCCCGGATCGCCCTGACCCTTTCGCCTTGCCTTGACAACTTTTTTCGACGCGCTCACGATGCGCGCAGTCGCGCCCAGAGGCGCGATCTACCTGAGGTGAGGAGATGATGCGGTGGCGTTCGTCAAAATAATCCCGGAAGCAGAAGCCACCGGCCGCATGGCCGAGGACTACAGCAACATTCCAAACTCCTATGGTCGGGTGATCCCGGAGTTCAACCCCAACAACCCCAATCAACGACGCTGCCCGCACGTCTACACGGTGGGCACCGTCGTCGAGCCCTACTTCCACTACGCGATGCTGATCAATCGCACCGCCATCAACCGCGGCGTCGACGCCAACAACCAGCCCAAGGGCGAAGAGGGACCCGCCCCCGGCGTCCTCGTCAACTTCGCGACGGCCATGTTCAGCTCGTGCTTCTATTGAACGGAATCGATCGGGGAGGTCCTTCCCCGAATCTACCGCAGCAGCGAGCTGGCGAATCAGGTCGTGGAGGACTACCTCTCCGCGCCCATCCCTGAGATCCACAAGACACTCTTCTCCTGGGTCCAGCGCTTCACGCACTGCTCCTGGGACTACAACGCCGGCGATGTCGCCGCGCTCCGCAGCGCCGGGCTGACCGATAAAGATGTCGTCGACTGGGCGCAGGTCGCGTCACTCCAGACCTGGCTGGTGATGAGCGCCGATGGCGGCGGCGTCACCCTCGACTCCGCAGAGTCGCAGGGGAACGCGGTCGGCTTCACACGGAAGGCCTATCACGGCGCCGCAGCGGGCCTCACCGCCGCCGAGATCACGGCGCAGCCCCTCCCACGGCAGACGCCGGAGAACGGCAGTGCCTGGGTCGACACCGACACGGACAACGAGACCTACCAGGAAGCGGCGTCCTGGGCCCGCGACCGCTACGGATTCGTGCCCAGCCTGCTGACCGCCGAATCGCTCAGCCCAGGGCACTACGAACTGCACAAGGAAGGGCTCTCCCTGCTCGACCAGGCGCAGTCGGACGCTCTCACGCCTACACAGCACGCCATGGTCCGTGCACTCGTCTCGCAACTCAACCGCAGTGCCTACAGCGCCCATACGACGCGGCAGCTTCTGCTCAACGCGTCGGGCGACGAGGCGCTCGTCGCGGCCATCACCACGGACTACACCCAGCACGACCTCGATCCTGACGACCGTCTCGTGCTGGACTTCGCCGCCAAGATGGCTCGCAACTCCTACAAGGTGGTGCCGCAAGACGCGCAGGCCTTCCGCGACGCCGGCCTGGGCGACGAAGCCTATGTCGACGTGCTCAACACCACATCGATCCAGACCTCGCAGGACAGACTGGCCAACGTGCTCGGCGTCACACCGGATGCCCAGCCCCTGCTCCCGCTCTAGCGGGTCGACAGCGATCGGACGGGATCAGCGGACAGAGAGCGATTGGCGGAAACGTGGACGAAGTCCGAAGCCCCTATGGGATGATCGGGAGCACCGCCCTGGTCGCCATCTTGGGCATGTTCGCCCACGCATCCACAGTCCCCCTCTGGGGGGCGGTCGCGAACTCCGGAAGTTTCCTCGGCACGGACGAGACGATCGCCGTCGTCTTAGCAGCGATCGGATCCACCATCGCCTCACTCGCGCTGATCGCGGCATGGCGGGTGATCGACGAACATCTCTGGAAACTCGACTGCTCAGGATGGGCGATCGGCGTCAGTCTCACCATCGTCCCCATCTGGTTCGCGACCATACTCGCGACCCTGATTGCGATTCTCTAGACACACGCTGGCGGTCGGTCACCACGAAAAAGGGCCCGCGTATGCGGGCCCCTTCCGGTCGCTAATGCGTGCCCGACTCTCAGCTCGATGTCGGGTTAACAGGCCCAGCGCTTCGCCGCCGCGACGACCAGATCACGCCACCGATAGCCAGCAGCAACGCCACGCCTCCCAGTGAGCCAGCCAACGATGCGATCAACGCCGTGTCGTCGCCATCGTCACCTCCGAACAGCCGCACATCGATTCGGGCGTCTGGCTCGTCTGGATCCACCACCCCGATGCCCGCTCTCTCTGGGAACTTCTCGCCGCCGCCCTCGTTCAACACCTTCTCCCGCACGTCGCCCAGCCCCTCCACCACCGCCACCGCCGCCTCGAACGACTCGCGCGGGACCCGGATCTGGATCGTCGCGGTCTCGTCGCCATCGTTGACCCGCAGCGACGCGCGGTCCACAACGCCGTCCATCTGCTCCGCGAGGTCCTTGATCGCATCCGACGATCGCTCCACACGTCCCACCTCTATCGTGAACGAGGCCGACGGCGGCTCCGTGAACACCGCCTGCGGCGGGAACAGCGAGACGGAGATTGTCGCCAGCGCCACGCGACGCTCCAAGAAATTCAACTGTCCTTGCAACCGCTCAATCTCGGTCCGGATCCGCGTCAACTCGTTCTCGACAATCAGGATCTCGGACACCGTGTTCGCCCGATCGAGCAACTGCAACAGGCTCGCCTCCTCCGACTCCAAACTCCGCAGCCGTGCATCCAAATCGACGAACTGCTCCGTCACATCCTGCGAACCCACGGATTCGTCCAGCACAGTTCCTAGCGCGTTGAGCCGGTCCTGCGCGGCGAAGAACTCCTCCTGCGGCACACGGATCACCACGAAGCCACTAGCGAACTCACCATCGCCGGAGACCGAAAGCTGTTCCACGAATCCACCCAGCCCCACCGCTACGTCACGCACCGCCGTCGCCGCGGTCCGCACGTCGTCCACCTGAATCGTCAACGACGCGTTCTGAATCACGCGCCGCTCCAACACCTGCAGTGCCGGATCCGCGCCGGGGCCATTGGGCGACGGCTCCGCCGCCGGAGCGAAAGCAGCCTCCGCGTCCACGGCGTCGAACACCGCCTGCTCCTCGATCGCTTGGTCAAACGCGAAATCGGCGCCGTCAGATTGGGCGAAGATGGCACTCGGCGCCCCAACACGCTGCGAACCCCCAGTGCTCTGTACCGTCGAATCACCAAACGAGAAAGCCCCGGCTCCATTGTCATCGGAACAAGCCACCGCGGCCAGTGCCAGCGCGCTGAGGAGAATGGGGAAGAGAAACCTCGTCCGTAGGATTGGTAGTCGTATCAGTTTTCGCATCAGATCGCCCTCCTACGCTCCTAGACGCATCCTGACGCCGATCGGTTCCCCGGGGCAATGCCCCGACGCATACCGCCGCTTCTCCTCAGATGGTGCATCCACCGGTGGTACACAGGCTGGCACCGCGTGTACCCTCTTCCCGCATCAACGCAGGAGGCAGCCATGACCTACGAAGACATCAAGTACGAGATCGACGGCCGTCTGGCCTATGTCACCCTCAATCGCCCCGAAAAGCTCAACGCGCTCAGCAACAATCTGCGCGGCGAGATGATCCACGCCATGAAGGAGGCCGAGGCGACGCCGGAAGTGGCCGTCATCGTCTTGCGCTCAGAGGGCCGCGCCTTCAGCGCTGGCTACGACCTGACGCCCTCCCGCGCCGCCACCGACGCCAGCCCTTACGTCCACCCCCGCTCCCTCTTGCCAGACACCGGCACCACGCACCCCGGGCCCATGGAGTGGTCCCGCCACGTCGTCGCCACCAACTGGACGATTTGGGAGCTCTCCAAGCCCGTCATCGCCCAGGTCCACGGCTACTGCCTGGCCGGGGGCACCGAACTCGCCTCCATCTGCGACTTCCGCATCGTCGCGGAGGACGCCCAGATCGGCTACCCGCCCGTCCGCGCCATGACCACCATGGACATGATGTGGGCGCCCTGGCATCTGCCCATGGCCAAAGCGCGCGAGTTCGCCTACATCGGCGATAGCATCACCGGCGCCGAAATGGCCCGTCTCGGCTGGGCCAACTACGCTGTGCCTCCGGAAGACCTCGCGGGCTTCGTCGAGGAGTTCGCCACCCGCATGGGCCACATCGACAACGACATGCTGATGTACTCCAAGCGCGCGGTGAACCGCCAGTACGAAGTCATGGGGATCCGCACGGGCCTCTGGTCCGGCACCGAAATCCAGGGCCTCAGCAGCTACCGCCCCGCCGCCGGCGAATTCGGTCGCCGCTCTCAGAAGGACGGTCTGAAGGCCGCCCTCGAATGGCGCGACGGCCCCTTCCGCGACTTCCGCGGCGCCTACGATTCCGCGCCCAAAGACCGAGCGCTCGCGGGATCAGAGGGCGACGACCCGAGCGAACGGCGCGACCCTCGTTCCGGCTACGGCAGGTAGTCGCAGCCCAGAGGCGGCCGCCTAGAACGTTGCTCCCACCAAGTCCACCGACTTTACCGCGTCGACCAAGGCGTTCCAGCCCTCCGTCTTGGCGGGCAGCCACCGCGTCCGCATCCCCTCCAGCGTCATCATCTCGGCGATGTCGGGATCGCTCGGATCCATCGCCAGCAGCAACTCCACGAAACGGTCGCCGACGGACTCCGGCAGCGCCGCCCGCCCCGTAAATGCGCAGTGATCGAACGGCGTACTCTGCCAGACCACCCGCACCGCTGACTCATCCAGCTCGTAGTGCTCCAGCAGCCGCGGCAGATACGGCGCGAAGATCACACCGGCGTCGACCTGCCCCGCTTGCACCGCCTCAAAAATCATGCCGTCGTTCACCCAGGCCTTGCCGCCGGGATAGGTCTGCGGCGCCAAGTCCACGACCTGCGCGTCTTTCTCCAGATCGAAACCGGCCTGTTTCAGTTCGTGCACCGGCAACAGTCGCAGCTCTGACGACACTTCCACCCCCAAAGCGATCGACCGCCCCCGCAACCCCTCTAGATCCTCAATCCCCGTCTCGGGTCGCGTAATAATCAGCGACGTCACCGCCTCGTCCACATCGCGCATCGCCAACGTCCGGCAGGCACCATCGCTCTGGATGAGGCACTGCGCATGCGCCATCGGCGCGTTCCAGGCCACGTCCAAGTCGCCGCGCAGCAGCGCCTGATCCATGGCGTCGTACGTCGAGTAGAGGACGTACTCCATCGGGAAATCATTGGCCAAGAAATAGTCCCGGATCGCGCTCCAGATCGTAATCGAGCGAGGGTTCGTCGCCTCCGCCCCAACGAGCAGTGGTCGGTCGGTCATAGCCCATCCTCCTTTTGCCGTCGCCACCGTGACACCTAGCCACGCGCGGCAGACCCAGCGGCACCTCGCCGCGCCTAGAACACCTGCGCGGCACTTCGTCGCGCATTGGAGAGAAGATAGGCCAATGGGACCGATCCCGGTCGACCTCCGCCGAGTTTTACCCGGATCGCGCGCCCGGAGCTAATCGCCGCCGAAGGCCGGAACTGGACTCTTCTGCGGAGCTGTCCGCACCAATCCCAGCGCCTCGGCATCCACCAACGGCATCGCTAGGCCGCTGGCCGGCCGCGGTGCGTAGTCGGTCCCGAAGGCCGCATCCGCGACACCTTCGTGAGTCGCCTGCTCAACCCGCATCCGGCTTGGCACCAGGACCAATGCCGCCAGTCCCGCCGCCGCCATGAAAACCGCACTGATCCAGAATCCGTCCGTGAACGAGGCCACGAACGCGGCGTTCGAGGCCTCGCGTACCAAGTCCCCCAGTCCCGGCCCAGCCTGCTGCGCTATCACCGACGCGATGCCTATGCCTTCCGCCGCCCCGGCCACAATCTCCGAGGGCGCCACTCCACTCAGCGAAGCGATCACCCCATCGGAGTAGAGTCCAGCGACCACCGTGCCCGTGATTGCGATTCCCAGCGCCGCGCCCAGCTCGCGCATCACATCGTTGATCGCGGAGCCCACTCCCGCGTCATCCACCGGCACCGCCGCCATCACCGTGTCGGTCATGGGCGCCATCGCCATCCCGCCGCCAAAGCCGAAGGCCAACAAACCGTACAGGACGTCCGTGTAGCTACTGCCCACTTCCAGCTGGGTCAGCCAGAGCACTCCGCCAAACGTCACGATCATGGCCAGCATGATCAGAAACTTGGGGCCGGTCCGGCGCACCAGCATTCCAGAGATGGGAGCGCCCACCATCATCATCCCCGCCATTGGCAAGACCTGGAGCCCAGTCTCAAAGGCGCTGTGTCCCTGGACGATCTGCAGGTACTGCACCAGGAAGAACATGATCACCATCAGCGCGAAGAAGACTAAGAATATTGTGAAGACCCCCCCATTGAAGTCTCGCTGCTTGAAGAAACGCAGGGGCAGCATTGGCTCTCGTACCCGCCACTCCACCAAGGCGAAGATCAGGAACAGCACCGCGGCGACAGCCAGCACCGCCACTATGCCTGTTGACGTCCAGCCCGCCGACTCGCCTTCGATCAGCCCGTAGACCAGCAGCATCAACGCGGCCATCGCCAAGAGCACCCCGCGCCAATCCAGCTTCCGCCCGCGCGGATCCCGGGACTCCGGCACGATAGTCAGCGCCGCCAGCCCCACGATGCTGATCGGCACCAACATCCAGAACACCGCCGGCCAGGAGAATTCATCCACCAATGCCCCACCCAAGAGCGGTCCTAAGCCGAAACCCAGCCCCGTCATCCCCGCCCATATCCCAATCGCCTTGGAACGCTCATGCCGCTCGAAGACGTTGGTGATAATCGACAGTGTCGCGGGAAAGATCAGGGCCGCTCCCGCACCCTGCAGGCCGCGCATCCCAATCACGGTCTCGGCGTTGGGCGCCAGCGCCCCACCCGCCGCCCCAGCGCCGAAGATCACGACGCCGATCGCCAACAAACGACGCCGCCCGTACAGGTCGCCGATCGTGCCACCCGCCAGCAGCAGCCCGGCCAGCACCAGCGTGTATCCGTTGACGATCCATTGCAGCGTCGAACTCGACGCCTCGAAGTCGCGGGCCATGGCCGGGAGCGCCGTGTTCAGAAGCGTGTTGCTGGTCATCACCATCAACGACGCCAGGGACAACACGGCCAGCACCGCCCAGCGGCGGTTGCCCAACGGGTTCGGCGGTGCCACCCAGCCCCGGACGTTTGTCGAGTCCACGCCGGAATGCTCTGTCGAAGTCACGGTCATCAGACCCGTTCCCTCCACTGCTCGGACATCCCACGCTCGTAAGTCTGTGCGCCGCCCTCGACGAAGGCAAACGGCCGACGTACACGAGGAAACAGCGACCGCCCTGGCGATCGTTCAACGACCCCCACTGCCTGCGGGCACAGCGCCTCGCACCCCACTCCCCTACCATTCTGCGGCGAGATCGGAGATGCACCATGACGACTGATACACCCGCCGAGACCTCCCGACGCTCCTTCTGGGCCTGGGGTCTGGAATCCCAAGAACCGACTGACGCCGAGCGCAAAGCGCGCGCCAAAGAGGTCTCCGCCCGCTTCGGCGTCACCCTCGAGCCGCCGCTCATTCCCCAAGTCTCCGACCTCAACCTCCGCGCGCCGCGCATTCCCGTCCCTGACAACCTCACGGCCTTCTGCCACACCGACGACTACGAGCGCGCCTTTCACACTTACGGCCGCAGCTATCTGGACCGCCTCGCCGCCATCAACCGGCAATTCCCCCATCCGCCGGATGTGGTCGCGCGGCCCCGCACGGAAGAGGAGGTCGAAGCCGTTCTCGACTGGTGCCACACCAACGCCTACACGGCCATTCCCTGGGGCGGCGGCTCCACCGTCGTCGATGGAGTCCAAGTCTCACCCCAGGCTGAAGCCGCCGTCACGATCGACCTCAGCGCCCTCAACCAGGTGCTTGAGATCGACGAGACGTCCCGCGCCGCCCGCATCCAGGCGGGCGCGCTCGGCCCCCATCTGGAGAGCCAGCTCAAGCCCCGCGGCTACACCCTCCGTCACTTCCCGCAGTCCTACGAATGGTCCAGCCTCGGTGGCTGGATCGCGACGCGCTCCGGCGGCCACTACGCCACCAACCACACCCACATCGACGACTTCGTCGAGTCCACCCGCATGATCACGCCCAAGGGCTGGTGGGAATCGCGACGCCTGCCCGGCAGCGGTGCGGGACCCAGCCCGGACCGCCTCGTCATCGGCAGCGAAGGCATTCTCGGCATCATCACCGAGGCCTGGATGCGCATCCAGGCGCGGCCCAAGTGGCGATCCTCCGCCGGTGTCCGCTTTAGCTCCTGGGAATCCGCTTCCGAGGCCTGCCGCCACATCGTCCAAGCCAAGCTCTGGCCCGCCAACTGCCGCATTCTCGACGCCACCCAGGCCCAGACCGACGCCGGACTCGACGGTAAGACCTCGCTCCTCATCATCGGCTTCGAGTCCGACCAGCTCCCGCAGGAGGAGCACATCCGCGCCGCCGTCGCCCTCGCCCGCGACGCCGGCGGCGAGATCGACGACGGGGAGATCATCATCGCCGGCGGCGGCAAGACCACGGGGCGGGAGGGCTCGGTCGGCGCCTGGCGCGACTCCTTCCTCACCGGCCCCTACGACGGCAACCTCACGGTCGGCCTCGGCATGGTCGGCGACACCTTCGAAACCTCGATCACCTGGGAGCGATGGCCCGAGTTTGACCACAACGTGCGCCAAGCCGTCGGCAAGGTCATCAACGAGGTTTGCGGCCACGGCTCTCTCGCCTGCCGCTTCACCCACGTCTACACGGATGGCCCCGCGCCCTATTACACCTTCTCCGGCCTTGGCACCCCCGGCGCCGAGCGGGAACAGTGGGCCGCCATCAAGGGCGCCGCCACCGAAGCCGTCATCGCCAACGGCGGCACCATCACCCATCACCACGCCGTCGGCAAGATGCACCGCCCCGGCGGCTACGATGTCCAGCGCCCCGATCTCTTCGCCGAATCACTGCGCGCCGTCAAGAAGACCGTCGACCCCAGCGGCATCCTCAACCCCGGCGTGCTCATCGACCCGTAAGCAAGCACCCGCCGTCTTCCGCTACACTGCCTCCATTGGAGCACCAATGGTCGACTAGCCAGGGCGTCCCGCGACATTCTCCGCGCAGCGGCTGGCAACGCCGCCCGCGCGTCTGGCCCCCTGCGCCCCAACGCCCTCCTCCTCGACGAACCCACCAACCATCTCGACTTCGAGGGCATCGCCTGGCTCGAGCACTACCTCCAGGGCTTCCCCGGCCCCATCCTCCTCGTCTCCCATGACCGCGCCCTCCTCGACGCCGTCGCGACCACCATCCTCGCCATCGATCCCCACGACGGAACCGCGGAAGCCTTCGTCGGGAACTACACCGCCTTCGCCGAAGAACAATCGCGGCGCGAAGAGGAGCAGTGGCAGCGCTATCGACGCCAGCAGCGCGAGGAAAAACGCGTCCGTCGCACCATCTCCGCCATCGAATCACGCGCGCGCCACATCGAAAGGGAGACCACCGACTCCCACTACCGCACCCGCTTCGCCAAGGTCGCCCGCACCTCCACTGTCATCCGTGGGCGTCTCAGCCGGGAGCTCAGCTCCAGCGAGCACGTCGACCGCCCCAGCAAAAAACCGCACGGCTTCTACGGCGACTTCTTGGAAGGCGAGCGCGGCGCCACCCGCCTCGTCAGCATCCAAGACGCCACGCTCACCCTGCCGGCCACCGCCGGCGCACCCCCAACTCCGCTACTCCAGCACGTCACCTTCGACGTTCACCGGGGCGAGCGCGTCGTCCTGCTCGGTCCCAACGGCAGTGGCAAATCCACGCTCCTTCGCGCCATTCAGACACCCTCCAGCGACGGAGCCGCCAAACTCACCGCGGGGCGCATCTACCCCTCACCGTCCGCCCGGATCGGCCACCTCCCTCAAGAAGATCCCGAGGTCCTAGCAGTCGAAGGTGAGCGCGACACCGCCATCGACTGGCTCACACGGACCCGCGCCATCTCTCGCGTCGAGGCCGGCAACTTCCTCCACCAGTTCCTCTTCAGCCACGATCAGGTCACCACCCCCATCGACCGGTTGTCCTACGGCGAACGACGTCGTCTCGCCTTCGCCCGGTTCGTCCTCGAAGGCGCCAACCTCCTCCTCCTCGACGAACCCACGAACCACCTCGATCTCCCCTCCCGCGAAGCCTTCGAGACCGCCCTTGCCAATTACCCGGGCGGCGCCCTCATCGTCACCCACGACCGCTACTTCATCGATCGTTTCGCCGACCGCGTCCTCACCGTCGTCGACCACACCGTCCGCCTCGCCTAGCCATCTCGGAGGCACTCAACCCGCACTCGCCTATCATCGCCGTATGACACTCATGCTCAGCGGCGGTCAACTCTGGGACGGCCTCACCCCGGCCGTTACATCCGGCTCCATCCACATCGACGGACAGACGATCGTCGATCGTTCCGCCGACGAAGACGGCGAGACGGTCGATGTCAGCGGCTGCACGATCATCCCTGGCCTGATCGAAGCCCACGCCCATCTCTGCTTCAATGCCCAGTCCGATTGGCGCGAGACCTACGACGCCGAATCCCCCGAACGCCTCCTGCTCCGCATGTCCACCGCCGCCGGCCGAATGCTCAACGCTGGCATCACCACTGTCCGCGATCTCGGCGCTCCCACCAGCCTCGCCATCGAACTTCGTGACGCCATCCGCGACGGCCTCACCCCAGGTCCCTACCTCCTCGTCGCCGGCGCACCGATCACCACCACGGGCGGCCACTGCTGGTTCCTGGGCGGCGAGGCCGACGGCGAACTGGGCCTCCGCATCCGCGTCCGCGAACTCGCCAAGGCCGGCGTCGACTGGATCAAGGTCATGGCTACCGGGGGCAACATGACCCCCGGCACCAACGTCAACGAACCCCAGTTCAGCCTCCAAGAGCTCCGGGCCATCGTCGACGAATCCGCTCGCCTCGGCCTCCGCGTCGCCGCGCACTGCCACGGCACGCCGGGCATTCGGAACGCGGCCGAAGCGGGCGTCGCGACCATCGAGCACTGCAGCTTCCGCGGCGAAGACGGCCTCATCATCGACGACGAAGTCGCCGCCCTCATCGCCGAGCGCGGCGTTGCTGTCTCCCCCACCGTCCACTCCGGCTACCTGCGCGGTCCCGACTCCCCCGTCCACGACCAACGCATGCAGGTCGCCGCCGGAATCCTCGACGCCGGCTGCCAAGTCATCATGAGCACCGACTGCGGCATTCCCGGCACGCCCCACGATGTCCTTCCCCGGTCGATCGCCGTCTGGGCCGAGCAGACCGGCACCGCGCCGGTCGATGCCCTGGCCTCCGCTACCAGTCGCTCCGCGGCGATCCTCGGACTCGACGATCGCGGCACGCTGGAGCCCGGCAAACGCGCCGACCTCCTCGTCGTCGCAGGCAACCCCCTCGACGATCTCACCGCGCTCCAACGTGTGCGTCTGGTGGTGCAGGCCGGACAGGTCGCCCGCAACAAGCTGGACTAGCTCAGAATCTGCTCTGCCGACCGACCCACCGTCCGCCGGTACAGCTCGGGATCGCTCGCGCCCTCCGTCCCAATCACCAACACCACACTCTCGCGCGACAGCCCCAGTGCCTCCCGCACCACCTGGTCCGACGCAATCGCCCGCAGCGCCCCCACGCCCGCCGCGCCTGATGCCCCCGCTACCACCGGTGGATCGCCCGCGCCCCCGGCCAGCGCCCGCATCCCGTCGCTCGTGTGCAGATCTGAGATCGAGACGTAGGCGTCCGCCCCCGTATCGAGCACCCGCCACGCCAGCGACGACGGCGTCCCACACGCCAACCCCGTCATCACGGTCTCCTCCACCGCCTCCAGACTCCCCAACGCTCCAGCCCGGGCGCTGGCCTGTAAACACGCGGCTCCCTGCGGCTCCACGACCACGAACAGCGGCCGAGCCTCTCCCAGTACGTCCCAGAGATGAGCGCAGACCGCACCCGCCAGGCCGCCAACGCCTCCTTGCACAAGCACATGGGTCAATTCGGTCCCGACCGGCAGCTGCTCCAACGCCTCCGCCACTAAGACCGTGTACCCCTCCATCACGTAGCGGGGCATCTCCTCATGCCCGGCCCAAGCCGAGTCGGTCATCAGCCACCAGTCGTTCGACTCCGCGTCCGCGACGCACCGCGCCACCGCCTCCTCGTAGCTCCCAGCCACCACCACGACCTCCGTGCCCAGCTCCCGGATCGCCTCCACACGCACCGCAGGCACTGACTCGCTCAGGTACACCACCGCCCGGCATCCCGACCGCGACGCCGCCCAGGCCACTGACTTGCCGTGATTGCCATCGCTCGCGCAGGCCATCGTGAATGGCTCCGTCTCACCTCGATGCTCGCCGCGCATCAGCGCCGCTTCGTCCACACCCAACTCATCCGCCAGCACCCGGGCCACGGCGTAGGCTCCGCCCAAGGCCTTGAACGACCCCAGCCCAAAGCGCTCAGACTCATCCTTGTGCCAGAGCTCACCCACCCCCGCCGCCATCGCGTTCCCCGGCAGCGACCGCAGCGCTGTCGCCTCATACCCCGGCCACGCCGATACGCACGCCCGCGCCTCCGCCGAATCCTTCTGGTTGAACAACGACTGCAGATCCTCGGGGTACGGCTCACCCCGCTCCGCGCGCGGATTCCAGAACAGCTCCACGCTGCCGCCAGGGATCCGCCCGCGCGGTAGCATCACCATCGGATGTTCCTCATCGTCTTGGACAGATCAAACTCGCTACTCCTCGCCCACCTGCACGATCATCTTGCCCACGTTCTCTCCCGTGAAAAGCCCCATGAACGCCGATGGCGCGTTCTCCAACCCCTCCACCACCGTTTCGTGATCGACTACCTGTCCCTCCCCCAGCCAGCGCAGCATGTCGCGCTGGAACTCCGCCCGACGGTCCATGTGGTCCGAGACGATGAAGCCTTTGATCGTCAGCCGCTTGCGGATAATCTGCGAAAGGTTCGTCGGTCCCGGCGCTGGGTCCTCCAGGTTGTACAGCGAAATCGACCCGCAGGCCGAGATCCGCCCGAAGTCCTTCATGTGCTCCAGCGCGGCCTCCAAGTGGTCGCCACCGACGTTGTCGAAATAGATGTCGATGCCCTCCGGGCATGTTTCGCCCAGCGCCTCCAGCAGGTTCGCTGTCTTGTAGTTGAACGCCGCGTCGTAGCCGAACTCCCGCGTCAGCAGGTCCACCTTCTCGTCCGACCCCGCGCTCCCCACCACACGACATCCCCGCAGCTTCGCCAACTGCCCCGTGATCAGTCCCACCGCCCCCGCCGCTCCCGATACGAAGACCGTCTCCCCATCTTGCGGCTCCATCAGATCCAGCAACCCCACGTAGGCTGTGAACCCGGTCCCCCCAAGCACGCCCAAATACTGCCTGATCGGTGCGACGGACGGATCGATCTTCGTCAACCCCGTCCCATCCGAGACGAACGCCTCCCGCCAGCCCAGCCCGCTGTTCACATAGTCGCCCACGGCGAACTCCGCGTGGTTCGACACCACCACCTTCCCCACCGCGCCGCCATCCATCACCTTGCCCACCTCGAACGGCGGCACGTAGCTCTCCACATCGCGCATTCGGCCCCGCATGTACGGATCAACGGAGATGTAGACGTTCTCCACCAGCACCTCGCCCGCGCCCGGCTCTGGCGTCGGCCGCTCCACTACTTCGAAGTTCGCCGCCTCCGGCTCCCCCACCGGCCGCGACTTCAACAGGATCTCCCGCGTCACGTCCGCCATGGCACCATCCTTTCCCCGTCAGTGATCTCTTTGCAGATGCGGAGTCCGCACCGCCGGAGACTACCGCCATGAGGACGCAACGTCAGCCACCCGCGACGCGACCTCACGCGTCCGTCGGGAGGGCTATAGTTCTCGTATGGACACACTCCCCATCCGCTACACATCGACCGAAGACAACTTCTCCATCGCCTATCTCGATGCGGGCGACGGCTATCCGGTCCTCCACATCCCCTACCCCATGAACCACCTCCAGCTCCAGTGGAAGCACCAGGTCTTCCGCGAGTCGCTGGAATCCCTGGCCACTCGCTACCGCCTCATCGCCTTCGACGGACGCGGCCAAGGCCTCTCCGACCGTTAGGGCCACGACCACAGCATCGAAAAACTCCTCCTCGACGCCGAAGCCGTCGTCGAAGCGACCGGCATCAAGCGCTTCGCCCTCTGGAGTGGATTCTCCACCCCCCCCCCGCGCTCGCCTTCGCCGCCAGACACCCGGAGATGGTCAGCCACTTGCTCTTGTGGTGCCCCATGCAACGGCGCAACCGCGATCAAGACGACCCCCATACCCTCGAAGAGGCTCATCGCCTCCTCTCCGCCATCGATTGGGAGATGTACCTGGAAACCCTGACCTTCTGGCTCAGCTTCGACCCCGAATCGGAGCAGGGACGCCGCGTCTTTGAGTTCCTGCGCGAAGGCGTCGACCCAGATGCCTACCGGGAACTCTTCGCAGGGATCGGCAATTTCGACGGCGCCGAGCTCGTCCCCCTGATCAAGGCGCCCTCGCTTCTCATGCAGCCGCGCCAAGGGCGCACGACCGACATGGCCAGCGCCCGCGTGCTTGCCTCGGTTCTCCCCGATTCCCAGATCGCCGTCTTCGAAGGCCGCGTCAGCATCCCCAGCGGCCCCGAACTCGCCCGCATCATGGAGACCGTCGATCAGTTCGTCGGCACGCCGGAAGAGCCAGAGCCCGAAGAGTCCACGCCCAGCGCCGCACCCGTCACCGGCGGCCTCCAGACGATCCTCTTCACGGATGTCGAAGGCTCCACCGACCTCACCGACCGCTTCGGCGACGCCCGCAGCCGCGATCTCATGCGCACCCACGAGGAGATCACTCGCCGCGCCCTCGGTGAGTTCGGCGGCGCCGAGATCAAGACCATGGGCGACGGCTTCATGACGTCCTTCACCTCCGCCACCGGCGCCCTCGACTGCGCCGTCGCCCTGCAGCGCAGCTTCGACCTCCACAACGAAACCGCCGAGGTCCCCCTCCGCATCCGCATCGGCATCAATGCCGGCGAACCTATCGCCGAAGACGACGACCTCTTCGGCACCGCCGTCATCGTCGCGGCCCGCGTCGCGGCCCAGGCCAGCGGCAACGAGATCCTCACCACGGATGTCGTCCGCCAGCTCGTCGCCGGCAAGGACTACCTCTTCCACGACCGCGGCATCGCCCCCCTCAAGGGCTTCGACGAGCCTCTCCGCCTCTTCGAAGTTCGTTGGCGCCGCAGCTAACAGCGCCGCATCGTCGATCAGGTCGTGGGGCCTCAAGATCGCCGTTCGAGCCCAGGTTCCTCCCATCCGTTCGTATACTGACGCCTCTTGCCCATTCACCAACACGATGACGTCGCCATCAATCGCTGGCGATCCCGACGCAGGAAGTCGAGCCACGGTGGCCCATCCCGCGGGACCGCGTTCAATCAGGTTGGTAAGTCCATCCTGCCCCGCAATCACGGTGCCCTTACTCATCCCCAGCCTCGTGCCGCCCCCTTGCTCGAAGGGACGCCAGTACGCCTCCATCCAGCCCGAATCGGGGGAAGCCTGTTCGAAGATGTAGATTGCCCCAGGTTGCCCGAATCCAAAGTCAGCTGGCGATCCAAAGCTTCGCGCACCGATAACGATTACACCCTCATCGGTCCCGACGCTGCCACCAAATCGGTCAGACGCCTTCGAATTCGAACCCAGCAGCTTCGCTTCCAATTTCCACTGCTCGCTATTGACTTGGTCACGACGAAAGACGTACACGGCCCCGGCGTCGGTCCCCTGCTCGTCGTCACCGCCAGCGCCAACGACAATGAGATCATCGCGAACATCCACCGCACCACCGAAACCATCGTTCAGACCGCTACCGGGTGCCGAGAGCGTCGCCGTCAGTTCCCACCCAGCATCGTGATTTTCGTAGACGAGGACCGTATTGGGGATCTCGGCACGAAGATCGATTCCGCGAACGACCAAGGTGTCTCCGTCGATTGCGGCCGCTCCAAAGCCATCGGGAGCCTCACCCCCGCTCGGTTCTAGGACAAGGCGATCCAGCTCGCCTTGCGCCCAAACTCGACCTCCCGATTCAAGTCTGAGCCCCCAGACGATCCCAACTCCCACAACCACCACCGACACAAAAACAAGCAGCCGCATACGACGCCCCTGACGACGCAGCAACAGTCCCACAAATCCCAACGCCGCCCCTCGACGCTGGGTTCCACCGCAACTCATCCTATCGGGTCTCCGATCACTTCCCACTGACCGATCCCCCTCCCCCCAACCCCATACACCTGACAACATGTCACCCTGCCGCAATGGGATGGTCGCGACCGCCCTTCCAACAGCCAATGCTGCGTGCAGCCGGGGGAACGACGTGCGATACATCATTTACGGCGCGGGCGGCATTGGCGGCGGCATCGCCGGTCGCCTCCATCAGGCTGGCCACGAGACCGTCGCCATCGCGCGCGGCGACCACCTCACCGCCATCCAGAACGACGGCCTCCGCCTCCGCTCTCCCGACGACGACTGGAACGCCAAGCTCGAAGCCGTCGCCCACCCCAGCGAGATCGAATGGACCGAAGATGACCTCGTCATCTGCACCATGAAGTCGCAAGATACGCAGGCCGCGCTGCAGGACCTCCTCGCCGCCGCCGGGCATCGCGTCCCCGTCGTCTGCGCCCAGAACGGCGTCGAGAACGAGCGCCTCGCCCGCCGCCTCTTCGACAACGTCTACGCGATGCTCGTCGTCATGCCCGCCACCTTCCTTGAACCCGGCCTCCTCGACATGCACGGCACCCCCCACTCCGGCCTCCTCGACGCCGGCCGCTACCCCGACGGCATCGACGACACCATCGCCGAACTCTGCGCCGCCCTCAGCGACTCCGGCTTCGTCTCCCGCCCCGATGCCCGCGTCATGCGTCTCAAGTACGGCAAACTACTCGACAACCTCAGTAACGCCATGGATGCCCTCTGCGGCCCGCACGGAGCGCGTGGCTCCGCCTACCCCGACGACGGCAGCCAGGAGTTCATGCTTCAGCTCCAGCAAGAGGCCCTCACCTGCTACAACGCCGCCGGCATCGACTACGCCTCCCAAGAAGAGATCGGCGAGATGCGTCGCCAGGTCTTCAGCCTCGGCGACATCAAGGGCGCCGTCCGCGGCGGCGGCAGCACCTGGCAGTCCTTCGCCCGCGGCCTCCCCACGATCGAGACTGACTACCTCAACGGCGAGATCACCCTCCTCGGCGCGCTTCACGGCGTCCTCACCCCCTACAACCGCATCCTCCAGACCACCGCCCAGCAAGCCCACCGCGAGGGCGCCGAGCCCGGCGCCTACTCCGTCGAACTGCTCCAGGCGCTCGTCGACGAAGCCGAGCTCCTCGAAGAACTCGAACTCTGAGCGACCGGACCCGCAGCTCGACTTCCCCCGTTCCAGCGAATCGCAAGTTTCCTTGCCAACAATCTTTCTTTTCCTCTAATATTTCGACAGTACATTCTGGAGAGTACCTCATGGAGGCCTCGGATTTCGCGAAGTCAGCATTGGGCCTCCGCACTCCGCCAATCGATATCGCACCTCTTCTGCCACTTACTCCGCTCTCCGATGGATCTGCAATCTGCCAGAACGGAATCCGCCTGACCGCTCGCGAGCAATCCATCTTGCGCTGCGTCAACGCTGACTTTTCCAGCAAGCAGACTGCGAAGCGCCTGGGTGTATCTCGGTCTGCTGTCGAGAATTGCCTGGATCGGCTTCGTCAGAAGCTCGGGCTGACGCGCGGACGCCTGATCGTGTTCTGGGAGTACGCAACCACGATGGATGATGGTACATCTACCATGTGATATGTGGTGCTTGCGCTCTTGCCGCCAGAGAAGCACCCTCAGACACTGCGGGGCTGGAGGTGCCCGATGCGCACTCGCTTCTTTCTTGCATCCTTTGGCTCCGCGGTGCTCGCCATCCTCGCAGTCTTCGCGGCCGGAGGTTCGCCCACGGCAAGCGGGCACGAGGCGGATGGGCACGATACCTACTCCACTAGCATCTGCTCTGCATCCGCAAAGGATCCTCAGAACGTTCGATTCCACATGGACATGAGTGCCGCAGCCTCTGTCACTGCGACAGGAGGGTACACAAGTCTCGTCTACGCGGGCAGCGGAAGTACTCAGTACTTCTGGGATCACTCGAGCTGCCGCAGCATGTTCTCAATTCAACCGTCCAGCGATTCGTTTCCCCTGCCCCCGGTCCGCTACCACGAGCGCCTTAGCCAAGGCAGGGACAGTTCCCACATCGACGGAATGCCCTACACGGCCGCTGCCGGCCATCTGGATGTTCTGACCTACTGCGGTCACTACGTACCCTCGAGCGGCTTCAACAGCACGCGCGACCACATCCACTCTAGCCTGAGTAGATCCGGCGGCCTCTATACGCCTCATTGGGTATGGAAGGGGAACACTTTAGGGATCACGCAGTGCAATCTCGTAGTCGCAAGCTCAGACGGCTGGGTCTCTGAGATCGACGGTTAGTGGATCTTTCAATTGGAACATCCAATGGCTTGGTCTCGATTGACGTTGAGTCTCTTCATTCTCGTCGGCACCGTGTTGGGCGTCTCCCTCGGCGTTGTCCTTACACGCGGTGGGGAATCCTTGGCCGCCGGGGAAACGGCAGCACGCTATCTGGAAGTGACCCTCTCTCAGGAGGAGAGCGGGACGGTTCTCACCCAGTCACGCATCCGCCTCTGGCGATCTCTTGATGGAGACGCGTCCCGTGCTGAAGTTCGCGGACCTGACGGACCGCTCCAGATGATCCAGATTCGGCAACTCGGCACGCTAGAGACAACTGTGTACGCGGACGGGAGCCCTGACGCGGTCCTTGTCACGCGTGCAGAGAACGCGGCGGCGCTTCGGGAAGGCATAGAACTCGACATCCTCATCGACCCCCAACAGGTCCGACCAACGAGTACGTCGAGCTCCGGCATCATACAGGTTGAAGAATCGGTCGACTCGGCTCACGGAAGAATCGCAGAACGTACGGTCTCCCTCGTGCCAGAAGCAGGCTCAGAATCTCCACGGATCATCACGCTCCGATACTCCTACGATCTCGACGAAGTCCGTTCGGTAGCCTCCGAGGTCTTCAACTTTGCCGATGAGGCCCCGCGGACCTACGAAGACCGGACTCTGAGCGCGGCGGAAGTGGGCACCTATGAACTCAACCTGTTCGAGGTTCCACCGACCAGGGATCTTCGACTAACCGACGTCATCGAACAAACGTCCCCGGCGGCCGAAGGCCGCCCCGAGACGACAATCATCAGCTTCCACTATGAAGACGACCGTGGAGGACGTGTCACGGTCTCGAACGTTTCAGCAGCACAACTGCTTGGGGTCGCGCGTTGCAGAGATCCCCGCCTCCCCACAACGGCGGACCCGAACCTGAACGCTATCCTCGCGGCAAACGCCGCGTGCGGTTACGGAGTCGAGATCGGTCTTGCGCTGGGCAGGGGTGTTCGGCGGTTGGATGCCCCAACGGTCGAGCTGCAAGTCGGGCAAACGATTGTCCTGGTCCACGCTCCCAACGCGGCACAGGCTGTGCAGATGGCGCAGAAGCTGCGGGCTGCCAACTGAGCAGGCTGGTCAACGTGTAGCTACAGTCCCACTCACGCATCCGCGACGCTGCGAGGGCATGGTGCCTGGCGTGATTTGCACGCCAAGCCCCATGCCCTCGCTAAACTGCCCCCATGCCAAACCTCGTCACGACCGACATCCGCACCCACAACAACGCCCGCATCGCCACGATCACCCTCGACAACGCGCGCAAGCTCAACATCGTCAACACCCCCATCCTCCACGTTCTGATCGACGCCGTCACAGCGCTCCACACCGACGCCGAGTCAGACCTCGACCTGCGCTGCCTCGTCCTCGACGCCGCGGGCGACCGCGCCTGGTTCGGCGGCGCCGACATCACCGAAATGGTGACGCTCGATCAGGACGGCGCCGAAGCCTTCATCACCCTCCTCCACGACTTTTGCCAAACCCTGCGCGACCTCCCCGTCCCCGTCATCGCCCGCATCGACGGCTACACCCTGGGCGCGGGTCTGGAAATCGCCGCCGCCTGCGACCTCCGCCTCGCCAGCGACCGTTCCAGCTTCGGCATGCCCGAAGTCAACGTCGGCATTCCCAGCGTCATCGAAGCCGCACTGCTGCCCACCCTCATCGGCTGGGGCCAGACCAAGCGCCTCGTCTACCTCGGTGAAAACATCGACGCCGCTGAAGCCCTGCGCATCGGCATGGTCGAAAAAGTCGTCGCGCCCGAGAGCCTGGACGCAGCCCTCGACGAATGGCTCACCAGCCTCGCCAGCACAGGCCCCCGCGCCATCCGCCTCCAGAAACAGCTCATCCGCGACTGGGAGCGACTCCCCCTCGCCGAAGCCATCCAAGCCGGCATCCGCACCTTCCGCCAAGGCTTCGCCACCGACGAACCCCGCGCCGCCATGCAGGCCTTCATCGACCGCGAACGCTGAGGGCCAAGCCGTCCACTCGAGGCGCTCGTCATCTCCCGGGGCGATCGGCCTGGCACCGTGACAACCGTCGGAAATTCACGCTACGGTGACTCGCACCATGGTCACTCCGTTGACAGAAGCTGAGGCTGCGCGCATTGTCGAGGCGGAGAAGCTGATCGCCACCGACATCGATTGGACCATAAGCAACGGAAGCTTCGCGAAGTTCAAGGTCGATGTTGACAGTAAAGAGAACTGGAATCTGACGATCTATGGGACGGCTGGTCTCTTGGTGCCGAAACAGAGCTTCTCATTGGTGAAGGACGCGACACTGCACGTTAGGCGGTTGTGCGTGAACAATCGGCACGCAAACAAGAAACCTGACGACAACCGACTCCTGATGACGACACATCTGCATGTCTGGAAGGATGGTTGCCGGGATCGCTTCGCGGTTGAGACTGGAAGCTTGGCTGGTTCAGATCCTGGGCTCGCTTTCAGCGAATTCTGCGATCTAGTCGGCGTGCAATTCTCCGGAACGCTCGGAGCCCTCCCGGCAATCACCAGTCCCTTGAGCTTGTAAGAGAACGACAATGACGCTCACTTGCGAAGATGCTGCGCGGAGATACATCGCAACGATGACCGATGGCTTCGGCTGCGAGACCTTGGGAAAAGCAGAAAACGCGAAGCTATGGCGCACACCATCGCTGCCGGTCAGGAAGTTACGATCCGGAATGGTCATATGGCTAAGGAAGGCACAGTCGCAGATCTGGGCGACCTTCTTCTCGACGTGCTAGTCGCCGCCCGAGGTGTCAGCGATCTCGTCCTGACAGCTCGTACTTACGAGCCGGCCACGTTTAGGGAAGAGGTAGCGGGCGTGCTAGAGGAGCGCCACATCGCCTATGTGCCGAAAGCGAAGGTCCTAGGAGTCTCCGGGAAGATCTATCCAATTGACTTCCACCTCACCGAAACAGATCGTCTCCTTCAAACGCTAAGCCCCGGGCAGGCGAGCGGCGTCCAGAACTCGATCAACAGAACCTTCCGGATCTGGTCAGACGTCAATGGCGCGAGACCTCGCGTAGGAAAACTCACGCTGCTGAACGACGTGGATCATCAATGGGCGGAACCAGACATAGCGCTGCTAATGCAAGTATCCGCAGTCCATACCTGGAGCAAACGCCAAGACCTCCTATCAGCGATCCTAGAGCCAGCGTAGGCCACAGCTGGATCGCACCCATCAGACCGCGTTCTGCGTGCTATACTACGCGTATCAATCGACACGCCGCCACGACACACGTCGGCGCCATTCCCCATCCGCTCGCCAAATCCTGTCCAATTCCTGGCAGAATCGTGTCCATATCGCGTCCACCTTCGAGATCCACGCGCAGCGAGGGGTCATTTCGATTGCCTTCCCTATCTGGTAGGCACGATCCGCCCTCGGGCACAAGAATTTTTTCTCCCGCCGGACACCGTCTACCCTCTCCCCTCATTCCGTAGCACCGAGGCGGCACAAACCGCTGACTCCCTGAGGAGCGACGCCCGTGCAAAACGTCTGCATCATTCCCGGCGACGACGCCGCCCCTGAAGCCGTTCACCCCAGCGTCGATGTCCTCCGTGGGCTGGAGCTGGACCTGGAGTTCAACGTCCTCCCCGGCGGCGCCGAGGGCACAGAGCAGTACGGGCGCAAGGAGTTCGCCCGCATCGCACAGGAGGCCATCGACGCCGCCGACACCACGCTCTACGGCTCCACCAGCGGCACCTCCCCGGGCCTCGGCTACCTGCGCTGGGGCAAAGGCACCTTCGCCAACGTTCGCCCCATCCGCTATCTACCCGGCGCCAACAGCCCCCTCGCCCACCCCGAAGGCATCGACTTCATCATCATCCGCGAGAACATGGAGGACATGTACGTTGGCGTCGAAGGCGATGTCGAGGCCCTCGCCCCGCTCAACCTCGTCAACCGCCTCACCCGCCAGCCGATCGACACCAGCAACGGCCGCTACGCCATCAAGATCATCACTGAAGCCAACTCCCGCCGCGTCCTGGAGTTCGGTTTTGAGCTCGCGCGCAAGCGCAAGGCCGAGGGGCACCCCGGTAAGCTCACCGCCAGTTGCAAACACAACATGCTGCCCCATACCGACGGCCTCTTCCGCGAAGTCGCTTTCGATGTCGCCCGCCAAAACCCCGACATCGAATTCGACGAATACATTGTCGACGACTTCGCCCGTCGCATCGTCGCCGAGCCGCACGAGCTGGATGACGTGGTCCTCCCCAATCTCTACGGCGACATCCACTCCGACGAAGCGTCCGGCCTCGTCGGCGGGCTCGGCCTCGCCCCCAGTGCCTGCTACTCGGACGACTTCGCCTACTTCGAACCCGTGCACGGCACCGCGCCCGACATCGCCGGGCAGCACAGCATCAACCCCACCGCCACCCTGCTCAGCGGCGCCATGATGCTGGACTGGCTCGGCCATGCGGACGCCGCCAAACGCCTCGAGGCCGCCATTGAAACCGTCTACCGCGAAGGCATCACGCTCACTCCGGACCAAGGCGGCGGCGCCACCTCGGACGAGTTCTGCCAAGCGGTAGCGCAGGCGTTGTAGAACCGAAGGCAAAAGCTCATGACCTACTCCATCGTGGCACTGGACCGCGAGACTGGGGATTTGGGCGTCGGCGTGCAAACGCACCAGCCCAGCGTTGGCGCCATCGTCCCCTGGGTCAGCCCCGGCGTCGGCGCCGTCGCCACCCAGGCCATGGCCAACATCGACCTCGGGCCGCGCTCCCTCGCCCTGATGGAGCGCGGCCTCGACGCGGAACACGCGCTCGGGGCCGTCCTCGCCGCCGACTCTGGCGCGGCCATCCGCCAGCTCGGTGTCGTCGACGCCAGCGGAACGGCGGTCGCCCATACCGTCGACGACACCTTGCACTACGCCGAGCATCACGTCGGCGACGGCTTCTGCGCCCAAGCCAACATGATGCTGAGTTCCGGCGTCCCTGCCGCCATGGCTGCCGCCTTTGAAGCCACTGCCTCTGAACACTCAGCGGGCCTGCTCGCCGAACGCATCCTCACGGCACTGGAGGCGGGCGAAGCCGCCGGCGGGGACATCCGCGGCATGCAGTCCGCCGCCATCCTCGTCCGCCCCGCCGATGCCTCCCACGTCGAGTACCACTGGGACCTGCGCGTCGACAACGACCCCGCGCCCCTCGTCGCGCTACGCGGCCTCCTCCACCTGCGCCTCGCCGACCGCATCATCGATGCCGCCGAGGCGGCCGCCAAGGCCGCTCGAGATGCCGGCACGCCTACCGCTGAGCTGCTGTCCAGCGCCAACAAAGCCTTCAGCAACGCCGAAGCCCTGTACTCCTCGGATGAGCAGACCTTCTGATTCGCCGTCTCCGTCCTCGCCAACGCCGTCGGCGATCTTGACACCGCCCAACAGCACCTCGCCCCGCTATTCGAGCGCGCCCCCCAGTGGCGCACCCTGCTCCACCGGCTCAGCGGCGAGTTCGGCAACACCGACCTCGCCGCTCGCCTGCCAGAATAAGCGGACCGCAATGGGCAACCTACCTGGCTCTCAGATCCGGCCCGGCCGCGAGCCGCGAGCCGAGAAGGAACGTCGCGTAGATTCGACACCGAAAGAGCCGCAGGAAATGCCTGCGGCTCTCGAATGAAAACGACCGAGTCGGCTCTACCGTTAGGAAGCGGGCGCGCCAGCCTCTTCCTTGGCGAACTGCTCCTCTTCCGTGGAACCGCTGAGCGCCGTCGTGGAAGACTCGCCGCCGGTAACACTGAGCAAGATCTCGTCGAAGTAGGAGGTGCCGGCTTCGCGCTGGTGCTTCGTGGCCGTGTAACCCAGAGCCTCGGACGCGAACTCCTCTTCCTGCAAGTCCACGTAGGCCTTCATGCCACTCTCGGCGTAGCCGCGCGCGATGTTGAAGGTGTGATAGTTGATCGTGTGCCACCCAGCCAGCGTGATGAACTGGAACCGGTAGCCCATCTGCGCCAGGTCCCGCTGGAACGTCGCGATCGTGGCGTCGTCCAAGTGGAGCTTCCAGTTGAAGGAAGGCGAGCAGTTGTAAGCGAGCTGCTTGTCCGGGAACTGGGCGTGGATGGCCTCCGCAAAGCGCTGCGCCTCGTCCAGGTCCGGGGTGCCGGTCTCGCACCAGATCATGTCGGCGTAGGGGGCGTAGGCGAGACCGCGGGCGATAGCGGAATCCATCCCGTCGCGGACGACGAAATAGCCCTCGGCGGTACGCTCGCCGGTGACGAACTCCTGGTCGCGCTCGTCGATATCTTTGGTAATCAACGTCGCGGCGAGCGCGTCGGTGCGGGCGAAGAGCATCGTCGGCACATCGAGCACGTCGGAGGCGAGGCGCGCCGCTTCCAGCGTGCGCACCATCTGCGAGCTGGGAACCAGGACCTTGCCGCCCATGTGGCCGCACTTCTTCTCGGCGGCGAGTTGGTCTTCGTAGTGCACCCCGGCGGCGCCGGCCTCGATCATGTTCTTCATCAGCTCGAAGGCGTGGATGGGACCACCGAACCCGGCCTCGGCATCGGCCATGATCGGCAGGTAGTAGTCCAGGTCCGTCTTGCCTTCGAGCTTGTCGATCTGATCGGCACGCATCAAAGCGTTGTTGAGGCGCTTGACGAGATTCGGCACGGAAGTCGAGGGATAGAGGCTCTGGTCCGGGAAGGTCTGGTTGGCCTGGTTGGCGTCCGCAGCCACTTGCCAGCCGCTGACGTAGATGGCGTTGAGGCCGGCCTTGGCCATCTGTACGGCCTGGGCGCCGGTCACCGCGCCAAAGGTGTGGACGTAGTCCATCTCTTGCAATTGCCGACGTAACCGCTCCGCGCCGTGCCGGGCGATGGCGTTGTCATTCTGGATGGAGGGCCGCAACTTGAGGACATCCTCGGCGGAATAGCTGCGCTCGATCCCTTGCCATTCAGGATCCTCACGCCACTGGCGCTCAAGTTCGGCCGCCTGGTCGGCGGGGTTGACACCATTGCTGCTCATGTTGCTACTCCTCGAACTATGAAGGGACTAAGACAGATGCTCGTACGCTGGCAAGGTCAAGAAATCGACGAACTCGTCCTCCAAGACGAGGCCATCGAGAATCTCCGCGGCTTCGCCGTATCGCTCCACGTTTGCGCCACCCAGTTCCCCCAGCTCCTCCACACGGATCTGCTGGTAGAGCTCTCGAGTGAGGGGACGGCCGTCCTTGAGTTCCGCGTTGTGCCGCAGCCATTGCCAGAGCTGCGCCCGCGAGATCTCGGCGGTGGCCGCGTCCTCCATGAGGTTGTTGATGGCGACGGCGCCATTGCCACTCAACCACTGATTTAGGTACTGAAGGGCGACGCTGACGTTGAGCCGCACACCCTCTTCGCTGATCGAGCCGCCGGTTTCCGGCACGCTGGCGAGGGCGGCGGCGTCCGCCACCACATCGTCCCGCTGGCGCCCGCGCTGGTTGGGCTTGTCGCCCAGCGCCTTCGCGAACTCCTCCCGGGCCACGGGGTCTAGATCCGGATGGGCGATCCAGGTCCCATCGAAACCGTCCGTGGATTCGCGGTGCTTGTCATCGCGCACCGCGGCCAGGGCGCGCTCGTTGAGTTCGGGATCGCGCCGGTTGGGAATGAAGGCGGACATCCCGCCCATGGCATGCGCCCCGCGCCGATGACAAGTCTTGACCAGCAACTCCGTATAGGCGCGCATGAACGGCACCGTCATGCTGATCTGGCTGCGGTCGGGCAGCAGGAAGTCGGCCCGGTTCCGGAAGCGCTTGATGACGCTGAAGATGTAGTCCCAACGCCCGGCATTGAGACCGGAGATGTGGTCACGCAACTCGTAGAGAATCTCGTCCATCTCGTAGGCCGCGGTGATGGTTTCAATGAGGACGGTGACACGGGCGCTGCCGCGCGGGATACCCAGCTCGTCCTGGGCGAGGTTGAAGGCGTCGTTCCAGAGGCGCGCTTCCAAGTGGCTCTCCAGCTTGGCCAGGTAGAAGTAGGGGCCGGTCCCACGCGCGAGCCGCTCCTTGGCGTTATGGAACATGTAGAGACCGAAGTCGAAGAGGCTGGCGGAGCAGGGCTCGCCGTCGACCAGTAAATGCTTCTCATTGAGATGCCAGCCGCGCGGACGGACCAGCAATGTGGCGATCTCATCCTTGAGGTCGTAACGGCGCCCGTCCGGGTTCTCGAAGCTGATCTCCTTGCGCACGGCATCGTGCAGATTGATCTGCCCTTCGACGACGTTCTCCCAGGTGGGAGCGAGCGAGTCCTCCAGGTCTGACATGAAGGCGTCAGCGCTGGAGTTCAGGGCGTTGATCATCATCTTGCGGTCGCACGGCCCCGTGATCTCCACCCAGCGGCGCTGCAGGTCGTCCGGGCAGGGAGCCACCTGCCAGTCGCCATCACGGATACTCTGCGTCTCGGGCAGGAAGTCGGGAAGAGCGCCGGAATCGAAGTCCGCCTGACGATCGCGCCGGCGGGCCAGGAGTTCAAGGCGCGTGGCGTTGAACTGCCGGTGGAGGGTTGCGACGAAACTGAGCGCTTCGGTCGAGAGGATCGCACTCCAACGGTCCGGAAGTGGCCCGTGGACCTCAATCCCCTCAGCGACAGGGTGAACCGGCTGTTCAGTCGTGGTCACCGCGCGCTCCTCTCTCCTCAGCGCATCCACAGTTCTCCCGGAAGGAGCCGTGGAAAGTTGGTCGATCCGAGTCCCTTGTTCGCACAGCAGGTGGGCGACACCAACCTGGCATGGACCCGCAGTCGCGTCGTTCGCCTCGGGTCGATTCTGGAAAGCTACCAGATGCCGTCATCGCGTCAATATGACCAGGGGCAATCCATCCAAGAGTCCTATAGTTAGTTTCACCGGGTCAATGGATCGAGCTGGAGTGAGGCGCGCTCTCGGGCAAGGAGGGCGGCTAACCATCGACGGCTGCCGACGGGACTGGTTCGCACGCGGCGATCGGTGGACCGGTCGCCAGCCTTGCGGCGCGAGCCCGGGGATCGGGGCAGGGCTTGGAAGGGTCGGGAGGCTCTCCAGTTCTACCTAGTCACTCATGGGCATCGGGTTCGGAAGCGACCATGCGAATACGTTGAATCACAGTCAGTTTTGTTATGATTCGCTCCCGCGCCGATGGTGGTTTCGATTCACCCATCCAGGCGGGGGCTCCGGGTGGACCGCCAAGGCGCCCGGTACCGACCAGATCTCACGGCATGTTTCGACGCCTGCGCGTCGAGCCAAGGGGGAAACGATGACGACGCAGACACGAGCCGACCTTCCCGGCCGGGTCATCCCAATCATCGACGAAGAGTTTTCCGACTTCGAAACGGAAGCCCAAGCCTTCCTGCGCGGCGAGCGAGAGGAACCGAAATTCATCGGCTTCCGGCTGAAGCAGGGCTGCTACGGACAACGTCAGCCCGATGTCCAGATGCTCCGCGTGAAGCTGCCCATGGGCGGCGTCAGCTCCGAGCAGATGGATGCCTTCGGCGATGTCGTGGACACCTACGCGCCGCTCAAGAAGGGCCACATCACGACGCGGCAGAACATCCAGATTCACTTCATCCCACTGGACCTGGTCACGGGGGCGTTCCGGCGGATGGCGGAAGCGGGGCTCTCGTCGCGGGAGGGCTGCGGAAACGTGGTCCGCAACGTGACTGCCGATCCGTGGGCGGGGATCAACAAGGAGGAACCCTTTGACGTGACTCCGTACGCCGGGGCCTACGTCCGGTACTGGGTGCGGAACGAGATCACGCAGTTACTGCCCCGCAAGTGGAAGACCTACTTCACGGGCCGCGAGAGCGACCGTCCGATTTGCGAAATCCACGATCTGGCCTTCATCGCCAAGGAGCGCGACGGGGTTCACGGCTTTGAAGTCTTGGTCGGCGGCGGACTCTCGACATCGGTGAAGCACGCGGTGGTGGTGGAAGAGTTCGTGCCGGTCGACGAGTTTCTGCGCTACTCGGAGGCTTTGCTGCGGCTCTTCAACGAGGCCGACGAGCTGCGCAAGAGCATCCATAAGGCTCGGATCAAGTTCCTGGTGCACCGGCTGGGTGTCGATGCGTTCCGCGAAAAGGTGAACGAGTACTTGTCGCAGGACTGGGCACACGAAGCACGGCCGACCTGGCAAGAGCTGGCCTACCTGGACGACGAAGAGGCGGCGGCGCCTGCGGCTCAAGCCGACGCTCCCTCGGTCACTGCTGCCGACCGCGCGGCGTTCGAACGCTTCCTGGCGAATTCGGTGAGAGCGCAGAACCAAGCGGGTTACAACGCGATTGAAGTGCAGGTCTGGCGCGGCGATCTGTCGGGCGACCAGTTCCACGGGCTCGCGGCGATCATGCGGACCTGGGGGAACGAGCGAGGCCGCGCCACCTGGGGCCAGAACTTCGTGCTGCGCTGGATTCCCGACTCGCATCTCTACGGCGTCTGGAAGGACTTGCAAGCGCTGGACATGGGCGCGCCGGATGCCGGGCAAATCACTGATGTGGTGTCCTGCCCCGGCACGGACTCCTGCAAGCTGGGGATCACCTCATCGATGGGCTTGAACACCGCGATTCGGGAGAAGCTGGCGCAGTTGGACATCGACGACGAGGCAACGCGCCGGATCCGAATCCACATGAGCGGCTGCCCCAACTCCTGCGGGCAGCACCACCTGGCGAACATTGGCTACCACGGCGCGGCGATCAAGCAGGGGCGTCGTCAGATTCCGGCCTATCACGTCTACGTGGCAGGCAGCTACCAGGACGGCGAGCCGCTGCGCACGGGCACGCTGGTGCCGCTGCGCCTGCCGGCCAAACGAGTGCCGGAAGCCACCGAGCGGTTCCTGAGTCTGTACCAGCGGGAGCGCAAAGACGGCGAAGAGTTCAACGACTACTTCGACCGCGTGGGCAAGGATCCCTTCGTCGCAGCGGCGCAGGACCTGACGCTGCCACCGGAGTTCGGCGAGGAGAACCTGCCGATGTTCATCGATTGGGAGCGGGACGGGCTGTACGTACTGGAACGCGGCGAAGGCGAGTGCGCGGTCTAGCGCTCCGCTTCGACTGCGATCGAGACTTCGACACTGGCCGGGACAACGGCGCGGGCTTTGCCCGCGCCGTTTCGCGTACGGATACGATGCAACCATGAGCCCCCAAGACGACGCCATGTCCGGGCACGATGCCCGCGAACCTGATTCCCTGGAAGCCAGCGGCGAGTGCCCGATCTGCCCGCGACGAGTTGACCGCTGCGCACATTGGGCCACATTCGTCGTGCGGCTCTACCCGCCGTCGCGGTTCGATCCGCGGCTCACGCAGTGGGGGGTAGAGGGGCCGGGCCTGATCGACGCGGAGCGGTCGCGGCGCGAGGGACTGCCGGCTCACTCCATGTACTTGCCGAGCGAGAGCGGGTACTCCGGTCGACACGATGATCGCGAACACGCGCTTCTCGATTTCGAAGCCCGAGCGGAGACGATGCGGGCCTATCAAGTCGAAGACGGGGAGGCAGGCGATTGAGGGGCGAACGATGGACGAGGGGGTGGCGCCCGCGCGGGTGCAGAACCTGGGGAATCGGCGCGCTCACCGTCGTCGTGGGACTGGTCGGGCTCGCCTGTTCGGCTGGTGATGGTGGACCGGCGCTGCCTCCTGCCATCGCCGAGGGCGAGCTTGGCGCGGAGGCGAACGACGGATCCGCGGCTCCAGACGAAGCGACGCTGGGGCGCCCGGCCCCGAGTTCGACGAGCAGCGATGATGCCCCACCACCGGGGGTCGCGAGCCGGGAGGAGGTCTTGATCACGGCACTGGAGGCGCAGATCGCCCGCCTCAATGCCCTCGATCGAGCGGGGTACATCGCGAGGTTCATCGACGACTGTGGCGATCCCGAAGCGGCGGGGGCATTCTCCTACGACTTCGCGTCACCGACGGTGGAGGTGGCAGGCGCAGTGACGGCGGATTTCAAGGCGATCACGTTCCTGGGGGGCGGCGACCGGGCGAAGGTGGACTATGTCGCGGACGTGCTATCTGACGTATGGGTCGTAAAGGACGGGGAATGGTGGATCAGTACCTGTCCGGAGTGAGGTCGAACGGATGGTGGCTGGCAGTCGGCGAATGACCTCTTCTCCTACAGTGCGACGGTGGTGAACCAAGCCCTGAACTCGAACCGTCCGGCGCCGAAGCCGCGCAGGCCGATCGCCGAGCGAGTGCTGCCATCGCGCGTGTACTACGGCTGGTACGTGGCGATGGGCACATCGCTGGTGATGATAGGGGGGATGGGGATCGGGTTCTACGGGCTCGCGGTCTTCCTGCGGCCCTTGCAGGAGGCGCACGGCTGGTCCAACGCAGAGGTGAGCGGGGCGACAGGGGCCTACTTCGTCGTTTCGGGGCTGGCGGCAGCCCTTGTCGGGCCGCACGTCGACCGTCGCGGGCCGATCGTGTTCATGGCCGTGGGCCTGACGCTGACGGGGATCACCACGATGTTGGTGGGGTTCGTCGACCAGTTGTGGCAGCTCTACGTGGTTTACGCAGTGCTGGCGGTGGGATTCGGAATCGCCGGGTCCGTCTCGATCAACGCGATCATGGCGCGCTGGTTCGTCCGACGACGGGCACGGGCGATGAGTATCTCGTCGACGGGGATCTCGGTGGCAGGGGTGATCCTGCCGCCGCTGGGAGCAGTCTTGATCGCGACGGGCGGACTGGAGCTGACAACGCCGATCTTGGGAGTCGTGGTCTTGGTCTTCGCACTGCCGATCGTGGCGCTGGTGATGGTCTGGGATCCGGCGCAGATGGGGTTGAAGCCAGACGGACACGATGGTCCACCACTGGAGGAATCTGAATCCGAGCAGCGAGCCTCGCTGAGCGACGCCGTGCAGCTTCAGACCTGGACGATGCACGAGGCGGTCCGCACGGTGTCGTTCTGGGCGCTGGCCGTAGCGTTCGTGTTGGTGCTGATGTCGCAGACCGGGTTCGTCATTCACCAGATCGCGTTCCTTGAGGAGCGCATGGGCTCGCGGGCGGCGGCATCGCTGGCACTGAGCACCGCGGCTTTCGGAAGCATCGTGGCGCGGCTGGTGGTGGGCACCTTCGCGGACCGTCTGGACAAGCGCCGGCTGACGATGGCGCTGTTCGTGCTGCAAGGGACGGCGGTGCTGCTGCTCACGTACATCGAGAACGATGTGACGACGTACTTCTTCACGCTGACTTTCGGCTTCACGTTCGGCAACGTCTACATGATGCAGTCGCTGTTGGTGGGGGAGATCTTCGGGATGGTCTCGTTCGGGGCGATCTTCGGGTTGATCTCATTCGCCGGACAGACGAGCAGCGGCCTGGGGCCCCTGCTGGTGGGCGTGCTGGAGGATTCGACGGGCAGCTACACGACGGCGTTCACGCTGACGGCGATCCTCACATTCGTGGCGGCGCTCGTCGTCGGACTAGCGCGGCCAGCCAGGACCGGGGGAACGGAGGTAGGGGCGGCGCCGCCAGATTCCGATGTCGAGGAGCCGCTGCTGGAGAAAGCCGGCTCAGCGGCGTCGTAGGCGGGCCGGGTGGGCGGGCTGGGATTGCGGCTAGAGTGCAGGCATGGCTGTACGGACACTGGTCGTCAACGAAGACTTGAACCTGGAACCGCTGCGGGTCGAAGACGCGGACGAGTTGCACGCGGTCATCGACGCGAATCGCACCCACCTGCGTGAGTGGCTGACCTGGGTGGATGCGCACGATTCGGTGCGAGTGTCGCGGGCGTTCGTGGCGCGGATGCGGCGTCAGTACCGGGATGGGACCGGGCTGACCTTCGGCCTGCGCCAGAGCGGCGCGCTGGTGGGGATCGTGGGATTCAACAGCCTCGACGACGAAAATCGGAACGGCGAGATTGGCTATTGGCTGGCCGCGTCTGCCAGCGGGCAAGGACTGATGACATCAGCCTGCAGGACGTTGATCCGGCATGGGTTCGAGGTACTGGATCTGCACCGAATCGTGCTGGAGATCGCGACGGGAAACGCACGCAGCCGGGCAGTGGCGGAGCGGCTGGGATGCGCGCTGGAAGGAGTGCAGCGTGAAGCGCAGCTCCTGAACGGCGAGTGGGTCGACCTGGGTCTGTGGGCACTCTTGAAGTCGGAGTGGGAGACGCGCGCCTAGAGGGAGCGGCGAAGTTCAGACCGCGTTGGCGAGGCCCTCAACGACTTCCAGGTTCGGGACTTTGTGGAGGTCGCTCGGGCGCACCTTGAGTTTGGCGGACCGGCTCCCGCCGCCGACCCAAACGAACTCCAGCTCCATGATCCGAGAATCGATGTAGACGGGCAGGTGGTCGGGAAGGGCGAAGACGGTGACGCCGCCGATCATCATGCCGGTCAGATCCTTGGTCTCATCGGCGGAGGCGAAGGAAGCCTTGCGGGCGCCCATGAGCTTGCGGACGCACTTGTTGACATCGAGCCGGGTGGGGGCCGTGACGAGACAGGCAACGTAGTTCTTGGGTTCCTTCTTGGAGGCCACAACGATCGTGTTCCCGGAGGCCTCCGGCGCGATGCCATAGTGCTCGCAGAACTGCGCGGTGTCCGCGAGATCCGGGTCGCAGGGCAGTACCTCAAACTCGATACCGAGCTTGGTCATCCAGGCTTGGACCTCGAGTTCGATGTCGATCGGGCCGCTGGCGTCGCTCATAGTCTCCTCCTGCCCGGCTAGACTAGCGCCGCTCATCTCACTGGGGCTCACCTCCAAGCAGCCAGCGGAGACGGACGGGAGAGCCAGCTCTTGAGAAGCGGATCACATACGCATCGCCAGCGCATCGGGGGGCTATATGGAATACGACGACATCATCATTGGTGCGGGATCGGCGGGGGCGGTCGTGGCAGCGCGGCTGTCGGAGAACCCCGAACGGAGTGTGCTGGTGCTGGAGGCGGGGCCGGACTATACGTCGGTGGATGCCATGCCGCTGGACCTGCTGAAGCCCTGGGTGTCGTGGGAGGACCACGATTGGGGATTCCGGGCGGAGGCCCAGCCAGGCCGGGAAATAAAGCTGCATCGCGGCAAAGTGATGGGCGGATCGTCAGCGGTGAATGGGACGATCGCGCTGCGCGGCGTCCCCGGGGACTTCGAGGATTGGGCGGAGCAGGGGAACGACGAATGGTCCTGGGAAAAGGTGCTGCCCTACTACCGACGGCTGGAGAACGACCCGGAGAAGGGCGACTTCCACGGCACGACCGGTCCCATCCCAGTGGAACGCCCAAGCGCTGAGGAATGGCAGCCGATTCAACAAGCGTTTCATCAAGCCTGTCTGTCGCTGGGGTACGCGGATGTCTGGGACCACAACCTACCGGATGCAACAGGGGTGGGGCCGTGGCCCCGCAACCGGGACGGTGGAAACCGCATCTCAACAAACATGGCCTACCTGCTGCCCAGCCGGGGCCGGTTGAACCTGTCGATCCGATCAGGCGTGCTCGTGCAACGCGTGCTGGTGGAGGATGGCCGGGCGGTGGGGGTGGAGGT
>PVBE012761333.1_pt1 | contig 159636 bp, 152 predicted proteins | sample 1631181 | NCBI WGS metagenome assembly PVBE01 (sample SAMN08397723, study PRJNA350692) | Marine metagenome, whole genome shotgun sequencing project. | isolation source: water | place: Pacific Ocean | collected 2012-04 | reverse complement strand
TCTTGGATGACGAGCACCTGGCCCTCCTCTCCGTCCGCCGCGTCCACCGCCTCTGGAGGCAGGCTCACCGCACACACCCAGCTCGAGCTCGCCTGCTCGTAGGCCAGCCATGCACCCTCGGGACAGACGGTCTCAGCCAGCGTGTCGTTGTCCACGCCGTCCGCGAAGCCCTCGGGGACCGACTCCAACTGCGTCCATGACAGTGCGGACTCTTCGGTCAAGATGGGTGAGCCATCAACGGTCGACCCCTCGGCCAGATCGAGAGCATCGTTGGTCACATAGGCCTCGACCTCCTCCTCGGTGAGGGTCTTGTCCTCACCGTTCGGGGTGTCGTCGGATCCATTGAAGCCAACCGAGCAGCCTAGCCACATCCAGGTCATCACATCCTCCGTCCGGCAAGCGTAGGGGAAGACCAGCGACGTGAAAAGTAAGGGTGGCACCTGCATGATGCCCGCCTGGATCGGAGAGATAGAATCACAGCCATGCGTGCGATGACCTTCAACATTCTGATGGGCGGCGGGACAGCGGACCGATTTGAGAGAATCTGTCAGACCATTGCCGGTGCGCGACCCGATGTATTGGTCCTCCAGGAGTGTCTCGGGTGGGAGCATGGCGATCGCCTCGCGCAAGTGGCCGCCGCAGCAGCGCTCGCCCATACCTACCTCGGGTCTGCTCGTCCCCGGGGCAGTGGTCGCAGCTTCCATGTCGCGCTTCTCTCCCGACTTCCGATCCGTGATGTGCAGCTCTACAACGATCCGCAGATCGTCGGGCACTGCGTGATCGAGGCCAGGCTCGACTGGGCGGGGACACCCCTCCGGCTTCTGGCCACCCACCTCGACTCCCACGGGGAGGACCAGCGCATGGTCGAGGCTGAGCTCCTCTGTGCGCGGATGCCCGATGGTCCCGGGCTCCTGCTGGGCGATCTCAATGCGCTCTCCCCGCGGGACCCCTATCCACCGGACCTGGCGGATCGGCTCCAGCGCGGTGGAGTCGACAAGTACGGTTGCCCGCTGCGGCACGATGTGATCGATGCACTGGAGACGGCGGGCTGGATCGACACCCTGCATGCCCATCCTCCCTCGCGCTGGGTCACCGCGCCGAGAAACCGTGGCGGTGTGCGATTTGACAGCCGCACGGACTATGCCTTTGTCACACCTGCGCTTGGCGATCGGATCGTCGGCACGGAGATCATCGACATCGAGATGCCGGCGGTGTCGGACCATGCACCAGTGGTGGTGACCCTGCGCTGATGCGGGGTGGGCATCTGCCATCGCGCCACGGCACCACGGGGTTCGCTGCTTGAAAGACCGCCAGGCGGAAGCGACAGGACCGTCGTGCGTAGGCTGCTGAGCCGCAGGAAGTTGTACACGGAGTTGTACACGGTACGGGCCTCTCCAGGCCTCTTTAGGCCACTATGACCGTGTACAGCCCTTTGTCGATCCGCATGTACACTCGATCGACAGGTGGGACTCAGAACTTCCAGTTCTGAGGAGTCAGTCCGGCATGCCCGCCACGCTCCGGGCTCCTTCCCGAGCGAGCCAGACCCGCTGATCCGCGGTCACGTCCTCGACCCGCGAGATCGCACCGTCCGGCCAGTGGACCTCGACGAGGTCGACCGTCGTGGCATCGCCGAGGCCGAAGTGGAGCTCTGGCGGAGCGCCATAGCCCAGGCTCGTTCCGCCGGCGTGAAGCGAGCGCCACTGCTCATTGCCGCCGGCTTCGATGCGCACCCTGGCGCCGATGGCGTTGACGTTCGGGGCCTCCTGGGCCAGGCGGATCTTCAGCCAGTGGGCCTCGCCGCAGCGCTGGTACTGCAACAGCGGCGGGAGCTCCAGGCGGCGCTTGACGATGTCCAACCAGCCGTTGTCATCGAGATCGACCACCGCGAGCGCACGCCCATCCGAGCGGTCGGTGAAGTCCCACGAGTCGGCGACCTCGACGAAGCTCCCGTCATCGTCCTGGAGCCAGAGCGCGTCGGGTTGGTTCTCGAGCTGCTCGCGGCCACGGCTCTCCGCATCGTAGGAGACGCCGAAGCTCGACAACGCGTCGAGGTCGCCGTCGTTGTCGAGGTCGGCGAGGTCAGCTCCCCAGGCCACCTCGCGCCCGTCGGCAGGGTCGACGACGAAGCCCCGGGCGGCGGTCGTGTCGATCCAGAGACCCTCGCCGGCGCTCTCCAGCAGGACCATGCGGCCCCAGTCCGACATGAAGAGGTCCGGGACGTCGTCACCGTTGAGGTCGCCGATCCCCAGCCCCATCGCAGAGGCGCGGAACCAGGGCCCGGACTCGCCGATGTCATCGAAGTCGAGGCTGCCCTCCTCGCTGCGGTTCATCAGGACCCGGTTTCCGTAGGCCGCGTCGCCGTGGTCGTTGATCTGGTAGAGGTCCATGTCCCCGTCGAGATCCAGGTCGATCCAGGCGGCGCCGAAGCTGTAGGAGTAGGTGGCCTGGTGGGGCAGCAGGTCGGGACGCAGGACGAGGCCCTCGTCGCCACGGTTCTCGTAGATGAAGTTCGGTGGGCCCTCCATCGGGATCGCGTAGGACTGGCCGCCAGGGCCATCGGTCGTGCCGATGAAGAGATCGAGGTCACCGTCACCGTCCATGTCTCCCCACGCCGAGCCGCTGGCTCCCCAGTCGAGGACCTCGTCGAAGACCTCGTCGGCGCTCTCGACGAGCGCGCCGTCCTCGTTCACATAGAGGCGGTCCGGCTGCCCTCGGCACTGCATGTAGACATCGACGTCGCCGTCATCGTCGAGGTCCACGGTCGAGGCTCCCCAGGCCCCCGAGTCCTCTCGCGGCAGACCGAGGACATCCGTCACGTCCACCGGGTCGCCGAGCTCGTCAAAGGTGAAGATGAAGGAGGGGGTCTTGTTCGAGAAGATGAGCTCCCACCCGCCGTCGCCGTCGATGTCGGCCACCGCCATGCCCGGCGAGGTGCGGGTGGTCTGCTCGTAGCCCTCTGGGAGCTCGCCCTCCCAGGCACCGCTCATGTCCGGACTCCAGAGGATGCCCTCGGTCTCTCGATCCCCCGGCGCCGCGCAAGTGGTGACGCCCTCCTCGACGAGCTCCACCGCAGCGATGATCTCGGTGTTCTCGGGCTCCCCGGTGTCGACCGGTCGCGAGCAGGCCAGCAGGAATAGCACGACCCTATTCTGTCATCCCGTCGACGGCCTCGTGCAGCAGGCAGGCAGCCTCGAAGGCGTCCTCGGTCCACGTGCCCAGGCGGTCCCCGCTCCACAACATGTCGACGCCCGTGCCGTCCTGGACACGGGCGAGCAGGGCCCCGGCCTCCGCCCCCATCAGCAGTGCTCGCAGAGCCTTCGGGTCCACCTCGCCGACCAGCGGCCTCCGGAAGCGTAGGAGCTGGCCGATCTCGTCCGTCAGCTCACCCGGCCCCCGGGCGAGGATCTCGACGCGGCGCTCGTAGATGTCCAGGTCGAGGTGGGTCGCGCCGACCTCGATGCGCAGCTCCCAGCTCAGTTCATCCAGTGTGGGAGCTCGGAGAGGCGGAACTGGCGTCGCCCGAAGGCGGCGTGGTGGAGGTCGCTGGTCTGGACCTCGTAGCAGCGCTCGGTGTCGAGGTCATCGCTCACTCCGCCCATGTAGGCAGTGTAGTCCTCTGCCTCGGCTGGAAGCGAGCCGAAGAAGACCGGAGAGACCAACAGCTCGCTGAAGTCCTCGCCGGCGATGCTCCAGGACACCCGGCCCGACTCGAGGCGACCGTAGCTGCCGATCTTCGCGTCGGGGCTGGTGACGGCGAGGGACCAGATCTCGTCGCTGTCCCAGGCGACGACCAGGGCTCCGTCGTTGTCATAGAGCCGGAGCTCCTGGTCACCGGCGTCGACGGCGCATGGGTGCAGGCTCTCGTCCTGCACGAGGTCGTCGGGAGCATCGACGCAGGCGAGCAACAACAGCAACATGTGGCCTCCGCGGCGAAGGATGCCACCGGACGGCTCGGGTTACCTGGAGGCCGTGCTGCTGTTGATCGTCGCCTGCTCTCCGGCCATCGTGGCGACAGACGTGACCTGCGATCCGGAGCAGTTCTTCGACCAGCTCTGACGCTTCCGGCTCGAGAGCCAGGGACCGGTCCTGGAGGCCGAGGCCTGGGCCATCCCGCGCTTCGCGGCGCGCCAGGGAACCAACTGCAGCCTCTGTCACGTCAACCCGACCGGCGGAGGGCAGCGGAACACCTACGGCAAGCAGGTCTTCGCGAAGTTCCAGCTCCCCTGGGATCCGGGCGACGCCGAGAAGACCTCGAACCTCCAGACCGAGTGGATCGCCGGAGACAGCAGCCTGGCCATCGGCACCGACGTGCGAGGTGCGGTCATCGCGACCTTCCCACGGGAGATCATCGACGAGAGCGGGGACGAGGCGACGAGCTTCCAGCTCCCGAGCTTGCGCTCGGCCTTCCTCATGCAGGACGACGTCTACCTCACCCTCGGCGTCACGAAGTCGTTCTCGCTCTATGTCGACTACGGCGTGGGCTCCGGAAGCCTGGAGGCCTTCGCGCTCAAGCAGCTCGGCGACAGCGGTGGCTACGTCAAGGTCGGCCAGTTCGTACCTGCATACGGGCTGAAGCTGCCGAACCACCGCACCTACATCCGAGAGGAGGGTCTGGGCATCGAGCCGAACCTGCGCGAGGCCGGGGTCGAGGTGAGGATCACGCCGGGCAAGCTCAACGCATACCTCTCGGTCATCAACGGCACAGCACTCACCGGCGGACTCAACCCCGACTGGAAGCCCGCCGTCACTGGCCGGGCGGACGTGAACCTGTCTCCGGGCCCGGCGATGCTCACCTTCGGCGCCAGCGGCTGGTACGAGCCGGGGGGCGCGGTGGAGACGGAGAACTACCAGGAGTTCGACCGTCGCACCCTCGATCTTCGAGCTGGTCCCTACCTGATGCTGTCAGCCGGCAAGTTCACCGTGCTCGCCGAGGCCGACTACCGGCGGACATCGGACAACGCCGCGGAGACCCTGACGACCTCGTACGTGACCTACACGGAGCTCGACTTCGCGCCGCGTCAGGGCCTCGACCTCCAGCTCTTCTACGAGGCCTGGGACCCGGAGATCACGCTGACGCCCAACCTCATGCACCGGGCTGGAGCTGGCTTCGAGCTCTTCCCGAGCGGCTTCTCCGAGATCCGCGTGCTCTACCGCCACACCTTCGTGCCGGGCGCCGAAGAGGCCGCGAAGGACTCGCGCACGCTGCTGTCCGCCGCCAACCAGGACATGGACGAGGTCGTCCTGTTCGCTCACTTCTTCCTCTAGGAGGCCCCCTTGTTCCTCTTCGCCTTGCTGAGCACGGCGCTGGCCGAAGACCTCCCCGGGAAGGCGGTCTACACCCAGTTCTGCGTCACCTGCCACGGCCCGGAAGGTGACGGCGGAGGCCCTGCCGGCGCGGCACTGGATCCCAAGCCTGCGAACTTCACAGAGGCCTCGTTCTGGGAGGGCCGTGACGAGGCTCACTTGAAGAAGGTGGTCACAGAAGGCGGCGCCAGCGTGGGCGTCTCACCCCTGATGATCGCCTGGGGCGGCGTGCTCTCGGAGGAGCAGATCACGCAGGTCGTGGCCTACGTGCAGAGCTTCGAGCCGGCTGAGTCCACGCCCTGAGACCCCTACTGGAGGAGGCGGTCCAGGAGCGGGGGGAGCCTGGAGAGCGCATCGCCTCTGTGGGAGATGGCGTCCTTTTCGGCGTTGGCGAGCTCGGCCATGGTCCGGCCCGGGGTCGCGTTGGGCAGGAACAACGGGTCATAGCCGAAGCCCTTGTCGCCGCGGGGAGCGTGGCCGATGCAGCCCTCGACCGTTCCGCGCACCGTGTCCTCGCCGGATGAGGTCACCAGGGCCAGCGCGCACACGAAGCGAGCCGTCCGCACCTCTACGCCGTCGAGGACCCGCAGCAGCTTCGCGTTGTTGGTCGGGGCGATGGCCTCTGCGGTGAAGCGCTTGCTGTGCACGCCCGGACCGCCGTCGAGCGCGTCCACGGCCAGCCCGGAGTCGTCCGCGAGCGCCGGCAGGCCGCTGCGCTCGAAGACGAAGCGCGCCTTCTGCAGGGCGTTTCCCTCGAAGGTCTCCTGGTCCTCTGGAGGGTCCGGGATCGCGGGGAAGGCCGACAGCGGAACCAACTCGAGACCGCGTCCGGTCAGGATTCGCCCGATCTCCTCCAGCTTGTGCGCGTTGTTGGAGGCGAGGACGACCTTCACCCGAGCACCGCACGCTGGGCCAGCACCATTTGCCGGATGCCGTCCTCCGCGAGGTCGAGCATGGTGCTCAGCTGCTGGCGCGTGTAGGGGGTCCCCTCGGCCGTGCCCTGGACCTCGATGAGCTGCCCTTCGCCGGTCATCACCACGTTCATGTCCACCTCGGCGGTGCTGTCCTCGACATAGGGCAGATCGCAGAGGGCCACGCCGTCGCAGATGCCGACGCTCACGGCGGCGACCTCGTGGATCAGCGGGGAGCGTACGAGCCGACCTTTGTTCCGCAGCTGTCGGCAGGCCAGGGCCATCGCCACGTAGCCTCCGGTCACGGCGGCCGTGCGCGTCCCACCGTCGGCCTGCAGGACGTCGCAGTCGATGGTGATGACGTGCTCGCCCAGGATCCGGAAGTCCACGGCGGCTCGCAGCGACCGGCCGATGAGACGCTGGATCTCCGCCGTTCGCCCCTTGATGCGGTCTCCCTCGCGGCGGGACCGTGTGTCCGTGGCGGCGGGCAGCATGCGGTACTCGGCGGTGACCCAGCCGAGACCGCTGTCGCGGCGCCACCTCGGGAGGAACTCGTCCACCGAGGCGGTGCACCAGACGTGGGTGTTGCCCAGTCGGACGATGCAGCTACCGGCTGCGTGAAGAGCCACGTTCGGCTCGAAAGACAAGGGCCTCAGCTCTCCGGCCGAGCGTCCATCTGCGCGCATCATTCCTCCACTTGGCGGCAGTCCGAGCTGCCCGATAACCCCGTGATACCCTCCGCCACCTCCCGCCTTGCAAGGACCCGCTGATGCTCCTGTTCCTAACTGCCCTGACGGCCTGCGAAGAGCGCTCAAACAGGCTCAACCTGAACCAGCCCACCGAAGAGGGCTGCGCGCTCACGAACGAGACCCTGGCGGGCACGACCTGGCTCTACAACAAGCTGGCGGCTGACGGCTCCGGCGTCCGGTCTCCGGATCGCCAGACGCGCATGAAGTTCTACGAGGAGGGCGGGACCCTCAAGGTCAAGTACACGGTCGGCAGCTACTCGGATGTCTACGAGTACCACTGCTTCGAGAAGGCCGGTGAGTGGGCCTGCTTCGAGCCTCCCAAGTACAAGGACTGGTGCCAGGCCCTGACGGTCGCAGAGAAGGAAGGCGATCCGGCCGCCTGCACCCCGGAGGCGCTGGCGAAGATCGCCCAGGGCCTCGCCAACGACGAGGAGATCGCCGCCGGCATCAAGGAAGCCGGAGAGGTCATCGCCAAGTACAAGGGCGGCGAGCAGTGGGAGCAGTTCGTCTTCAACAACAACAACCTGGGCAACAAGCTCCAGGGGCGGCTCTACGCCCAGGTCAACGACAAGAAGTGCCTCCTGCGCGTCACCGACAACTACATGACCATCTACAACGGGGCCGTGAAGGAAGACAGCAACCCCGTCGGCACGGACCAGTTCGTGCAGACCGACGAGACCGGCTTGATGTGGGAGCACTGCACGGACGCCTCGGACCTCATCGCCATGAAGACCGACAAGTTCCCGGAGTCAGAGGCCGAGGTCCAGCCCTGTGTTCCCAACCAGGGCTGCAGCTTCGCCTCCGGCGAGACGGTCCACTACCACTACATCGGCATCGACGGTCGTGAGACGAAGAAGGGGTGCACCTACTCCTACGACACCTACGTCGACTGGGCGGCCGTCGACAGCGGCAAGGAAGCGGCGATCGTGGACTTCAAGAGGAAGAAGGAAGCCCGCTACGGCTTCTCCGCCAGCCACACCGAGGTCGGCGCCCACGTCGTCGAGCTCGTCCGCTACGCCACCTGCGACGGAAAGAAGGAGCTGGCCGAGGTCGCCTGCAACCTGGTGCTCGTCCAGTAGGCGAGGTGGTCCGGGCGCGTGACCTCTGCTCAGAGCCGGACGAGGTCGTCGATGATCTCGGGGATGCGCTCGGGGGCCTGGTAGTCGGTCTCGCCGATGCGCCCGTCGGCGCGGACGGAGAGGATCAAGCGTCCCAGGAAGGCTGCGTTGTTCGCCATCAAGGGCAGGACTCCGGGGCCAGTGCTGCGGAGGAGCAAGGCGCACTGCCTGGCGCCCTTGCGCGCTTGCTGAGCCGACCAGTTGAAGAGGCCTTCATCGAAGCGGCCGAGCTTCTCGTCGAGGTCGCCGCCGGTCTCCTCGACCGCCTGGGGCAGGTCGAGGTTGATGTGGGCTCCTCGAGCGTCTCGAAGTAGAAGCGGGCGAAGACGACACAGAGGCGGCTCAGCCGTTCCGGCGCCTGGAAGCGGCCGGTCTCGACGCCCACGAGCACGCGAGCGGTCATCGCCCGGTACATCGCGGAGAAGTAGCCGCGGCGGGAGAGTCGTCTCCTGTTTTGGTGGGTGAGTTCGTCGAGTCGTTCGATGACTTGGGGGATGGTTTCTATCCGCTGGCCCTCATGCGCCAGTCGACAGTGCCCCCAGGTCCGTCCATCACCACGACGCAGCGTTTGTGTAGTTCGTCACGTATCGCATCCGCTCTGGCCCAGTCGCCCTCTGCTCTCGCCGCGAGGCGCTCTTCGAGCCTGCCCTCCACCCACTCGATGGGCAGCCCCATCGACGCCAGGCGCTTCAGCTTGAACTCGTCGAAGAAGGCCTGGGGCGCCATCGCGCCGATACCGAGGACCTCGCCAGTGGTCTCGAAGGCATCCAGCGCCTTGGCGAAGAGCGCCGCGCCGCGCTTCTTCAGCGACTTGTCGTCAGCGGCCCGGTTGAGCGCCCGAGCGAGCTCGAAGAGATCTCCGATGGCCTTGGCGGTGTTGAAGTCCTGGTCCATCGCCTGTTCGAAGCGCTCCCGGAAGCCGTTGACGAACTCCACGAGCTTGCCGTGCCCCTCGTTGCACAGCTGCTCCAGCGTGGCCTTGGGCGGCTTGGCGCCGAGCTTCAGGCAGGACTCCTTGGCGAGGTAGATCCGGTCCAGTCCGCCCATCGCCTCCGCCAGCCGTGCTGCCGAGTAGGGTAGGGGCGAGCGGTAGTGGGAGCCGAGGTAGAGCAGCTTGAGCGCCTCCGCCGGGACCTCCTCGAGGATGTCCCGGATGTTGATGACGTTGCCCAGGCTCTTGGACATCTTCTCGCAGTCGCCGCCCGCTGAGACCTCGATGTTGAGGTGCCCGTTGTGGAGCCAGTAGGTGGCGAAGGGGGCGTGGCCAGTGCCGCACTCGGACTGCGCGATCTCGTTCTCGTGGTGCGGGAAGATCAGGTCGATCCCGCCGCCGTGGATGTCGAAGCGCTCGCCGAGGTGTTTCATGGACATGACCGAGCACTCGATGTGCCAGCCGGGTCGGCCCTGGCCCCATGGCGAGTCCCAGGCGATCTCCCCGTCACGCGCGGCCTTCCACAAGGCGAAGTCGGCCGGGTTGCGCTTCCGGTCTCCGACAGCGACGCGCTTGCCGGCCTCGAGGTCCTCGAGCTTCATGTTCGAGAGCTTGCCGTAGTCGGCGAAGGTCTCGACCGCGAAGTAGACGTCGCCGCCGCTGTGGTAGGCGTGGCCCCGCGCGATGAGCTGCTCGGCGAGGGCGATGATGGCGTCGATGTTGTCGCTGACCTTGGGCTGCTCCGTGGGCTCGTGGAGCCCGAGCGCGCAGAGGTCCTCGTCCAACAGCCGGATGTAGCGGGCCGAGAGTTCCAGCGGATCCTCGCCCCTCTCTGCGGCCCGCTCGATGATCTTGTCGTCCACGTCAGTGTGGTTGCGGACGTAGGTGACCTCGAAGCCCTTCCACTTGAGGTAGCGGAAGACCATGTCGAAGCTGATCATCGCTCGGGCGTGGCCGATGTGGCAGAGGTCGTAGACCGTCATGCCGCAGACATACATGCGGACGCGGCCAGGTTCCGCGGGCTCGAAGGTCTGGAGGGTCCTTCCGAGGCTGTTGTAGACCTGCATGGTGTGCCCCTCCGCGAGCCGCGATCCTGACTACTTCTTCTTCTTCTTCTTGCTCTTCTTCTTCGAAGACTCCTCGTCGGTCTCCTCCTTCACGAAGAGGCCTTCGATCTCCGCTCGGACGGCGTCTTCCTCGCTGTCCTTGGCCACGGCGATCTCCTGGACCAGCAGGGACTGGGCCTGGTCGAACATCTTGCGCTCGCCGAAGGAGAGGTTCTTCTCCATCTTCATGAGCGCGAGATCACGCAGGACCTTGGCGACCTCGAGCGGATCCCCCGTCTTGATCTTCTGCATGTACTCGCGGTAACGCCGGTTCCAGGTCTGGTTGTCCGTTGGCGTCTCGCGGTCTCGGAGGATGTCGTAGACCTTGTCCACGTCCTCCGCGTCGATGATCTGCCGCATGCCGTTGGCGTAGGCCTTCTCGACCGGGACCCAGATCTTCATGCCGTTGTCGAGGATCTTGATCTCGTAGAAGGTGGCGGACGCACCCTCCATCGTCTTGGTCTCGATGGCGCGGATGATCCCGACACCGTGAGCTGGGTACACCGCCTTGTCGCCGACCTTGAACTCCACCGATCCTCCGGACCCCTGGGGACCCCGGACCCTAACCCCCGATGAGGGCAGCGGCTACTTCACCTCGACGTAGAAGCCGCTGTAGCCGATGGTCTCCCCCTGGTCGTTCCTGACCTTCGTGAAGTGGCCCCGCTCCCAGTCGGCAATGAAGTAGGCGCCGGGCTCGAAGGTGATGAGCACGATCTCCTTTCCCTGTTCGACCACCTTCGTCTCGAACTCGGCCTTCTCCGCGTAGTCGACGCCCCAGCGAGACTCGGTGGTCGGACTCATGCGGTAGGCGCAGCCTTCCGTATCGAGGCGGAAGGGGCGCCAGCCGTCGGACTCGTTGTCGAAGAAGGCGACCGCGCCCTTCGGCATCCTGTTCACGGGGTTGTCGTGGTCCTCTTCGAGGCAGTAGTGCCGGTAGGCGGAGACGCCCTTGCCTCCGGCGCGCTTCACCACGACACCTGGCTCCATCGACTTGTAGGACTGGCCGTCGAACTTGAGCAGACCCTCCTCGATGGGGATCTTGATGAGGACCTTTCGTCCCACCGGGTAGCGCTGGCGTTCGCTGGCGTCGAAGTTGTCGAGGGTCTCCGAGATGTAGCCGGCCGCGCCGATGTTCACCGTGTAGACGGCCGGCGCGCAGACCAGCTCGAAGTGGCCGGCCTCGTCAGTGGTCGTCATGCACGTCGGGGCGCCCACGGCGGAGATGTTGGCGCCCACGATGGGGGTGCCGGTGACATCCACGATGTCACCTTCGATGGCCATGTTGGAGCAGGCGGTCAGGCCGGAGACGAGGAGGACGAGCGCGCAACGCATGCTCATGGCCTAACACGCGATAGGTTCTCGCCATGCTGTGGATGCTGTTGTCGTGTGGACCTCCGGCCGAGTTGTTGGCCGAGCGGGATGAACTGTCGGCTCGAGTCGAGCGGCTGGAGGTCGAGCTCGAGACCGCCGAGCAACAGCGGGACGCCTGGAAGTCCCGGTCGGAGACGCTCGAGGGTCGCTTGGACGACCAGCGCGTTCGGGAGACCCTGAACCGGCTGGGAGTCGAGGGCGACGAGGGCCTGACCGCGACGCTGGACACGGCGATGGGCACGATCCACTGCGTCCTGTGGCCCGACAAGGCGCCGATCACCGTGCTCAACTTCGTGGAGCTCGCCGAGGGCACTCGGAGCTGGCGCGACCCACGCACGGGGCTCGAGGTCGATCGCAGGCTCTACGACGGGACCAGCTTCCACCGAGTCATCCCTGGTTTCATGATCCAGGGAGGGGATCCCCTGGGCAACGGGACCGGCGGTCCTGGCTACAAGTTCGAGGACGAGATCGTCTCCGAGCTGGTCTTCGACCGCCCCGGTCTGCTGGCGATGGCGAACGCGGGGCCAAACACCAACGGCTCCCAGTTCTTCATCACCGCTGGCGCCCAACAGACCCTCAACGGGCGCCACACCATCTTCGGGGAGTGCGAGGAGCTCGACGTCGTCCGGGAGATCGCCGGGGTCGAGCGCGACGGGCTCGACAAGCCGCTGGTGGCCGTCGAGCTTCGTCGCGTGACCATCAGCCGGGGTTAGAACTCGAAGCCGGGACCCAGGTAGACGAGCATCTGCGTGTCGGACAGCGAGCCGACCTGCGTGGCCTCCTCGCCGGCTGCGACGATCTCGATCGTGCGGTCGGTGAGCTGGAAGCCCGCGGCCACGAAGACCGGCAGGGAGGTCGAGGGCTTCACGCCCGCGTCGAAGGCGATGTTCATCGAGTAGGGGGTGGTTCCGTAGAAACCCTCGACGAAGTCGGCCCTGACATGCGCGCGATCGCCAAAGGTCGCGCCGATCTCGGCTCCGAGGTTGAGGCTGTGGAGCGGCAGGCTGTCGAAGCCCAGCAGGCCTTCGGCGGTGCCCTTCTGGTAGGTGATGAAGTCACCGTATCCGTAGCCGACCTTCGCTCCGACGTGGAACTGGTTGTTTCCACTCTCGAAGGCGTAGCGCACCTTGCCCAGCGCCGTCAGGTGGGGCACGCCGTCATCGATGGCGTCCTCTGCGTCGGTGCCTGGCCACTGCACGCTGTAGAAGGTCGTGCGGACCTGGGCCTCGCCTCCGACGCTGACGGCGTCTGCGACCAGCGGACGGGTCCAGCCCTGGACGTTGAGGTCGAAGCCGCTGGCGCCGGCGGGGGCGTCGTCGTCCTGGCCCGAGGTGCCGAGGTTGACGTTGTCGTCCCACAGGACGCTCTCGACCTCTGTGCGGGTCTGCGTGTAGCTGTAGTTGCCCAGCACGCCGCCTATGTGGGCTCGGACCTGCGGGAAGTCCGATGTCGTCCGCTCCTTCGTCGGGGTCGGCTCGACGATCGGGGTCGGCTCGACAACCGGGGTCGGCTCGACGACGGGCTCGGGCTCGGCGACCGCGGGCTCCGTAGAGCCCCAAGCGGGCGCATCCACGGGCACCTGGATGGCCCTGGAGACGCTGCCGTCACCAGAGGTGATCACGACCATGGCGACACCCAGGGCGGACTCGGGCACCGTGAGGGTCGCCGAGTAGCTTCCGCCTCCAGCGTCGCTGACAGCGGCCATCGTGCCGACGCTGGTGAGCGCGGTCAGGCTCTGTCCGGCCACCCCGCGACCTTCGGCGTCCTTTGCGGAGATGTTGATGGTGACCGTACCGCCCGGAGCGACCTCGCTGGGCGAGGCGGAGGCCTCGAGGGTGGCCAGCGCGCCGGCCTTCCCGGTCACATCCCCCGGCGCCGCACCGGCGATCGCCGCGCTGCCCGCCCGAGGGATCACCAGCGTGGCGATCGCCTTGTCGAAGCGTTCGGCGCTCGCGACCGTGGCCGCGTCGCCGGAGGTGGGGAGCTCGAAGCCCGGAGCCACGTCCGCCGGCAGCTGCAGCATCGCGGCGCTCCCGAAGACTTCGCCGCTGTGGGCCTGGAGCCAGCTGACTCCGGCCGTCGAGCCCGCCGTGTGGTAGACGCGGGCCGTCCCGTTCTCGTCGGTGGTGACGGTCTTCTGGAGCTTGCCGTCGCCGACCAGCTTGAGGGCCACGTCGACGTCCGGCACCGGGTATCCGAAGCGGTCGACCGTCAGCACGACGACGCCCGTCAGGGTGCGTCCGTCGTTGGCGATGCGCTCGGTCTCCGGCAGGACGACGATCCGGTGGAGCGGGTTCCCCGAGATGGCGCCAGGCACCATCGCGGTGACCTGGACGCCCTCCTTCCCGCTGGTCGAGAAGGTCGAGGTGTAGTCGCCGCTGTGGAGGTCCTTCGTCCCCTTGACCTCTGCGCCGTTGACCATCCAGACGAGCTCCCGTCCGTCGAGGCCCTTGCCGGAGGCGCTCTCCACCTTGGTGTAGAGCTTGAAGCCGGTCGTAGACGCGCTCAGCGATGTGGGCTCCGAGCTCAGCGTCACGCTGGTCGCAGGAGCGGCTCCCACCGCCACCGACAGGGTGTCCGTCTGGAGCCCGGGCTCCCCGTCGATGGACGCGGTCACGTCGATCGAGTCGGCCGTGACCAGGTCGGGGGGGCTCCAGGTCGCTGCGTAGATGCCCTTGCCCTCGTGCGTCGTCGCGCCCATCGTGCCCATCGAGGTCTTCAGCGTGACCTTGGCGGTGGTGTCGGGGCTCCCGGTGGGTGTGCGCACTGCGGCGCGGACGGTGACGGTCTGGGTGCTGTCCCCGGCGATCGTCGCATCGAGCGGGAACAGCGCGACGCGTCTTGTCTCCGGGATCTTCAGGTCGAGCGGGGTCTCCTCCGTGGAGCCGTCGGGGTTGACGGTGACGACGGTGGCGGAGCCCGCTCCCGGAGGCACCATGATCGGAACGCGAGCGCGCCCGGTCGTGTCGGTCGTGTAGGGACCGAAGTCCCGTCCGCCGACCTTGATGATGACGGTGGCGTTGGGGCCTGCCGACACCGGGAAGTCGGTCTTGCCGGTGAGCTGAAGGGCGAAGACGCCGTAGACCTCGTCCGGGTTCCGCGCGTCGGCCACGGTGACCATGTCGAGGTGGGGGTAGTTGACCGCCTTCGCTGCGTAGCGCGCGGTGTATGTCCCGTTGCCCAGGTAGGTGATCGCCTCGACGCTGCCGGAGCTCGCGCGCACCGAGACCTCGGCGCCATCTGCGATCGCGTTGCCGGCGGCGTCCGTGAGCTTGATCGACAGCGCGGTCGTCTTGTCCTGACCGAGGATCAGCTCCGAGGGGTTCGCGCTGATCGACACGGTGGCGGGCGGCCGCGGTGAGACCGGCAGGGTCCAGCTCTTGTCGATGCTGGCCTTTGTCGTGGTCTTGGCCCTGAGCGTGAAGCTGACCTCGCCCGCGGCGGCGGACTCCGCTGGGGTGAACGAGAAGGCGTAGACACCCCCACCCTTTGCCGTGAGCGAGCCCACGGTTCCGGAGGTGGCGGTCACCTTGCCCTTCACTCCTTCGAGGGGGCTTCCGTCAGGCGCGAACGCCACGATGTGGAGCGTCGCCTCCGTGGAACCGTCACCCACGAGGGATGCCGGCAGCATCTGGGCGTGGCCGGGAGCAGCGAAGACATCAGCCGCTTCGGCTTCGATCGGCGCAACGAGGACAGCGAGGGGTGCAGCAAGAAGAGCGAGGTACTGCGTCCGCGAAAGGGTCGTCATGGTTCTCCCGAACGGAAAGGCGAGCATTCTGGCCCGCGCATCCGCGGTGGTTGTCAAGAGGGCTTAAGATCAGCGCGATGCATCGATGATCTGGGTGCGAGTGTGCTTCAGCCGGCGGTCGTCCGGATGAGCCAGGAGGCTGAAGTCGAGGATGTCCAGGGCAGCGTCCATTCGCCGGTCCGCGACGTAGATCTCGGCGAGCAACAGCGCCAGCTCCGGGTCTTCCGGTGCGTATTCCCAGGCCTGCAGCGCCCAGCCGACCGCGTTCTCCACGTCTCCCGCCTTGAAGAAGGAGCGGGCGGCCTGCGCCGCCGCCGAGTCGTGTCCGCGGCGCGCTGCCTCCATCGCCGTGCGGGCTGCGTCCTTGTGACGGCCGAGCTGGTCGAGCACCAGGGCCATGCGGTAGAGGATGTCCGGATCGAGCGTGGCCCCGGTCGCCAGGAGGATCTCGAGCGCCCCGATCTCCTCCTCGACCTGTCCCGTGCGCCTGTAGGCCTGGGCGAGGAGTTCGGCGATCTGGCCACGGATCTCGTTCCTGGCGCTCGGGTCGAGGCCGCCGGCGCTCGCCACCGCTAACACGCTCGAGGTGGCGGCGAGCTGCTCTGGGGCGTCGTAGGGAGGCGTGACCAACGCCAGCTCCAACCACGGGATGGCGCCTTCCCAGTCATCTGCGGCAGCGTACCATGTGCCTAGCCTCCAGCTCAGCTCCGCGTCGTCGTTCTGGATGGCCGCTGCGCGCAGGCCGCTGCGGATCGCAGCCTCGTAGCGCTGTTGTTGCGCCGCTCGGTAGGAAGCGTCCCGCCACTGGTCCCGGGCTCCGCCCTCGACCTTGACGTTCGGGTCGATGGCGATCGTCTCGATGGACTGGCTCTTTGCGTTGGCCAGCTCTCCGGCGACGAGCCACGCGGCGCCGATGTCGGCGTGGGCCGAGATGGGCACGTCCTGCCAGTCCCTGGACATCAGCGTCGCCTCGGCGACGGGCTCCATGTCTCCGAGGCGCGCGGCGACATAGGCGTAGGCGCCCCAGAGCCGTGGGTCCTTGGTGTTCTGGGAGGACTCACGCAGCCAGTGGTTGGCGGCGGTCAGGTCCCCGCGGAGCAGCTCGGACTCCGCCATCAGGCGACCGACGCGAGGGTCCCCGCTGGTCGCGAGGGGCTTGATCAGGTCGATGGCGGTGTCAGGCGCGCCGATGCCCAGCCACGCCTCGGCCTGGACGAGCTCGGCTTCCGTGAGCCCCGCTTCGAGGGCGATCGCGCCGTGCTCCGTTGCGCGCTGGTACTCGGCATCGGCGATGAGGGCCTCGGCCATCTTGAGGTGGAGGATGGCTTCGTCGGGGCGCGCCTCGATGCCCTTGGCGTATGCCCGGCTGGCGGCGCCCGGGTTGTCCTTCTCCATCCAGGCGTCGCCCTCGGCCATGTGCTTCTTCCAAGCGGCGCAACCGATGAGCAGCAGCAGAGCCAGGCTCATTCGCCCGCTCCCAGCATCCAGTAGGGCGAGTCGGCGAGCTGCTTCTTCAGCGGCGCGATCTCGCTTTGGTGCAGCTCGAAGGTCTGAGGCTGTCCGCTGCGAGGATCGACCTGCGTCGCGAACCACCGGGCGCCGTCCTTCGTGCGGTGCAGGACCAGGCCCCGAGGATCGTCGTAGACCACGTCGAGGTCGGCGGCCGACAGCTGCTTGTCTCCGGGAGGGTTCTCCGGTTCGGGCTCGGGCTCGGGCTCGGGCTCGGGCTCCGGCGGCTTGAGGGCGTCGAGCACCTCATCCAGCTCCCACTGGACCACCAGGACTTGCGAGCGAGCCTCGCGCTCCACGTGGTCGCGGGCGATGTCGTCCGAGCGAACGAGCTCGAGCAGCTCCGCCTTGATCGCCTCGATTCGCTCTTCGTCTGCGCTCTTCAGCTCACGGATCAGGGCGTCCACGTGCTCCAATCGAACCTCCAAGAGCGCTAAGTAACGCCGAACGGACCAACGTCCTTTTCGATTGTCCCTACGCCGCGGATCGAACCGCCGGGACCAAGGAGCACCAATGGACACGCGCCTCGTCGCTCCCCTCATCGCCGTCGCCGCGCTCTGCACCGCCTGCACCTCCGCCGGACCCGGCGCCGAGTTCACCGAGATCCTCCCGGACGACCGCATCTACGTGAACGTGCCGGTCGACTCCGGCGCCGCGAAGGACGCCGAGGACGGCATCTGGAGTGACTACTACCTGCTGACGGCGAGGGTCACGGACGACGTCAACGCCATGATCGCGCTCCCGCTCATCCTGATCGACCTCATCACCGATACGCCGCCGAGCGACATCGACGACGAGCGCACCCACGCGGTCTGGGGTCCCTACAGCGACGCCCTCGACCCCGTCGAGACCGCGCTGCACGTCGAGCACTACGCGGACGACTCCTGGGAGTGGTACTTCGTCCAGAAGCCCGCCAACGCGGACGACGCGGAGTACACGGACGTCATCCGGGGCACCGTCGACGCGGGCAGCACCCGCGAGGTCCACAGCGGTCAGTTCGCCATCGCCTTCGACGTGATGCAGGAGCTCGATCCGAACGTCGCGCTCTCCGGCGTCTTCGTCAGCGAGTACGACGTGAACGCGACCGACGTCACCGCGACGGCCCTCTTCAGCGAGGTCGCCGAGCACGACGGGGAGCCCATCGACGCCCTCTACGCCTACGAGCAGGTCCACGACGGCGAGGGCGCCATGGACCTTGGTTGGCTCGCCGACATCGACGACGACGGCGACGACGAGTCCCACATCGTGCGCTCCCGGTGGACCGCCGAGGGCGCCGGGCGCTCCGATGCCTACCTGACCGGCGGGACCCTCGGAGACCTCGTGTTCAACGAGAGCGAGTGCTGGGACGAACACTTCGATCCGGTCTACAACTCGAACAACTGGTCCGAAGAGGAGACCGGTGACGTCGCGGACTGCGCGTTCGCAGAGGCGGAGTGGAACGACTCCAGCGAGTAGGTCCGTCTTCGGGGGCTTTTCTCTGCCTGGACTTGCGCGTGAAACCGCCGGGGGCATACGCTTCCTCGCCGATGGGGGTGTTCCCCCGAGGAGGAAGCTCCGATGTCGCAGAAGTGGACCCTGGTCCTCGCGCTCTCACTGGGCCTGGGATTGGTTGCATGCAATGGGGACGATCCCCCCACCGATCAGCCGGTCGATCAGCCAGTCGAGCCAGTTGAGACCCATAAGCTCCCGGACATCTCGCCGGAGGAGCTCCGGGCCAAAGCGGAGAACACCGCGCTGGTTCCGAGCCCCGCGGAGATGCAAAAGGCCCTCGAGGCCGCCGGCATCACGACGGAGCTCGCCGCGAAGGTGCCCGATCGAAGCCTGAAGATGGACGTCCCCAACAAGGATCAGGTCGCGGTTCGCACGGGGGTCATCCTCGCGGACCTGCTGCTGACGGTGAAGGGGGCTGAGAAGGAGAAGCTCGGCAAGCACCTCGGCGACATCAAGCAGGGAATGGCCGAGCTCGGCGCCGGTTCTGACATCGGAGCCACCATCGACGACCTCGACGCCCGCATCCAGAACGACTCCGTCTCTCGCGACGACCTCGTCAAGGAGCTCGACGAGCTCTCCGGCGCGATCATCCCGGAGATCGAGTACGAGGCCGGCGAGCGCAGCGTTCCCCTGATTCAGGCGGGCAGCTGGCTCGAGGGCGCCAACCTCGTCGCCGCCGCGCTGATCGAGTCCGGCAACTTCGAGTCCGCGACCACGCTCTTGAAGCAGCCGGCCGTCGTCTCGTATTTCCAGAGCTACGTGAAGACCGAGGGCCAGGACAAGGCCCCGAGCGAGGTCATCGCACAGCTCGAGACCACGCTCGCGACCCTCGCCGAGATCTGCTCGCACGAGACCTTCGGGGAAGAGGAAGTGAAGACCATCCACGCCAGCACCTCAGCAGTCCTCGACCTGCTGTAGGGGGATCAATGACCCGCATCTTCGGCCCACTGGCGCTCTGTGCCGCAATGCTCGTCTCCGGGGTCGTCCCCACCGCGATGGCCGACGAGGCAGACGCAGAGAGCTGCCTTCGCACCAAGATCTGGGACGGCTACGAGGCCGGCTGGGCTGTCCGCACGGCGACCTCTGCCACGCTGGCGCAAGGCGAGTACCGCATCTACCTGGTGACCCTGTACGCGGGGAACGAGTACAAGATCCTGGCCTGCGCGGACGGCGCGGCGAAGAACGTGGACCTCGTCCTCCACGACGCCGACGGCAACGTGGTCCAGCAGGACGAGACCTCCGATCGTCAGCCGGCCCTGACCTTCAAACCGCAGACCACCGACACCTTCTTCGTCGCCGTGCATGCGACCGAGCTCGCCGAGGGCAAGGGCGAGAAGTCGGGTGTTGGCATGGCGGTCACCTACCGCTAGGTCTGTGGGCCGGCTCCACGAGGCTTTTGCGGAGGCCCTTGAGGTCCGGGACCAGCTCCTGGAGCCTCGCCTCGTCCGCCTCGCCGCCGACCTGGCTCAGCTCCTCGTCCGTCAGCGGGGGATGGACGTCGGCGCTCACGAGAGACGGGCTCTGGACGAGGTCCTCTTCGCGCGAACTGGCCTCGCCCCCGATGTCCGAAGTGTCCTCCTGGAGCTGGCGCTGGCCCCGCAGTACCGAACGGAGTTGTCCTCTGTCGAGGTCGATGCCTTCGAGCAGCGTTTCGGTCCAGAGGCGGGGGGAGCGCTGCGCGAGGAACAGCGCAGCGAGATCGACCTCGGTGAGTTCGCCGAGCGCTACGGAGCCGAGGAGGCGCTGTTGTTGCTCGACGCGCTGTTTCGGATCGCGGCGGCCGACGGGGCGATCGACGCCGCAGAGGCGCGCCGCCTGGAGGACGCCGCGGCGAAGCTCGGGGTCGACGGCTTGCTGCTGTCCGCGCTCTTCCAGCGCTACGATCCCCGCTACGCCGCGGGGGAGATCACCTGGGAGCTCGAAGGAGACCGCGTCACGGTCGGGCGGAGCGCCGGCAACGACGTGGTGCTCTCGGATCCCCAGGTCGCGAGGCACCACTGCACCTTCGTCCGGACCGGCGACAGCTGGCGCGTGGTCGATGCCAGGAGCGGCCGACCGGTGCTCGTGGACGGCAACCCGGTGCCCGAGTCCCGCCCACTGACCGAGCGCAGCGTGGTGCGCATCGGGCCGTGGGAGCTGCGGGTCGTCGGGGACCAGCTGCGCGGCTTCGGGTCTCGCAGCTTCAAGGCGCTCAGCGTGCGCGATCTGGATCGGAAGATCGGTGACATCGTGCTGTTGGAGGACATGAGCTTCACGGTCTTCTCCGGTGAGCTGGTCGCGCTCGTCGGGCCCTCTGGGGCAGGCAAGACCACGCTGATCAACGCCATCGCTGGCATCGCGCCTGCCGACGAGGGCACCGTCCACCTTGGAGACGAGGACTTCCACGCCATCCTGGAGGGCAACCCCAGCGCGGTGGGCATCGTGCCGCAGGACGACCTCGTCCACCCGGAGCTCACCGTCGAGGAGTCGCTGTTCTACTCGGGTCGCCTGCGCTACCCCGCCGACGTGGGCAACGAGGAGGTCCGGCGAGAGGTCGATCGGGTGCTCCGCGAGCTGGACATCGAGCACATCCGAAAGAGCCGCATCGGTGATGCCCTCGAGCGTGGCATCTCGGGCGGACAGCGCAAGCGGGTGAACCTCGGCCAGGAGCTCTTGACTCGCAGCACCCGGGTGCTCTTCCTCGACGAGCCGACCAGCGGCCTGGACCCCCGGTCCGCCCAGTCGATCGTGCGCCAGGTGCGCCAGCTGGCGGACCAGGGCCGCATCGTCTTCCTCGTCACCCACGACCTGACTCCGGCGATCATGGACCTCGTCGACCACCTCCTGGTGATGCTGCCGGGGGGACGCCTCGGCTACATCGGGCCGCCTCGGGGGGCCTGCCGTTTCTTCGGGGTCGAGAGCTCCGACAAGATCTTCGACGTGCTCGGCCACAAGACGCCGACTCAGTGGGCGGCGGAGTTCCGAGAGAGCCCCGACTTCCGCAAGTACGTCGCCACGCGGGAGCACCTGCTGAAGCGCCAGGGCCCGGAGCCCGCTGCTCCAGAGGACCGAGCCAGGCGCAAGCCGGCGGGCTTCTTCACCCAGGCCTCGACGCTGACCTCGCGGTATCTGCGCACCAAGCTGCGGGACAAGGCAGGGCTGGCGGTGCTGCTCATCCAGCCACCGATCCTCGCCCTGCTCATCTGGCTCGTCTTCCCGGTGCCGACGACGCGGCTGGTCTTCATGCTGTCGCTGTCGTGCCTGTGGTTCGGCATGTCGATCGGGGTCCGCGAGCTCATCATCGACCGCACGATCTGGCGCCGGGAGCGCAAGGTCGGGGTCGGCGTGACCCCCTACCTGGGCAGCAAGCTCCTGGTACTGGGCGCGCTCAATGCGCTCCAGTGCTTCGCCTTCACGGCCATCGTCTTCGAGACCATGAGGCTCGAGTCCTACGGCTTCTCCCTCCTCGAGCTCGGCGGCGCGCAGGTCGTCACGGGCCTGACCGGCATGACGCTGGGCCTGATGCTCTCTGCGCTCTACACCTCCAGCGAGGCCGCCGTCGGCACGCTGCCGCTGCTCTTGATCCCAAACATCTGCTTCTCCTCGATCATGGTCTCGTTGCGGGACATGACGGCGCTGCCCAAGGCCATCACCTGGGTGACGATGCAACGCTACGCCTTCGATCTGTCGCTGAAGATGGGCACCCACCTCGAGGACACCTCCCGCATCCCGGGCAAGTGGGAGAGGAAACCGGTGACCGGGCCGCTCTACGATCTCGGCCTGAAGCCCGCGGACGTCGAGGACATGGGCCTGGAGGTCCCGGAGCTCCTGGGCGCCCTGGGCGCCTTCGCGGTGGTCTTCCTGCTGATCACGCAGATCGCGACGTGGGCCCGCGACCGGGGCTGAGGGCGGCTACGCGTGGACTTCAGTTGTGATGACGGGGTCTGCCAGTAGACTCGAGCGATGTTCCTCCTCCTGCTCGCCTGCGGCAAGGGCAGCCCCGGGTTCGAGACCGGCACCATCGACGACAGCGAGCTCCACGACGAAGACGGCGACGGCTACGGGGCGGCCGAGGACTGCGACGACGGGGACGAGGCGGTCAATCCAGGGGCCGACGAGCTCTGCAACGACCTCGACGACGACTGCGACGACTCCGACGGCGACGTGAACCCCGGGGCGAGCGAGAGCTGCAATGGCACTGACGACGACTGCGACGGGGACGTCGACGAGGGCCTGCTCGGCAGCGGTTCGGACTGCGCAGCGACGGACTGCGCAGAGGTCCTCGCCGACCACCCCAGCGCCACCGACGGGACCTACACCCTCGACGACGGCTCAGGCAGCTACGAGGTCGAGTGCGAGATGGACATCGATGGCGGCGCCTGGACCCAGATGACCAGCAGCCACCTCGCCACCCTGAGCACCAGCGACAGCCGGGAGTACCTCTACTCTTCGGGCTCCGCCTGGTACATCTCCCCGAGCACCACCCTGGTCTGGAGCTGGTCGAGCTACCAGGTGCTGGAGGGCAGCTACAGCTACGCATCGAGCGGCACGACGGCCTCCGGGAGCTTCTCCTGCACCGACGTCGAGGCGGGCCACTGGGCGTCGGCTGCAGCAACGGACCTGGGAACCAGTGGAAGGTCCTGCCTTGGGGTGGGACCACGGACTCGACGAACGGGACGGCCCAGATCTGCCAGGACCAACCTGACGTCTTCGGCGCGGGGTCCTGCCAGTCGGGGGCTCAGATCTGGGTGAGCTGAGAGGTCTCAGACCGTGGCGGTCGGGTTGCCCAACAGCGCCTTGTAGCGACGGCGGATCCGGTAGGCGGTCTGGGCCGTCGCCTGGATGCCTGCGACCGCGTAGGAGAGTCCGCCGGGGTTCCAGAACTGGCCCTCGATGAGGTCGCAGTCGCGATCCACGAGCCCCGTCTCGACAGCGAGCTGGTGCAGCCGGCTGTGGGGGTAGATGCGGATGGGCTGCATCATCAGCAGGGTGAACATCCGGAAGTTGCCGCCGCAGTGCAGCTTGGCCTTCGCCACGAACTCGAGGAGCTTGTACAGGCTCCGCCAGTCCTCACCCGGGCTGTTGAGGAAGAAGCTGTACTCCACGTCCAGGTCGTGCCGCTTCGCGGCCTCGTAGGTGTACACGAGGTCCTTGTACCTGAAGTTCTTGTCGAGGTTCCTCAGCATCCGGTCGTCGACATGGTCGGGGGAAAACGAGAGCAGGCCACAGCCGGCCTGCTTGAGCCAGACCAGCAGCTCGTCGGGCAGGGTGTTGGCCTTCTCGTTGAACCATGCCGACCAGCGCACCTCGAGGCCCCGGTCGACGATCTCGCGGCAGACGCCGATGGCGTGGCTGACCGGGATGTTGAAGATCTGGTCGCAGAAGAAGATCTGGGGGACGCCGTGGTCCTCGACGAGGATTTGCATCTCGTCGACGACATCGGCCGGCGGCCGGCAGCGCACGGCGTTGCCCAGCAGGTAGGTGTCGCTGCAGTGGATGCAGTGCAGCGCGCAGCCCCGCTTGGACTGGACCCCGACGCTCACGAAGCTGGACTGCGCGTAGGGCTCGAAGTCGACGAGCTCCTTGTCGTAGTGACGGAGCCCCTCGAAGTCGATGCCTGGAGGGGCGCCCGTGTAGCGAGGGACGCCGGCCTCGTCTCGGACCCACATCCCGCGGACGCGCTCGGGGTGGGCGAGGTCTTCGAGGAGCTGTGGGAAGCGCAGTTCGCCCTCGCCCCACATGCCGCAGTCGAGCTCCGGCAGTCGCTTCATCAGGGCTTCGGCGTAGAGCGAAAAGGCCGTCCCGCCGGCGACGATGGTGGCCCCCGGAGCCTGCTCGCGGATGTGGCGGATGGTGCGCTGGAGGGGCTCGAGGTCGTCCGCGTGAACGCCTGGAGTGGCCACCTTGATGTTGCGCATCGAGATGCCTACGACCTCTGGCGCGTAGTCCCGGACCTTCCGCGCGAGGACCGCGTAGGGATCCGGCTCGTCGCGGTAGAGGTTCGTGTCGAAGACCTCGACCTCGTGGTCCTCTGGCAGGTGTGCGACGAGGTAGGCCAGCCCGATCGGGAACACCAGCTCGAGGTCGAGGGCGGTGAAGGCCTGGACGAGGAGGACGCGCATGGACGCGCACTGTAGTCAGTGCCCCCGCGGCCTGCTACGGGCCGCCCTCGACGAGGTTCCGGATGACCTCGCGCGCCCGCTGCGAAGGGGGGTGGTCGCCCGCTCGGTCCAGCCAGAACAGGGCATCGTCGAAGTCCCCGCGACGGAAGGCGAGCATGCCTCGAACCCAGCTGTTCTCTACGTGAGTTGGCTGGATGGCTTCGGCCTCGAGCAAGAGGGCCTCGGCCCGATCCAGGTCCCGCGCCCCGCACTCGATGAGGTGCAGCGCCGCCAGCCGCCGCGCGTGATGGCTGGACGGGGCCGCCGAGATCATGCGCTCCAGGCCTGCGAGGTCGCCCTCTCGGCACGCCGCCAGCATCTCGTTGGCGCCGACGCAGACCGGGAAGGAGTCCTCGGCTCCGGGCAGGAACACCGCGACCTGCTCGCCACTCCAGGCGCCGCCCCACTCGGCAGACGCCGACAGGGCCCGACACAAGGGCGAGCGGCGGTCGACGACCACGCCGGCGTAGTCGGCCTCCAGCGCAAAGAAGCGAGCTGGATCCTCGCTGATCGCGAGCGCGGCCTGGAACTCCTCGGCGGAGAAGTGGGTCGGCGTGCGCCCGTCGATCGAGACCCGGTGAGGTGTCGCCCAGCCAAGGTAGCCGCCGACGTCGTAGTCGTTGAAGAGCTGGCCAGGGGAGAGTCCGGCGAGGACCTCGGCGGCGCCGACGGGAACGCTCGATGGGTCGAGCCGCAGCGACGGTGGGCGCAGCCAGCTGCCATAGGCGGCGAGCAGGACCAGGGCGAGCAGCCCCGAACTCCGGGGGAGCCTGCTCGACAACAGCGGGGCAGCGAAGGGCAAGGCGAGCACGCAGCCCGCTGGGATGAAGCGCCGAGCGCTCAGCGCCATCGCCAGCCCCAACAGCGCCAGGCCCACGTCTGCGATGTTCACCCGCCGGGCCCGAAGCGCCCCGACCAGGCCCCCGAGCAGCAGGATCTCCAGGATCAGCGGTGACAACGAGCGACGGTGCTCCAGCAGGCCCCAGGGAAGCCAACCCTCGGCGGGCAGCGGGCTCATGTCCTCGATGCCCGCGACCTCGGCGTGTCCGAGGACCTGGGGAACGACGTCGAGCCCGAAGGGGCCTGCCACCAGCACAAGGGCCGCGCACACGGCGACGGTCACCCACCCCCGCCGGTCCAGCGGCCAGAGACAGAGCCCGGCGACGAGGGGCAGGAGCACCATCGAGCTGTGACACTGGGTCCACAGCAGCCCCGCCAGGACGAGGAGGCCCATCCTCCGGGTCTTTCCAGCCCACATCACCAGGGGCAGGAGCACCAGGAAGGCCGCCTGCGGACGGCCGGTGAAGTGGAAGGTCGTGCCGGCCACACCGAGCGCGGCGAGGACCAGCCCGCCTTCGCTGTCGTGCTGGTCGCACAGCGTCGCGATGGCCAGGGCCGAGAGCGCCGCCAGCAGGGCCGTCAACAAGACGATCCCGGGCACCCCCGCGACGCCGTGCACGCCGTAGAGGAGGAGGTCGTAGAGCCACTCGGGATCGACGTACTCCCGGCCCTCTGGACCCACCGGATCCGGAAAGCGGCGCCCAGCAGCCTCCACGACTCCACGACCCATCGACAGGTGCCACCAGACATCCAGCGACGCCAGCGGGCGGAGCGCCACGAGCCCGGCGATGACGACCAGCGTCGCGCGCTTCAGTGGTCGTACTCCTGGAGCTCCCTGGGCGATCCGTTGGGGAACTCGAGCAGCTCCCAGGTCACGAACAGCCGCGGTACGCGGTCCAGCGGCGGCTCCAGCGCCGTGCCGATGGCCACGTGGGTGCAACTCTCGCAGAGGAGGTTCTTGCGGTGGCCGGGGGACAGCACCGCGAGGTCGTGGGCGTCCTCCCACGTGAGGGCGGCGGCGACGTTCTCGTGGTGCGTTGCCTGGGGTACGAAGCGCATCGTCGCCTGGTGGGCGACCCCCTGCGTCAAGCCGGGGATGACGTGGCCGACCATGCCCGAGTGCGCCATGAAGGCGGCGTGCTCGCGGGCCAGCGGCTCGTAGTCCTCGAAGCGCACGAGATCTCCGAGTCCAGCCTCCTCGCGTAGCTGGGCCAGCGCCCCATAGAGCGCGTCCGCGGCTTGCATCGGACTCTCGGGTGTGGTCGACAGGGGAGGCAGTGGCTGCATCTCCGCCGGCTCGGACTCGACGAAGAAGGACCACAGGAGCACCACGTCGCTGCGCGTGCCGTCGTTGACGACGACCTCTGCCCGATACTCGCCAGGGACGTGGAAGCTGACCAGCCAGCGCCCGACGAGGTTGGTGAGCGGCCACTGTTCGACCGGACCCGTCGGCGGGGCGAGGTAGAGCATCATGTCCGGCTCGCCCGAGAGCGCCTCGACCGTGACGGGCAGGGAGCCGTCGAGCTCGACGTCCCGGGGGAGAGGGTCCACGAGGACGGGGCGGGCCGCCACCGCGGCGATCCAGAGGCTGCGTCCGTCCGCGTAGCCCCGCTTCGACAGCGCGACGTCGACGGGCACATCGCGCTGAATCGCGAGCTGGACGACCTGCTCGACGAGGTCGTCCGGGAAGGCGCCGCCGTTGAGCTCCCGACCGAACTGGGCGTGACCCGGGTAGCCGGCATGGGCCAGCGCGACGGCCTGGGCCGCTGGCGGGATCCGCGCCGAGGGGTCCTGCGCATGAGCCACGAGCAGGTCGACAGCCCGGGCGAGGCCTGCGTCCCAGGTCGCCCCCGGGACCCGCTCGGTCATCGTGCGCGCGGTCTCGCTCGAGGGCACGGGCACCGGACGGAAGCGGACCAGGTCCGTGTCGGTCTGCAGCGGTGCGATCTCCGGACGGCACGACAACAGGATGAGGCTAGCCAGCAAGGTCCACCACGATGAGGAGCCCCGCCGGTGTCCAGCGAGCGCCGATTCCGGCGTGTGTATAGCCCCCGTCTGCGAGATGCTGCCTCGCGTCGATGGACCAGAACAGGTTGTCGAGGCATCCCTGCACGGTCCGACCAGTGCACACCAGCTCTCCGACGGCTCCATCGTAGCCAGCCCCGCGGATGGTGCCCTCACGCTCATCGCCGGGGCTCCCCGCGGCGCGGCGGTCCGCCTCGTCTCCAGCGACGATGTTCAGCACCGGGTCCACCTCCAGGTCGCCAGCACCCAACAGATCGCGCAGGACGTTGAGGGACTCCGTCGTGCGCGCGACGGCTTCGGCCTCGCTCGGCCGTCCGGCCTCCACCAGCAGGAAGGGACCGTCCTCCGGGGTCTCCTCGCCGACGTAGACAGGCACCTGCACGTCGCCGACCTCGACGAGCCACTCGCCGGGCTCCCCGAAGGCCACCGGACCCTCGTGCAGCCTCCCGGAGGGAGCGAGGCTCCGCTGGGCCGGGCCCAGGTCCAGCACCTGGCCGATGTCGGACTCCCGAGCAAAGGGTGGCAGCTCCTGGCTCACCACGCCGATGATCAGGACCCAGGTGTCTCCGTCATCTCCACGGACACGCGCGAGGCCGACCGGGTCGCCGTCGGGGACCTCTTTCGCGGTCTGGACCAGCGCCTCGGGGACCCCGTCGGCTGCGACGGTCTGCATCTCGACGCTCGCGTACGAGTAGGGCCAACCAGCCCGGATCAGCGCCCAGCGCGCGGCAGCTTCGTCGAAGCTCCCCTGGTCGTCGTGGACGAAGGCCAGCGCCGCCGCCGCTCCGGAGAGTGACTCGTCGGCGGCGGGCAGCGCCCAGCGAACCAGCGGGTCTGCTGGGACTCCGGGTGCGGCTGTGTAGATCGGCGCGACCGGCGCAGGCACGATGGGCCGTTGTTCCGAGACCGGGGGCTCGAGGGTCGTCGGCTTGGGGCAGGCGAGCAGGTACAGGAACATGCGGCACTCCTCTATCGCACACAGAGCAAGTCGTGTGCCTGGCCACGACAGCTCCAGCGGTAGCGGTACCCGGACGAACTGTCATCCGGCCGCCCCGGAGCGCCTGGAGTCGGACAGCGTGTCATTGTCTCGGTGAGGGGGCTGCGGTGCTGTTGTTGCTCGCTTGTACCGGGGGTGATGTCGAGGACTGCGATTCGGTCCAGTGTCTGCGCGTGGAGCCCTTCATCTCCTACCCGGCGGATGGGACCTACCTGGCTTCTGGAGAGCGTGTCGTCGTCGGCTCGCGTGCACCAGCGCTGATCCTGGGTGGCCGACTCGAAGTGAACGATGGCAGCGGCTGGGTCGAGGCTGGACCCCTGCTGTCAGGTGGAGCGTGGTTCGCACCCTGGACGCCCGATGGCTCCGACAGCTGGAAGATCCGAGTGGTCGTGGAAGATGGGCAAGGCGAGGTCACCTCGGACGAGGTCGCGATCGAAGTGGACCACTGGCCCTTGCTGGAGCTGGAGACGATGTACCTCGGCGAGGGGTGCCTGGTCCTCGAGCGGTACTTCGACACTGCCACGACGGTCACGATCATCATTCGCGACGACAACAAGGGCATTCGCACCCGACGCTACCGATACGAACCTCCAGAAGATCCAGAGGACGAGGGCGAGCTCGTCCAGCTCGACTACTGCACCTGCACGAGCGTCGACATCCGAGGGGACGACCTGCCCGACGAGGCCGTGGCCTGGGGTCCGGACGCCGTCGCCGAAGGGCTCGACTGGCCCGACCACACGCTCGCAGGGCCCGGTACGGTCAACGGGCCGTCCTCGCCGGCCGCGTCGACACGGAGTGGGCCGACGTTCCGGCCTTCTTCGGCTACGCCTTCGAGAGTCACTTCGAGATCGATGGCAGCCCGGATCTCTGCGCCGAGGGGCAGTACTTCCAGAGCCGCTCGACCTTTCCCCCCGGACCGAACGGGTGCCCGGAGGGTCTGGTCGAGGGCGTCTTCATCGACACGATGGAGGACGGGACCTGCCAGATCGTCGCGGGTCGACAGGGACCGGACTTCGATCTCGACGGCGATGGTGTCTCGGAGACCAGCCTGGGTACCGAGCCGGCGTGCACCGCCGCCTCCGGCCACTGGGACGGGAGCGCGTGCTGGCTACGTGCCGACCTCGACGGGACCTGGCTGATCGACCACTACACGGAGCCGTACGGCAACAAGAGCCACTACGGCGACCGGATCGCCTTCTATGACAGCCCCGGGCTGGCCTTCTGGCCAGGGGCGAAGATGACGGCGCGCTTCATTCCCTGGGTGCGGGGCACGGACGGCACCTGGTGCTACGCGCGCGTTGATCTGGACGTGGACATCGACGCGGGGACCGAAGAGCTCGAGCTGAAAGAGACGCAGGTCGGCGCGAACGAGCTGCCGATCTGAGTCGCGGAGGATCTACTGGCGGTAGATCCGAGCCACTCCAGGTCCCGAAAACCCAGGCACGGCGCTTGCGCTGGTCCCTGTCCCAGACAGGAGCACCAGCATGATTCTCTTCCTCACCACGACCGCCCTCGCCTCCGAGCTCCCCCTGAAGGAGACCCGCTACACGGTCCTGATCACCGGTCCCTACGCAGAGGTCACGGTCGAGCAGACCTTCAGCAATCCGAACGAGGGCTTCATCGAGGCCATCTACAGCTTCCCGCTCCACCAGCAGTCAGCGGTCGATGACATGTCGATGCGCATGGGGGACCGGGTCGTGAAGGGTGAGATCCAGACCCGCGAGCAGGCCCGCCAGACCTACGAGGAGGCCCGCGAGCGCGGCCAGACCGCGGCGCTGACCGAGCAGGAGCGGCCGAACCTCTTCACCCAGTCGGTCGCCAACATCGCCCCGGGCGAGGACATCCACGTCAGCCTGCACATGACGCAGCCGCTGTCCTATGACGAGGGTGTCTACACCTTCGACCTGCCGCTGACGGTCGGGCCACGCTTCGCCCCGGCGGGCATGGTCGAAGACGCCGAGAAGGTGACCCGCCCGACGGCGATCGCGCCCACCGGCGCGACGGTCGACATCGACGTCCGTATCGAGATGGGCATGCCCGTCGAGGAGATCTGGAGCAGCACCCACGAGCCCGCCGTGGGCATGACCCCCACCGGCGCCGAGATCGTTCTCGACGACCTCCACGGCGACAGGGACTTCGTCCTGAACATCGATCCGGAGAGCGACCAGCCCATCGCCAGCCTGCTGACCCAGGACGGCCACTTCGCCCTCACCCTCGAGCCGCAGCAGGCGCCGGTCGACTCGCATGTCGTGCCCAGGGAGCTGATCTTCGTCGTCGACAACTCCTGCTCGATGTCCGGCACGCCCATGGGCATGGCCAAGGAGTCGATGCACATGGCGCTCGACGGCATGCTGCCTGGCGACACCTTCCAGGTCATCCGCTTCAGCGAGGGGGCCAGCGCTCTCTCCCCGGCACCGCTGCCTGCGACGAAGGCGAACATCGAGCGGGGCCACGACTACGTCGACGCCATGGCTGGCATGGGCGGAACCCACATGCTCGCTGGCATCGAGGCGAGCCTCGACTATCCCTATGACCCGGATCGGCAGCGCATCGTCTGCTTCATGACCGACGGCTACATCGGCAACGAGACGCAGATCCTGGCCGCCATCGGGGACAAGCTCGGCTCCAGCCGGCTCTTCAGCTTCGGCATCGGCAGCTCGGTCAACCGCTACCTGCTCGACCAGATGTCCGAGTTCGGCCGCGGCAGCGTGACCTACGTGCTGTTGAACGAGTCCCCCGACGGCAAGGTCGACGACTTCTACGAGCGCATCGCCCGCCCGGTGCTCACCGACATCGAGCTCGACTTTGGCGGGGCCGAGGTCGAAGGGGTCTACCCGGAGCGGGTGCCGGATCTCTTCGTCGGTCAGCCCCTTCGCATCGTCGGTCGCTACGAGGGAGAGCTCTCCGAGGTCACGGTACGCGGTCGCCAGGGACACCGGCGCTACGAGGAGACCCTGGTCCTGAAGCCCGTCGACGACGGCACCGCCATCGCCTCCACCTGGGCGCGCCAGCGCGTCCGCTCCCTCGAGAAGGAGCAGGTCCACGGCGAGATCGAGGACGTGAAGGCCGAGATCGTCGAGACGGCCCTGTCCTACCGCCTGATGACCCGGTACACGAGCTTCGTCGCGGTCGAGTACCGCGTTCGGAACGAGGGCGGCTACGAGACCCTCGTGCAGCCCAGCGAGGCCCCCGCTGGCGTCGACGTCGTCAAGGCCACCGGCGCCCTGTCGCGGGTGTACATGCCCCCCGGCGATCCGCTCCTGACCATCGAGGCGCCGGCAGAGGCCGAAGAGGTCATCGCGCTGTTCCCCTGGGGACCCGTGGTCGAAATGGAGTGGGACGAGCGCCGCCAGCGCTGGTTCCATCGCTTCCTCGTGCCGCGCGAGATCGAAGACGGTGAGTACCTCATCCGCGCCTTCATCACGATGCCCGATGGCACGACCGAGGTCTGGACCGAGCTCCTCGTCATCGACTCAGAGGCCCCCGAGCTCGACGTCGTCATCGAGAAGGGCCGCGGCGTGACCCGCGTCACCCTGCGCCCCGAGGAGCCGCTCCGCAGCGTGTGGGTGGAGCCCGTCGGTCACCCGGAGCTGCGGCACCGCGTCGATCTCCGCGGCCGGGACCAGGAGGAGATCCAGATCGTCCTGCCTGGACTCTTCGATGAGGTCCGCGTGGTCGCGAAGGACCGGGCCATGAATCGCATGGAGGCGGTCGTCACCCTTGACTGACCCCAGGAGGGATGTGGGAGCCTGGAAGGCGGAGGTCTCATGATCCTGCTTTCGCTTGCCTGCAAGGGCACCGTCGAGCTCCAACTCGACAGCCCAGAGGCCATCGCCGAGCTGTGCGCCTCGGAGACACCAGAGGACCTGCTCTTGACCGTGTCGTTCCCCGAGGAGGAGGGCCCCTGCTCCTTCGGGGCCTTCGACAACCTGCCCGAGGAGAACGCGGTCTTCACCGCCCGCATCGAGGACAGGACGGAACTCGAGCTCCCAGAGGGCGCCGTGATCTGCGGCCTCGAGTTCGACTTCGAAGGGATCGACGGCGGCCAGGCTCAGGACATGGAGTACGACGACAACTTCCTCTTCCTCTTCGGCGATGTCGTGCTCGCATCCAGCTACGCGCCGCTGATGGACCTCCTGCCAGAGGATGACGTGGGGCTGCCGACCTGGGACTGGGCCTCGGTGGTCGGCTCCACGCTGGAGTTCGGCGACATCCCTACCTGGTGTCTCGGCGAGGACGACGGCGACTCCACTTGCAACATCCCCCCGCCGGAGACCCCCGGCACCCTGGAGATGGACTTCGGGGGCGACCTGGTCGACCGGCTGTCCTTCCACGCCCACGACTCCGAGCGCTACGACTTCACCTTCGTGGCCACGGGCGACAACGACGACACGGACTGCAGCCACAGCGCTTTCGAGTTCGGCCTGGGGGTCCCGGTCGTGGTCACCCAGTGATCGACCGTCGCGCGCGACATCACTAGAGGTAGCCGAGGGCTCGGAGGCGCTCGAGGTGCTCCTCGGACATCAGGCCTCCGCCGCCGAGCTCATTGGAGCCGACCGCGCGGGCCTCTTCGGCCAGACCCTCGTCTCCCACGACCAGGCCGCCGCTGGCTGCGCCCCACCGCTCGCCTTCCCGCACATAGCCCCAGCGCTGCGCGACGAAGGGCACGGAAGCCAGTCGCGGGTCAGGCCACGCCGCTGCCTCGATGCGACCAGGTCGGGGCACTCCCGCGGCCGCGTCGGAGAGGCTCCACTCGGGCTCGGCGATGCCCGCCATCTCCAGCAGGGTCGGGTAGAGATCCAGGAGCTGCACGGGGGTCGAGACCCGACCTCCCGCCTCCAGCCCGGGGCCGACGACCACCAGCGGGATCTCCAGAACCGGGGGCAGGGTGACCAGGCGGTGCTGCAGCATGCGGTGCTCGCCCAGGAACTCCCCGTGGTCGCTGGTCACCGCGACGACGCCGCCCTTGTCCCAGGCCCCGATCAGCGTCTTCAGCGCGTGGTCGACCTGTACGAGGTTGCCGTCGTAGAGATCGGCGATCATCGCCAGCTCTTCCGGGCGGATCTCCCAGTTTCCGGCGGTCCACTTGAGGTCGCAGCGGAAGCCCTCGCAGTGCTGACCGGGGTCGAGCCCCACCTCGCCGCGGGCCTCCACACGCATGGTGCCCAGGGTGGTGCCCTCCTCGGCCCCCTCGAGAGCCTGGCGGTGCCGACCCGACCAGGGCACGCCGTCCACGACGAAGTAGGGCGCGTGCGCAGAGAGCAGGTTCACGAAGAGCAGGAGCGGCGCCTCGGCTGACCGCATCGCCGCGGTCGCGGCGGCCACGGTCTCAGCGTCGGTTTCGTGGATCTCGGCGGTCTGGAAGCCGCGGACCAGGCCCATCTCAGGATCGAGCAGGCGGTTGGTGCTGTGGGACACCGTCGTGTACCCGGCGCCAGCGAAGCGCTCCGCGAGCGTGGGGAGGTCAGTCCGCATGCGCTGAACGGGCACCTCCGCGTCGACGTCGACGTAGTGGGCGCCGGTGATCCAGGGGGGCTCGCCCGTGAACAGGGCGGCGTGTCCGGGCCAGGTCCAGGTCCCGCTCACCGTGACGTCTTCGAAGACCACCCCCGCCGCGGCTACCGCGTCGAGCTGGTAGCTCGTGTCGCGCTCGTAGCCATAGGTCGCGAGGTGGTCCGCGCGGACCGTGTCCAGCACCACGAGCAGCACATCCGGGCGAGACAAGGCCGGGGGCGGCTCGCTCGTGCAGGCAAGAAGCCACCACATCGGGCGAGACTCTACCATTCGAAGATGGCCGGCTTCCCTGGGTCGACCAGGGGCCGATCCGGGGTCCCAGAACCGGGCACGGCACTTGCTTCCCTGTTGGGCATGAGCTTCTTCATCGCCGCGGTGGCCGCCCAGGCAGCCCCCCCACAGGTCGTGCAGGTTCACACCAACACGTCAGACATCCGGGAGCTCCTGTGGGACGGGCAGGTCCTGTGGGCGGCCACCGGCGGCGGTCTGGAAGCATGGAGCGAAGACGGCCGGCTCCTGGCACACGCCACCATCGAGCTCCCGACAACCGATCTGGTCGACGTCGCCTACACCGACACCCTGGTCGTCACGACCGGAGAGCTCGGCAGCGCCCGATGGGATGAGCAGACCGGAGCCTTCGTCCCCGCGGTGGCCCCCGCCATGAGCTGGCGGACAATGGCAGTCGAGGTCCGCAGCGAAGGCCTCGTCATCGGCGAGGACACCCTGGCCCTGGGCTGCCCCGTCCTGGACGTCGCCGTGGCCGAGGACATCCGCATCGCCTGCCTCTTCACGAGCTTCGTCTACGACGGCGAGGAGCTCGTCGAGGTCGGCATCCCCGCGACCGCGGCCCATCCAGAGGGGTGGGGGCTCCGCGGAGGTGGCGTCATCACCGACGACGCGGGCCGGATCGGCGCCGTACCGGGGGCGGTCACCAGTCTCGAGAAGGTAGGTGATGCCTGGTTCATCGGCACGGAGGATGGCCTCTACCTGCTGGAGAACTCCCTCGAGCGCCTCACCCCCGACGGGCAGATCTGCGGCAACTTCATCACGGGCGCCGACCGCTTCCGCGGCGAGCTCGTCGTGACGACCTTCCAAGACGGCGCCTGTCGCTTCGACGGCGAGTCCTGGCACCCCATCGAGGGACTGCCGGGGCGTCTCGTCAACGACGTGGTCGTGCACGGGGAGTCCGCGTGGATGGCGACCAGCCACGGCCTCGCGCGCTGGGACGGTGACAGCGTGGAGGTGATCACGGAGGGCGCTTCGGGTCGTGGTCGGCCCGGACTGCAGCACGACGTTGTCACCGCGCTGGCCAGCGGAGAGCGCCTGTGGATGAGCGATCTGCTCGGTCCCGTCTCGGTGGACGAGGGCTATTGGCGGCGCCACCGCTTCTCGGTCTTCGGCACCAGCTACCAGGCGGTCGCCGCGTGCGGACCAGAGGCGTGGGTGGCCAGCGAGGACGCCGGCGTCTCCCACTGGAGCGGGCGACGCTGGAGCCACCACGACGGCAGCACGGGCCTCCCGGACGACTGGGTGATGGCGGTGGCCTGCACCGAGGGGGAGGCCTGGGCGGGCACCTACCGGGATGGAGTCTGGCGCTGGGACGGGCGCTCATGGACGGCCGTCGAGACGCCGGACGACTGGATCCTGTCCCTCGCAATCGCTGAGGAAGGCCTCTATGTCGGCACCCTCGGCGGCCTCTTCCTGGTCGGCGATGAGACCGTCACCATCGAGGTCCTCGACCCCCGGGTCCACCAGCTGAGCGTCACGGAGGAGGAGCTCTTCGTCGGAACAGAGGGTGGACTGACGACGTACATGAGGTAGGTTCTCTAACTCCCCGGAGGGATCTCATGGCACAAGGAAGCAAGAACAAGGTCGTCGCAGCGCTCCTCGCGTTCTTCTTGGGCGGCATCGGCGTCCACAAGTTCTACCTCGGACAGATCGGGTGGGGCATCGGCTACGTCCTGCTCTGTTGGACCGGCATCCCCGCGCTCGTGGGCCTGGTCGAGGGCATTCTCTACCTGGTCAAGAGCGACGAGGAGTTCGCTGCCCTCTACGGGTGATCCTCGAGAAAGCGCAGGGCCCGCCCCGTGCTCCCGCACATGCCATGAGGAGGATCACCCTCCGGAGAGGTAGCGCTGCAGTGCGTCGGTGCGATCGCCGCCGCTGAGCTCGTCCAGGCGCTGCTCGAAGCTCTTGCCCGGCCCGACCGAGTGGACGAGGTCGACCACCCAGGGGCCGAGCTTGGGGTTGGCCACCGGGTGCCCGACCGCCTCCGTAGCCGCCTCCCACAGGCGGGCCTCGGTGGCGCTGGAGAAGAGGAAGTTCTGGACGTAGGCCGGGTAGTTGAGCATCAGCCCCGACTGGAGGAAGCTGGTGTAGGCGATGTCCCCCGGCGGGGCGTCGAAGTGTTCGCCTCGCAGCGCCCTCTCCTGCCCCGCGAGCTGGGCGCTGATCGCTTCCCACTCACCCGGGCGCTCATAGAGCATGCGCTCGGCGCGGGTGCAGCCGAGGTACCAGGACAGCGTCTGGATGGTGCCTTGGACCCTGGAGGCGGCGTAGACGGCGCGGGACTCCTCGGGCACTTCGGGGACGTAGGTGGCGAGGAACAACTCGTCGAAGAGCATGCGCTCGAAGAAGTCCCCGAAGCCCTCGAACCAGGGAGTAGGCGGCTGCCAGGTGACGGGGGAGCTGGCGTGATCCGCGGGCAGGCTTCGCCACCAGATGGCGAGGCCGACCTCGTGCAGCAATCCCCGGTAGGGCCAGTCCGACCAGCGGGTGTCGTTCGAGAGCACGACCGCTGCGTGCTGCGGCGGCCTGATCGGGAAGCTGTATGCGCCGGAGCGCGCGTATCGGGTCGGACCGATGTAGAGCTGGAGCCCCTCTGTGGAGATGCCCAGGTCGCCGAGCGCGGTCGTCACGCGCTCCTCGGCGAGGTCGCTGTCGAACCACGCGTCGGTCTCGGTCCGGTCCAGGGTCAGTCCCGCGCGACGGCCCAACAGCGGCGCGTTCGCGAAGTCCAGCGGCAGCTCCAGCTCTTTGGCCATGTGCTCGAGCGCTGCCGCACGCCTGGTGTTGTGGGGCGTCACCAGCGCCGAGATGGAGGCGTCGAGCTCGTCGACCTGCTCCGGCGTCAGCCCCCGATGGGCGAGCGCCAGCTCCCAGTAGGTGTCGAAGCCCTCTCGCCGCGCGACCTCGTTGCGCAGCCTCACCAGCTCCTCGAGGTCCGAGCCGATCCACACCACGCGATGGCTCGTCCAGGCCGCCGCCAGCTCGGCGCGCTCATCGGCGGAGAGCGTATCGGCGCCTTCGCTGACGCTCTCCCAGCGCCCGTTGAGCGCGATCTCGGTTCCCTCTTCGGTCGACCACGTCGCCTCGGCGTGGCGAAGGTCCTCGATCGCCGCGAGCAGCTCGGTCTCGCGCTCCTTCTCTGCCTCGGTCCACGAGCGGACCAGCAGCGCCTCGCGCCAGTAGGCCTCGCCCTTCCAGGCTGTCGTGGGGTCCGAGCTCTTGCGCGCCTCGTCGATCGTGGCGGCCACCTCGCCATCGGAGAAGAAGGCGACGCGAGCCTGCTCGTGTTCGATCTTGCGGGCGCGGGCCTCCTTGTTCTGGACATTCCGGCTGGTGTCCCGGTCGGCGATCGCGAGCCCCGCACGAATCTCGACGTACTCGGCGTCCAACGCCCCGAGCGGGTCCGCAGGACCTCCGCAGGACAACAGCAACAGGGTGGCGATCATGCGCGCGATGCTACCTCGCGCGGGCCCCTGTCGCCGGTGTCGGGTCCTTCGAGTACGGCTTGGAAAGCCCAACGGTGACAGGAGGCATGCTGAGCTGGTGTAGGATGTTCGCCGCAACACCCGCGCGGGCGCCATGTAAGGGCCCCCAGCAGAGAGGCAGGCTCCATGGCTGAAGGCGGACCAGGAAACCGACTCGGTGAGCTGCTCGTCCGCGAGAAGCTCATCACACCGCTGCAGCTGCAGAAGGCCGTCACGGATCAACGCAGCACCGGCGGACGACTCGGTCACCACCTGACCAAGCTGGGCTACATCGAGGAGAACGAGCTCACCTCGTTCCTCTCCCAGCAGTACAGCGTCCCGAGCATCAACCTGTCGGACTTCGAGATCGACGGAGAGGTGCTGAAGCTCGTCCCGCGCGAGATCGTGCAGCGGCACCAGGTCCTCCCGATCAACCGCTCGGGCAACATCCTCATCGTCGCGATGAGCGACCCCTCGAACATCTACGCGATCGACGACATCAAGTTCGTCACGAACCTCAACATCGAGGTGGTCGTCGCCTCGGACGCAGCGATCGCGGACGCGGTGGACAAGTACTACAACCAGCAGGTCAGCTTCAACGACGTGGTGCTCGACTTCGACGTCGAGGACGAGGAGTTCGACGAGGAGTTCGAGTTCGGCGACGACAGCGAGGACATCAACGTCCTCGACCTCGAGAAGTCAGCGGGCGACGCGCCGGTGGTCAAGCTGGTCAACCTCATCCTCCTGGACGCCATCCGGAAGGGCGCCTCCGACATCCACGTCGAGCCCTACGAGAAGCAGATGCGCATCCGGTACCGGATCGACGGCTTGCTCTATGAGGTCATGAAGCCGCCCATCAAGCTGAAGCACGCCCTGACCTCGCGCCTGAAGATCATGTCGAACCTCGACATCGCCGAGCGCCGCTTGCCACAGGACGGTCGCATCAAGCTGAAGATGGGGCGCGGCAAGGAGATGGACTTCCGCGTCTCCGTGCTGCCGACGATGTGGGGCGAGAAGGTCGTGCTCCGACTGCTGGACAAGTCCAACCTGCAGCTCGACATGACCAAACTCGGCTTCGAGCGCAAGGCGCTCGAGGACTTCCAGTCGGCCATCCACAAGCCCTTCGGCATGGTGCTCATCACGGGCCCGACGGGCTCGGGCAAGACCACGACGCTGTACTCGGCGCTCGGCGAGCTGAACAAGTCCACGACGAACATCTCGACGGCCGAGGACCCGGTCGAGTTCAACTTCTTCGGAATCAACCAGGTCCAGATGCACGAGGACATCGGTCTGAACTTCGCAGCGGCCCTTCGGTCCTTCCTCAGGCAGGATCCGGACATCATCATGGTCGGCGAGATTCGCGACTTCGAGACCGCCGAGATCGGCATCAAGGCGGCGCTCACGGGCCACCTCGTGCTCTCCACGCTCCACACGAACGATGCGCCGTCCTCGGTCAGCCGACTGTTGAACATGGGCGTCGAGCCCTTCCTCGTCTCTTCCGCGGTCAACGTCATCGGCGCTCAGCGGCTCCTGCGCAAGATCTGCAGCGAGTGCCGGGAGCCTGTCGAGGTCAGCGAGCGCACCATCATCGACATCGGCGTGCCTCCAGAAGAGGTCGGCGAGTACCGTCCGATGCGCGGGCAGGGCTGCGGTACCTGCAACGGCACCGGCTACAAGGGCCGCATCGCGGTCTACGAGATCATGCTCTTCAACGAGGAGGTCCGGGAGTTCATCCTCAACGGCGCCTCCACGCTGGAGCTCAAGCGCGAGGCAGTCCGCCAGGGCATGAAGACCCTGCGAATGTCAGCGCTCACCAAGCTCCAGGAAGGAGTGACCACCATCGACGAGGTTGTCCGGGCCACCGCGCCTGATTGATACGGGCTCGGTTTGATCTAAACTCTCAGCCACTCCAGGAGGTCCCCCGCATGCCCGTTTTCGCGTACGAAGGCCGCGGCGCAACAGGGGAAGTCAAGAAAGGAAGTATCGAGGCCGCCGACCTGGAGGCCGCGCGCGCGCGACTGCGCTTGATGAAGATCCAGCCGACGACGGTGACCCAGAAAAAGGGCCTCGCCGCTCTCAGCTTTGGCGGCGGCAGCATCAACATCGGCTTCCTGAAGCCCAAGGTGAAGACGAAGGACCTCGTCATCTTCACTCGTCAGTTCGCGACGATGATCGACTCGGGCCTGCCGCTGGTGCAGTGCCTCGACATCCAGTCCAAGCAGGCCGGAAACCCGGCCTTGCGTGAGCAGTTGACGGAGGTGAAGGCCGCCGTCGAGGCAGGAACCACCTTCGCGGATGCCTTGAAGAAGTACCCCGACACCTTCGACCCGCTGTTCCGCAACCTCGTCGCCGCTGGTGAGATCGGCGGTATCCTCGACACCATCCTCAACCGCCTCGCGACCTTCCTCGAGAAGAACGAGAAGCTCAAGCGGAAGGTCAAGGGCGCGATGACCTACCCGCTCATCGTGTTCAGTGTCGCGATCCTGGTCACCGCCGTGCTCCTGCTCAAGGTCGTCCCGACCTTCGAGCAGATGTTCATGGAGTTCGGCTCCTCCCTGCCGGCGCCGACCCAGTTCGTCGTCGACCTGTCCTATTTCTTGCGGGACAGCTGGTACTTCTTCCTGGCTGGCATCTTCATCGCGATCTTCGGCTTCCGCTTCACGTACAAGCAGCCGCGCGGGAGGCTCGTCATCGACGCCCTCCTGCTCAGGCTCCCGGTCTTCGGAGACCTGATCCGCAAGGTGGCGGTCGCCCGCTTCTGCCGGACCCTGGGCACCATGGTCTCCTCCGGCGTCCCCATCCTCGACGGCCTGGAGATCTGCGCGAAGACCGCCGGAAACCAGATCATCGAGAACGCCGTGTTGAAGGCCCGGCAGTCGATCTCGGAAGGTCGCACCATCGCTGAGCCGATCGCCGAAGCGAAGGTCTTTCCCGAGATGGTCTGCCAGATGATCAGCGTCGGCGAGAACACCGGTGCGCTGGACATCATGCTGGGCAAGATCGCCGACTTCTACGACGACGAGGTCGACCAGTCGGTAGAGAACCTCACCGCCATGATGGAGCCCCTGATCATGGTCTTCCTCGGCATCGTCGTCGGTGGCTTCGTCGTGGCGATGTACCTGCCAATCTTCTCGATGGCCGAGTCCATCCAGTAGCGATGGACGGTCTCACGTCTGGGGTCCGAGGACCACTCGGAACCCGGATCCTCCGCTACATTCTCGTGCGCCTCTTCGTGGCGACGGCGATGCTCGGCTACGTCGGGGTCCTCTACGTCTCAGAGGCCTTCACAGGGCTGGAGGATCTGAACCAGTTCCTCGTCCTGGTCGGCGGCCTCTACCTCGTCCTGGGACTGTCGGCTGGGGGGCTGGCCTGGAGCCGAGAGGCCAACCCGGTCGTCTACTCCGCCTACCAGGTCATCTGCGACACCGCGGTCGTGACGGGTGTCGTCTACACCTTTGGCGGTGTGCACGGGCCGTTCACGCTGATCTACGCGGCCTGCGTCGTCGGCGGAGCGTGGCTCGACTACCGCCGCGGCGCCATCCTGAGCGCCTTCCTCAACTCCGCTGCTGTCCTCGGACTCGGCCTGCTCGAGACGAGGACGCTCCAGACTGGCGATCTCGTGCGCGAGTTCGCGCTCTTGTCGACCAACATCCTCGGCTTCTTCCTCGTCGCGCTGCTCTCTGGCGAGCTCGCCCAGCGCCTCCGGGTCGCGGACGAGGAGCTCGCCCAGCAGACCGGGCGAGCGGAGGCCCTGGCGGCCGATCTCTCGCAGGTCTTGGGCAGCATCCGCTCCGGGCTCGCCCTGTTCGACGCGTCGGGCCAGCTGCGGTCGGCCAACGCCACGGCCCTGCAGTTCTTCCCCGAGCTCGGCGGTCGCGCTGTCGATGAGATCGTCGAGGGCTTCGACGAGGCCCTCGACCGGGTCTGGGAGATTCGCACCGGAGAGGACGAACACCGGCGGGACCTGCTCCTGACGCGCTCGTCGATCGAGGATGGAGCAAGCGTGCTGACGATCGAGGACATCACGGATCTGCGCGCGATGCAGCACCGGATCGCCCGAGAGGAACGCCTGGCGGCGGTCGGACGCCTCAGCGCCGGCATCGCCCACGAGATCCGGAACCCGTTGACCTCTCTGTCGGGGGCGATCCAGCTCCTGGATCTGTCGGAGGGCGACCAGCGTCTCCGCCAGATCATCACGCGCGAGGTCGACCGCCTCAGTCGCCTCGTCACGGACTTCATGCACGCCGGGTCTCCGCCGGAGCTGCGCCTGGTGGCGTGCAACCTGCGCCTCCCGATCGAGGAGGTCATGGACACCTTCCGCGCCGACCCCAGGTACGCCGGATCCATCGAGGTGGTCTTCAACCACAGGCAGCTCCCCGTCATGCTCGTCGACAGGGACCAGCTGAAGATGGTGCTGTGGAACCTGCTCCTGAACGCGGCCCAGCACATGCCCGGGGGGGGGCGCATCGACATCACCGCCGAGCACGTCGGCGATCGCGTGAGGTTCCTCGTCAGCGACCAGGGGACCGGCATCCCCGCCGACGAGATCGATCGGATCTTCGACCCCTTCTGGACTCGCCGGTCGGGCGGAACCGGTCTCGGGCTGGCGACGGTCGAGCGGGTGACCCGCCAGCACGGCGGTGACGTCTGGGTCCACAGCAAGGTGGGAGGAGGTACGACCTTCGGCATATACCTCCCCGTGAGGTTGGAAGACGAGCGGGCGGCCAATGGCTGACGAACGGGTGCTGGTGGTCGATGACGAACTCTCGATGCGCGAGTTCCTCGCCATCCTGCTCGGGCGGGAGGGCTACGATGTCGCCTTGGCTGGCTCTGGAGAGGAGGCGCTCGGCATTCTGGCCCAGCAGCCCTTCGACCTGATGCTCACCGATCTCTCTATGCCCGGTATCGACGGGATGGAGCTCGTCACGCGCGTCCGGCGTGGCGAGATCGCGCCGGTCCAGGACCTCCCCATCGTGATGGTCACGGCCTACGGGACCACCGCCTCGGCGGTCGAAGCGATGAAGGTCGGAGCCAACGACTACGTGCTCAAGCCCTTCAACAACGACGAGCTGCTCCTCGTGCTCCGCAAGGCGCTCGGCCACAGGGCGCTCCGACGCGAGAACGTGCAGCTGCGCCGGGAGCTGAAGCAGCGCTTCGGGTACCACAAGCTGATCGGGACCTCTGATGCGATGGAGGCCGTCTACGAGATGATCCGGCGGGTCAAGGGCTCCCGGATCTCCTGTCTGGTCCAAGGAGAGAGCGGCACAGGCAAGGAGCTGGTCGCGCGGGCGATCCACTACTCGGGCACCCGCGCTGCCGGCCCCTTCGTGCCCGTGAACTGCGGAGCGATTCCGGAGTCCCTCATCGAGTCCGAGCTCTTCGGCTACAAGAAGGGTGCCTTCACCGGCGCGGTCCGAGACAAGGACGGCTTCTTCCGAGCGGCACACGGGGGCACGATCTTCCTCGACGAGATCGGGGAGATGCCGCTCCAGGCGCAGGTCCGCCTGCTCCGGGCGATCGCAGAGCGCCGCGTCGTCGCTGTGGGCGACACGGTCGAGCGGCCCGTGGACGTCCGCATCATCGCGGCGACCAACCGGGACCTGGAGGAGGAGATCAAGGCCTCCCGCTTCCGCGAGGACCTCTACTACCGGCTCAATGTCGTACGCATCGAGCTCCCACCGCTGAGGGAGCGCGGTGGAGACCTCGCCGTCCTCGCCGAGCACTTCGTCGAGCAGTACGCGACCGAGTACCACAAGAACGTGCGCGGGCTCGCGACCGAGGCCCTGCGCGCCCTGGAGGCCTACACGTGGCCCGGAAACGTGCGCGAGCTGCAGAACGCCATCGAGGGCGCGGTGGCCCTCGAGACCGACTCGATCGTGACCCTCCAGAGCCTCCCACGGCGTCTCGCTGGAGCCGAGCCCGCCTTGCCCGTCGCAGAGGTCGCGGACGAGTTTCCGGCTCGCGGTGTCGATCTCGATGCCTTGCTCTCCGGCATGGAGCGGGCCTGGTTGGAGAAGGCGCTGGCGCGGTCCTCGGGCAACAAGACCAGGGCCGCGCAGCTGCTCGGAATGAGCTTCCGGAGCTTCCGCTACCGGCTCGCCAAGTACGGCATGGACGAACCTTGACGCGTCGAGTGACGTGTTTTGTCAGATCTGACGAAAACCGTCACCCCATGATCGACCATTCACGTCACTGTCGTCCTGATTCCGGGCACTTGAAGGCTGGCATGAAACGTGCACAAAGGGTTGCGCGTCCTGCTACGGCACAGAGGACTCAACCCACCACCCCCCTCGGGAGATACCCCATGTTCAAGAAGGGCTTTACCCTCGTCGAGCTTATGATTGTTGTTGCGATTATCGGCATCCTGGCCGCCATCGCGATTCCGAACTTCGTTGAGATGCAGTACCGCGCCAAGCGCGCCGAGAACCCGGCCAACGTCGACGGCATCAAGACCGCCGAGATGGGCTACGACGCCGCGTTCGACAACTTCATCAACTGCACCAACACCCCGGGCACCGACGCCAACAAGAAGACCCAGATCTTCACCACGGCGGGCACCGGCTATGACACCCTCGGGTGGCAGCCTGACGGCGAGGTTCGCGGCTCCTATGTCGTCCAGACGACCCCGGCGGGCGCTTCCTCTCCGGGTGGCGACTTCCTCGTCACGGGCGTGACGGATGTGGACCAGGACGCTATCAACTCCGTCTACACCGCGACCAAGTCGATCAACACGACCTTCCTGAACAAGAACGACACCTACTGATTCGTTCCTCCAGGCAACGCCGGGCGGATGGGCAACCATCTGCCCGGTTCGCGTTTGGGAGGGGTAGAATCTCCGCATGAATGCCAAGGGACGAATCCAAGGGCGGATTCACGCTGGTCGAGCTCATGATCGTGGTCGCCATCATCGGGGTATTGGCAGCGATCGCCATCCCGAACTGGCTCGACATGAACTACCGCGCCAAGCGCGCTGAGATGCCCATCATCGTCAACGCGGTCCAGCACGCAGAGTTCGGCTTCGACGGGCTGTACGACGGCTTCGTCATGGCTGATCCCCACCCTGGCGGGGTGCCCTCGAAGGGCTACCAGAATTGGGGAGCGGGCAACACCGGCTTCAACCACCTGGGCTTCCTTCCCGACGGTGATGTCCGCGGCGTCTACCAGGTCACCACGGTGGTAGGTCGCGCCACGACCAACGGCGGCGAGTTCACCGTGATCGGCATCATGGATGTCGACGCCCACACGGTCCTGTCGAAGTACACCGCTACGCACATTCGCGGCACCAGGCCGCTGACGAAGAACGACGTCTACTGATCTCGCCGCCAGAAGCCCCCTTCGGGCCGCGACAGGGCTCTTGTTTGCAGCCGTAGTCGGGTCCTACGCCGCCCTGGCGCTCGCCGGCTTCGTCTGGGACGACATCCCGCTGGTCGTGAACAACACCCTGACCGGGGAGCCGAGCAACCTGCCGCTCTTCTTCCAGGTCGACCTCTGGGAGACCGCCGGTGGCGTCGAGTCGGCCTCCGGCTACTACCGGCCACTGGTGCTCGTGAGCCTCGCGCTCGACCGGGTCCTCTGGGGGCTCTCCGCTCTCGGCCATCACCTCCACTCGTTGGCCTGGCACGTGGGAGCGAGTGCGGTCCTGCTCCTCCTGCTGCGCCGCCTCGCCTCCCCGGTGGGGGCGCTCTGGGGGACGGCGCTCTTCGCTCTCCACCCGGTCCAGTCGGAGGCGGTCGCCTGGATCGCCGCGAGGAACGACTCGATGGCGGCGCTGTTCGTGTTCGCGGGGGTGTTGGCTCTCCTGGACGAGCGCGCCCACCGGTGGCGGCTGGCGCTCGGAGGGTTGGCCGTGCTCGCTGGCATGCTGAGCAAGGAGAGCGCGGTGCTCGCGCCGGTCCTGCTCGTCCTGCTGGACCTTGCACGGCATGGTCGGGTGGTCGGGTGGCGCCGTCACGCGGTGGCGCTCGGCGCGGTCGTCGTGTGGTTCGCCCTGAGGACCGCCGCGTCGATCGAGCCGGCCTCCGTACCTGACGGCGCCCAGCTCAGCTGGCTGGTCGGCAACCTGCACGAGGTGCTCGCCCACTACGGCCTTCGCCTGGCCTGGCCTTGGCCGCTGTCGGTCGGGCAGACGGCGGAGTACCTGTCGCTGTCCGGGCTGGAGGTGGCCGGTGGGCTCGGGGTCCTCTGCGTCTTTGGGGTCGCCGCCGGCGTTCGGGGTGGACGCATCTCCATCGCGGGCCTCGGCCTGGCGGTCGCGGCCTTCGTTCCGGCCCTGCTCGCCATCTCGGTCCGTGGCCAACTGGGCGAGCGCTACCTGTACCTGCCAATGGCGGGGCTGGCCCTGGCGCTGGCGGCCGCGATGCCGCCGTCGCGCCGGTCACTCGTCGCGCTGCTTCCCCTCTGCCTGGCCTCCGTGCTGGTGCTGCACCATCGCCTCCCCGAGTGGAGCTCTGACATCACCCTGTGGGGAGCCGCGGTAGAGGACCACCCGGGGCCCTACACCTGGACCTCGCTTGGGCACGCCCTCAACGAGGCCGACAGGCCAGCGGAGGCCGGCCCCTTGTTCGTGGCTTCGCTCGAGGGAGATGCTCCCTACCCCGACGCCTGTGTGCCCTCGATCGGGACACCACTGAAGGTGGGTGACCTGGAGCTGGCGGCTCGGGCGGCCCACCTGGCGGCAGAGGCCTGCCCTGACACCGCCCAGCTCGCCGGACTTCGGGGCATGGCGCTGCTCCAGGTCGGGGACTTCGCCGGGGCCTCGAGGGCCATCGATGCGCACCGCGGCGAGCTGGACCTGAGGCTACCGCTCGTGGAAGCCGCCCTCGCGCTGGACTCGGGCGACGACGAGCGACTCGCTGCACTCGCGGCCTCGGTTCCCGAGCCGGCTCGCTTTCTGGCAGACGCGCGCCGCCTGCTGGAGATCGGAGTCGTCGCTCGGGATAGGTTGTCTCAATGAGACCGCTCGTCGCTGTCACCTGCACGTGTCTCGGCCTCGGCGGCGGATTGCTCGCCCACCTGGCCCAGGTGAGGGCCGACGATGGTCGCCGCGAGCGCACGGCCCAGTACGAGATGCTGGTGATGCCCTCGCCCGAGACCGTCCACTTCGCAAGCCAGGGGCTCCACGCTCATGTTGCCACGTTGATGTGGGTTCGGTCGGTCCTGGAGTTCGGCGAGCGGATCGACATGCGGAATGACGGCAGCTGGCAGGAGTGGTTCGCCAGGATGATCGAGTGCGTCGTCGAGCTCGATCCCGCCTGGCGTACCCCCTACTTCTATGGGGGCGTCATGCTCCGGGTGACCGGCAGCGCCAGCCTCTCCACGGAGATCTTCGCGCGGGGCGCAGAGGCCCACCCGGAGGACGCCTACTTCCCCTTCAGTGTCGGCATGAACTACTACCTGCTCGAAGAGGACTACGAGCAGGCGGCGGTGTGGCTCGACCGCGCGGCCGCGATCCCTTCCGCCCCGGACTGGTACCGCATGACGGCGGTGTCGATGCGGGAGAAGGGCAGCGGCCGTGACGGAGCGGTGCGCTACCTGGAGATGGAGCTCGAGCAGGCGACGGATCCGTGGCTGCGCAGCCGGATCGAGGCGCGCATTGTCACAGTCACGCACGATCACTACGCGGAGCTGATGACCGAACAAATCGCCGTGCTGGACCAGCGAGGTCTCCAGGTCACGGACCTGCAGCAGCTCATCGACGAAGGACTCGTGGACCACCTGCCCCCCGAGCCTGCGGGTGGGGAGTGGGTCTTCGATCCCGAGTACCGGGACGCGCTCAGCGATGAACGCTTCGCGCTCCGACTTCGAGGGGAATACCGGTCCGAGCGGAAGATGTTCCAGTGGGTACCGGACTACCAACGCTGAGGGTCGCGGTCGGCCTGGGCACGAGCCTGGGGGACCCGAGGGTGCTCGAGCTGGCCGTAGGGGCCCTCTCCGCGGCCGGGGCCAGGGTGTTGCGGACGAGCAGGATCCACCTCACGCCGCCTTCCGGTGGGGTGGCCCGGCGCCCGTTCCAGAACGCAGCTGTCCTTGTCGAGTGGCCAGGCGAGCTGCCTGATCTCCTCTCTGTCGCCAAGCGAATCGAAGCGCAGCTGGGGCGTCGGCGAGGCTCGCGGTGGGGTGATCGCGTGCTGGACATCGATCTTCTCTGGGCGTCGGAGAAGCACTGCTCCGCCGCGCTCCAGGTCCCCCACCCACGCCTGGCCGAGCGGGCATTCGCCCTCACGCCGCTGTTGGAGGTCTGGCCCGAGGTCCCGCTCACCGACCGCCATCTCAGACCGCGCTGCGTGCCAGTGGGTGCGCTCGCACAGCCGGCGACCAGCGAGCCGGTTACCACCGCCGTTCGGCGACCCAGCTGCATCGGAGCCCGCATGAAGTTCTTCATCGACACCGCCAACCTCAACGAGATCCGCCAGGCCGCCAGCTGGGGGATCATCGACGGTGTGACCACGAACCCCTCGCTCATCGCGAAGGAGGGCGGGGACTTCGTCGACACCATCGCCGAGATCTGCACCATCGTGGACGGACCGGTCTCGGCGGAGGTCGTCGCGGAGGACGCCGACGACATGGTGAGGCAGGGCAGACTCCTCGCTCGCATCCACGAAAACGTCGTCGTGAAGGTGCCGCTGACGGAGGTCGGCATCACCGCGACCTCGCGGCTCTCCGCGCTCGGCATCAAGACCAACGTGACGCTCTGCTTCCAGCCTGTGCAGGCGCTCCTCGCCGCGAAGGCGGGAGCGACCTACGTCTCTCCCTTCGTCGGTCGCATCGACGACATCGCGTGGGGAGGCATGGACATCATCGCGCAGATCGTCGCCATCTACGCGAACTATCCCGAGCTCGAGACGCAGGTCCTGGCGGCTTCCATTCGCCACCCCGCCCACGTGTTGGAGGCTGCGCTCGCCGGCTCGGACGTCTCGACGATTCCCTTCGGAGTCCTGAAGAAGCTCTTCAACCACCCGCTCACCGACATCGGCAACGAGAAGTTCACGAAGGCCTGGGAAGGCGTCCCTAACGCCGACATCGAGGGGCAGGTCACCGCGTGGTTGGAGCGAAACGGTCGTTAGCTCCCCTTGCCGTTTGCGAGTGTCTTCGCTACGTGAATGAACCCTCATTCAGGTGCTGGACTTGAGCAGCTCGGACAAGCGCGCCCGCATCATCGAGGCCTCTGTCGACGTCTTCGCCGACAAGGGCTTCAACGCCGCCCGTGTGAGCGACATCGCCAAGCGAGCTGGTGTCGCGGACGGCACCATCTACCTCTACTTCAAGAACAAGGAAGACCTGCTGTTGTCGGTCTTCGAGGAGAAGATGGACGAGCTTCGGAACTCCGCGACCGCGGAGCTCGAGAAGCACACCGGGCCGCTCGACAAGATCCGCGCCTTCGCGCACCATCACTTCCGGGCCGTGCGGGAGCAGCGCGCCGTGGCAGAGGTCCTGCAGGTCGAGCTTCGACTCTCGAAGAAGTTCATCAAGGACTACAAGCCGGACAAGCTCTTCGCCTACCTCGGCGTCTTGATGGAGCTCGTCCGGGAGGGCCAGGCCAGCGGAGTGATCCGAGAGGACGTGGATCCCTTCACGATCGGCTGGGCATTCTTCGGCGCCTTGGAAGAGATCGGCCTCTCCTACGTGATCGCGCTCAAGCGCGATCGGACCTTCGACCTCGACGCTGCGGCTGATCAGGTCTCGGAGCTCTTCGTGCGCGGCATCGCGGCGTGAGACCCCTTATTACCAATCCCCTTTTCAACTCACTCTCAGGGAGCTGCTCGTGAAGATCGGCGTGTGCCTCAAGCAGGTTCCCGATTCCGAGACCCGCGTGAAGATCAACGCGGACGGAAGCGGGATCGTGAACGACGACATCAAGTGGATCATCAACCCCTACGACGAGTACGCCCTCGAGGCGGCCTTCCAGCTCAAGGAGCAAGGCAAGGCAGACGGCGTCGTCATCCTGTGCATGGGCGACAAGAGCGCAGAGGCCAGGATCAAGGACGGCATCGCACGCGGCATCAAGGTCGGCGTGGAGGCCGTGCGTCTCGATGACGCCGCGTTCGCTGGCAGCGACGCGTTGGGCACCGCGCGCGTCCTCGCCGCTGGCGCCAAGAAGGCAGGTGTGGACTTGCTGCTCTGCGGAAAGCAGGCCATCGACGATGACAACTCCCAGGTTCCGGCGATGGTCGCGGAGTTCCTCGGGTGCGCCCAGATCACCGTCGTCGACAAGCTCGATGTCGAGGGCGGCACGGTCACTGCCAACCGCATCATGGGCGGCGGCTCGGTGGACATGGTCCAGGCCGGCCTGCCCGCGGTCGTGACTTGCGAGAAGGGGCTCAACACTCCTCGCTTCGCGAGCCTGCCCGGCATCATGAAGGCAAAGCGCACCAAGATCGCCGTCTGGGGAGTCGCTGACCTCGGCCTGGACGCCGCTGCGGTCGGCTCCGCAGGGGCCGTCGTCGAGACCAGCGGCTACCGCCCCCCTCCGGCCCGCCCGGAGGGCCGGATCATCGACGGTGCCACCCCAGAGGAGAAGGTCCAGAAGCTGGTCCAGCTGCTCCGCAACGAAGCCAAGGCCATCTAGGAGATATCGGAATGTCTGGAATCCTCGTTCTCTGCGAGCACGACAGCGGCACCATCAAGAAGACCGCCTTCGAGCTCCTCGGAAAGGCCGGCGAGCTCGGTGGCCCTGTCAGCGCCCTGGTCATCGGCAACGCCGACACCTCGTCGCTCGGGTCCTACGGCGCTACCACCGTCTACCACGCCCCTGGCGACCTCTTCTCCAACTACAGCACAGGCGCCTACGCCAAGGCCCTCGCCGCGGCGATCGAGCAGTCGGGAGCCACGGTGGTCCTCGGCGCCGCCTCGGCGGTCGGCAAGGATCTGTTCCCCCGCGTCGCCGCCCGCATCGGCGCTGGCCTCGTGACAGAGGTCACAGGGCTCGACAGCGACGGTGGCGGAGTCGTCGGCCATCGCCCGGTCTACGGTGGCAAGGCCTTCGTCGAGGTCCGGGTCAAGAGCTCCGTCTCCCTGTTCACCGTGCGTCCGAACTCCTTCCCCGCGCCGTCTGCTGGCGGCGGGTCGGCGCAGGTCGTGGCGCTGGCCGCTGGTGCGAGCGGCGCCGACGTCCAGGTCACTGTCGTCGCCTCTGAGCACGGCGCCAGCAAGGTCGCGGACCTCACAGAGGCCGATCGGATCGTCTCTGGCGGCCGCTCGCTCAAGAGCGCGGAGAACTTCGAGACGATCATCGGCTCGCTCGCTGCCAGCATCGGTGCGACGCCGGGCGCCAGCCGCGCGGCTGTCGATGCCGGCTTCGCCTCCCACAACGACCAGGTCGGTCAGACGGGCAAGGTCGTCAATCCGCAGCTCTACATCGCCTGCGGCATCAGCGGCGCGATCCAGCACCTGGCGGGTATGCGGACCTCGAAGGTCATCGTCGCGATCAACAAGGACGCCGACGCCCCGATCTTCAAGCACAGCACCTACGGAATCGTGGACGACCTCTTCGTGATCTGCCCGATCCTGGAAAAGGCGCTCCAAGAGCTCTGAGGAGTCCGAGTCTTCGAAGGGCCGGGAAGATATACTCGGTCCTTCCTTTTCCCCGGCCGAAGCCTTGGCTCGCACAGGCCAGAACCCTTCCGCGGAGCGCTCGGCAGCCGATCGATGGCTCGAGCAGGCCTGCCTTCGTCTCGCGGAGAGGCGGGACTGGCGAGGCACGGTTCGACTCGTAGAGCGCTGGGGCAGCACCGGCGAGCCCACCGCTGCCGCCTTGATCGCCCAGGCCCGGGCCTTCCTTGCCCTGCGGCTCATGGACCGGGCATGGGTGCGCCTCAAAGAGGTCGCAGACGCGAAACCGGACGACGTCGACGCCGTCGTGCTGACGGCGGAGATGTTCATCGAGCGTGGCTGGCCGGTCCGGGCGCGCAAGCTCGTCGAGCGCTGCTTGGAGCGACGTCCCGAGGATCCCCGCCTTCTCTCGCTCTCGGCGGCCTCGCGCGAGTCCCCGAAGGCCGCTGATCCCCGCGCGCGTGAGATCGAGAAGACCGGGACGCCAGCTCAGCAGCTCGCGCTGGCGGAGGGTTTCCTGGCGCGGGGCAGCTTCCTGCGGGCCAAGAGCATCCTCGAGCGCTTGCGCCGCCAGCGGGGGGACTGGTCCAACCGGGTCGAGGATCTGCTCTGGGGCATGGGCGCTGAGTTTGCGCGAGAAGAGGGAGACCCGCTCGAGCTCGCCCGGACGCTCTGCCCCGAGCTGGTCGGCGTCGGTGACGACTCCTCCGGGTCGGGTGATTTCTACTCGGCATCAGAGGTCACCTCCGCTGGAGAGAGCCGTGACCAGGGCAAGGGTCAGGACTTTCCGTCGCTCTTCCGCAGGGTCGACCGGCTCGAGGAGGGCAACACGACCGAGGAGGTGACGCTGATCTCCCGGCTCGCCAGCACGCACGAGCTCCTGAGCCGCGACCCGACCGACGACACGGACGGGGACTTCTCTCCGAACAGCCGCGCGGCGGACACGCAGATCCGGATGGTCATCCGCAAGGACGGGCAGGACGACGAGCCTGGGCACGTGCTCCGAGAAGACGAGGACTACCGACTTCGCGAGACCCTCAACCTCAAGGACTACCTGGCCTCCGTCGGCATGGAGGGTCCCGGCCTCCGCGGGGATCTCGCTGGCGAGGTCGACCTCGAGGAGGAGGACGAGGATCTGGTCGTGGTCACCCGGCGCGAGGTCGGGCCGGACGATCCGACCGCCGCCGAGCCCGATACCGCTGAGCTGAACCGTCCCATCGAGGTGATCGAGCAGCCCATCGGCTTGATGGCGCCCATCGACAAGCCCGTACGCGAGGTCTTCGATCCGGTGACCGTCGGCGAGCCGCCCCCGCCCATCCGCCCGCGCGAGATCGGGCCAGATCCGGAGTCAGAGGATCTCGTCCCGATCGGCGGCTACAACCGGGGCCCGCGCCTGGCCCTCATCGCGGTCCTCCTGGTCGTGCTCGGCGCCCTGCTGATGAAGCTGGGCGTGACGGTCGCGGACCGCTTCGCCGCCAGGGGTGTCATCAACGAGGCCCTGGAGACGATCGGCACGGGTGACTTCAAGCAGATGCGGGCCACCGAAGCTGCTCTGTCCGCGTCGATCGCGACCGGTGTGGAGCCCCGGGGGGCCTACGAGGCAGCAAACGCCCTGGTGGAGCTGGTGCTCTGGGCCGAGTACACCGGCGAGTCCGACCGCCTGGCAGAGGCCCAGACCTCCCTGTCCCGGGCGTCTGAGCTCGGAGCACCTCAGGACGCCCTCGCACTCGCGGTGGCCTACGCTGCCTTCCACCAAGGCGATCTCGAGCTGGCTCGGGCGAGCCTCGCTCCCTTGGAGCCCACCCCCGAGTCCGCCCGCCTCGAGTCGCTGTTGGCGATGGAGCGCGGAGAGCTGGATGTTGCACGCGCTGCGGCCATACAAGCGGTCCAGCTGCACCCCGAGGGTCCGCGCTACCACCTGCTGCTGTCCAAGGCCTGCTATCAGGCCGGAGACATCGCCTGCGCCCAGAGCGAGGTCGCCATTGCCGACGACTTGATCGAGGGCAGCGGGCCGACGGTGCTTCACCGGGTCGTGATGGCCGAGTCGGGCACGGCCAAGAAGCTGGAGACGATCAATGTCTTCCTCGGCACGGACCCACCGCCTCGGGTCGCTGGCTACGCCTACGCCCTGAAGGCGGAGCTCCACGCGCGACAGGGACAAGCGGATGAGGCTGGGGAGGCGCTGGACGCCGGGCTCGTGGTCGATCCCAGCAACCCGGAGGTGCTCTACGCCCTGGCCGCCCGGCGAGCGCGTGACAATCGCCTGCTGGACTCGCTGACGCTGTTGAACAGGGCGACCGAAGCACATCCCTCGCAGTTCCGCTTCCAGCAAGCCCGCATCAGGGTCCTCACGGAGCTCGACCGAACAGAGGCGGCGGAGGCGGCTCTCGACGCGCTCCCGCCTGCGATCGCTGGCCACCCCCGGCGAGCAGTGCTGGACGCCACCGTGGCGCTCGTGTCGCTGGCAGACGCAGCCAGGACCGTCGAGCTCCTGGAGCCCCATGTCTCGGCTTATCGGGACGACGCGGAGGCGCTGTACCTGCTGGGGACGGCGTACGGGCTCTTGGAGCGTCCCCTGGACGCCGAGCCCCTGCTGCTCAAGGCAGCCGCGGGCCTTCGCACGAGCGACGACTCTCTTACGCGACGACTCGGGGCCAGGGCCTATGCAGCGGCTGCGGTGTTCGGGATCTCGGAGTCGAGGGACCAGCACGCCCAGACCGCCGAGGCCCTGGGGGAGTCCGACCCCATGGTCTTCGTCCTCCTTGGGGACTACTACGCCCGGCCGGACTCGGGACTCGACGCGTCCCCCTACTACGACCACGCCGCAGAGCTCGGTCGGGACCACGCGCTCGCGCTCTACATGCACGGCCAGCACTACCTCGACGCCCAGGACAACCACGCCCAGACCCGCCCCAGCTGGAGCGCCTATCTCGACCTCGAGCCCACCGGAGCCCGGGCCAAGCGCGTCCGGGATCGCCTGGGGCGCCACTGACGAGGGTTTGCTTGCGAGCCTCTGGGGCGCACATGTACGGTGACTTGGCCGGGGCACAGACGGAGACTCGATGACGCTGCAACGGCTGCTGCTCCCTGCGCTGATCCTCGCGGCGCTGTCCGCCTGCATCGGCGGTCCTGGCCGACAGGTCTGCGACACAGCCACGGGCATCGGCTGCGACGGGGACGCGGACGTGGACGTGGACGCTGACAGTGACGCCGACGCCGACGATGTCTTCGACCCCTGGCTCTTCACCGTCGAGATGCACGCCGGCTTCGACGGCGATGACCTCATGCCCTACGGCATCGAGGGGACCGAGGTCGCGCCATACGCGATCTTCCGCTTCTACGAAGAGGACTACCGTCACAGCCAGATCGACGCCTACACCTGCGAGTGGACAGGCAAGATCGTCCAGGACGGCTACGACGGGCTCGGAGTGAGCGGGCTGTGGACTGGCTTCGACGCACACTTCGAGCACGACGCCACCGCGACCCGAAATACCTGCGATGACTGGGACCCCGACGAGTGGGCCGACGGCGTGCCCACCGAGGCGGTGGAGACAATGGACTTCGGCTTCGGCTGGGCCCCGCTGTCGATCGGTATGGCCGCTGAGCTTCGCGACGCCTACCAGAACGCGGGCCTCGTATGGGAGGAGGTCGAGCCCTACATCTTCGGCGTGTACTGGAAGGTCGACGACGGCTACTCCGGAACCCTGGTCAACGAGATGGGCTACGGCTTCGCCACGGCCTTGGATGGTGACGGCAACCTCGCCGCCGGCGAAGACGGCGAGTATTTGCAGATCGAGGTCGCCGGCTCGTCGACAGCGCCTGCTCCTGCCTACATCTCGACCTACTACTACTACGGCTACGAGGTCGACAGCGTCCTGAAGCGTTAGCCTTCGGTCGTGTTCTCACTGCTCCTCGCCTGCGCTCCGGGTCCCGGCGGAGATGTCGCCTGGGCGGTCAACTACGCCACCGTGACGCCGGAGCCCTTTGGTGTCACCGGGCACCATGTGTGGGCCTTCTTCGCCGAGGGCTGGGACGACAAGCGAGAGCCCGCGTACCACGTCTGCACGCTCCTGCAGTCGATCGAGGGGAGCGAGGTCGATGCCTACGACGACTGCGTCGGCTGCATCGCGATGTACGAGGTCGTGCTCGAGGACATAGAGCACGACTGCGACGCCGGGCTCGTCAGCGACGCCAGCTACCGCGGGCTGGAGGCCATCGGTGTCGGTGACGTGGGCGAAGAGCTCGCGGACGACGACCCCCACCCGGGGGATTCCCTGGGCTGGAGCCTCAGCTACGACGGCCAGAACGCAGAGGCCCATGGCTGGGCCTTCGCCGAGGGGCACGGCTGGGGCGGCGAGGTCGAGGACGGCTGGGTGGACGACGCGGTCTACACGCTCTGGCCGGGCTATGCCTGGGATCTCAGGTAGCGGCCCCGGGCCGGAGGTGGTTAGCTTGAGGATGTCAGGCAGCCTCGCGGGAGCGCAAATGAAGCGCGCGCTGATCATGATGCTTGGCGTCGTCACGGGACTCACCGGCTGCATGGGTGAGAGCTACCTCTTCGACGAGGAGTTCGGTGGCGACTCCGGCTCGCTGTGGCACACGGGTATGGACTCGGGCGACAGCGGCCAGATCGAGGACCCCGACCCGGTCTGGTTCGCCCTCGACGCAGAGGTCGAGATGGTCGACGGGGCTGTGTCCGAGGTCGTGGTCTCTCTTCGCCTGCATCCGGAAGACCCGGAGGATGGCGCCATCTGCACGGACACGCCCAAGGTCTCCTACTTCGAAGAGGAGGCGGTCCCGGACCCGCTCGTCTACCACTGGATCGAGGTCGGACTGGGCGAGGACGCAGGGTCCTGCGACGGCGCGGCGCGCGTGCCGCGAACGATGATGTTCGGCCTCGGGCAACTCTACGAACCGATCGTCCCTGGTGTCGAGGAGCACGGGCTGGGCGATGTGCGCGACTCCCTCTACGGCGCCTACGCGAGCTTCGAGGCTCCAGTCGGCGATGGACTCGCGGGGACGACATACGGCTATGGCTACGCCGGCACCGAGGCAGATCGAGAGGGCGCGACCACGGCTGTCGCGGACGGACCGCTCCCCGATGGCCGGTATCTCGTCACGGCCTGGTACGTCTTCGAGCTTCTTCCCTAGTTCTCTCCGGCGCGAGCTCCGACCCAGTCGGGGCTGCGACGGGGTGAACGACGGCACGCGCAGCGGGCCGCCGGGGGGCACTAGCCCTCTCCGAAGAGCCCCAGCTGCTTCTTCTCCAGCTCCGGCTCGGACATGGCCGGAGCTGAGCCGCTGCGCCGGCGGGGTGGAGCCGCGTAGCGGGCGCCGGGCCGAACGCAGGCGACCGCGTCGAAGGGCAGTCGACCCAGGACCGCCATGGCGGTGCCGCGGGCCTCTGTCCGGACGGCCTTCGTCTTCAGGCCGAACTCGACGCGAAGCTCTGCCACGAGGCTCGACAGTACGTCCATGGGGGCGCCGGTGAACAGCTCACCCCCGTCGACCAGCGCCTCGTCGGGAGCGATCATCCGGAAACCGGGCAGCCGCCGACCGAGGTGGCCGACCAGGTCGCGGGCGGGCGCTCTCTCGAAGACGATGTGCACGTAGAGGTCGTCCGCGATCTGGGAAGGGTCGGCGAACTCGAGCTGCTGCTGCGCCGCCTCGCCCCGATCCGGGAAACGAAGCACCTGGCCGCCGCGCCGGGGGTTCGTGCGCACCCTCATGATGATGCGGCCTGCGACGTGCCAGCGGGTGTTCAGGGCGACGGGTACGCGACCGGGCTCCGAGACCAGACCTTCGCGGGTCATCCTTCCCAGCATCGGTCGTCCGCGCCGCTGCGGCACGAGCACCACGAGGTCATCTATCGAGACGCCCCCCTGGTCGATGACGAGCAGGTCGCCAGGCTCGAAGTGCAGGTCGGCGGCGTGCCCCTCTGACGTCACTCGGAAGACGGCGGCGCCGAACCAGGATGAAAACCGGGCTTCGGCCGCTTCGAACCGTGGGATCCGGAGAGGAGCGGAAGACATCTTCTGTCGCAGTGCCAGCATGAGGGTATCTCCCATGCGTGTGTTCAACATACTGAACATGTAGTCACACGGCAGGCCAAAAACTGTCCGGCTTTGGGGGAAGGGTGCTGATTGAGGCAGAATCACGGCGCGAGAACTTCAAAGTTGAGCCTCCCCAAGTCGCTGAATCGCCTGACCGGCCTGCTCCACCCGGAGTGGGATCTGAGGCTCGAACCGCGCGGACCGGCGCGCAGGAGCCGAGGTGAGACCGGCGTCGTGCTCGCAGAGGAGCGTGTCTCCGGGCGCATCGCGGGGGGCGCCCCGGTGGAGTCCGCGGTGCGCTGTTCGTATGACCACGCGCACCTCGACAAGCCCGTCCTCGTCGGCCTCTGCGCCCTGTCGACCTTCCGCGAGGCTCGTCTCACGGCGCCATCGGCCCGTCCCGGGGCGAGCCTGCGAGGGTGTGACCTACAGGGCGTCCGACTCGAGCGCCCCGACCTCGCCGAGCTCACCACGGTCGGGTGCTCCATCGCCGATGGAGTCGTGGAGGGAGGTGAGCTGGGGGTGCTGGACCTCGTCGACGCCCGGCACGCTCGGCTCGAAGGAGTGCGGATCGCCGCAGCGCGAGCCTGTGACTTCACCGCAGCGACCCTGAAGAGCTGTGACCTCTCCGGAGCAGACCTTCGCGGGGCGGTCTTCCGGCGCGCCGAGCTGCGCGACTGCAAGCTCGACGGCGCGTTGGTCGACGGGGCCGACTTTGGTGGGTGCGCCGGACTCAGCAGCCAGACGACGGCGACCCTGGTCGCAGGCGGGGCTCGCTTCCGGGGTGCCGTGCTGGTCGCGCTCGTGGGGAAGGTGATGCCCAAGGCCGGACTGGTGCAGCAGCACCGCGTGGCCTGGGGACTTCAGCTGACGGGCCTCACGCTCGGCATCGGGGTCGCAATAGGCGCAGCGGTGGTGGCGATCAAGCCTCCGCCCGCGGCGGAGGTGGCGGCGATTCCTCCAGCTCTCGAGCGCGCGGTCACGGCCGAGGAGCGGAGCCAGACCCAGCACGAGCTGGCCCGACTGGAGGAGGCGATCGCCGCCGCCCACGCCCAGATGGTCGATGCCGGCGCGGTGCACGCCGTGTGGCCCACGCTGCGCGACGTGCAGGAGAACCGCTTCGACGGCGATGGCGAGGGGGATGGGGAGCTGATGCTGACCCTGGTCCACGGCGGCTTGCCGAAGAACCACCTGACCTCCAGCCAGGGCGGTGTCCTGCCCTACTGCAACGAGGACCCGACCCAGGAGACCCTCGCGGGGGCCGACACCGACTGGCACTACTGCGAGCTGACCGGGCGGGTCTTCGCCAGCGCTGGCTTCACCTCGGAGCCCACGCTGAACTGGTAGATGGAACTTCTCCTCGCCGACAAGCCGCTCGTCGGCGTGCTCCACCTCCCGGCGCTCCCAGGGGCGCCCGTCGAGGGGCCAGGTCTCCAGGCCATCATCGATGCTGCGTTGCGGGACGCAGAGGTCCTCCAGGATGGAGGTGCCCGCGGCCTCATCGTCGAGAACCTGGGCGACGCGCCATTCTCCAAGGACCGGGTCGAGCCGCACGTCCCAGCGATGCTCGCCGTCATCGCCCGCGAGGTTCGGCGGCGTTTCGAGCTCGTCGTCGGGATCAACGCGCTGCGGAACGACGGGCTCTCTGCCCTCGGCGCGGCCGCGGCAGCCGAGGCCGCCTTCGTGCGCATCAACGTGCTCGTAGGCGCGATGGTCACGGACCAGGGCATCATCCAAGGTCAGGCCCGGGCGGTCCTCGACTATCGCCGCAAGCTCGGCTCCAGCTGCGGGATCGTCGCTGACGTGCTCGTCAAGCACGCCGCTCCGCTGGGGCCCGTGGACATCGCCCAGGTCGCCCGGGACACCTTCCGCCGGGCAAGGGCCGATGTCCTCGTCGCCACAGGCTCCGGCACCGGCCGCCCGACGGATCTGGGCCGGGTGCGTGCGATCCGAGCGGCGGTGCCCGAGGCGCCGGTCTGGGTCGGCTCGGGCGTCACTGGGGACAGCGCAGCAGAGGTCGCGAGCGTGGCCGACGGAGCGATCGTCGGCACCTGGCTGCACCGTGACTCCGAGTTGGAGGCACCTTTGGACCTCGACCGCGTTCGCCGTCTCGCTGATGCCTTCGCTCAGGCCAGGTAGGCGACCAGCAGGTAGAGCACGAGCACGACGGCCGCCCAGGCGGCGGTGCGCCCGCACGGCCATGGCTCGCCGAAGGTGCGAGCGGAGCCCGGAGAGAAGCGCCGCGCCAGGTGGGCGACGACGGTGTCGGTGACCGAGAACGCCAGGCTCCTGGTCGCCTCGACGGCGCCGCCGAGCAGGCGTCCCACCGTGCGGAGGACGGCCGGAGCCGCCTTCCGGTATGCCCAGTCCGTGTCGAGCACGGTGCTGCGAAGCTCCGGCGGGTACCAGCCCATCTTCTGGAGGAAGACGAAAGCCAGCGCGGAGAACAGGAGCAGCTGCAGCTGGGTGACCGTGTGCGTGATGTCGTAGGGCCAGAAGTCTCCTACGTCGTAGGGCAGGATCGCGTACAGCGGCCGGGGGAACACGCCGATGGCGATGCACAGCAGGGCCGCGATGCCCATCGCGACGAGCATGTTCAATGGCGCCTCGCCCTTGACGCGCCCGGCGGCCTTCGAGTTGTGGGCGAAGAAAGCGAAGTAGGGGATCTTGATCCCGCTGTGGTGGAACACACCCGCGCCAGCGAAGAGCAGCACCAGGAACGCCACGGTGTGATGCTCCTCGGCCGCCGCCGTCAGGATCATCGACTTGGTGACGAAGCCCGAGAACAACGGGAAGGCCGAGATGGACGCCGCGCCGACGATGCAGAAGCCCGTGGTCCATGGCATCTTCCGCCAGAGGCCACCCAGGTCCGAGCCGTTCACCGTGCCCGCGCGGAGCAGCACCGCCCCCATGCTCATGAACAGCAGGCCCTTGTAGATGATGTGGGCGAAGGCGTGGGCGGCAGCGCCGTTGATGGCCAGCTCCGTTCCGATGCCGACGCCGACGACCATGTAGCCCAGCTGGTTGTTCAAGGAGTAGGCCAGCACTCGCCGCAGGTCGTTCTCGATGACGGCGAAGAAGATGGGGAAGGCCGTCATCGTCGCGCCGATCGGGATCAGGATCTCGGTGCCGGCGAAGCCCCGCGCCAGGGCATAGATGGCCAGCTTCGTGGTGAACGCCGAGAGCCAGACCGTGCCGCTGATCGTCGCCTCGGGGTAGGCGTCCTCCAGCCAGGCGTGGAGCATCGGGAAGGCGGCCTTGATGCCGAACGCCAACAGGATCAGCGCAGTCCCGGGCGAGACCAGCCCCAGGTGGTCGAAGGCCAGCGAGCCGGTCTCGGCGTAGTGCAGCAGCGAGCCGGCCAGCAGCAGCACGCCGCTGAGCACCTGCACGATCAGGTAGCGGAGTCCGACCTTGTAGGAGCGCTTCGTGCGGCGAGCCCAGATCAGGAAGACCGAGGTGATCGCCGTGAGCTCCCAGTACACGAAGAGGGTGATCAGGTCGCCCGCGAACACGGCCCCGATGGCGCTGCCCGAGTAGGCCAGGGCGGCGACGTGCTGCAGGTCGTCGTCCTCGCGCAGGCTGTACAGCACCGTGATGAAGGCGGCGATGTGGAAGATGGTCCCGAAGACGCGGGCCAGGCGATCCAGCCGAACCAGCTCGAGCGAGTAGCTCTCGAAGAGCTCGACGCTCCACTCGAAGCCCAGAGGAAGGAGCCAGAGCTGCGCCAGGCCCAGCAGTGGAAGGGCCAGCATCCACGTCTTCTTGAAGCCCCCGCGCAGCAGGGGGGTGACGAGTCCGCCCAGGACGAGCAGCAGACCCGGCGGGATCGAGGCGGCCAGTGCGTGGAGGCTACTCATCGTCGTAGTAGTCCTCGTCGCGCATGAGCAGGCGGCGGAGCAGCTTGGCGGTCAGCACCAGCGCCACGCAGCTCACGAAGCCGTAGGCGCTGTGGAAGGCCGGGAAGTGCTCGAAGTCGTAGTGGCCGTGCTTGTCGTAGAAGAGGTCCGCCACGCTCACCAGGACGCAGAGCGCGACCAGCGACCAGATGATGCGGTTCACCCACCTCCTGCTGACGCTGGGAGGCCCGTGCTCGCTCATGGCACACCTCCGTGGACCATGGGCTGGAGGAGGGCGTAGACGTCCTCTGCCAGGAAGAACATGGCGAGGCAGCCCAAGGCGGTGACCACCAGCGGTCCGACACAGAGCAGCGGTCCCTCGTCGACTCCCGCGCCGCGGTGGGCGTGATGTGGGTCGGGCTTCTCGGGCAGGAAGAAGCCACGCGCCACCACGGGCATGAGGTAGGCGATCGACAAGAGCGAGCTCAACATCAAGACACCCACGAAGACCCAGTCGCCCTCGCTGCCGGTGGCGCCGAGGGCCAGGAACCACTTCGACCAGGAGCCGCCGGTCGGTGGCAGGCCGATGATGCTCAGGCTGCCCACGAAGAAGGCCGCGAAGGTGAAGGGCATGCGTCGTCCGAGCCCGTCGAGCTCGCTGACCTTCTTCTTGTGAGCGTGCACCATGATGGTGCCGGCGACGAAGAACAGGGTGATCTTGCCCACGGCGTGCATCGCGATGTGGAGGCCGCCTCCGATCACGCTCGCGGAGGTAGCCAGGGCGGCGCCGAGCACGATGTAGGCCAGCTGCGAGATCGTCGAGTAGGCCAGCCGCGCCTTGAGGTTGTCCTGGGTGATGGCGATGACCGAGGCCGCGACGATGGTGAACGCCGCGACCCACTTGAGCCAGTCGGAGGCGTCGGTTGCCTGCAACAGGTCGATCCCGAAGACGTAGACGACCACCTTCAGCACCGTGAACACGCCGGCCTTCACGACGGCCACGGCGTGCAGCAGGGCCGAGACCGGCGTCGGGGCGACCATCGCGTTCGGCAGCCAGCGGTGGAAGGGCATCAGCGCCGCCTTCCCGGTCCCGAAGGCGAAGAGCCCCAGCAGGATCGGGACCATCCAGGGCTCGACGTTGCCAGCGAGGATGCCACCGTTTTCGAAGTCGAGCGTGCCGGTGAGCACGTAGGTCCAGACGATGCCGAGCAGCAGGAAGGTCACCGAGGTGAACACGAGGACGCCGAGGTAGACACGGCCGGCGCTCCGAGCCTCCTCCGTCTGGTGGTGCGTGACCAGGGGCCAGGTGCTGAAGGTGAGGAGCTCGTAGAAGAGGAAGAGCGTCAGCAGGTTGGCCGAGAACGCGATGCCGAGGGCCGCGAAGATGGCCAGCGCGAAGCACATGAAGAAGCGCGTCTGGTTCTCTTCGTGGTGACCGCGCATGTAGCCGAAGGCATAGAGCGAAGTCGGGATCCACAAGCCGCTGGCGACCAGGGCGAAGAGCATGCCGAGGGGCTCGACGCGGAAGCCGATGGAGAGGCCGTCGAAGGGCAGCGCCAGGGTGGCCGAGGGCGCTCCTCCGGCGAGGACCTCTGGGAGCATCATCGCGACGCAGGCGAAGGTCGCGGACGCGAAGACCATCGTCATGCCGTCCCGCAGGTTCGGAACCCGGTCGCAGGCCCGGATCACGACGGCTAGCGCCAGGGGCAGGAAGAAGGCCACCAGCATCAACGACGAGGCCATCAGCCGACCCCCATGAGCAAGGCCGCGGCACGCTCGGCGACGTCTCCGGTCAGGTCGGTCCAGAGGCCGAAGAGGATGGTCGCGCCGATGAGGATCCATGCCGGGATCCACATGCTCGCTGGGGGCTCGCGGATGCCCACGTCACCCGGGGGAGGCTCCCGGAACCAGGCCACCTCCAGCACGCGGAAGACATAGGCCACCGCCAAGAGCGAGGACAGCAGGATGAGGACGGCCAGCCAGATCCAGCCCTTCTCCAGCGCGGCGCTGACCAGGTACCACTTGCTGATGAAGCCCGCTGTCCCTGGCACACCGATGAGCGAGAACCCGCCGATCGCGAAGGCCAGCAGCGTCAGCGGCATGCGCTTGCCGAGGCCGGCCATGTCTTCGAGCTTGGAGCTGCCCACCCGCCAGCTCACGCACGCCACGACCAGGAACAGGCCACCCTTCGACAGGGCGTGGTTGAAGAGGTGGACGAGCCCCCCAGCCAGCCCGGTGGTGCTGTTCATCGCCAGCCCGAGCGTCATGTACCCGATCTGTGCGATCGAGCTGTAGGCCAACAGCCGCTTCACGTCGGTCTGCCAGATGGCCGCGAGGCTGCCGAAGAACATCGCCAGCAGCGAGGCGGGCAACAGCAGCCAGTGGAGCTTCACCGTGCCGAAGACGAAGGCCGCGCCGAAGATGCCGAAGAGCACGCGGACGAGCACGTAGTAGCTGACCTTCGTAGCCGTAGAGGCCAGGAAGGCGCTGACCATCGAGGGGGCGTGGGTGTAGGCGTTCGGAAGCCACTGGTGGAGCGGGAAGACAGCCAGCTTGATGCTGGAGCCGCAGGTGAGGAAGCCAAAGGCCACGAGCACGGTGCGGGTCTCGATCACGGCGGGGAGCCTCGCCGCGAGGTCCGCCATGTTGAGCGTGCCCGTCATCTGGTACAGGAGGCCGATACCGATGAGGATGAAGGTGCCGCCGATGGTGCCCATCACCAGGTACGAGAAGGCCGCCATCAGCGCTCGGCGACCCTTGCCCAGGGCGATCATCGTGTAGCTCGAGAGGCTGGTGACCTCGAGGAAGACGAAGACGTTGAAGGCGTCGCCGGTGGCCGAGATGCCCAACAGGCCGCAGAGGCACAGGAGGAAGACGGCGTAGAAGAGGTGGTGGCGGTCCTGCGGGATCGCGAGCGTCGCGCTGCCAGGACCAAAGGGCAGCACCACCGCCGCCATCCCGCTCACGATGACCAGCAGGAAGGCGTTGACCGAGTCGATGGCCAGCTCGATGCCGAGGGGCGGCGCCCAGCCGCCGAGCCAGTAGGTGATGGCGCCCTCGGTCTGGACCGTGTGCAGCAGCTGCAGCGCGATGCCGAGGCCGACCCAGGCGACACCGACCGCGAACCAGCGGACGACCTTCTCGTGACGGAGGAGGAGGCAGAGCGGAGCCGCCAACAGCGGCAGCACGACCTGCACGACCGGGAGGTGCTCCAGGCTCACCCCTCCTCCAGGTCCATGAGCGCGATCTCGTCCTCTTCGGCCGTGCCGTAGGCCTCGCGGATGCGCACCACGAGGGCCAGCCCGAGCGCGGTCGTGGCCACGCCGACGACGATGGCCGTCAGCATGAGCACGTGGGGCAGCGGGTTCGAGTAGAGCTCGATGCCCTCGGCCAGGATCGGCGGCGTGCCGCCCTCGACCTTGCCGATCGCCACGTAGAAGAGGATGACGCTGACCTGGAAGATCGACAGCCCCATCACCTTCTTCACGAGGTTGTCTCGGGCGATGACGATGTAGAGGCCGATCATCATCAGCACGACGACGACCTGGTACACCCACAGCCCGAGGAGCGCGCTCACGCCTCCTCCGGGAGGGCTCGGGCAGCGAACTTGTAGTAGATCACGAGCATCGCGGCGGTGACGGTGATGCCGACTCCGCCCTCGATGAGCAACAGCCCGGTGTGCTGGCCGTGGGCGGGATGCTCGGGGGAGAAGGCCGCGTACTCGAGGAAGTTGCCCCCGAGCAACATCGTCGCCACCCCCGTGAAGCCGTAGAGCAGCACCCCAAGGGCGGCGGCGATCTCCACCACCAGCGGGGGAGCCAACCTCTGGAGTGACTCGAGCCCCCAGATCAGGCCGTAGAGGATGAGCCCGGCCGCGAAGATCACGCCGGCCTGGAAGCCCCCTCCGGGCCCGAAGTCGCCGTGGAACTGGGTGTAGAGCGCGAACAACAGGATGAAGGGCACGAAGCCCTTGGCCACCAGGCGCAGGATGGCCTTCTCTCGCATGCGCATGGGGGACTTCAACGGGTCCGCCAGCGTCGGCGTCGGCCGAGCAACAACATCACGCCGACCGCGGCGGTGAAGATGACCGTGGTCTCCCCGAGGGTGTCATAGCCGCGCCAGGAGCCCAGGATCGGCGTGACCACGTTCGGTATGCCCTCGAAGTCGTGAGGAGCCTTCTCGATGTAGTCGGGCCCCACGTGCTGGTGGACCGGGGCCTCCGGGTCGCCGTAGGCGGGCATGTCCAGGGTCCCGTACATCAGGGTCGCGCCAGTCAGGATCACCACGAGCAGAGGCGCGATGCGGAAGGGCTGCTGGCGCTCCTTGCGGTCCGTGAGAGAGAGGGTGCCCAGGAAGAGCACGGTGCTGATGCCGGCGCCGACCGCGGCCTCTGTGTAGGCGACGTCCACCGCGTCCATGAGGGTGAAGAGCCCAGCGGACAGCAGGCTGAAGATGCCAGTGAGCATCGCCGCGGCGTAGAGGTCCGTCAGCCTCGCGACGGCCACCGCCATCGCCAGCAGCATCACGAACAGCAGGACCTCAATCTGCATCGCTGTCCTCCCACTTCACGCCGTGGGCGTAGGCCGCCTTGACGAGAGCGTGAGCCGCTGTCGGGGAAGCAAAGAGGATGAAGACGAGCAGGCAGGCCAGCTTCCCGGTCGGGATGCTCAGCCCGCCCTGCAGCATCAGGCCCGCAAGCATCAGGCCTGCGCCCATCGTGTCGGTGATGCTCGCGGCGTGGGTGCGGGTGTAGAAGTCCGGGAAACGGAGGAGCCCGAGCCCGCCGATCACGCAGAACAGGCCGCCCGAGACGAGCAGGATCCAGCTGGCGATCTCGACGATCATCGCTTGTGCAGGTCCGACGCGAGGTTGCCGAAGCGGGCGAACTTCGCCACGGCGATGGTCCCCACGAAGTTGACCAGCGCGTAGACCAGCGCCAGGTCGAGGAACTCTGGCCGTCCGGCGAGGAACCCAGCGACCGCGATCAAGAGCACGGTCTTGGTCCCGAACATGTTCAAGGCCAGGATTCGGTCGTAGACGGTCGGCCCCAGGAGCGCTCGAATGAGCGCCAGGGACATCGTGGCCAGGACGGCGACCATCGCGGCGACGAACATCAGCCCTGCCTGCCCTGTTCGACCCAGAGACAGCGCCGGTCCATGTTGCCGTCGAGGCCCTCTGCCGTGTCCTTCGTCAGGGCATGGACGAGGAGATCGTCACCCCGCAGGTCCAGGGTGATGGTGCCCGGGGTGAGGGTGATGCTGTTGGCGTAGAGCACGCGCCCGAAGTCGGTGCGCTGCGACGCCTTCGTGCGGACGAGCCGGGGCGAGATGGCCTTCGGTGTCAGCACCATGCGGGCCACGTGGAGGTTGCTCTTGACGATCTCCCAGGCGAGCCAGGGGAAGTAGATGACGACTCGAACCCACACCGCCAGCGGCGTCCTGTCGTGGTTGGAGCCCTCCATCCGCCAGACCAACAGCACGATCGCCAGCGAGCTCCCGGCGCCGAAGCCCAGGAGCATCGGTTCGGTGTGACCCGACCAGAGGAACCAGGTCGACAGCAGCACCGAGAACAAGAGCAGCGAGCGAAGCATCAGGGTCCACGCGTCTAACCGGAATAGGCTGGGCGGGCGGGACCCGCCCAGCCTGTCCGGTCTGTAGACCCGCCGGAACTCCTACGTCGCTTGGACACCAGCGGTTCCACACGCGCACCCGAGGGTCGGGCTGGACAGACGCGGAAGGTCTGTCGGGGTAGGAGCGTGGGAGGTCCGATGCTGGTGGCGCCGCAGTTCGAGCACGGAAACAGGGAACTCCAAGTCCTCACCCAGCCGGGCGGCGAGCGAGGGGTAGAGAATCGAGAGAGGGTCCAGGTTTGCGGCCCCGATGCGCCCCCCGATGAACAAGTCATCGGCACACCGTTTCCACGCTCGTTTTCTACCGCTGGCCCAAGATCGGGTCAAGCACTCGACCACAATATGTTGTGGTGACCACGCGGATCGGCACCGGACATGTTGTGGATCGTCGCCTGTGGACAACTCATGGACCGATCCATGGGTGTGCGAAATCGCTACGGTCTTTCAAGGTGACTTTCTGTGGACACCCGATGAACGAGTGGGACCTGGATTTTTTCTTGGCGGCAAGGATCCTTGGAAGGGCTGTGGACAACCTGTGGACGTCGACTTGCGGAGCATGAGCGGGCTGCGCGAACGGCTGCTCGGGAGCCCGGAAGTGCTGGACGGACCGGGACTCGCTCGGGTCCTGCGGAGGGGGGACGAGCTGTTGCGGATCCGGGCGGCCAGGGCCCTCGGGCGACACCCCGAGGAGCGAGCATCCGCCTTGCTCATCGAGCTGCTCACCGACCCGGTTCCCGGTGTACGAAGGGCGGCGGCCCGCAACCTGGGTCGACGAGGAATCGACGAGGGTCTCGGCGAGGCCTTCGCCCTCGAGCGCAGCAACACCGTCCTGCTCGCCCTCGCGGAGGCCCGCGTCCGCTGTGGACAGGTCACAGCCGACGTCATCGCCGATCTCGAGCGGGCGATCCTGGTCTCTTTCGAGACCCCTCGGGGCGAGCGCGTGCCCGAGGAGGCCATCGGGCTCGGGGTGGCGGAGCTCGCCGCGGGGCTGGAGATGGCGCTCTCCGAAGATGCTCCCGACATCGAGGAGCCCAGCGGACTGCTGAACCTCGCTGCCAGAGGACAGCTCGAGGATCTGGAGACCATCCAGGGGTCTCGTCGCTCGGCCGGTCGGCGAGGAGAGAGCGCCCGGCTGCTCGCGATGGGACACAACGGCGACCCGCGCTTTGTCGACACGCTCATCGTCGCCCTCTCTCGAATGGACCTCGACCCGAGCCGGGCCTTCGCCCACCGCCGAGGCAGCGCCTTGTCGCTCGGCCGCATCGGTGCCCCCACGACAGCGCCTTCACTCGTCCGCGCGCTCGAGGTGGAGGCGCTCGAACACGAGGGCCACCCCGGGGCGGGGCTCGGGGTCCAGTACCCCGTGCGCGCCGTCATCCTCTGGGCTCTCGGAGAGCTCCAGGCCGCCCCAGCGGTCCTCGCCAGCTACCTGGGCGATCTCCAGGGCTCGGCGCTCGGGGGCTTCCACCTCCCCGCCATGGGCGCCCTGTGGAAGTCAGGTGAGCTCGCCCGCCCCCACCTCGAGCGTGTCGCCCGCGGCCAGGGAGAGGCAGGCCTCAGCGCTCGCGCGGTCCTCGCTCGCCTGTAGGGGTGCCCCCCGCGATCACTGCGTCGTGTACTGCTCGGTCCCGCCGCTGTTGCTCGAGAACTCGCGGCCCCCATTGTGCTCCATCCGGACCATGCCGCTGCGGAAGACCAGGACCGACCAGCTGTCCTCGACGCGGCGCTTGTTGACGAAGACGTACTCGACGGCTCCACTTTCGCTGTGGGTGAAGTCTGTCGCGCTGTTGGTCAGCCAGCCGCGCGGATCGAAGATGATCTCGTCCGTTGAGGGTTCGGCCAGCGAGACGCTCCGGAGCTCGTGCCGCCCGCCGTAGCCGAAGTCGAAGTCGCCTTCTCCCTTCCCCACGTCCGTGCCCGAGGTGTCCTCGAAGGGGAGCACATCGAAGAAGGTGGAGTCGGCAGCCGCGTCGCCGACGCTGACCTGGTAGTGGCCGTAGGCGGTGGTGCCCTCCGACCCGCTACCGGTGCTCGAGTCGTAGTCGATGATCTCGACCTTGGTCTCCCGATCCAGCAGGATCGCCAGCATCCGAGCCTCTCGGGTCCGGTCGGCGAAGTCGGACGCCGCCTGCTTCGTCCGCCAGGAAGGCATGACGTTCTTCGATGTGAAGATCCCCGCCGCGGTGAGGATCGCGACGAGGCTCATGACGATCATCAGCTCGATCATGGTGAAGCCCTTCTGCATGTCTCGGACCTCCTTGTCGGTCATCATCCCACTTGACTGCGGCGCCCGCCAGCCATAGATGCCGACGTTCGCAAGTGGATAGACCACGAGCTAACCGGGCGTGCGGGCCCATGATCTCCGATCGGACCCCCCGCGCGCCGTCATTACACCGACAGGAGCGTGCCAGATGGCTCGTTATCGTGGACCCCGGCTGAAGAAGTGCCGGGCAGTGGGTACGGTGCTTCCCGGTCTGACGACCGCTACCGATCTGTCTCGGCCGACGCCTCCCGGCGTCCACGGCCAGCGGCGTCGGGGGAAGCCCTCTGACTACAAGACTCGCCTCATCGAGAAGCAGAAGCTGCGCTGGCACTTCGGCGTGCTCGAGAAGCAGTTTCGCCGCTACCTCAGGGAGGCCTCGCGCCGCAAGGGGCCGACCGGCCGCGTGCTGGTCACGCTGCTCGAGAGCCGCCTGGACAACGTCGTCTGGCGTATCGGCCTCGCCCCCACCATCCCGGCTGCCCGCCAGATGGTCGTTCACGGGCACATCCTGATCAACGGCAAGCGTGTCGATCGCCCGAGCTTCTCCGTGAAGGCCGGCTCCGAGATCAGCGTGCGCGAGAAGAGCAAGCAGAAGCCCTTCATCCAGGAGAACCTGGAGCGCTCCATGGCGACGGTGCGCCCCCAGTACCTCGAGTTCGACCCGGCCAAGGCCACGGGCACCATGACCCAGGCGCCCGAGCTGGAGGACCTGCCTTTCGAGTGCAACCTCCAGGCCATCGTCGAGTTCTACTCGCAGACGCTGTAGGCGGAGACCCAAATGGCGAAGAAGACTGCCAAGGGCCGCATCATCATCCACCTCGAGTGCACGACCTGTCGTACCTCGGGGATGCCTGGTGTCTCGCGGTACCACACCACGAAGAACAAGAAGACGATCCCCGGACGGCTCGAGCTCAAGAAGTACTGCAGGTACGAGCGCAAGCACACGGTCCACAAGGAGATCAAGAAGTAGGACGGCACAGGCCACCTCCTTCGGCAAAGGCCCGCGCGATCGCTCTCCTCGCGAGACGGGAGCACGCGCGGGTGGAGCTGTTTCGCAAGCTCCTCGACAAGGGCCACGCCCCTGACGAGGCCGACGCTGCGCTCGATCGCCTCGAGGCCGTCGGGCTGCTCGACGATCGCCGGGCGGCCTTCGGTATGGCCCGGCACTTCGTGCACATTCGCGGCTACGGGCCGGCAAAAGTACGCGCGAAGCTCCGCGAAAAGGGCGTCGCCGCCTCGCTGATCGAAGAGGCTTTCGCCGAGTTGGAGGTGGACTGGAGGGCCCACGCCACCAGCATCGCTCAGCGCAAGAGCGGCAAGACGCGCCAGCAGATCGCGCGCTTCCTCGCCTCTCGGGGGTTCCCGTCCTCTGTGGCCTGGGAGGTCAGCGCTTCCGTTTCTTCTTCCGTCTCTTCTTCGAGCCTCCGGGCGGGGGACCCTTCTTCGGGCGCGGAGGTGGAGGAGGATTGACCCGGTCGCCCCGCTCGTCACGCTTCCCGAAGACGCGGATCCTGCCGTCGCTGACGAGTCGGAAGGGGCTGCCGGCGAAGATGAGGTTTCGCCCCAGCAACACCGCCGTCAAGAACAGGATCGGCACCGCGAGGTCCACCGGAGACAGGGTCGAGTAGGGGCGGTCCTCGACCGTGAAGACGAAGCTGAACAGCTCTTTGTGCAGCGTCGGCGCCCCGTCCGGGATCGGGTCCGGGATCGCGCCGCTGTCGGACCGGGGGAGGTCATGGTCCTTCAGCGCGCGCACGGGCAGGATCAGCGTCAGGGGCTCTCCTGCGCCGCGGACGACGAGGTACTCGGCGATGTCGTCGTCGCGACCATCGGAGCCGTCTACGGCAGACCAGGTGACGACAACCCCGTGGTAGTTGTCGAAGAAGTCAGCCGAGCCCAGGAAGCCGAGCACCGACAGCGGCACGGCCACGGCCATCACGAGTGCCAGCTGACGTAGTGCTTCGCGCGTGTGGTCGACCATCGCGGTAGGCTATCCGACCGCATGCTCTCGGCGCTCCTGCTGACCCTGATCGCGACCGCGGAGGCAGATCAGGAGGACCGACAGCTCCGCCGCGCCGAGCGCCGGGCCGCTCCGCCAACAGTGCGCGACATCCACTTCCACGAAGACCAGCTGTTCCTCCAGGAGCTCCTGCGTCGTGGACCGAAGGCGCCCCAGCCGGATTTCCGCTACCTGCACGTGCTCCAGCGCAACGGACTCTGGGGGCGCGCCACCAGCGATCCCATCGTGCGCACCGCGATGGAGCACGGCGAGTCCGGGGCCATGGCCCACATCTTCTTCGCGCGGGCCTTCGTCGACCGGGTCCCGCTGGACACGGAGCTGCTCGATACGGACGCCTACCGCGTCGAGCTGTGGTACGCGCACCACGGCTGGTTCGACGCCGAGCTCGTCGCCTGGGAGATCGTCGAGGTCAAGCCCGCCCCGGTCTTCCCGGCGCTGAGGCCTCGTCGCCTGCGCGGTCCGGTCGTCGACGTCGTCGGCAGCGTGGAGCTCGGCGAGCCCTCGCTCATCGCGGGGGTCGTCATCGACGGTCTCGACGAGGTCTCCCCGACGGTGCTCGGCCGCGTCCGGCGAACCCAGGCCGGACTGCTCGGCGAGCGCTTCGACATCGACGCGCCCTACGACCTCGCCGGGCTGGTCGAAAGAGAGCTCCAACAGAACGGCTACGCCCGCGCCGTGGCGACCGTCGAGGTGGAGGCTCGCCCCGAGGAGCACGCCGTCGACCTGCTGCTCGAGGTCAAGACCGGCGAGATCTGCATGTTCGGCGAGGTCGAGATCGTGGGCTTCGAGGAGGTCGAGGAGCGCTTCATCCGCAGCCGCGTGACCATCCTCCCCGGCGAGCGCTATGACCCGCGCAAGATGGCCGAGACCCAGCGGAACCTCTTCGGGCTCGGGGTCTTCAGCGTCGTGCAGGTGTTTCCGCAGCTCGAGACCGAGGGGCAGGTGGTGCCCGTGCAGATCTCGGTCAGGGAGACCCGCTTCCGCGAGCTGAAGGCTGGTGGAGGCGCTGCCTTCGGTGCGGGCTTCTTCCGCAGCGACGGCATGGGCGAGATCCGAGCGGTGGGCCGCTTCTCGCACACCCACCTGTTGTCCCGCCTCATCCGCGTCGAGGCGGAGGCCAAAGGCGGCTACCGGGTCTTCGATCCCTTCGAGGACGCCGCGATCGGCGACACCATCGAGGACACCATCGACGAGGCCGGCGAGGTCGTGGCGGACACGACCACGGACGGTGGTCCCTTCCTCGCCTCTGACGCAAGCCTGGTCTACCCGGAGATCCTCGGCACCCGCTGGTCCCACACGCCGGACGTCGGCTTCGAGATCGGCCGCGAGCGCAGCCACAGCTCCAAGAAGGTCACGATGGCGCCGGTGTTCACCTACCAGCTGACGGACCACTTCGCGGTGCGGCCGGGCTACCGCTGGACCTACACCTTCCAGAACCTCGATCCCGAGGCGGCCCTGTTCGCGACCGAGCTCGGCTTCCCCGAGATCGACGCCGGCGCGAGCGAGGTCGACTTCCACATCCACAAGCTCATCCTCAGCGGCGTCTGGGACACGCGTCGCCCGCTGTTCCAGCCTGCGCGCGGCCACTACATCGAGGTCGGGTTGGCCCAGGCTGGCGCCTGGATGCCAGGTCGTACCTACGCCGAGCTCAGGTTCGACCTGCGCAAGTACCAGACGATCACCCCTGGGCGCATCGTGCTGGCTGGACGCGTCGCCGGTGGCCTCATGGAGCCCTTCGGGTCCGACGCCGATCGCCGCGCCATCCCGCACAGCGAGCGCTACCTGCTCGGGGGGGCCAGCACCCTGCGGGGTTTCCCGCAGGACCTCCAGGGACCACGGGGCTGCAGCTACGAGGACGAGGGCGCCGAGCTCGTCGCGGAGCGGGACTGCGCCGACACGGGCGTGGCCCGGTCCAACCTGGACTTCATGCCCTTCGGCGGGCAGGCGATGGTGTACGCGAACATCGAGGCCCGCGTCCCCTTCAACAGCAGCTTCGATCTCGTCGTGTTCCACGACCTCGGCGGCCTCTGGAGCACGCGGGAGGACTTCGACTGGCGGGAGCTCCAGCCGACCGCGGGCGTGGGTGCCCGGGTCGCCACCCCGGCGGGCCCCCTGCGCGTGGATGTCGGTGTCCGCCTCAGGAAGGACCCCTACTACGCGCTGGACCGTCGCTACGGCGTCTACATAGCGCTCCAGGAGGCCTTCTGAAGCGGAGCGCGCTGGTTGCGTTGGTGCTGGCGGTGGCCCTGGCAGTGGCGGTCTTCGCCGTCCTGGCGTGGCTGGCCTCTCCGCCCGGAAACGCCTGGCTGGCTGCCACCATCGAGGAGGAGGTGACCCGCTCGATGGGCGAGGGCCGCATGCGCATCGGCTCGCTGGAGAGCAAGCTGGTCGACGGGCACCTTCGGGTCGAGGAGCTCGCCCTGGAGGATGGCAGCGGGCGCGTCGTCATCGGCCTGGACTCGGCGGAGCTGCAGCTGCGGCCGCACCTGGCGCAGCGCACGATGGATGTGGATGGGCTTCACCTCGTGGGCCTCTACATCGACCTCCGGGTGGACACGGAGGGTGAACTCGATGTCTCCCGGATGTTCCCCTCCAGCGATGGACCCGTCCCACAGTTGCCCTTCGATCTCGAGCTGCGAGACGTGCAGCTCGACGATGGCGCCTTCTCCTACGGCACGGACGACCAGCTCTACCTGGACATCCAGGCCATCCACCTGAGCGGGAGCGGGAGCGGGAGCGGCCAGCTCATCGTGCTCGAGACGCTCACCGGCTTCGGGCGCCTCGACGAGCCGGAGCTCGGAGCGATCGCCATCGACGGCGAGGTGGCCTACGATCTGCGAGGCGCCGTCGAGCTCTCCGAGCTGGGGCTGAAGCTGGACAAGGGGCGGGGCTGGGCGACAGTCGAAGGTCTCGTCGACGTCGAGGATGGCACGGTCCTCGACCTCGTGGTCCGGGGCGAACTCGACGGCGAGGCCCTGGTCCCGGTCACCGGCGATGTGGGCCTCCATGGGCGACTCGGGGTCGACGCGAGGGCCCTCGGGCCGCTGCACGAGCTCGGCGTGACCGGGACCTTCGCGGCGCCGGAGGGGAGCGCTGGCGTCGACGTGATCGTCGACCTCGAGGACCCGGAGATCGCCTACCGGGGCAAGATCACCCCCGACGGTCTGGACGTCGGCTCCTTCGTCTCCACCATCGAGGAGCCCACCGTGCTCTCCGGCGAGGTCGACCTCGCGGGTCGTGGGGTCATCTGGCCGGATGGTCTCGAGGCGAGCCTCGAGGTCCAGCTCGAGGACAGCCTGGGCTGGGGCTACCGCCTCCCCGGCGCGACGGCTCGACTCGAGGTCCAGGACGGACAAGCCCAGGTCACCGGCTTCCACTACGAGGCCTGGTGGGGCGAGGTCCAAGGCAGCGGGCTGCTCACCGAGGTGCTCTGCGATCTCGACCTCGAAGCCACCGTCTGGGATCTGCAGGGACTCGAAGAGTTCGAGGCCGACGGCCTCTCCGGTGCCGCCGACGCCACCGGACGACTCCGCGCGGACTGGTCCACCGAGGAGGTCCAGGTCACCTTCGACGGCCGCCTCCACGCTCGCAAGGCTGGCTACGAGGACTACGTCACCCTCGGCCGCTACCGGGGGCCGATCCACGTCGAGGTGGACGGACTGAGGGTGCACGCGGAGGGCGAAGACGCCGAGATCGACGAGATCGATGCCTCCGGCGTGACGCTGGCCTACGCCACCGGGAGCTGGGTCGCCGACGTCGACCCGGCGGGCAACGTCGCCTGGACCGCGGTCGCGGATGCAGCGGCGGTGCGTGTCTCGGACCTTGGCGCGGACGCCGTCTACGTAGACGCTCGGGGCAGCGTCGGGGCGGACGGCTCCATCCTCGTCGACTCCGACATGGGGGTCCTGAACCCGGCCTATGACCGCTTCGACGCTGAGCGCGGTGACGCGACGTTGGTGCTGGTGGACTCCGCCTTCACCATCCAGCTCGATCTCTGGGACGGCAGCGAGCGCGTCGGCAAGCTCCGAGGAGGGGGCGACCTGGACGCCCGCGACTACAGATTCGAGGAGGTCTCGCTTGGCGCCGAGAGCGGCGTCGTCTGGAAGAACAACGGGCCGGTCGTCTTCACGCTGAACCAGGACTACGACGGCGCGGAGGAGCTCGAAGCGCACATCCAGTCGGTCGCCGGGACGGTCGTGGCGAGCGGACGCATCGGCCTGTCGGGGCCCGTCAGCGCCCGAGTCGAGCTCGACGGCCTCGTCGTGCCCTACCTGGCGGCCCTCTACCCCGAGGAGCTCGCCGGTTGGACCGGGAACGTGGACGCCGGGCTGGAGATCGGTGGCACGGCCGAGGAGCCCGACATCGACGGGTGGGTGGCCGTGACCGCCCTGTCGGTGCCGGGCAAGGCCTGGGGACTCAACGCCGAGGTGGACGTAGAGAGTCTCGACGACCTCGTCCAGCTCGGCGGGCACATCGATGACCAGCAGGGGCAGCTGCTCGCCTTCCGGGCCAGCATCCCCGCGGACACGCGGCTGGAGGCGCCGCGGCTGATCACTCGGGAGCCCGTCGCTGCCGAGGTCGTGCTGCAGCCCTCTGCGACGGAGCGCCTGCGCACCACCTTTCCTGCGCTGACGGACCTGCCTCCGGGGGAGGCCTCGGCCCAGCTGCTCGTCGCTGGCACACTGGCGAACCCGTCGGTCGATCTGCGCGTCGGCGCCCGGGTAGCTGCCGGCGAGCCGAGAGAGTTCATCCGTCTCGACACCACCCTGACCATCGAGGACGGGGCGGTTGCGCTGGTCGGGACCGGCCATGACCGCGGCGTGCGCATCCTCGACTTCTCGGGCTCAGCCGCCACCCATGCCCACACGGTCACCGCCTGGCTCTTCGAGGAGGGCCCCGAGCCCGACTTCGAGGCCCCAGCGACGTGGGTCAGCGACCTCCAGCTCACGGTCCTCCCCCGCGGCGTGGAGGTCGACCTCATCAGGCGCTTCGTGGAGGTCCCCGAGGGGCTGGAGGGTTCCGTCACCGGCGCCATCGCCGTGAGCGGTCAACCGGATCGGCCGAAGCTCGGCGGCGGCCTCCAGCTGACAGAGGGGCGCATCGACAACATCACGGTGTCTCCGGCGGTCATAGGCCTGAGCTCGGAAGAAGGGGGCTGGCAGGCCTTTGGCACTTTCGGCTTCGCGGGGGGCGAGCTCCAGGAGCTCCGCACCATCGACATCAGCGGGCACGTCCCCTTCGATCTGCACATCTCAAGCGACTTCGATCTCGACGCCGAGCTGGCGCGAGAGGGCCTGGATCTCCGTCTCACGGGAGACGGAGTGCCGCTGGGCGTGCTCGTCCTCGCTGACCCCGCGATCGACAACGCCGAGGGCATCCTGGACATCGAGGGGAGCATCGTCGGCTCCCTCGCCGATCCCCTGCCGGAGCTGGAGCTGGTGCTCGAGGACGGGCGCCTCGAGCACCACGACTACCGCGTCGCCTTCGAGGACATCGACCTCCGCGTCGTCGCAGCGCGCACGACGCTGTCGGTGGAGCTGTTCCGCCTGTCGTCACGTCCCCTCGATCGTCAGCGCGCCGGGTTCTTCGAGGAGCTCGGCCAGCGCCGCACCTTGCCCTGCGTCAGCGAGTTCGGCCTCGCGCCGGGAGAGACGATGGCCAGCGGAGTGGCCCAGATCTCCGAGCTCAGCCTGGACGCTGTCGACCTCGACGTCTGCGCCTCGGAGGCCTGGTATTCGGCCAACGAGGAGATGCTGCTGCAGGCCTCTGGGGATCTCGAGATGAACGGCTTCTGGCCGCAGCTCACCGTGACGGGTCAGGCTGTCGCGGACCGGGTCGAGCTCACCTACGAAGAGGACGACTTCCTCGACGACCGCGGCCTCCGGCTGGACCCGTTCCTGACCGTGGTGCGGCCATCGGCGACCATCGCCAGCGCGGCCCCAGAGGACCCGCCGGAGTTCTGGTACCCCTGGGACATCCTCGTCGATGTCGACCTCAACCGGAGAGCGCGGCTGAACGTCACGGTCCCCTTCATGGAGTCCTACTCGTCCCTCGGGCTGTCGACGATCCGCCTGGCCGAGGGGGACCTCGACGGAGAGATCCAGGTCCACATGCTCGAGGACACGCTGGAGGTGCTCGGCGAGGTCGAGACCATCCGCGGGAACATCGAGGTCGTCAACTCCGACTTCGCGCTGCAGGAGGGCACGATCACCTTCGGGGGCGCCGAGTACTGGAACCCGACCCTCGACCTCCGCGCCAAGCGGCAGACCGGCGGCTACGGCGTCATCGAGGTCGTCGTCGGGCAGACCGTGGAGCTCCCGACCCTGGAGTTCAGGTCGGACCGCGGCTACACGAACACCGACATCCTCAGCATCCTGCTCTTCGGCAAGCCCACCGACGAGCTCGGCCAGGGTGCCGGGAGCCTGCTGACCACCCAGGTCACGGGCATCATCTCGGAGCAGATCGAGGGCATCGACACCAGCCAGATCTTCGACGCCTTCTCGCTCGAGACCGGCGCCCAGGGCGGCGTCGGCGGCGTGCGGGTGGGCTGGCAGGTCGGAAGCCGCGGCTGGGTCGAGGTCGCCTGGCGGGCCGCCGACTCTCGCGAGGACGACGAGACGCCGTATTCGGTCACTGCCGAGTGGATCATGACCCGGCGGCTCCAGGCCGAGTTCTCCCTCGACGAGGAGCCCTCGGCGGATCTGCTCACGACCTGGCGCTTCTGAGGGGCTCTCTCAGTCCAGGTGGTTGCTCGTATCGTCGAGGCTGGAGCCAGTGAAGTCCGTCTCGCCGTTGCAGACGTAGACCGGATCGAAGGCCTCGTAGTAGCTCGAGACCGTGCCGGAGATCACCTTGCCGTTGCGGACGGCGTCGAGCTCGATCTCGCGGTCGTAGTCCTCGTCGTTCTCGGCGTACTCGATGTTCAGCGTCTTTCTGTCCTGGGTGCCCTTCAAGATGATTCCGCCAGCGATGACCATCGCCTCTCCATCGCCGGTGGTGTAGATGTCCAGGATGCTGTTGGCGATCTCTGTGGTGACCGGGTCGTCGTCATTCGGCGCGCAGTCGTTTTCCTGGGTGCCCGGGTACTCCTCGCGGATGAGCCAGGTGCCGTCCCAGGGGCCGCCGCCGAGGCAGCCGATCAGCGAGAGCACGAGCATCAGTACACCGGGTTGGGGGCGTAGCCCCAGTTCGCGTCGTCACCGAGGTGGTTGCCGTCGTTGGCGTTGATCTGCACGCCCGTGAGGTCCCAGGAGTACTCCCACGTCTCGTCGACGTCGTCTTGGGGGTCGCAGTCCTTGACGGTGTACTTGGCGAGGTCGTCGATGGTGGCGGTGACACCGCCGTCCTTCGTGAACAGGCCGTCGGCGGAGATGGTCTGCTTGTCGACGCGGGTCGCGCAGTCTTCGTCGGAGGTATCGAGCCCGACCTCGCGCTCGACGCTGAAGGCCTTCTTGTCTCCCATCTCTCCGACCATCACGACGCCGCCCCAGTCCATCACCAGGGTGCCCTCGGTGGTCGTCGCGATGGTGGCGAGACCACGCTCCTCCTTGCCGATGTCGGTGTCATCCGGGTCGACGGTGTTCTTCGTCAGGGTGTGGAAGATGATGTAGGTGCCGTCGTACTTTGTGACGGTGCAGCCGGTGGTGAGGCCGACGGCCAAGATCGCCAGTGTCAGTCGTTTCATCTCTCAGTCCCCCACGAAAGCGTCGTCGTCCGAGGCCATCTGCTCGGCCTCGAAGCTGAACTTGAACACGCAGCTGGTCTCGTTTCCGTCCGCGTCGATGTCGCGGCTGGAGTCGGTGATCTGGCCGGTGAGGATGCCCTTTGCGAAGTCGCCGTTGACCTCGACGGCGTCCCAGGAGGAGCTCCCGTCGTCGAAGTCGGTGGTGCGCTCCCAGTCGGCGGTCAGGTGCCTGCCGTCCCTGGTGCCGTCGAGCAGCTCGTCGAGGAAGACGATGACGCTGCCGTCCGCGGCCTCGAAGATGTCCACCAACTGGTAGCTCGACCCGATGGCCGTCTGGCCGAAGGTCGCGTCCTCGGCGCAGGTGCCGCCGAGGTCTGCGTTCTGATCGATCTCGAAGAGCCAGGTCCCGTCGACCCAACTGGCGCATCCGAGCAGCGCCAATGCGAGTGTCATGTCTCCTCCAAGCCCATGCCGCTAACGGGCTCTGAGGCGGTAGACCACGACCCCTCGCGGAAGCAGCCAGGAAGAAGAGGTGTACTCGGAGATCGAGTCGACCTCTACGGCGTCCGGGTGGTCTCGCTCGAAGGTCACGCGCGAGCCGCCATAGAGCATCAAGAGCGCTCCGTCGGCGCCGGCCTCGGGCGCGTGCCAGGGGGGCGGCTCGTAGAACTCCCACCAGTGCCGCTTGGCCTCTGGAGCGCCCTGCCCGTATGTCCCGCCGAGCACGACGGGGACCTCTGTCTCGAGGTCGACGAGGCCAACGAGCGCCGCGGTGGGGAAGGTCGTGCTCGGCAGATCGCCCCAGACCTCCACCTTCGAGAACCCGCCGAGGCGGGCAGCGGCCTGCTGGAGGTTCGCCGCCTGGGTGTGGACGAGGATCGGGCGGTAGCCCCAGGCGAACAGCACGAGCCCGCTTGCCGACAGCGCGGGCACCAGGGGCCGCCACCGGATCGCAGCCGCGGAGATGGCCAACAGCGGCACCAGCGGCAGCGCATAGCGGGCCACGTGCTCGGCGGGGGCGTAGAGGACGAGCAGCGGGAGGGTCAGGAGCGCGCCCAGCGTGAAGCGGTCGGGCTTCGCCAACAGCAGGGCGGGCCGGAGGTGTAGGAACAGCGCGCCGGCGGCGAAGCCGTAGCTGGTCCAGTCCTCGCGCCAGAAGGGGGGCTTCAGCGCCAGGAGCGCTCCGAAGGCCAGGGCCGCCAGGGCGGCCGCCACCGCAGGGTGGAGCCGGCGGGACTCGAACGCGGCGATCGGCGCCGCCAGGAACAGCAGAGCCGAGAACTTGGCGCTCAGCGTGAGCACAGCGAGGAGCGCGAAGAGCCGCCAGCGCTTCTCCAGCCAGGCCGTCCAGGACGCCGCGAGCAAGGCGATCAGCGGCAGGTCGACCAGGATCCAGGCGCTCTGGGCGGCCATCAGCGGGAACGTGGCGACCAGCGCGGCGGCGCCGAGACCGTCTCTGCCCAGGGCCCGAGCGAGCCGCCAGGTCGCCAAGGGCACTGCGAGGGAGAGGGCGGTGCGCACGATCTCCGCGACCAGCCGGGTCTCTCCGAAGAGCGCAAAGGCCGCCCCGTAGACAGCCGGGATCAGGGGGAAGGGCTTGTGGAAGCGTCCCTCCTCCGACCCCCAGACCTCTGTGGGCCACGAGGCCAGGGTCTCCAGGGGCTCGCGGGCGAAGGCCTGGGCGTGCACGAAGTAGGTCAGCGCGTCCGGCTGGGCCTGGGGGAGGTCCCAGACCAGGGCCTGGACCACCAGGGCCAGGACCACCACCGCAACGGGGGCGAGACCGCGCGGGAGGCGGGGCACGGCCAAGCCCGCGGTGACGCCAGCGGCCAGCGCGGCGGCGAGCCCGAGCGTGCCCAGGCGGCCGAGGACACGGAAGCCGGCGAAGTGGGCGTCGGGGAGCTCGCTGGCGAGGAACCAGATGCCGAGCTCCGCGGCCAGGGCGACGGCCAGCCAGGGGCCCATCAGAAGGCCCAGGCCGGCGCTTCGATCTGCTCGGTGGCGCCTCGCTGCTCGCCGGTCCGCAGGTCCTCTACGGTGGTGATGTCCGCGGGGGTCTCGATGACTCCCTCGTAGACCAGCACGCCGTCGCGGAAGCGCAGGAAGCCCTCCTCGGGCTGCATGGTGTCCAGGGGCTGGTCAGCGAGGTGGTGGGCAAGGCGCCGGTAGGTCTCGGCGGAGGGCTTGGCTTCGATGTGGGAGACGCCGTCGCCGACGAGCCGGTACAGGCTGTTGGTGCGCATTCCGCTGGGACCGCCCCCCACGGGCGCCGGCGCGTCGAAGAGCGTGTGCCAGAAGATGTGATCGGCCCCCTCGGCCAACAGGGCGCCGTGGATGGCGACGACCATCTCCGCCTGCCACTGTTCGCTGGCGATCTCGGCTCGCGCGGCGTCGCTGGGCACGCTGGTCTCGGTGATCCACACCGGCTTGTCCGGGGCCACCTGCCTGCTGACGGCCATGAGCCGGTAGAGCGGATCGAGCTCCGACTCCGCGAAGTAGCAGTGGAGCGAGATGCCGTCGATGGCGTCGCGCACCCCGGGCTGCTCCAGCGTTCGCTCCAGGTAGGTCCGGCCCTTCGGCGTCATCGCCCGGTACATTCCGCCGGAGAGCACCAGGGCGTCGGGATCCGCTCGACGGATGGCGGCGGCGGTGACGAGCAACACCGTGGCGTACTCGGCGGGGGTCTCGAAGCTACCGGGCTTGACCTTCGTCTTCGCGCCGCGCGGCGGCTCGCTGTTGTGGAGGTCGGGTTCGTTGTCCACCTCCCAGACGATCTCGGGCCAGCCCTCGCCCTGGTAGCGCCGGGTGGTGGCCTCGACCCAGGCGGCGTAGGCGTCCAGGTCCTCTGGCAGGTAGCGGCTCGTGTAGTTCCCGGTCTTCGTCCCCGGCCACGGTCCGATGACCACCACGGCGGAGAACCCCGCGACCCCGATCTCCGAGAGCAGGGCATCAGAGTCGGCCCAGTCATCCTGGACCTGCATCATGTTGAGTCCGCCGAAGCCGTGTGAGTTCACGCGGACCCAGCTGGTGCCGAGTTGATCGAGGAGCTGCGCCCTGGTCTGCAGCGTGCGCCGGTCGGAAGGGCTCATCGCCCGGGTCAGGCCGTGCTGTGGAAGGGACAGGCCCTCGTTGACGCCGAAGACCTCTGCGCCGAGGCGTGTCGTCCGCGGCGGACGCGTCTCGAGCTCATCGACGACGAGGTCGGGCCGGTCGGGACGAGCCTCTACGGTCACCGGCCCATGCCCCGATGGCGCTCTGAGGAGGACTCCACCGGCGCCGAAGGCGGTGAGGGTGCCTATGCCAGCGGCGACAGTCAACCAGCGCCGGTTCATGGGCTCGAGCATCGGGCGGGACTAACCGGGTTATCGCAGCTGCCTTCCAGGAGGCTCCCCGTGCTCGCGCTGCTGTCGTCGCTGTCCCTTGCTGCCGATCACGACCTCGCCATGGACCTGAAGGTCGTCGACCCTCTGGGCCACGCGCTCGTCGATGAGTCTGTCGCGCTGCCCTACGAGCAGCACTTCCCCATGACACTCGGAAAGACCGACTACGTGGTCTTCGTCGAGGCGAAGCACGAGGGCCGCAAGGCCGAGGTCCTCGTGCACGTCTTCAAGGGCGATCCGGTCGACGAGGTCGAGATCGCGACGCCTTCGCTGCTCCTGAACCCGGACGAGCGCCGGGAGAAGACCTCGACCACGAGCGCGCCGCGCGGCGTCAAGGATGACGGCGGGACGAAGCTGAAGCTGCTCGACTGGTCCGTCGAGGCGGAGTGGGGCTGGGCTGGGCGTGACTGGATGACGGATACCCGGACCTCGAAGCTCGACAAGAACCAGGTCGTGCTGGTCTGGGCCGGGGCGCCGCTGCTCCGTTCGTCGGACGATGCGTCGCCGGTCCGCATGCAGGCCGCGCTTCGCGAGCCGGGCGTCGATCTGATGCCGGTCGAGGTCATCGAGGACGGGGACCTCCTCCACGTCCGCACCCTCGGCAGTCCCGGCGGCGCTTGCCACGCGCTGCCGAACAACGGCCTCGACGGCTACGTGCTCGATCTCTGGGTGGCGAAGGAGGATCTCGCGCTTGTGGTGCCGAGGACCTTCGAGGTGACCTACTCGGACGAGACATCGACCACGGTCGACGCGGGGGTCGCGATCTACCCACTCGATGGCAAGACGCGGATCGCCGACTCCGAGCTCGTCGTGCGCGCGGACACGGGGGACTTCCTCTTCGACGCCGCCCTTCCGAAGGGCTCGGTTGGCCTCGGCTACGGCCTGAGCGAGGCGAGGCCGCCGGTGGAATCAGAGCAGGTCGTCCAGCCCACCTCGAGCGGAGGCGTCGGGGTCACCCTCGCCGGTCCCGTGAAGATCCCCGGCTACGACTCCAGCCGCATCGGCCAGGCCTTCCGGATCGGGGAGATCTACGAGTTCGAGGGCATGGAGCGCACGGGCGCGGTGGTGAAGACGAACTGCTCGGCTCACCTCGTGACAGTGCAGCCCGCTCGCATCAAGCCCCTCGCCGACGACACGATCCTCGTCGGCCTCGGGGCGGAGCGGCCGACGGTGGAGAGCGGCACGATCCCGGTTTATTGGCCGGACGGCAGCGTCGCGGGCACGGGCCCGGCCCCAGAGGACCTGGAGTTCTCCAAGAGGGAGACCCGCGCGTGCAAGGAAATAGTGCTCGACACGACTCCGATGCCGGTGATCGATGGCATCACCTATGAGCCGGAGGCGGACAACATCCTGTCGCTCTGCTGGGACAAGGCCGACCTCTGAGCTGACGCATGAATATGCGTTGCATGGTCATGCACGTCGGTGTATATGCGCGGCCGATGACAGCCCGTGACCTCCGCCGTAGCGCCATCAAGCGCCTGATCCATGAATACCGGATCGGCTCCCAGGAGGAGCTCGTCAAGCTGCTCGCGGTGGAGGCGATCCACTGCACCCAGGCGACGCTCTCCCGCGACCTGCGTGACATGGGCATCATCCGCCGCAACACCCCGGCCGGTCCTCTCTACAAGGCAGACAAGAGCGCCGGCTACATCGAGGTGCTTCGCCGCATGGTCGGAATGGAGATCCTCAACGTCCGTCACAACGGGCACCTCGTCGTGATCCGCACCCTCGCCGGGCGGGCCGAGGGCGTCGCGGGCTTCCTCGACCACTGGGGTCACGACAACGTCCTCGGCACCGTGGCTGGGGATGACACGGTGCTGCTGATCCCCGTCGAACCCTCCAAGATCACGGAGCTCGCGGACGACATCCGCAAGCTCGAAGTCCTCGCAGATGTGAGCGCCCTATGAAGATCGTCACCGCATACTCCGGAGGTCTCGACACCTCCTGCATGATCCCCTGGCTGTCAGAGAACTACGGCGGCGCCGAGATCCTGACCTTCACGGGCGATCTCGGCCAGAACGAAGACCTTGGCGCCATCAAGCAGAAGGCCCTGAACACCGGCGCCGTCAAGGCGGTCGTCGAGGACCTCACGGAGGAGTTCGTCGACGACTACATCGTGCCCGCCCTCCACGCATCGGCGGTCTACGAGGGCATGTACCCGATGCACACGGCCCTGGGCCGACCGCTGTTGGCCAGGAAGCTCGTCGAGGTGGCGCTCGCCAACGGCGCGGACGCCGTCTCCCACGGGTGCACCGGCAAGGGCAACGACCAGGTCCGCTTCGAGGTCGCGATCCAGAGCCTCGCGCCGCAGCTGAAGATCATCGCGCCCCTGCGCGAGTGGGAGCTCCTCACCCGGGAGATGGAGGTCGAGTACTGCACCGCGCGCGGCATCCCCGTCCCCATCACCCTGGAGAAGCCCTACTCGATCGACCAGAACATCTGGGGCTGCGCCATCGAGTGCGGCGAGATGGAGGATCTCTGGGTCGAGCCTCCAGAGGACGCCTGGATCATGACCAAGGACCCCAGCCACGCTCCCAAGGGCAGCGTCGAGCTGATCCTCGGCTTCGAGCAGGGCACCCCTTGCAGCATCGACGGGCGCGCGATGAGCCCCACGAAGATCGTCGGGTTCCTCAACGACACCGCCGGTCACTTCGGCGTCGGACGCATCGACATGGTCGAGAACCGCGTCGTCGGGCTGAAGTCTCGCGAGGTCTACGAGGCCCCCGCGGCGACCCTGCTCCACATGGCCCACACGGAGCTCGAGCGGATCTGCATGGACCGCGCCACCTTCAACACCAAGCGCAAGCTGTCCCAGGACTTCGCGAACCTGATCTACGACGGCCTGTGGTTCAGCCCGCTGCGCGAGTGCCTCCAGGCCTTCCTCGAGGAGTCCCAGCGCACGGTGACCGGCGAGGTCCGGGTTCGCGTGAGCGCCGGGCTCGCCCGCATCACCGGCCGCCGCAGCCCCTACTCGCTCTACGACGAGGGCCTCGCCACCTACAGCGACGGGGACACCTTCGACCGCACCCGGGCAGAGGGCTTCATGGCGCTCTATGGACTGCCCTACAAGACGATCGCCGAGGTCCGCCGCCGCACGGGCCAGCCGGAGTTCAAGAAGCGCAAGAAGGCCTGATGCCTCTCTGGGACGGACGCTTCGAGGGTGGCCCCGCCGCCGAGATGCAGGCTTTCAGCGAGTCCCTCGGCGTTGATCTGCAGATGGCCGACCAGGACATCCGTGGCTCGCGGGCCCATGCGCGCATGCTTTTTGAGGTCGGGCTCTTGAGCGCCGAGGAGCTCGCTGCCATCGAGGAGGGCCTCGCCCGGGTCGCCGCCGAGCTCTCCGACGGGACCTACGCACCGGGCATGGAGCTCGAGGACGTCCACATGGCCGTCGAGTCTCGGCTCACCCAGCTGACCGAGGCCGGCGGCAAGCTCCACACGGCCCGCTCGAGGAACGACCAGGTGGCCACCGACGTGCGCCTCTGGCTCGTCGACAACCTCGCCCACCTCGACGACGCGCTCCGCGGCCTGGTCCTCGCGCTCGTCGACCGCGCCGAGTCCGACGGGCGCACCCTGATGCCGGGCTTCACCCATCTCCAGCGAGGACAGCCCATCTGGCTCGCCCACCACCTGCTGGCCTACGCCTGGATGCTCGAGAGGGATCGGGGCCGCCTCGCAGATGCGCTCGCGCGGGTGCGGCGCTGCCCGCTCGGGGCCTGCGCGATGGCCGGGACTCCGCACCCCATCGACCGACATCGCACCGCCGAGCTCCTCGATCTCGGCGAGCCCATGGACAACGCCATGGACGCGGTCGCCAGCCGCGACCACGAGCTCGAGGTCGCCAGCCTCTGCGCCATCGCCATGACCCACCTCTCGCGCATGGCCGAGGAGCTCGTGCTGTGGTCGACCCCCGAGTTCGGCATCGTGCGCATGGGCGAGGGCTACTCGACCGGCTCGAGCATCATGCCGCAGAAGCGCAACCCCGACGCCGCCGAGCTCGTCCGGGGCAAGTCCGGGCGTGTCATCGGCTCGCTCAACGCTCTCCTGGTGATGGTGAAGGGTCTGCCGCTGGCCTACAACCGCGACCTCCAGGAGGACCGCGAGGCCCTCTTCGACGCGGTGCGCACGACGACGGCCTGTGCGCGCATCTGCGCCGGCATGTGGCGCACCCTGAGCATCGACGACGCCTACTCGGAGCGCCTCGTCGGGGACTTCTCGCTCGCCACCGAGCTCGCCGACTACCTGGCGGCCCGGGGCGTGCCCTTCCGCGAGGCCCACCACATCGCCGGCGCGCTGGTGAAGTACTGCGAGGACCGCGGCGCCGGCTTCGAGATCCTCGACGTCGACGTGCTGCGAGAGCACCACCCCCTCTTCGACGAGGAGGCCCTGTCATGGCTGGACGCCGAGGCCTCCGTGGAGCGGCGCACGAGCTTCGGCGGCACCGCCTGGAGTGAGATCAGCAGGCAGATCGCCACACTACGGGAGCGAGTGAAGCCTTGACCTGGGTCGCCATGCCCCTGGCGCGACGCCCGACCAGGGGGAGGGCCTTCAAGGCGAAGTCGGCCTCGAGCCGAGAGAGCTCTTCGTGAGCGTAGAGAGCCCGGATCTCCAGGACCCGGAGCAGCTCGTCGCGCCCCTCCGCCGCCAGTCCGCCTCGGATCATGTCGACGGCCATCGCCGTGTCGTGTCTTGCCAGGGCCGTCTGCGCGGCCTCACGGGCGGCCTTGGCCACCGCGTAGTCAGGTGTCCGCCGCGCCGGAGTCAGGTCCCTGAGTGCCCGCAGCCAGTCAGCGAGGACGTTGCGGTCGGAGCGCTGCCAGCTCCAGCGCTGAAGGTCGACATCCCGAGCTCGGGCCTCTGAATCCTCCAGCTGGAGGACGCGCACGCGGCTGCCCCATTGGTGGACGAGGTAGCCCGGACGCCAGAGATCCCATGGACGCTCCCGGACCTCGGCGATCAGCGCCAGCGGCGAGACGGTCCGGCTGATGTCGAGCACGTGGGCCAATCTCGCCCACCGAAGAGAGCACCATCGCGCGTGCGCGTGTCACCTTGGGTCACGGTTCGTTCCCAGTCGTCGCCGGAGGCCGAAAAGAGCCAACCCGAGCAGCCAGAAGGAGCCTCCTGGGCCGGCGGTGTTGCAGCCCTCTCCTTGCTTTTTGGCGGACACGACGATCGACAGCTCGGGGCGCTCTTCGTCGTCGCTGTGCACGACGAACTCCGCCTCCATGTAGCCCTCGACGGACTTGGCGGCGTCGTAGGTGGAGCGGATCTCGCAGTCCTCTCCAGGCGCGAGGTCGACGGCGGCCCCGCAAGAGTCGAAGTCCCAGTCGAGGCCTCCGTCCGTCCAGGTCTCGAACAGGCTGATGACGAGGTCCTCGTCGCCCTCGTTGCGCAGGCGAAAGGACTGCCACACCTCGCCCTCGATGGTGTCGTCGTAGCGGAAGAAGCCGTCGTGGGCGGCGTCACCTGCGCCATCCCAGGTGCCGATCGGCTCCTCACCCACCGAGTTGGTCGCCAGGATGACGACCAGGGTCGCCGCGGCCGGGATCACGCTGCCTCGGTCAGCAGCCAGACGGTGAAGGTGGCGCCGTGGCCCTCCTGGGAGTCGAGCATGATCTCTCCGCCGAGGCTCGTCACGATGCCGTGGCAGATCGCCAGGCCCAGGCCGGTGCCCTGGCCGACCGGCTTGGTCGTGTAGAAGGGGTTGAAGATCTCGGCGCGGACCTCTGGGGGAACCCCGGGACCGCTGTCGCTGACGCTCACGACTACGCGGCCGTCCTCTGCCAAGCCGGTCTTCAGTCGGATCTCGTGTTCCGGGGCGCGGCCGGCGGGCAAGGCCTCCGCGGCGTTGACGAGGAGGTTCAGGAAGACCTGCCCGAGCTTCGAGGGGTTCCCGTGGACCGGCGGCACCTCGCCGTAGTCGCGCACGAGCTGGGCCTTGTGGCGGATGTTGTTCTTGGCCAGGGACAGCGTCTTCTCCAGCACCTCGTGGACGTCGACAGGCCCGACCTCGTCTTCGTCTCCACGGGCGAAGGCCTTCAGCTCGCGCACGATGCGCCGGACACGGTCGCTGCCCTCCAGCGCCTCCTTCACGGTCTGCTCGAGCTCCCTGAGCCGCGGGGACGTGTCGACCTGCGCCATCTCGCGCAGCTCGGCGCCGAGGTAGTTCAGGTTCCCCATGATGAAGGTGAGGGGGTTGTTGATCTCGTGGGCGACGCCGGCGGCGAGGGTGCCCATCGAAGCCATGCGATCTGCGACCTGCAGGCGCGCTTCGAGTCGCCTCTGCTCGGTGATGTCTCGGAAGATCGTCAGGTCGCCGGTGACCCGCCCCTCGCCGTCGCGCACCTCTGCCTTGGTGATGTCCGCGACGAACTGGCTCCCCTCCTTGCGGGCGAGGACGGCGGTGGTCCCGCGGTCCTCTGCGTCGAAGCGCGCGACCGGAAGGGCCGACCGCCTGGCGACCAGGACGCCTACCTTCTTTCCGATGACCTCGTCCTGGTCGAAGCCGAAGAGCTGGGAAAACGCCGGGTTCACCCGCTGGATGAGCTCGTCGCCGTCGGTGAAGACGACCGCGTCCGGGATCGACCTGAAGATGATCTCGAACTCCGCCTTGGCCACTGACAGGGCGGTCTCGACCTGACGCCGCCGGTGTCGCTCGCCCACGGTCCGCTCGGCGACGGCCAGGCGGGTCGCGAGGTGGCTCGGTGGGAGCGGCTTGGCGAGGAAGTCCGACGCTCCGGCGGCGAGCACCGTCGCCAGGTCCTCTGCGCTGTCGCGTCCCGTGACCATCAGGATCACGACGTCGACGTTCGCGGCGGCGGTGCGGACCTCCTCGCAGAACTCGACCCCGCTCATTCCGGGCAGCAACCAGTCGACGACCATCAAGGAAAACGGCGTGCGCTCGTGTGCCTCCAGCCCATCCTCGGCGGTCTCGCAGACCACCGCCTCGTGGCCTCGGCTCTCAAGGACCTTTCGAATCAGGGTCGCGCTCGTGAGGTCGTCTTCGATCACGAGCACGCGGAGACGGTGGTTTCGGGGTGCCATGTCCCGTGGGGGGTGCGACAGCCGAGTCTATCAGGGGCTATAGACCTGCCACACCGAGAGGGCTTGTCGAATGATGTGGTTGCTGGCCGGTTTGGCGATGGCCGAAGACGACGAACTCTACATCGGCGACGTAGGGATCACGGCGACGCTGCCCGATGAATGGTCGGTGCCCCGCTGGAGCGACTGGGATCTCGACGCGGTGGACGATCGCAACACGGTCTCGGTCCACGTGGGCTACACGATGTGGCAGGTCGACATCGACGATGACAGCGCCCGGATCTGGGCGGGGCTGGCGGCGGAGCGGCTGCGCGAGGAGGGGCACGACAAGGTCGAGATGGTCTCGACCGGGGTCGTCGACGTCGACGGCACCAAGCGCGCCGAGATCGAGCTCTCCTACCGCTTCAACGGGCAGCAGCAGGCGCTGCTGCTCCAGCGGAGCTTCCCGGTCAGCGGGCGCACGGTGCACGTCTCGGCGATGGCCGTGACCCGCAATCGGTCACGGGCCGAGGACGCCCTCGACACCTGGGACGAGCATCTCGAGATCGGCAAGCCGGCAGAGGACACCTCCACCCTGAACGACTTCGGAGCGCCCGCCGGCTACGAGACCCAGCTCCCGCCGGGCTGGCGGAACCCGCTGAAGACGGAACTCGGCGAGACCCGTCGCCTGGCCAGCGAGCTCCTGAAGCACGAGATCGAACCGGACACCTGCTGGGTCGCGGTCCACCCCTACCCCGACGGTGAGGCCGCGCTGATGCTGAGCTGCGGCGCCTATCCGCTCTACATCGGCGTCATCGACGAGCACAGCTTCGAGGGCCAGGATCTCGGCATCCGCCAGCACTTCTTCGGCGCCAGCGCCGAGACCGTGAAGAGCGCGTCCAGGGTCACGACCGGTGCCGACGAGCGCCTGGCCTTCCTCTACACCCTCCCCGAGATCCAGGATCGCTTCATAGAGATGGCCGTGGCGCCTTATGACCAGGGCCAGGTGCTCACCTGGGCGGTGACGCGCCCCAAGGGCGAGGGCGACGGCGACCTCTCCCAGGTCGACACGGCCATCCGGGGCTCGGTCGACGCCATGCGCTTCGACGGCCCCGACGGCGCGCTGCATCCCATCGGCCTGGCGTTCTGGGTCGACTACCTGGTCAGCTATCGCAAGGCCGACCCCATCGTCTTCGGGCCGGTCCTGGTGGTGCTCGCGCTGCTTGCCTTCGCGGGCGTCAAGCTGCGGGGCCGGAAGACCTCCTACAAGGACATCTGATCCCAGGCGCGCTCCAGGCGCCGTGCTTGGGCCCCCGCCGCGACCCCCAGCAGCGCGCGGTCACGCTCCCAGTTCGGGATCGCCGTGCCCAGGCGCTCGATGTCCCACTCCAGCAGACCGCCGAGGGCGATGTGTACCGAGGGATCGAGGGGATCCTCACGGGTCAGCGCGGCCAGCGCCGTCACCCTGGCGACGACCTCGGCTCGATCGGAGCGCTCCTCGAGGTGGCGAAGGACGAGCCCGCAGAAGGCAATCTGGACGTGCAGATCCTCGATGGTGCGGAAGGGCTTGAGCACGCGCAGGTAGCCGTCCCCGTCGAGGACCTCTGCGGCCTCCACGCCGTCGAGAACGCAGCGCGCGTGACCGATCTCGGGGATCACCGATAGCGGCGGGATCGCCTGCATCTCCACCGCCCCCGCCTCGACGAGCGCGACTCGGATCCGCTTGCGTCCCGCTACGGTGCCCTCGTGGCAGACCACCGCGAGGCGAGTCGCCGCCATGCCGAGGGTGACGAAGCTCTTCTCTCCGTAGAGCCGCCCGGCATCCAGGCGGGTCTCTATGGCTCGGGGGTGGTTGCCGGCGGTCTCCGTGGCACAGAGCGCCCAGAGCTCGGTGGGATCGGCGAAGAGCGCGCGCGCGGCACCCTGGTAGCCGCTGGCGAAGGCGTAGCCCATGCACGCCGAGGACCAGCCGCCGACCAGCGCGAGCTCCCAGGAATCGGACCAGGGGAGCGCGCGATAGCCCTCCCACCATTGCTCCACCGAGCTCGGCGAGTCCGGTGGATCCTGGCTGAGGACGTGCTCGAGGGCTCTCACGCGGGCGCTCCGAGGCAGGCGCGGCGAAGGGATCGGTCCGGTCGGGACACCAATCGGGGTAAGCCCGATGTACACCTCTGTCATGCTGCTGTTGTGTTGCTCCATGGCGTCGGCCATCGACTGGTGGGTCGAGGACATCGACGAGGCGGTCGAGATCACCCGGGCCCTCGAAACGCACTGGCCGGATTCGGACATCCACGTCCTGGTCGGTCCGGTGGGGACTCAGGGCGTCTGGTACGAAGAGGGACAGCTGCACCTGGTGGATGGGGACAGCTCGCGCGTGGAGGTCGTGAGCCCCGATGTGCTCACGCAGGTCCTCCTCGTTCGCAGCTGGACGACCGAGCTCGAGCCCAGCGACAGCGGCTGGCTCCCAGAACCCAGGCCCGACCCTGTTCCCCGCCCGGAGCTGGCCGACACCAGCCCTCCGATACTCCGTGTCGGCCTCACCGGCGGGCCCGGGCTGCCCTGGCACGGCCCCCCCGTGCGGCTGGCCGGGGAGGTGGGCGTGAGGGTACGCTCGCTCAGCGCCTCGGCGGTCGTGCTCGCGGACCTGGCCGAGCAGCTCGAGTCGGCGGACTCACCGACGTGGTTTGGACGTCGCCTCGGAGTCGGGGCCCAGGTCGGCCTGTACCTGCCGCTGCCCGCCGGTGCCATCGAGCCCGCGCTCGCGACCCAGACACGCTTCCTCCACTACGCCGACGAGGCTGGAGACGAGGTGCTCAGCCTGGTCGTCCCCGGCGCGACCGCGCGCCTCCGCTGGTGGGGCGACTCCTTCCAGCCCGGCGCCGTGGCTGTCGGCATCGGCATCGCGGTGACGGTCGAGGGCACCGTGTTCCTCTCGGATCGCGTCTTCCGGGTCGGCTCCAGCGACACCCTCTACTTCGAGCCCGTCACCGCCCAGCTCGAGTTCCACGTCGCTCGCGAAGCGGGGCGCAGCTGATGGACCCGGCGACCTTCTACCGGGAGCACGCCCGCCTCGTCCTTGGCTGGTGCATCCGGCTCGGGGGACCCCACCTCGACCCGGAGGACTGCGCTCAGGAGGTCTTCGAGGTCGCGCTGAAGCGGCTGGGCAGCTTCCGTGGCGAGAGCCGCATCACGACCTGGCTCTATGGCATCACGCGCCGGGTGCTGGCGAACAAGCGGCGCCGCGCTTCCTTCCGCAAGGTCCTTGGTCTCGACCAGATCGCCGAGCCGGTGAGCCCGGTCCAGACCGACGAGGAGGCGGCTCGCCTCCGCCGCCGGCGTGCCGTCCAGTACGCGCTGGAGCGACTGCGGGACGACCACCGCGAGGTCGTCGTGCTCTGCGATCTCGAGGGCCGCACCGCGCCGGAGGTGACGGCGATGCTCGGCATCCCCGTCGGCACGGTCTACTCCCGTCTCCACGCCGCCCGTCGCGCTCTTCGAGACGCGATCGAGGCGGAGGGCATCGGAGTCGACGACGACAACTCCCTGTTGCTCCGGAGCTGCGGATGATCCCCCCGGAGCTGCGCGAGGCCCTCGAGCCCAGCGAAGACGAGCTCGCGCGCCTTGTCGAGCCGCTGTCGCCTGGACTGCTGGCGGGGCTCTCGAGCGCCACCGAGCCGAGCGCGGCGGAGCTGGCCCGACTCCGGCCTCGGGAGGCTCGCCGGAGATCTCCCGTGTGGCTGCTCGCCGTAGCCGCCGTCCTGCTGTCGTTCGTGCTGTTTCCACGGCCTGACGCCCCCCGCCACCTCGCCCCTGGGGTCGAGGTCTACGGCAGCGCTCATGCCGCAATAGTCGACGAGGACGCGCTGGTGATCGAGCTCCGGGATGGCCTCGCCAACTTCCGGGCAGACCGGCGCGTCGTGGTGCGCGCGGGAGAGGTCGACGTCGACTTCGAGAGCGCCAGGGTCAGCATCCTGCTGGATGGGGGCCACGTGCGCATCGAGGTCTTCACCGGGCAGGCAGAGGTGCGCACCGGAGATGGGACCGTGCTCCTGGCAGCCGGCACGTCCTGGCGACGTCCGCTCCCCGCCGAGCCACAGGCCGAAGTGGAGGGTGTGCGCGCACAGCGCGTGGAGGTCGAGGACGTCGACGCTGTGGCCTCCATCCAGCCCTGGGGGCCCCTGCCGAGGCGGCCTCCGAGGGTCGATCCCGCTCCGGACGTGCCGGCCTTCGTGGTCCTGATGAACTCGCGGGATGCGGGACAGCTGATGCTCGCCGACGTCGAGACCTTCCTCTCCGAGTACCCGGAGTCGCCCTTCGCGCACGAGGCCAGCGTGATGCGGCTGGAGCGCCTCGCCGAAGAGGTCGACCCCGAGGACGCGCTGTCGCAGGTCGAGGCCTGGCTCGAGGTCCACGCCCACAGCCCCCGCTTCGCAGAGGTCCACTACCTGCGCGCGACGCTCCTACGTGACCGGCTCGAGGACTGCGGGGCGGCGATGACCAGCTACCGCATCGTCATCGAGCGGGGCCCTCGCCGCCTGGCCGAGCCCGCCCGGGACTACCTCGAGGGCTGCCTCGACTAGCTGATGATGACCTCGGCGACCTTGCCGCGACCGCCAGCCTTCGAGTTGATCGCTCGCCCGACCAGCACGCTCTCGATGTGGAAGTCCCGGTAGAGCTCGCGGACCTCTGCCGTGTCGTGGTTCGAGAGCACGACGTCGACGCCGCGCCGTTTCAGCTCCCAGGCGATGTCGCGGAGGCGCAGCTGATCCACTGGTCCAAAGCCGCCCTTGGTGTAGGCCGTGAAGTTCGAGGTCTTCGACAGCGGCACGTAGGGCGGGTCGAAGTAGACCGCGTCTCCCCGTTGTGCCTCGAAGAACACGTTCGTGAAGTCGGCGTGGCGGACCTCGACGTTCTGCAGCACCCGGTTCACGGCTCGGAGGTTGCCCTCGTCGAGGATCGTCGGGTTGTCGTAACGCCCCAGCGGCACGTTGAACCCGCCGCTCTTGTTGACGCGGTAGAGCCCGTTGAAGCCAGTCCGATTCAGGTAGATCATCCAGGCAGCGACATCGGCGTCCTCTGAGCAAGCGTCGATGTCGTTCCCTCGCGTCGCGTAGTACTGCGTCTCGCAGTGACCGGCCCGGTAGGCGTCGAGGCGCTCGACCACGCCGTCGAAGTCGTTCTTGATGCCCCGGTATGCGCGCACGAGTCGGAGGTTCATGTCGGTGAGCGTCGCCCAGCGCTCTGCCCTGTCCTCCAGCCGCTGGGCGAGCGAGAAGAACAGCGCCCCCCCGCCCACGAAGGGTTCGTGGTAGCGCCCGATCGGGCGCGTGAGTCGCTCGAGCAGCCTCGGCACGATTCTGCGCTTGCCACCAGCCCACTTCAAGAACGGACGGGCGACCACCCTGGGGACGGACTCGTCCGGTCCAACAACAGCAACAACAGCCTGCATATGTCCAACTTCAGCAAGAACAGCTCAAGTAGATTCACATGCATGGACTTGACTTGTCAACACAATCGGTCACGGGACCGAGGTGTAAAAAGTCCTATTACTGGGCCGCGCGGGCTATGATTGATCCCTTCGGAGGGCGAGATGGGCACCTGGACTCTGTTTGCAATCTTCCTGACCAGTGGCTGCGACTGGAAGGACCACGTCCCCGGCGACAGCGAGACGCCTGATTCGAGCGCCCCTGACTCCGAGGCGACAGATGACAGCGAGGAGGGGGGCGAGGTCGAGGCGGAGCTCGGGGGCCACGTCACCGTCCAGCTCTACACGGCTGGCGAGGACGGAGAGCGCGAGACCATCGACTGGGCAGACTCGACCTGCGGGGGGGTCTACTCCTTCGGAAAGGTCTTCGTCGCGGCGTACACGCTCAACGAGGAGGGTGGCCGCCGCTATGTCGGCCAGGACACCGTCGACTCTCCCTCCACCAATGGGGACGACTACAGCGTCGACGTCAAGCTGGAGACGAACTCGGACGTCTACCTCTACGCGGCGGTGGACTACTGGGGCGACCGCGTCATCGGCAGCGACGATCCCGTCGGAACCTACCCGGAGGCCATCTCGCTGAAGGACGGGGACACCCTCGAGGATCTCGACATCAACATCCTCGTCCCCGAGTGCTACGGCGGCGGCGGCAGCTGCGACACCATGGGGATCAGCGGCGACGTGGTCATCACGGTCTCCTACGCTGGTGGTGAGTCGGCGGTCCTGCTCGTCAACGAAGCTGGCGAAGGCCCGATGGGGAACCACGTGACCTGGGACAACCCCGTCTCCACCGGTGGGGGCGCCGAGGCGCCCTACGACCTCACGATCTGCCAGAACTACGGCACGGCCCGGCTCATCGGCTGCTGGGACTCAAACGGCAACGAGCTCGCGGATCCGCTCGACCGCTGGGGCACCTACTACACAGAGCCCGACGTCGACGCGAACCCCGTCATGCTCGGGTCCACGAACCTGACGGGGCACGACATCCAGATCCCGCTCGGCGACGAAGCCGGCATCGCCGTCGTTCCCTTCGTCACGCTCTCCGGCACCGTCGGCATGGCAGAGGGCAGCTTCGATGACCTGGACGCGGGCGCCATGGTCTATGTCACGGCGTTGAAGTACCGCCCCTCGAACGAGATCGCCGTCTCGAGCTTCGACGACATCGCCTACAGCACCCAGTCCTGGACTGCCTCCGAGCTCGCCGGTGCCACCGAGGCACCGTTCGGCTTGGCCGTTCCGGGCAACACCATCACCTACCTCTGGGCCTATGTGGACTCCGAAGGCGACGGCGTCGTCAACGGTCCAGATGAGCCCGTCGGCTCTGCCGCTGGCGAATCCAGCGGTCGCGTCCCCACGGGGACTAGTGACAGCGCGGGTTATGAGCTGTCGCTGGCCGTAGCCGCAGACTGAATCCTGGAGTGATCATGATCCTTATCGCCCTGTCCCTTGGTTGCAATGGCTACCCCGGCTCGGACGACTCGTCGTCTCCGGACGACTCGACCCCCGGCGGCGGGGAGTCGGGCGAGCCTGGTGACGACACTGGCAATAGCGGCGAGGTCCACGGGGAGCTTCGCGGCACGGTCACGGTTCAGCTCTACACCTACGACGACGATGGTGAGCTCGAGTACCTCTCCTGGGAGGACGCCTATGACGACACGTGGCGCTTCGGCGGCATCTGGGTGACCGCCTACGAGGACAACGGCAGCGGCGGTGAGATCTACCATGGGTCCGACGCCATCCTCGGCCCGCAGACCGGTCCCAACGAGTACGAGATCAGCGTCGATCTCGAGACCGCTCGGGAGCTCCGGCTCTACGCCCAGGTCGACTACTGGGGCGACGGCATCCTCGGCTCCGGCGAGCCGATGGGCATCTACCCCGACGCCGTACTGGTCCAGCACGGCGACAGCCACGACGACCTCGACATCAGCATTCTCGCCCCCTACTACGACTTCGACTCGGGCGGCGGAGACGGCAGCGCGTGGTGCGGCATGGACCCCGTCAGCATCAGCGGCGACGTCCTCATTACCGCGGGCTACGCCGGCGGCGTCGCGGTGGCGATGCTGCTAGACCCCAACGGAAACGGCCCCTACCACTGGGACTACACGACCCCGATGACCAACGGCTCCGGGGCCACGGGCGCCTACTCCTTCTCGAGCTGCGCGAGCTACGGCAGCATGAACCTCGTCGGCGCCCACGACCGGGATGGCGACACCCTCATCACCCCCATGGACCGGTGGGGCGCATACATCAGCGAACCGGACGTGGACGGCAACCCGATCACGGTCGGCACCTCCGACCTCACGGGCATGGACATCCAGGTTCCTCTCGGGGACGGCGGCTCGCCCTTCGACATCGTGCCGTTCATCTCCATCAGCGGTGAGGTCTCCGTCACCGGCGGCACCTTCGACGATCTGGACCCGGGCTCCAGTGTCTACGTCACCGCCCTGAAGTACCGGCCCTCGCATGAGATCGCGGTCTCGACGCTCGAAGGCGAGGCCTACGACATGGTGTCCTGGACCGCCGCAGAGATCTCTGGCCAGACCTCGATTCCATACAGCCTGGACGTTCCAGCGAACACGATCGTGTACCTCTGGGCCTACGCCGACAACGACAGCAACGGCATCGTGAACGAGCCCGGCGAGCACGTGGCCTCCGGCGGAGAGAACGACGCCGGCAAGTTCCCGACCGGCGCCACCAGCGCCACCGGGCAGGATCTCGACCTGGCGGCCGCTGACTGAGATGGTCCTGTTCGTGTGGATGGGGGGCTGTTCGAGCGGCCCCGAGCAGATCGACTATGTCGAGCAGGTCACCCTGTATGACCAGCGCGAGGTGCGCCCGGACGCGCCCGCGCGTGATGGTCGGGGGCGCTTGCTGCCCGATCTCGTGGTCGCGCCGGTCGAGAGCTCGGACCCCACCATGGTCGCGGTCGGGGACGCGGGCTTCACGTGCCAGCGGAGCGGTGTGGCCGTCGTGACGCTGCAGGTCCAGGAGTTCCGCAAGCCAGTCGAGGTCGTCTGCCAGCTGGTCGGGCGAATCGAGGTCGAACCGCGCAACCTCCAGGTCGTCTTGGAGCTCGTCGAGGGTGTGCAGGAGCCGGTCGAGCTGGACCCTCTCCTGATCCAGGTCTTCGACGAGGTCGACAACACCATCGACGTGCCGGTGCACGTCCGGTCGGAGAACGATCACGTCGTCGCCGTCGGGCCTGGCGGTGTCCTGGAGATTCGGGCCCCGGGCAGGACGACCCTCCGCGTGCGTGCTGGAGAGCAAGAGGTCGAGATCCCTGTCGTCGTGGGCGCGGTCGTCTCGGTGGAGGCTGTGGCCGTCGCAGAGGGCAGCATCGCCTCCGTGCCGATCCGCCCCGGTGTCTGGGCCTGGACGCTGCGCTCGGACGCCCCCGTCACCGTCGAAGTCGACAGCTGTGGGACCTGGGTGGAGACCGACATCGTCGAGGGGGGCTGCGCTCTGCCGGGCGGCAGCGAGATGCGCATCGTCAACCGCGCCGATGGACTGCGGCGCGTCGCTCTGCGGCTCATTCGGATGCCCGACTAGATTGCCCCGGCTCCCCCCGCGGCCTCTTTCGCGCGCCGTAGTTCCCATCGGCAGGCTTCCGACCGCGTCGGTACCTGTGCCGCAAGAACTGGCCCGCAGGAGCGACCGGGGCGGGCTTGTCAGTGGGTCTGCTGCTTGTAGTTGTCCATCGAGCGGCGGCTGAACCACACGCCGTCGGCGGTGTCCGCGGCACCCGCACCTTGCTCTTCATCGTCCGCGTCCCATCCCATGGACATGGGCTCGGCGTTGGACTCCGCAGGAGCCAGCACGTCCCGGTAGTAGTGACTGTCGCTCCAGTTCTCCCGCTCCAGGCTGACGAGGACGTCCAGTCCGACCTCGACCTCGTCCGGTCCCATCGGCATCGCGAAGTTGATGGCGTCGTGAACGAGCGGGCCTTGCAGCACGGTGCCGCTGATGAGCTCGACTCGCCACTCGCCCTCGGATCCGGGGATGGGGGCGACGCTCACGCATTCGCTCAAAAACGGCGCGAAGCGACCGAGCTCGTTCTCGATCTCGATCTGGGTCAGCACGGGATCGACGAGGAAGTCGTCGCCGTGGCTGGTCTTGACGCGGTAGACGAGGCCCTCTGGCCAGACCTGCCCTTCGAGCATCTGGAAGCGGAGGAGCTCGTCGGTCGGCAGGTCGACTGGGACGACCACGCCCCCCGCCTCGACGCCGATCTCGAGCTCCGGCTCGGCCCAGCGCCCCTTGAGCTCCGAGCCGTTGCGAAGCCAGACGTTCACGTGCCCGCCGGATCCGCTGAGGTCACCACCTTCGACGGGCACGACCTCGCCGATGTCGTAGATCGGGATCTCGATCGTGCCGAGTCCCCCCTCGAGAAGCAGGGTCGGTGTGCCGAGCGTGCCGGAGAGGATCTGCCCGTCGTCGAGGGTGGCGCGAACGGGGATCGCGAGCTCACTGCAGGCGGGGAGTGCGAGGAGGATGAACATGATGACTCCAGGTTTCCTGGAAACAACGAGGCTCGGGTCGGTCGCTTACACTTCGACCGATGCTTCTTTTCTGGGTCGGGTGCGCGAGCGACGAACCGCAGCCGTCCAAGCCGGCAGACGAGCCAGAGGTGCCCGAGCGCTGCGCCGGATTCGAGGACCTCGAGGGCGAGCGTCTCCAGCGACGAGGAGCTCTCTGCTGCGCTGGCGGCAGGGACGACGCCGATCCTCGTCGAGGCTGGGACCTACTCGGCGGGCCTGGATGTCCCCGGGGCCATCATCGGAGCGTGCCCCGAGTGGGTGGTCTTCGAGGGGACCCCCGAGGGCTTGGGCTTTTCTGTCTCTGGCGCGCTGTCGGGAGTGACCGTACGGGGCGCGGGGCTCGGCGGCATCTCGCTCGCCGGAACGCTGGAATCAGTGGTGGCAGAGGACTGTGAGCTCTTCGGGGTGCTGGTCGAGGGCGGAGCAGCGACGCTGACCGACGTGGAGGTCCTCGGCACTCGTCGGAGCGGCGCCACCGGAGGCTATGGGCTGGACATCTCGGGTGGCGCGGTAGTCGAGGTCATCGACTCCGACCTGCACGGAAACTGGAACCGCAACGTGCAGACCGAGGAGTCGACCGTCACCTTCGTCGGCACCAGCATCCGCGACGGCGTGTCGACCACCAACGGCACTGGCGGCTACGGGATCTTCGCGACCGTCTCGAGCGTGTTCATGGAGGACAGCCTCGTCGACAACAACGAGAACGTCGGCATCTACGTGACGGGTGAGTCCGATGTCACCCTGGTCGACTCCGTGATCTCGAACACCTACAGCGAGACCGATGCGCCAGCGATGGGCGTGGACGGGCGCAGCGGGTCCTTCGTCATGACCGGCGGAGCGCTGTTGGCGAACAACGGCGGCGGTGTCATCACCTCGAATGGCTTCTCCGTCGAGGTGGACGGCGTGGAGATAGCTGACCACGAGGTCACCCGCGCCCAGCTAGTCGGCGGGTACGGCTTGGACGCGCTGTCGAACACCACGCTCGTGATTCGGAACTGCTGGATTCACGACAACATGGCGACCGGGTTCCTGGCGGATGGGGCGACGAGTATCGTCGTCGAGGACATCGTTCCGGCAGCGCTCAGCGACACCGGTCACGGCATCGAGGTCGCGCAGGGTGGTCGGTTCGTGCTCACCGATGCGACCGTCGCCCGGGTGGCCGAGGCCGGGGTCCTGTGCGACGGCGAGGGCTCGACTGCGGTCTTCGAGCGCGTGGACATCACGGACATCACCGGGTCCAGCAGCCGGGACATAGGTCTTGGCATCCACGCCCAGAACGGCTGTGCGGTGAGCGCTACGAGCGTGAAAGTGGAGAGGCCCTTGTTCATCGGGCTTGGCGCGTTCCAGGGGGGCGCCTCGCTGAACCTCGACGATGTCGACGTCCTGGACGTCCAGGTCACGGAAGACGGAGAGTTCGGTTGGGGAGCTGCCATCAGCTACGACGCGAACCTGGTGGCCCGGGATCTCCTCATCGACGGGTCGGTGGGCGCTGGGATCCAGGTCGCTCAGGAGTCATACGCGCTGATCGAGGACTCGACGATCCGCAACGTGACACGACCCGCCGAGCACTCCAGCGCCTTTGGCATCGGGGTCCAGCAGGACGTCACGGTGGAGATCGATGGCCTGGTGGTCGAGGCGATAGAGGGTCCCGGGATCAGCTGCGCCATCGCCGACATCTCCTGCACGGACTGCTCCGTGAGCGACGTGGCTTTCGCCGGCCTGGCGCTGGAGGCCTGCAACGCGTCGATCGTGTCGAGTTCTGTAGAGAATGTGGTCGAGGACGCGAGCGAGGGGGGAGGGGTCGGGGTCTTCATCGAGGAGGCCAGCTACGGGCCGTCGGTCGTGACGATGGAGAGCTCATCTGTAACGGATGTCGAGCTCGCTGCGGTCTGGGTGCAGGGCCCGAGCGCCGTGCCTCTCATCGACAACACGCTCGTCGCTGGCTCCGCCCGGGACATCGGGGGTGGTACAGAGGTGCACGGGGACGTCATCGTGGCCCGGGACGAGGTCTCAGAGCTCCGGCTCGAGGGCAACACGATCTCAGGGGCCGTTGAGGCCGGGGTGTTGCTGCACGGCTCTACCGCGGAGTTGGCGGGGAACACATGGACCGGCAACGCCGTCGACGTGCTACAGCAAAACTGTGATGAGTCCCCAGGTGACGTGGTCGGCCTCGAGGAGGTGGGTACAGCTGACATCTGCCCTGAGTACGACGAGCTCGTCCTTGATCTGCACTTCGACGCGTACCTGACCGAGTCACTGCCCAACTAGCGAGTCAGAAGTCGACGAGCCGAAGCCGTCCGTCTTCGATCTGGAAGCCACCGGCCAGCAGGGTCTCGACAAGTGGGGTCTCTGTGGCGGGGGCGCCGTCAACCTGCGCGACGACGAGGCTCCTGTCGAAGAACCGGCTCAGGCGGGCCTTCAACAGGAGCAGTCCCTGTGCGAGGCGCTCGGATTCCCTGGCCGCTGGGAAGGTGACCATCGACTTTCCGGAGCGTGGCAGCCACAACAGCGGCTCGCCGCCATGGAGGACCACCACCGATCCCGTCGCCCGGCGGGGGGAGGCGGTTCCGGGGCTCTCTGGCCAGGGCAGCAGCGCGCCCCAGGCGTTGGCCGGGTCCAGCGCCGAGAGGACCAGCGGCTCCTCGGCGGTCGCGGCGCGCAACCCGTCGACCCCGCCGGGCATCGCGAACTGAGCTCCGCTGAGTCCTTCGACGAACCAACCACGGCGCACCTTTCCAGACTCCTCCCGACTCCATGTCCGGCTCGTCCGGCCCGCTGGAGTCCGCGAGCGACGCTGCCGGGGGACTCGACCTGGATCACGAGATCGACGCTGCCCATGTCGATGCCGAGCTCCAAGCTCGAGGTCGCCACCAGGGCCTTGAGCTGGCCGGTCTTGAGCAGCTCCTCGACGTGGGCTCGGCGATGGTGGGCGATGCTGCCGTGGTGAGCGAGGACCAGCTCCTCTCCTGCGAGCTCGTTCAGGCGCTGGCTCAGCTTCTCGCACAAGAGCCGGCTGTTCGTGAAGAGGATCGTCGTGCGGTGAGCCCGGATGAGCTCCAGGAGCCGTGGGTGGATGGTCGGCCAGATGCTCTTGTCGTCCTTGCCCTCGTAAGTAAGGTTTATCGTTTCGGTTATCGGACTCTGGCGGGACTCTGGAGGGCGCAGTCAGGGGCGCTCCATGTCGTGGACCGGGACAACGATGCGCAGGTCGAGGTGCGGATCCTCTGAGGCGTCGACGATCGCCACGTCCCGGTCCCCGCCGAGGTAGCCGGCGATGGTCTCCAAGGGCCGCTGGGTCGCGGAGAGACCGATGCGGCGGGGCTCTACGTTCGTGATCTCGGACAGGCGCTCCAGCGACAGCGCGAGGTGGGCCCCGCGCTTGGTGCCGGCCATCGTATGGATCTCGTCGACGATGACGGTGTCGACTGTACGGAGAGCCTCTCTCGCCTCACTCGTGAGGACCAGGAAGAGCGACTCGGGGGTCGTGATGAAGATCTCCGGCGGGTGCTTCTTGAAGTCCCGCCGCGCCTTCTGGGGAGTGTCCCCGGTCCGAACCGAGTGGGTGACGTGACGAAGCGGAAGGCCCATGCCCTCCGCCGCCAGCTGGATCCCGCCGAGGGGAGCCCGGAGGTTGCGCTCGATGTCATAGACGAGCGCCTTGAGCGGGCTGATGTAGAGCACCCGCACGCCGGGCTCCGCGTCTTCCGGCAGGCGCAGCAGGCGGTCGATCGACCAGAGGAAGGCAGCCAGGGTCTTGCCGCTTCCGGTCGGCGCCAACAAGAGCGCGTGTTTGTCCGCCTGGATGCGCGCCCAACCCTCCTGCTGCACCCGCGTCGGCGCAGCAAAAGCGGACTCGAACCAGGCTCGGGTGGGCTCGGAGAAAGAGGAGAGCGCGTTCACCCCGTCGGGGTAACGCCGCGACCTGCCAGATTCTGTCCGCCCGATCAGACCTCGAAGCGGGTGATGAAGGGCCTCATCCAGTCCACCTGGCCGCGCACGCCACGCAGGTAGATGTCCTGTATCTGCAGCGTGAGCGCGCCCGGGCTGCCCTCGCCGAGCTCGTTGGGAGCGCCGACGACGCGGTGATCGACCTCGATGACCGGGGTGATCTCGGCGGCGGTTCCGGTCATGAAGACCTCGTCCGCGACATACAGCAGGTCCCGACCGAACTGGGTCTCGATGACGGGGTAGCCCAGCTCATGCAGGATCTGGATGGCGGTCTTGCGGGTGATGCCGCCCAGGATGTTCGTGATGCTGGGGGTCTTGATCTTCCCCCGCCGCATGGCGAAGAGGTTCTCGCCCGTGCCCTCGGCGACGTAGCCGTTGTGGTCGAGCATGATCGCCTCGTCGTAGCCGTTTTTGTTGGCTTCGTAGCGGGCGAGGATGCTGTTGACGTAGTGACCGGTGACCTTCGCGCGCTGCAGGTTCGAGTTCACGGCGTGACGGGTGAAGCTGCTCGTTCCGGCCCGGATGCCCTTGGTCAGGCCCTCTCCGAGGTAGGCCCCCCACTTCCAGACCGCGATGCCCACGTGGACCTGGTTTCCGCGAGCTCCGAGCCCCATCTGTCCGCTCCCCAGCCAGATCAGCGGGCGGATGTAGCCCTCTGTCAGCCTGTTGATGCGCAGGGTCTCCAGGCAGGCGTCGCGAAGCTGGTCGTAGGAGAAGGGCACCTTGATCATGCACATCTTCGCGGAGTCGAAGAGGCGCTCGAGGTGGTCGTCGAGCTTGAACACGCCCCCGACGCCCGGCGCCTGTTCGTAGGCGCGGATACCCTCGAAGACGCCGAGCCCGTAGTGCAGCGTGTGGCTGAGGACGTGCACCGTGGCCTGGTCGAAGGGGACCAGATCCCCGTCCATCCAGATGAAATCACTCTTGATGGACACGACTCACTCCTTGGAGATGGGGTCTCCCTCTACATCGAGCTCCACCATCGGAAGGCCGAGGGCGGCGAGCGCCTCCCGGTTCTTCTCGAGGTCGCCGACGACGAGGATCGACAGTGCCTGTGTACTCACGTACTCGGAGAACGCACTCTGCGCCCCCTCTGGGGTGACAGCTTCCATCCGAGAGAGGTAGGTGTCGGCGAAGTCGTCCGGCAGGCCGTAGAGCCAGGTGTCGCTCTCCGAGCCGAGGGTGGAGCCAACGTTCTCGAAGCGCGCTGGGTAGCCGTGGATGCGGCTCGACTTCATGTAGGCGACCTCGTCCGGGGACAGGGGCGACTCAGCACCGACACCAGCGAGCTCGGCGAGGATCTCACTCACCGAAGGTGCTGTCTGCTCGGACACCACCGAGGTGTAGGCCATCCACCCGGATGCCCCGTAACCATGCCAGATCGTTGATCTGGCTCCGTAAGTCCAGCCCTTGTCCTCGCGTAGGTTCATGTTCAGGCGCGCGGTGAACATGCCTCCGAAGACGGTGTTGCCGAGGTAGAGGTCGTTCCAGCTGTCGCTGCCGCGATCGGGCACGAAGCGTCCGGCCCGGATCACCGACTGGGCGGCGTCCGCCTTGTGGACGACGTAGAGGGTCGTAATCGCTGGTTGTGTGGTCTCGAAGCTCGGCGCCTCGAGGGCATCGCCGGCTTCCCAGCTTCCGATGCGGGATTCGAGCAGAGGTGTGATCTCCGACAGGGTCGTGTCGCCGCCGACGAGCACGATGCTGTTGGCGGGTACGAAGTGCGCCGTGTACCAGGCCTTCATCTGCTCGACGTCGAGGCTCCCGACGCTCTCCGGTGTGCGGAAGCGGCCGTCGTAGACCTCGCCGTAGAGCACTCGATCGAAGACCCGCCCCGCGATGTCGTTGGGGTCCTTTCGCGAGGCCTCGATGGCCTGCAGGCTCTGCTTCTCGATGCGCTCCCACTCGCTCTCGGGGAAGGTCGGCTGCAGGAGCACTTCGGCCCAGAGATCCAGGGTCGGCTCGAGGTTCTTCTTCAAGCCGGAGGCGGAGACGCTGGAGGAGTCGAGGCCTGCCGAAGAGCCGACCGAGGAGCCGAGGGCCCGCAGCGCCGCGGACAGGCTGATGGCGTCGTGCTCTCGGGTGCCCTCGTTGAGCATGTCCATCGTTGCGTTGGCCAGGCCCTCTCGACCCTCCGGATCCGTCCACGTGCCTGCTCGGCTGACCATGCGGAGCTCGAACAGTGGCAACTCGTGGTTCTCCACCACGATGACAGTGAGGCCGTTGGAGAGAGCGCCGGTGTGGGCCTCTGGCAAAGCGAACTCGCCTCGGTCCAGTGGCGCGGGGCGGACGCTGCGGTCGAAGGGCGGGGCCTCGACGGGGACGACATCTGGAGTCTTCTTGGGGCAGCCGACCATGATGGCGAAGAGCAGCATCACTCCACCTCCCCGGGGCCGATGTGGAGTACGAGGCGGCCAGGGCTGCCGAGGGTCTCCTGGAGGGCGGCCTTGACGCTCTCGTCCGAGGCGTCGAGGTAGCGCTGGAGGTCCTCTTCCACCCAGTCCGGGTCACCCGTGAAGTAGTAGTAGCTGTTCAGCTTGTTGGACTTGGCATGCACCGTGCCGAGGCCCTTGATGAAGCGGACTTCGTAGGCGGTCTGGCCGACGGCGATCTCCTCTGCCGTGGGCCCCTGCTCGATGAAGTCGGCGACGATCTCATCGATGCGCTTCACGAGCTCGTCCGTGGTGTGTCCCTTCGCCGCGGTGGCCTCGATGACGTACATCGAGCCCAGCCCAAAGCTGGCCTGGTATGCATCGACGCTCTTGGCGATCTGCTCTTCCATCACCAGCGCCCTGGTTAGGCGGCCTTCCTTCCCGTCGGTCAGCGCCGCGCTGGCGAGGTCGAGTTCGGCGTCTCCGGGGGCATAGAGCGCTGGAGAGGGCCAGGCGATCCAGACCCGGTCGTGGGGGACGCCTTCTTCGACCTGGCGGACGACGATCTCCTCGTCGAGGCTGTACTCCGGAGCGACTGCGTGGGTCGGCTCGGTGGAGGCGGGGATCTCGCCGAAGTAGAGCTCGACGAGCTCCTTGGCCGTGCCGGGCTCGAAGTCGCCGCAGATCACGAGCGAGGCGTTGTTGGGCACGTACCAGGTGTCGAAGAAGGCCTGGACGTCCTCGAGGGTCGCGGCCTCCAGGTCCTCGTGGTTGCCGATCGTCGGGTGGTGGTAGGGGTGGCCCTCTGGGAAGACGTTCTCCAGGAGGCTGATCCAGCTCGTCCCGTAGGGTCGATTCTCGTAGCGCTGACGGCGCTCGTTGCGGACGACGTCCTGCTGGTTGGCGAGACGCTCCTGGTCGACGATGAGCCAGCCCATGCGGTCTGCTTCGGACCACAGAGCGAGCGGGAGGTATTCGGCGGGGACGCCCTCGAAGTAGTTCGTCCGGTCGAGGTTCGTCGTGCCGTTGACGCGTCCCCCGACCTCTTGGAGGTGGGTGAAGTAGTCCTGCTCGTTGTTGTCCGAGCCCTGGAACATCAGGTGCTCGAAGAGGTGGGCGAAGCCGGTGCGGCCCTCGACCTCGTCCTTGCTGCCGACGTGGTACCAGAGGTTGACCTGCACGATGGGGACGTCGTGATCCTCTGCCAGGATGACCGTGAGCCCGTTGTCCAGTTCGTAGATCTCGTGAGGAATCGTCAGCTCCGACGCGATCGCCGAGCCCAGCATCAACAGTGTCATCAACACCTCGGTGGACCTCGGGACTAACCGGCTAAGGTCGCTTCATGCCGATGCTCTGGACCCTTCTCGCGTGCGATTCCGTCTTCGTGGGCCGCCAAGGCGGAGACGACAGCCTGATCGTCGAGTCGGGGAGCCCCGACAGTGACGACACGGTCGAGCCGGACTGCTCGGGAGGCGCTGGAGGTGGGGTCGGCTATGACTTCTTCGAGGCTGACGGCCAGAGCTACTGGCTCTATGTGCCTCTGGCGTCCACCGAGTGTGCTCCGCTGTTGCTCTTCGGGCACGGCGGCAACCAGGCCGGCTCCGTGCGGGACGGCTTCTGGATGGATCCGATGGGCTCGATGCTGCCCTACGAGGCAGAGGAGCGCGGCTACGTCCTGATGGTGCCCTTCCTGGAGGACGCCGAGGGCCCCCAGGAGCACGGATGGTCCCTCGAGCTCGTGCCCCAGATGGAGGCGATGATCGCAGACGCCGCGAGCCGCTACGACATCGACCTGGCGCGAGTCACCTTCGCGGGCACCTCCGCCGGTGGGCACATGGCTTGCTACTGGGGGCTCTACGAGCCGCGCGGGATCACCTCTGCGGTGGTGATGTCCGCTGGCATCGGGGGCTACTTCGACTACCCGGACCCGGAGCCGGACCCGAAGCTGCCCTTCGTCGTCGTGCACGACCCGGACGACGAGGTCGTGCCGTACCGCTACTCCGAGCAGCTCGTCGAGGACCTCGAAGAGCACGGCCACGAGTACGTCTTCCACAGCATCGAGCTGGGTGGAAACGGTCACGGCTGGAGCCCGGAGGCCACTACCCTGGTCCTGGACTCCTGGCTCGGGGAGTAGCTCGGAGCTTCACTCTCGAGGACTGAGCACGTCCACCGACAACAGCGGGTGGGGGTCTGTGCAGTGGTACATGTCCATGTACACGTCGACTCGCGACCCATCAGCGCAGAGCACCTCGTAGAGGTCGATGATGTGTCCGTCGATCTGTCCCTCTGGCAGCACGTAGTAGGGGTCGATCATCGCCATCATCTGGTCGTCGGGCACCGAGTTCCTGGGGCCGACGTTGCCGGCGCGCGCGAAGCTCGGCGGAGAGCCATCAGGGCACTGCAGGCTGGCCAGGTAGAGCTGCTCGCCGTCAGGCAGGCAGACGTGGACCGGCACCTCCTTCGACAGGCCGAATCCCTCGACGGGGGCTGCGATGGCGACGGGAGGCGGCTTCTTCGGGCCGCAGGACAGTACGAATAGGAGCATGGGGCCTTGGACGCGATCCTACCTGGGAAGTTCCTTCAGGCGGTGGCTGGGCGAACCAGCCTCACGAGGGGCGCGGAGATGGCGGCGGCGGCTCCTGCAGCGAGCAGCGCGGTTCCCCCGAGGGGCAGGCAGGTCAGGGCCGCCAGGCCACCCGCCACGGCCAGGCCCCACAGCAGGGCCTGGAAGCGTCCCCTGGAGATCAGGGCGACCAGCACGCCAGCGCCCACGCCTCCAGCGATGGCAGCGGTCAGGCAGCTGGGAGTGGCGCCGCAGCCGAGGGACACGAAGCCGCCGAGCCGGGCCAGCAGTGGGGCGCCGAATGCCAGCGAGCCCCCGAGCAGTCCTGGGACGACGGCCCTTCCCGGGGCGCGGCCGTACCAGGCCATCCACCAGACCACGAGGGCGAGGGTGAGTCCGACATCTCCAGTAGGCGCGCCAGACGGAAGCGTGACCGTTATCGTTTTCACCGTGGTCCTGTTTCTCACAGCTTGTACTGGAGAGCCCGCCGACACGGGCGAGGGCGCTCACGAGACGCTTGCCCTGGCCGCCGCGCTGGCCGAGCGTGGCGCCCAGACCTGGCCGGTCGAGGACCTGCCCTTCGACTGGATGCAGACGGTCTGGGGCTACGGACTCCTTCGCCTGCACCTGGCCTCCGGCGATGACGCCTGGCTGGGCCTCGACGCTGCGTGGATGGAGGACCACGTGGATGGATTCACCGGCGACGACCCCAGGACCTTCCACTCCAGCGACTCGATGTCCCCGGCTCTGCTCGCCTCCAGCGTGATGGTCGAGGAGCCCAGCCTCGAGCTCGAGCCGATCACGGAGGCCGCGCATGCCTACCTGGATGCGGCCCCGCGCACGGACAGCGGTGCGATCGAACACTGGGCGGAGGGCTCGGCCTTCGGGGAGATAGGCCAGGTCTGGGTGGACTCCCAGTTCATGTTCGGCGTCTTCCTCCTCTCCGAGTACCAGCGCACCGGCGACCGCGCCCACCTCGAGGCCTGGGTCGAGCAGTACCTGCTGTTCTCCGAGCTCTGCCGTGGCGAGGACGGCCTCTACCGCCACGCCTGGGACGATGTCGCCGGAGAGAACATCCCCCTCGACGCGGTCTACTGGAACCGCGGCAACTCGTGGGTGCTGGTCTCCGCTGCAGAGATGCTGCGCATCGTCGGGCCAGACGACCCGGCCTGGGACACGATCCAGCCGCTGTTTCTCGAGCACGCGGAGGCGACTCGGAGTCTTCAGGCCGATGACGGCCTCTGGTACACGGTGCTCAACCGGCCGACTGGCGCTGGCAACTACACCGAGACCTCGGGCTCTGCCCTCATCACCTACGCCTTCGAGGTGGGCCTCGACAGCGGAGCCCTGGAGGGAGAGGCCTGGCGGGTCTCCGTCACCGCCGCGGTCGACGGGGTCGGCGATCGCGTCACAGAGGACCTGGTCGTCGAGGGCACCAGCTTCGGCACCAACCCCGGCGACTACGACTACTACGTGTCGGTGGCCCAGCTGGACGACATCATCCTGGGGGTCGGCAGCGTCGTGATGCTGTTGTCCGAGGTCGACGGGAGCGCTCGATGATGATCCTGTTGCTGGCGTGTACCGAGTCAGAGCCGCAACCGGTGGAGATCGTTCATCCTTGCCTGATGGTGCGCGCCTCTCAGAAGGCCGAGATCCTGGAGCGGGTCGAGTCAGAGCCCTATGCCAGCCTGCTGGTTGTCGTCGAGGCCCGGGCGGCAGAGGACTACAGGGAGACCTCTCTTTTCGGCTGGTCATCTTCCGATCACGGACACAACGCCGCCGTGGCCCAGGCCAACGCCTTCCTCGCCTGGCTGAACGATGACGCTGATGCGGCGGCGCGCGCCATCGAGGGCATCCACCATCTCGACGACGACTGGGAAGACAACGGCGACTGGGACGTCAACATCCGCATGCCCTACCCCCTGATGGGCTACGGCAACACACACGATCTGCTGCTGGCGACCGACTGGTATCCCGATGAGGACGCGGCCTATCTGGAGGAGACGCTAGGCTCGATCAACGAACAGTTCTACGAGATGTACGTACAGAACGAGACGATGCGCCAGATCTCCCTGGGCTTCTCGCAGAACAACCATCCGATACGAACTTCCAGCGCCATCGGCTACGTGGGGCTGGCGCTGCCAGAGCACCCGGACGCGCAGGAGTGGCTCGACTTCGCGGTCTCCGAGTTGGACTACCTCTGGGGGCCCGATGGCCAGTACGTCCAGGCCGACGGGGGCATCAGCGAAGGGCCGATGTACTACCACTTCGGCCTGGGCGCGGCGCTGGCCTTCTTCATCGCTCATGAGGGGGCGCGGCCAGAGGCGACCTACACCCGCACCTGCATCAACCGGCAGGACGTGGACCCCTGGGCGGACCACGGCTGTGTGGAGGGCCAGTCCTTCGAGTTCGACAACCCGCTGTTCTCGCAGAGCTTCTCTGACGCCTTTTCCTGGTCGGTCGCCCTGCGGCTTCCCTGGGGTGAGCGGCCGCCGCTGGCGGACGGGCGCTTCGGCTCCCCGAACGGAGGGCCGCTGATCGAGGCCTTCGCCGACGGCAGCTTCGGCACCTGGGACTGGTCCACCAACGCCACCGATTCGCTCAAGACGACGGGGAGCATGGAACTCACGCCCTACCACCTGGCCTGGATGCCCGAGGACGCTGGGAGCGAGGCGCCTCCTTGGACCTCTCGCGTGATGCCCTCCGCCGGAAACGCGGTGTTCCGATCGAGCTGGGACGAGGACGCCATCTACGCCCTGGTGGTCGCGGAGCACGGCTCGGCGAGGAAGACCCTGCACGATCACGTCGACGGGACCAGCTTCCAGGTGGCGGCCTACGGCGAGTACCTGCTCATCGATCCCGGGTACTACAAACCCAATGAGCTGAACAACGCGGTCACTGCCCAAGGAGACGCCCACAACCTCATCCTCATCGAAGGTCAGGGGCCTCCGGACAAGGGGCTCTTGTCGGACTTCGGTGACACGGACGCCTACCTGGAGAACGAGCTCCTGTCGGCGGATCTGGACTACGTCGAGGCCCGCATCGTGTACGAGGACACGGAGATCGTAAGGTCCTTTGCAATGGTGCGAGATCGTTGGTTCTTCGTCGCCGATCGACTGGACAGCGAGGCCGCGTCGAGGGAGCATCGCTGGCGCCTCGGGGGCTGGGCTGGTCACGAGAGCATCGGAGGCAGCTTCGAGCTGGAGGGCAGCAAGGCGGCCTGGGAGCGGGACCTGGCAGGGGTCGAGGTCTTCCTCGCCTCCACCGAGGCGGGGCTGGTCCTCGAGGAGCCGGAGTTCGTCGAGTACGAGCGCCCACACGTGCACGAGATCGACGGGGAGCAGGACGCCCGCCACCACCGTGTCATCGACGGCGTCGTGACCGCTGTGGAGCCGGGATTCGTCGCGATAATCGCACCTTACGAGATCAGTGGTGAGCGTCTGTCGGTCGAGTCGGTCGGCCAGGGGGCCTGGCTCGTCGATGGGCGGGACCTGGTGTGGCTGACCGGTGGAGCGACGGAGCTGGAGCTGGAGGGGTGGACGGTCGAGACCGACGCTGAGCTCGTCTTCGTCTCCCTCGACGGGGACCTGGAGCACACGGTCGGTGGGTCGGTGGACCTGACGGAGCGCTGAGACCGGTCTCGGGCCTTTGTCTCAGTCGGCGGCGATGGTGACCTGGACGAGCTGGGGCTCGCCGTAGTCGATGCTGTCGAAGGCGTTGACCTGGCAGGCCAACGTCTGGCCCGGGTAGGTCTGGTCGGGATCGAGGGTGCTCTCGACGAAGCCGGGATCCAGCTCGTCCTTCTCCTCGATCCAGAAGTAGACGTAGGTCAGGGGGTGATCGTCTGGGTCCGATGCCTCGGTCACGATCACGCAGGTGAGGGTGTCGCTGGTCGTGGGCTCCGCCGGCTCGATGGCGATCTCCGCGAGCCCCGGAGGAGCGTTGTAGATGCTGATGCTGGCCGAGCCAGGCTCGGAGGCCAGACCAGCCTCGTCGGTCGCCACGACCGCACAGGTCAGCTGCTGCGACACGCTGGTGAGCTCGGAGGAGAGGTCCTGCTCCGTGCCGAGCACGTCGTCGTAGTAGGTCCAGGTGTAGCTGTAGGTGATGTCCCCGCCCTCGGGGTCCTCTGATGCGCCGACGCAGGTGATGTCGTCCGTGGTGTCCGGCTTGTCGGGTCCGAAGGTCACGGTGGGGATCGATGGAGCCTCGTTCTCCGTCGACTCGGAGTCCGGCGGCGAGGACTCGGTGACCTCGCCAGAGGTGCAGGCGAACAACAGCAGCATCAGGACCCCATGAGAGGGAGGTATTCGACGAGCACTTCCATGCCCGGGCGCGGCACGGCTCGACCGTGGAAGAGGATGGCGTTGTCTCCCGGCGCGTAGGTCCAGCCATCGACTGCGCGCTGGGGCATCGCGACGGTGTCGACCCAGACCTTCAGCGTCTCCGGATCCGGCAGCCTGGCCAGCGCGAAGGTGTCGTTCCAGCCGATCACCTGGAGGGCGATGCGCTGGAGGATGTCGCTGTAGTCGTCCGCGCAGATCGAGTCGCGGTAGCCCTCTGTGAGCTCGATCGCCTCCACGTAGCGGGCCCCGGCGGAGGCAGCCGAGCGACCTGAGGCGCATCCGTAGGGGAGGTCGCCGACGATGCCGTGGGCCCGGAAGTCGGCCTCGCCGTACCAGGTGAGGCTCTCGACGAAGTCCTCGACGGGCTCGACGCTGTGGTCGTCCTCGTCGGAGAGGAAGATGACGTGGACCCGTGAGTACTGCCGGACGAGCTCCGGGTTCTGCTCTAGCGCTGCGATGGCCGCTCGGAAGCCCCGCTCGTCCCTGTTGCCGTCTGTGCCGACCGTCACCGCGGCCGAGAAGGCCTCTTCGAGGTCCGGCGTGTCGCTGGTGAGGATCGGACCGGAGAGCTCGCCGAGGTGGTCGGGATCGGTCGTGGTCACGCCGATCTGGAAGTCCGCATAGGAGTCGGCCAGGGCGGTGGCGAAGACGTCGAAGTTGGAGGCCAGGCGGTCCTGCTCTTCGGCCATGGAGGCCGAGTCGTCCACGACGAACAGCACGTCCGCATGGTCCGAGACCTCTGGCTGGTGGAACCACTCCGTGTACCCGATCTCGGAGTACTCGTAGTCGCTGCAGGCAAGTGTGAGCGCCAGGAACATCACCGATCCGGGGTGCCGTGGAGCATGATACAACCTTCGCTCCGCACCGACGCGCCCATGTTTCTCTACGCACTCGCGTGCAAGCCCGCTACGGGACCGCAACAGGTCGAGCCCCCGGCGCTCGTAGCGATCGATGTCGAGCCGGATCTCGTCGAGCTGAGCACCGGTCTCGAGGTGCCGGAGGTGGTCCAGTACGTGGCGACCGGGGAGTACGAAGACGGCGAGATCGCAGCGCTGGACACGGTCGAGTGGAGCCTGTCGAATCGCTCAGTCGGCACGCTCGATTCCTTCGGCCTGTTCACGCCGAGCCCGGACAACGGCGGCTTCAGCTACGTGACCGCGCGCCTGGCCGGCATCGAGGGAGACTCCGAGATCATCCTGACCTGGCTCGACGAGCGGGACGAAGAGGGCATCGACCACACCCTGTTCGACTCCTCCGTCGTCACCGAGCAGGAGTTCTGGCTCTACCCGGAGGACGGGGTCAACTTCCCGCGCAACACCCCCAGCATCCGCTTCATGTGGTCCGATCTCGGCGCGACCGCCTACCGGCTCCGGCTGCGCTCCCAGGTCACGGACCTGTCCGTCTACACCACCTCCACCAGCTGGACCGCCGACGTGGCGACCTGGCAGCAGATCGTCGCCACCAACGCAGGAGGGAGCGTCGAGGTCGAGCTCGAGGCGAGCCTCGCTGGCACCGTCGTCGCCGCTCCTGTGCGCAGCCTCAGCGTGAACCGGATGGATGCGGAGGGCTCCATCGTCTACTGGACCACCACTGGCTCCGGACTCATGGAGATCCCCTATGGCGGAGAGGCCAGCGAGTACCTCACCGCCAACCAGACCGGCCGCTGCGTGGGCTGCCACGTCATCTCGGCGAACGAGCACATCGCCTTCACCTACGACGGCGGCAACGGTCCGCTCGGCGTGAAGAACGTCGGCGATCTCAGTGACATCGAGGCCAGCAACACGGTCTACGGGAACTTCAAGGCCTACTCGCCAGACGGTGAGTGGCTCGTGACGACCCTCGCCGGCGCGCTCCTGCTGTACGACGGCGTGACCGCCGAGTACCTCGGCGATGTCCCCCTGTCTTCACCCGTGACGATGCCGACGTGGTCCCCCAACGATGACCAGATCTTCGTCGTGACGACAGCCGGCCACGAATACGACTGGTCGTTCTCGGGCGGTCGCCTTGGCGTCATCGACGTCTATGGGGATGGCACCTTCTCCGATGTCGTAGAGGTCTACGCGCCGCCAGAGGGCAACGTCTGCTACCCGGAGTACTCCCCCGACGGGCGCTGGATCGCCTTCAACCGCTCCACCCAGGACTGCTACGACGACTCCGACGCGACGGTCTACGTGATGCGGGCGACAGGGGGCGATCCGATCGCGCTGGATGCTGCGAACCAGACCGTGAACCTGACGAACAGCTGGCCGCGCTGGGGGCCGCTGCCTGACGACGACGTGCTCTGGCTGACCTTCAGCAGCAGGCGCGCGTATGGAGACGTGGTCTCGGGCCAGCCCCAGATCTGGGTCGCCGGTTTCGACCCGGAGCGAGCCCTGGAGGGAGAGGATCCCAGCTGGCCTGCCTTCTGGCTTCCGGGACAGGCCACGAGCGACAACAACCACATCCCGGTCTGGGCGCCATGATCTGGCTCCTGGCCTGCACCGGCTCCGAGGTGCCGGGGGGCGCGGGTCTCCTCGCAGAGGACTACGTGGGGCCTGGCGAGCTCACGATGGAGTTCGTCTCGGACTCGACGGACACAGGAGAGTCCAACGATGTCCTTCACCTACGCTCCGAGGATGGACTCTGGACCTTTCGTCGCGGCGAGCGCTGGAGCGACGCGACCGTGGTTGGCGAGTACGCCACCGAGCTGAACGACGAGGGCTTCTTCGTGGGCGAGGACCAGGTGCTGCCTCACCGCCTGGAGGAGGGAGAGACCAGCGAGCATGGCGTCACGGTGGTCGCCCTCGGCGAGCTGGAGGTCTGGTACGGGACCTTCCCGATGGTGGTTCGGGTGGAGGTCACAGAGGGGCTGCCCGGAGAGCACGCCTTTGGCGAGGGTGTCGGACCAGTTCGTCTGGAACTGGTGGATATGGTTTGGGAACTGGCCTACTACGAGTAGTCAGCGGATGGACCGCCTCAGCCAGGCGTCCACCGGCAACAGCAAGAGCGCCAGGACGGCGAAGACGGGCCACAGGGGCACTCCGCGCTCGAAGGGGGCGCCCTCGACGGAGGCTGTCCAACCCGCGGCCTTCACGCCGCCGCTGTCGGTGGCCACGCGCTGCAGCAGCTCGGGCTTCGCCTCGCCGAACTCCAGGGGTGTCGGCCGGGCGATGGTCCTCTCTGTGACCACCTCGCCGTCGATGACGAGCTGGAGCTGGCCGAGGTCGTCCGGCCAGGGCACCCGGGTCGAGTAGAGCCCGGGCTCCGACAGGGACAGCACCACCTCCTCGCCGTCGAGGAGCAGGGCCACCTGGCCGTCGTCGCGGGCGAGACCGTCGTGGTCCCTGCGCATGAGCTGGAGCTCCACCTCGGCGCCAAGGTCCTCGACGACCAGCGCGGTGGTGCCGCTGACCTCGTCCCGGACGCTGTGGCGGGCGATCTGGGCCTGGAGCTGGGGCCACTGGTCCCAGGTCGAGAAGTCCTCGCTCCAGGTCGTGCCCGCGTCGCTGGCGACGGCGACGACATGCCCCAGTCCATAGCGCCAGGTGATCATCCAGGGGTCACGGTCGGGACCCTTCGCGATGACCTGGGCGCCAGCGCGCGGCTTCAACTTCACGTAGCCGGCGAGGTGGGGAGCCCCATCGAAGTCGAGGCCCTCGATGATTGGATGCTCCAACACGGCGGTGGGTCTGTAGGCCTTCTCGCGGACGGCGCTCCCGACCAGTCGGCGGGTCTCCTTCATGAACAGGGCGCGGAGCTCCGTCGCGTCGTTGGTGAGGTAGAAGCGGCCGCCGCCCTCCGCGGCGAGGATCTTCAGGAACTCGGCGTCCTGCTCCGCCTCCGTGCCGACGCCGATGACCGAGGTCGTCACTCCGCGCAGCCACTGGTCATGAGCGAGGGCGTAGGAGCTGTGACCTGCCCCCCAGCCGAAGATGGTGCCGGCGGTCTGCTCCTCGGAGTCTCCGGCGTCGCTGAAGAGGATGACGTGGCGGAGCGGGGCGTCCTCGTCGGCGAGGACGTCGTAGGCCAGCGCCAGGGAGCTGTAGACATAGATTCCACCGCCGCCCACCGACACGCTCTTGATGCGCGCCGCCTGGTTGCCGCGGTCGTCGACGTTCTCTGGCCGCAGGAACCAGTGGGGGGCGTCGTCGAAGGACACGACGGCGATGCGGTCGAAGCTGCGCAGGAGCTCGCGGGCGGCCAGCGTGCCCTCGACGGCCAGGTCGAGCTTGTTGGTGCCGTCCTCCATGACGACGTGGCCCATGGACCCGCTGTTGTCGAGCACGACCACGACGCTGACCGGGCCGCCCATGCGCCCGTCGCTCTGGTTCGTCTTCACCGGGAGCACGGGGCCGAGCTCGGACTCCCCCCAGCCGCCCAGGTCATAGGAGCGCGTCCCGCCGAAGACGACAAGGCCGAGGCCGCCGCTGACCTCGCGCCGCAGGTCGTGGAGGAAGGCCGGATCGATGGTGGTGTCGCCGCCGACGTGATCGTAGGCGGGCACGTCGGCGAGCACGACGAGGTCGTAGTTGGCTGGATCCGGGGTCTCCAGTCGGGCCTGGGCCGGGGTGCTGACGTCGACCTCGAAGTGCTCGGTCCGGAGCGCCTCTGCGAGGGGGACGCTCGCCTCCGTCTCCGGCACGAGGAGCAGCACGCGGGGCGCGTCTCGGACGTGGAGGCGAGCCGAGCGCCTGGTCTCGCCGTAGCTCAGGACGAGCTCGTGCAGGCCGGGGGCGAGCTCCGGATCGACGCGGAGAACCGGCTGGCCCAGGTCGTCGACGGAGGTGTCCACAGGGATCGGCGAGGCCCCGAGGGTGGCCGCGTCCGGCGGGCCGGAGATCGCGACCTCGAGGCTCTCTCCGGGGGCGACCTCAGAGGGGACCCCGGGAGTGGCCGGCCCCTCGACGGTGGGCACTTCGACGGTGTCCACCCGCAACGGCAGGTCTCCGAGCTCGTCGGTGGCGCGGCCGTCGGACACCAGGACGATGCGCCCGGCGCCCCCCACCGGGACGAGCCCGGCGGCCTCTCGAAGCGCGGCGCCGAGGTCGGACCCGACCCCGATGCGGTGGGTGACGGCGCCACTGGGCAGGTCCCGGTCCAGCACGTCGAGACCGTGCTCGGCGACCGAGGGGCTGCGGTCCTCGACCACGATGACGTCGACCCGGTCTTCTTCGAGGGTCCAGGTCGGTGCGATCACCGCCAGGGCCAGCAGGCCGAGCACCGCCGCTCGGCTGCAGTGGGCGAGGGTCCGGGGGTCAACCTGCAAGGCGGGCCTCGTCATCGGGGGCCCGGGTGCCGAGACGCTGGCGCTGTCGTCGCTCCGCGAGTCGGCGGAGATACGGCAGGGCGGTCTCCAGCCCGAGCAGCAGCAGCGCAGCCGAGAGCAGCCTGCGTGTCCAGTGCGCTCCGGCCGGGCTCGGGCTCGCCTCCGAGAGCTCGACGGGCTGGAGCAGCGACTCGCGTGCGTCCATCAGGCCAGCGGGCTCGATCGGCGAGGTGGGGGCTGACATCTCGACGAGGTTGGCGACCATGTTCAAGAAAGCCATGCGCACCGGCAGGTCGGACTTCTCGAGGTCGAAGCCAAAGCGCAGGACGCGACCGTCCTGGGCGGCGATGGCGCCCTCCTCTGTCTCGATCAGCGGCACACCCTCCACCAGGGTGGCCTCTGAGAGGCCAAGGCGAGACAGGTCGACGAAGTGGAAGATCGGGTCCTCGAAGGCCCAGCGCAGCACCCGGGGCTCGGAGAGGCTGGCCCCGCTGCCGTCGAAGACGACGATCCGGTCCGCCTCTGGCAGCTCGAGGTCCCCCTCTACGAAGGCCAAGGTGGCGTCATCGCAAGCTGTCTCCGGTTCGCAGCGGTGCAGGCTCACCCGCGGGTGGACAGACAGCGCCTCTGCCAGGAAGCTGCGCGGTCGGTCGCTGCGGAGCACGACGTCGAGGGGCGCCGGTTCCTCCAGGGTCAGCTGCACGTGGTCGTCCGCGGCGAGTCCGTCCCCTCCGGGCAGGTGGACATCGAGGACCTTGCCCTGCCAGGCGCCGCGGATGACCCGGCTCCCCTCTCCGCGGGCGGGGACCTCGAGGCCCACGACCTCGACGAGGAGACCGTCTACTTCCACGGCCACGTCGATGGCGCGGGGCTCGTCCGTGCCGTTGGCCACGACGATCTGGAGCTCGAGGGTGCCCAGCCCGTCGACGGGCCTGAGGGCGACGTCGGCGATCCCGAGGTTGTCGATCGGGGCTCCTACCCGGACCACCCGGACACCCTCTGGGACCTCTGTCGTTCCGACGCCGTCGGTGATCCAGACGATCTCGTCCGGAAGCAGGTCCTTCGCGATCGAGAGGTCGGCGGCGCTCTCTTCGCTTCCTTCGGGGACCCAGGCGCCAGCTCGCTCATCGAGGCGGCGTCCGTCTCGTCCGTAGGGCTCGACCAGGCCGTCGCTGACCAGCGCGACGCGGTCTCCAGGGCCGATGTCGGCCTCGTCGGACAGCGCCCCCAGGGCCTCTTCCCAGCGTCCGTCGGCGGCACCCATGCTCGCAGAGCGGTCGAGCACGACGACGACGTCACGGTCATCTCCTCCGATACCTGCCAGCGCGAGGGTGGCCGCGATCAGCGCGGCGAGCGTGAGCAGCAGAGCCAGGAGATGGTGCGGCACGGCGAAGCGGCGGCGGGGCTCGACCTCTGCCGTGAGCACCTCGAAGATGGCGAGGCTCGACACGACGTCCTTGCGCGTCGCCCGTCGGGTCAGGAAGGCCACGAAGATCGGGACGGCCAGGCCCAGCAGCAGCCAGCTCACGAGGCGCCCGTCGAGGACTCGAGGGCGCGCCCGCGCACGAGGCGGTCGGAGAGCAGGGTCTCCAGGGGCATGTCCGTGAAGGCCGAGAGGTAGCGGATGCCCAGGCGCGCGCAGCGCTCGGAGACGCTCTCCAGCCAGCGGTCGAGTGCCTCTGCGTAGTCCTGGCGTGCCTTCCGCCCGCCGCGGACGAGCAGCTCTTTCCCGGTCTCGGCGTCGACGAGCCTGGCCGGCTGATCCAGCCGCGGCTCGCGCTCCGCGGGGGCGAGGACGTGGACGAGCATCGGGGCCCTGGAGGAGCTCGCCAGCGCGCGGAGGATGGCTTCGCGGTCCCCTGGAGGGACGAGCAGATCGCTCACGAGCATGACGCGGTCCAGGCCTCTGACCCGACCGATGGTCCCGGCGAGCCGGGCGTGGCCCCTGCATGTCGAGGTCTCCAGCAGGCGGAGCATGCCCCCGAGGGCTCGTATGTCCTTGCCCGTGGGCTCCAGCGCCGGCGCGCCCTCGCCGACGAGACAGAGGCGCACGGTGTCTCCGGCCGAGAGTCCGGCGAAGGCCAGGAGCGCGGCGATGTTCGCTGCGTGGTCGTCTTTTCCGTGGAAGCCCATCGACGCGGAGGCGTCGAGCACGACCCGGAGTCCCAGGTCGCGGTCCTCGTGGAAGAGCTTCACCAGGGTCTGCCGCAGCCGGGCGTAGACCTTCCAGTCCACCCGTCGGAGGTCGTCTCCGGGCTGGTAGGGACGGAAGTCGGCGAACTCCAGGCCACGACCGATGTGGCGCGAGCGACGCTCACCAGCCCGCCTTCCGAGGGCCGGCCCGAGGCTGGCCACCCGCAGGCGCGCTGCGCGACGGAGGAGCTGCCTGTCGACCCTCACTCCTCTGGCACCGTCTCGAGCAGCTTGGCGACGATGACGTCCGTCCTCAGGCCGTCGAGGTCGGCTTCGAAGCCCAGGAGGATCCGGTGACGCAGGATGGCTGGGGCGATGCGCCGAAGGTCTTCCGTCGAGGCCCAGGCCTTTCCGCGGACCAGGGCCTGGGCGCGGCCGGCCTGAAGGAGCGCCTGGACCGCCCGCGGCGAGGCGCCATAGCGGACGAACTTGCGAACGATCTCTGGTGCTTTCGGGCACGCCGGGTGGCTCGCCATGACCAGCCTGGCGGCGTAGTCGGCGAGGTAGGGCGCGACGACGATCTGCGAGGCGAGGACTTGGAGATCGAGCAGCCCCTGGCGGTCCAGCACCGGCTCCAGGGTCGGCATCTCCAGACCGCTCGTGCGCACACCGATCTCCCTGAGCTCGGCGAGGCTCGGGAAGGGCACGTCGAGCTTGAAGAGGAAGCGGTCGAGCTGGGCCTCTGGGAGGGGGTAGGTGCCCTCCATCTCGACCGGGTTCTGCGTGGCGATGACGAAGAAGGGGGCCTCGAGCTCCCGGCGCACGCCGCCCGCGGTGACAGCCTGCTCCTGCATGGCCTCCAGGAGCGCCGCCTGGGTCTTTGGCGTAGCCCGGTTGATCTCGTCGGCGAGGACCACGTGGGCGAACAGCGGCCCCGGACGGAAGCGGATCTGCTGGCCCTGATCCGTGTCGACGAGGGCCTCTGCGCCGGTGACGTCCGCGGGCATCAGGTCCGGAGTGAACTGGATGCGCGAGAAGTCCAGCGAGAGAGCCTCTGCCAGGCTCTTCACCAGCCAGGTCTTGCCCAGGCCGGGAAGGCCCTCCAACAGCAGGTTGCCCCGCGCCAGGAGCCCGACCAGGACCCCCTCCACGAGCTTGTCCTGACCGATGAAGGCCTTCCGGATCTCGTCATCCAGGCGCTGCAGTGCCTCGAGGGCGTCGTCGATGCGTGCCCCTTCGGGCTCGAGTTCGAGTGCTGGTTCCATGGTTCCTCAGCGGGGTGCGATGGCGTGGAAGTAGTCGCGGACGTAGTCGCGGCGGGACAGGGGGAGCTGCTCGCGCTCGGCGACCTCTTCGGCGACGGCGGAGTAGCTGCGGTGGACCTCTGTCCAGGTCTCGGGGTCGTCGTAGCCGCGGGCCCGGCCCTCGAGTGAGCCGAGCAGCACCTGGGGACCCTGCTCCCACTGACCCGTGATCCAGCTCTTCGCGGCGGAGGCGCCTCGCACGCCGGCGTCCCCTTCGCCGCTCTGCTCGGCGTGGCCGGGACCGGGGCTGGTGCCCGGGGATCCGGGGTCGAAGGCCATGCTGGCGAAGAGCATCCCGGGGGAGTCACCTGGGGCCGGTTGGCCAGGACCGGCGCCCTCGCCGTCTCCCTCCTTCGCCAGGCCCATGCGGCCATCCTTGCCCTCTGATGGCTCGGCCCCGTCACCGGACTCGCCGGGGCGGCCTGCCCGTGCGAGCCTCCGCTCGGTGTCCATGGAGTCAGCCCGGGCCTCTCGCAGCTCGCTCAGCATCTCCCGCACGAGCGCGTCGCTCGGGCGTTTGTCCAGCTTGCCGAGGCGCGTGGTCAGCTCCCTGGCGTCAGCGGAGCCGGTCTGTTTCATCGCCTCGTCCAGCGCGTCGCCAAGCTCGCCGAGGTCCTGGCCCTTCGGGACCTCGCCCATCCTGCGCATCGCCTCGTCGACCAGCTGCTTGGCGAGTTCGGAGTCGCCTCGCTCCATGGCCTCTGAGAGGGCCGCTGAGAGGGCCTCGCTGGGGGCCTCCTGGAGAGCCTCTGGCTCGTAGAGGCGCGAGCTCTGATCGCTGAGGCGGGAGAGGCTGCGCTCCGCTCGAGACATCGCTCCCTGGGCTTCTCGAGCGTCGGTGCTCGCCCTGGCATGCCCGAGCTGCTCCTTGGCCCGCTCCAGCTCTTCGCGAGCCTCCTCCGAGAGGTGAGGGATGCGCTGCAGCTCCTCGATGCGCTCGGCCTGCCTGGCGAGGGCTTCGCGGGTCTCGGCGTCCAGGGCTGGCGGCGGAGGTCCGGCGTAGGCTTCGTCGATGGGGTTGCCAGAGAGCTGGAGGACCGCCCCGAGGATCAGGATCGCCAGGGCCGCGACGAGTCCCTTCCGGGGGATGCGCCAGGGCATCTCCAGGTGCACAGGGATCGACCCGGCCCGGTCGTGTACCAACAGGGCGAGGCCCTCGTGGATCCCTTGTTCCTCCAGGGCACATGCCGCGAGCAGACACTCGGAAGGATCGATGCGGCGCAGCAGGGTCGAGGGGCTCGGACGCCGGATGCGCGTGATGCATGCGGTGCCCAGGGCGACCACGGCGAGCGAGATCGGGATCGCCGCGGTCTGGTCGATGGAGTCCAGGACGAAGGCCGCTGCCAGGGCGGCTGGAGCTAGCGCCAGGGCGGTCTGGAGGAAGGAGACGACCTGGTGGCGGCGGAGCTCGCGCGCGGTGACCCGGCGGATGGACATGCCCCCTTCGGACACAGGAGGGGTCGCTCGGTTCCGGCGGCGATACACCTTGGCCATGAAGATCGCCCGGATCGACCTCTTCCACGTCGCAGTTCCGCTGCCGGCAGCCTTCCATCCGAGCTGGATTCCCGGCTTCAGGCAGGTCGAGAATCGCTTCGACCTGCTGCGGCTCGAGAGCGACGACGGTGTCGTCGGCTACAGCGCGGCGCCCAGCATGGGTGTCGAGCGGGAGGGCTGGTCCCAGCTCCTCGGCAGCTACTTCCTGGGAGAGCGGGCCGACGACCTCGCCAACATCCGCCAGCGGGTGCGCGAGATGTGCTACCTCGGCCATCGAGGCGGGGGCTTCATCGAGCCTGCCTGCTGGGACATGGTCGGCAAGGCCCGGAACAAGCCGGTCTACGAGCTCCTCGGCGGCACCGGCGGCGAGGTCAAGCTCTACGCCTCGACCGGCGAGATGAGGACCGGCGCCGAGCGTGTCGAGGAGGTCACCAAGCGCATGGAGGAGGGCTTCGGCGCGGTGAAGCTGCGCGTCCACGCCGACACCCTGGAAGAGGACCTCGCCCAAATCCGCGAGACCCGCCGTGGCTGTCCCGACGTCGTCCTTGGCGTCGACGCGAACCAGGCGTGGCGAGTCGCGGCCATCGCCGAGTGCGCGAAGTGGGACTACGACCGCGCGCTGGCCTTCTGCAAGGAGGCCGAGGAGCTCGACTTCTCCTGGGTCGAGGAGCCCCTGCCCCAGGACGACTACGAGGCCATCGCTCGCCTCAACGCCGCCACCGGCGTGACCCTGGCGGGTGGTGAGCTCAACGCCCAGGGGCTGCCGGAGTTCAAGCACATGGTGTCGCGTGGCTGCTACGACTGGTACCAGCCCGACGCCATCATGGTCGGGGGCATCGCCGAGACCTGGGCCATCGTGCAGCACGTGCTGCGGTCCGGCGCCGCCTACTCGCCCCACACCTGGACCAACGGCATCGGCTTCGCCGTGAACCTGCAGATCTTCGCGGCCACCCCAGGCCGGGAGAAGAAGTTCCTCGAGTATCCGCTCGATCCGCCCGGCTGGGTCCCAGAGGGGCGGGACGGTCTGCTCATGGAGCCCTGGACCCACGAGCGCGGCATGCTGAAGCTGCCGACGGGGCCGGGCCTCGGCTTCGAGATCGACGAGTCCCAGCTCCGTCGCTACGGGCGCAAGTGGTACACGGCGACGAAGACGCGCGTCGCCATCTCGACGGTCTGGGACCGGGGCCTGGGCGAGGCCAAGAAGCTGGGTGCCGTGCGCCAGGCTCGCCTCGACGCCCGCCAGGCAGAGCTCGCTAGCCAAGGGGGAGACTGCTTCCTCGACCCGCTCAGCACCCTGTGATCCTGGTCCTCGTCCGACAGCGGCGAGGAGCCCCTCCGCCTCCGGAGAGCATGCCTGTCTCTCGGGCGGCCCTGAAGCTGGCCGATGAGGGGCTGGACATCGCCTTCGGCACCTCTGTCATGGCTTTACGTGCGATCTGCGGAACTTGGCAGCGCGTCGAGGCGGAGCCGACCGCCGTGCACGACCGATTTCCGTCCTGGACATGGCCAGACACCTTCGCGGCGGCGACGGCGCCCCTGGAGGGGCTGCCCTTTGGAAACCCCATCGCTTTCAGGGACCTGTGCCGTGACAAGGTGCTCTTCCAGGAGCACCTCGAGCTGCCGATGCCGGAGATCGTCACGGACCCGGGGCAGTTCGAAGCGGCGCTGGAGGACTGGGGGGCCGCCTTCCTGAAGCCCCGCTTCGGGGGGCTCGGTCGGGGGGTTCGGAGGGTGGTCCCGGGAGACCCTCTTCCCGTGGCGGTGGATGGGGCTGTCGCCGGAGTCCGCGAGCCGAGCTTCCTCCAGCGAGCCGTGCCCCCGCCGCGGGGACTGGCGGGGCTCTCGTCGCGCTGGCTCTGGCAGCGAGAGCCCTGTGGCGCATGGACCTTTGCCGGGGGTGTCGCGCGGATCAGCAAGGACGACCCGGTCACCAACGTGGACAGGGGCGCGCGGGTGGAGCCCGTCGACGAGGCCCTTGGCCCAGCGACCCTCGACGAGGCCGACGCCGTCTGCCGGGCGGTCTGCGCTCAGTTGGAGGATCCCTGCATCGTCGAGGTGGGCCTGGACCTCGTCGTGGACTGCGGCGGCCACGTCCACGTCATCGAGGCGAACTCACGCCCCGGTGGTCGTCTCCGAGCCCTCGGCCCCCGCTTTCACGAGCAGCACGTCGAGGCCTGCGCCCGCCCGCTGCGAGCCCTCCATGCGCTCAGCGGTGCCACCTCGGACCGCCCTGGCCAGATGGCGGTGTCTTGATAGTTCCTGGAACGATCTCACGTAGATAGCTGTCGATTCCCCTCTCCACCTTCCAGTGGCGCGGGTAGCCGATGGCGACCTCTTCGAAGCGGACATGGTCCCGCCAGTCCGTGGCGCGCATGTGGAGGTGGCCGTTTACGACCACCCGCGCCCGGTAGCGCAGGTGCCAGTCCTCTGTGGCTCGCGTACCGCACCAGGGGGAGAAGCGGGGGACGCTGGGAAGCCGGACGAGGTCGGCGCGCAGGGGCCAGTGATGGATGAGGACCGTGTCGATGTGCCCTGGGAGCTCGTCGAGCCGGCGCCGTGTCGTCTCGACCCGGTCCCTGCACCAGGCGTCGAGGGATGGGTGGGGTTCCGGGTCCAGGAAGCGCTCGTCAGCCGAGACGATGCCGTGCTCCGCGGCCCACGCTCGGGCCTGTGCCGGGCTCATGCCGTCCGGGCAGAAGGAGTAGTCGAAGCCAACGAAGAGCGGGCAGATGGCGAGCTGATCGTCCCCTGGCCACAGCGGCCACGGGTCCTCTGGCGTGAGCACGCCGTGGGTCCGGCAGAGCTCGACGAGCGCCAGGTAGCGCCGCACCCCTCGGGCCTTGTTGTCGCAGCTCGGGTGGCTCCAGAGCTCGTGGTTGCCGGGGACCCAGACGAGCTTCGCGAAGCGCTCGCCGAGCAGCCCGAAGACCTCGCCCAGCTGGCTGAAGGTCTCCCCCACGTCGCCTGCGATGATGAGCCAGTCCCGTGGTCGGGGGGTGATGCGCTGCAGCGCCGCCCGGTTCTCCGGGTAGCCGACGTGCAGATCGCTGATGGCCCAGAGCTTCATCGGCGCCTGCGGCGGACCAACAGCAAGAGCCCGAGCCAGGAGAAGCTCGCGCCGGTCGCGCTGCAGCCTTCGCAGTCCTCTGGAGGCGGCCCCGGCTCCTCGCCAGTGTCACCCGTGTCGGAGACTTCGCTCACGACCACGACCGCGCTCGACCAGCCGGCGATCTCGGGGTTTGCGGTGACGACACCAGCTGGCCAGTCCGTCGTTCCCACCTCCACCGGCCCCGAGCGGGCCACTGCGTAGAGCTCGACCTCTGTGCCGATGGACTCGTCGAGCTCGACCTCCACGGTCTCTCCGTCGCCCTCGGTGATGCGCACTCCGTCCCGGTAGACCGTCAGCCCGGAGATGCCGTCGGGGTGTTCGCCGACGACGGTCACGACACCCCCGGCTTCGCTCATCGACACCGTGGGGCGCTCGCCGTAGGGCACTGTCAGCGGGTCGCCGAGCAGGAGGTTCTGCCAGTAGGTGGCTGGCTGACTGAAGAGGAGGCTCTCTCCCAGGGTGTAGCCGTGGCTGTACAACAGCAGCGCCGATGCGTGGGGGAAGACGTTGTTCAGCGGCTCGGCGACGGTGCCGTGGACCCCGGTCGCGCCCGCTCGGACGAAGCGCGCGATCGAGGTCTGCTGCTCGCTCTCGGGACAGTCACCCTCGTCGCTGCAGGCGAAGTTGTTCGGATGAGCGCCGTAGCTCGTGACGTTGTCGACGATGGCTCCGGGCGCGTAGGTCTGGCCGTCGATGGCGCCTGTGAGGGAGGCGGCGCCCGTGAAGTACGCGGCGACCTCGTGGCCCTCCAGCGCGCTGTCGAAGGTGTCGAGCCAGGTCGCCTCGAAGCCCTCTTCGCTGAGCATGCGCGTGACGAACTCGCACTCGTCGTCCCGAGCGCCGCGGGCCTCGTCGGCTCCGTACATGCAGAGGATCTCGGCGGTTGGGAAGGTCTCGTCCGCCGAGAGCCCGCGCTCCACGAGGGACAGCGCGTCGTCGTGATCGAAGCCATCGAGGCGGGAGACGAGGAAGAGCTCGCCGTTGAAGTTCCAGACATCGGCGCGGCCGGCCTCGGCCCGGGTGAAGCCCACTGGCCAGCTCTCTTCGTTCACGAGCGTGAGGCTGGCGGTGTAGATCTCCCGGTAGCTTCGTCCGACGTCGAACTGTGCGAGCGCGCCGTCCCAGTCACCGATGAAGGTGGGGTTGGAGATGCTCGCGTAGGACGTGCCCTGGTAGTTGGCGGCCTGGCCCTGGCCGGCGAGCTCCTCGCCGAAGGACTGGACGTGCCCCACCTGAAGCACGGCCTCCAAGCTGGCGACGAAGGTCGGCAGGGTGACGCGGTAGGGCAGGCCCCGGACGAGCACCAGCACGTCTATGTCGTCCGGGTCCGGCTGGGCGGCCAGGCAGGTCTCGAAGGGATCGCGGATGCCGGAGACGAAGTCTTCCCAGGAGACGCTCGCGGCGCTGGGGTCGAGGCCCTCGCCCACGGCGCAGAGCTGGCGGTCCTCCAGCTCGCGGGAGGCGGCGTAGGCCCGGGCCACCTCCAGAGCGACGACGTCCTCGCTGCTGTAGAGCACGAGGACATCGGGCGGGGCGAGGCCGGCGACAGCCGTGGCGATCAGTGCGAGCACCGCGGCAACGTATCGTCGGCTACTTCACGACGCTGACGCTCTGGGCCATCTCCTCGTCGAAGTTGAGGCGCAGGGTGATCATCGGGGTGATCTCGGGCTTCGGTCGCTCGGAGACGAGGACGCCGTCGGGGCCGACGAGCTTGCCGTCGACGCGGGTGTAGCCGAACTCGATGTTGGTCACCGGCGCGTAGCGCACGTCGCCTGGGTCCACGACCGGTGGGTCCTGGGCGAGACTGAGGCTGATCAGGGAGAGAAACACTCGGGGCTCCGGGGTGCGGGTCTGCCGCATCGGACAGTGTCCCGTCGCCAGGGTTCCCTTCGTCTCAGCGCCAGCCGTCGAAGCCAGTCCGCGCCGCGGCGGGCCCCTTTCGGGCGGTGACCTTGGGGGCCGCGATGCCCTCTTCCTTGATGGCGAGGGTCATCCTCGCGGGGGGGACTCATCGACAACAGCGCCCCGAAGGTAGCGGTCATCGCCGCGTCACCGACGATGCAGCCGTGCACCGTGCCGTCGTCCCGCCTCAGCACGCAGGCCACCGTCGGGGCCCGCAGGGTCTCGCCGCGCTCGAAGTCGACCTTCTTGTCGAAGAGCATCTCGAGCACGCCCTTGATCTTCGCGTCATGCGGGAAGGGCAGAGGCGCGCTCATGTCGTCACGCGGGCCGCGCACAGCGCCTGGTCCAGCTTGTCCGGCGTGAAGGGCTTGTTGATCAGGAAGGTGGCGCCTGCCTCCTTCGCCCTGTCGCGCATCTCCGGAGTGTGCTCGGAGGTGACGAAGCCGAAGGGCACGCGGCTGCCGCTGTCTCGGATGGCCTTGCAGAACTCCAGGCCGTCCATCACGGGCATGTTCCAGTCCGACAGGATCAGACCCGGGGCCTCGCTCTCGAAGACCTCCAGCGCCTCGCGGCCATCGCTGGCCTCGATGGTGGGGTGACGGCCGTAGCCGGCGCGACGCAGCGCGCGCTTGAGGATGAGGCGCATGGTGCGGCTGTCGTCCACGATGAGGATCTTCATTGCCCGTCTCCTACCCCTGGTTGCATCCGGAGAAACGGAACAATCGGCGGTGGGCATTGGGGCGAGATCCACTCCGTCACGCGGCGCCGGAGCACGGGAAGGGGCATCGGGCCGGCCTCCAGGACCAGGGCGTGGAAGGCCTTCAGATCGAAGTCGTCACCCAGGGCTTCCTGGGCTTCGAGCCGCAGGGTCAGCATCTCGAGCTGGCCCAGCTTGTAGGCCAGGGCCTGGCCCGGCCAGGTGATGTAGCGGTCGACCTCGTTGTCGATGTTGTTCTCTGCGAGGACGGTGTTGTCCGCCAGGAAGGCGACGGCTTCCTCGCGGCTCCAGCCGTAGTGGTGGATGCCGGTGTCGACGACCAGCCGTGATGCCCTCCAGGCGTCGAAGCCGAGCATGCCGAGGCGGTCCAGGTCCCCGGAGTAGAGGCCGAGCTCGTCCGCCAGGCGCTCCGTGTAGAGCGCCCAGCCCTCGGCGTAGGCCGTGTCGTAGCTGTGGCGGCGAAAGGCCGGGATCTCGAGCTCGTAGCTCATGGCGAACTGGAAGTGATGGCCCGGCACGGCCTCGTGGAAGGCGAGGGCCTCTGCGCTCCAGCGCGGGCGCGTGGTCGGCTCCCAGGAGTTCACGTAGTAGGTGCCGATCCCCTCGGCGCCGACGGGCTCGTAGTAGGCGATGTAGGTGTAGGGGGCGATGTGGTCCGGGACCGCCCGGACCTCGCAGGGGGCCTCTGGGATCCTCGAGAAGACCGCCGGCACCGCAGCCTCGGCCGCGGCGAGGGCCTCTCGCGCCTTGTCCTCGACCTCCTCCGAGGTGGAGAAGTGGAGCTCCGGGCTGCCGCGCAGGTGTGCACCGATCTCGGTGATTTCGGTGAGCCCGAAGAGCTGCTCGCCGAGCACCGCCATCTCCCGGTGGATGCGCGCGAGTTCCGACAGCCCGACGGCGTGGATGGTCTCGGGGTCGTGTCGCAGCCCCGTGTGCTCGAAGATGCGAGCCCGGTAGCAGGCCGCTCCTCCTTCCATGTGGGACAGACCCGGAGGCAGGGCCCGCACGAGCAGCTCGTCGGAGAGGAAATCGCGGTATGCCCGCAGGGCTGGATCGATGCGTCCATGAACGATCTCGGCCACTTCGGACGATGTGATGATGCTGCGCTCGTCATCAGGACGGTCCAGCTCGGTCTCGACGAGCTCGATGACACGGCGGGTGGACTCGGCGTTGGAGACGCGACCGCTGTCCAGCCCGACGCGCAGGTTCGTGATCTCGTGCTCGATGTGTGTGGGCACCTGCTCCAACCGGGCCGCGTAGTCCGCGCGCCCCTGCTCTGTGTCGAGGTCATGGAGCTCGTGGAGCTGCGCGAAGGCGCTGACGGGGTTGTCCCCGGCGCCGAAGGACCACGTCCAGCTCTTGCAGGCTGCCTCCTCCTCGATTCCGACCCGCAGACCGTGGACGAAGAGCTCCTGGGTCAGCTCGTCCTCTTCGCCGACGGACAGGCGCTCGGCCCGCTCCAGCAGCAGCTCGGCGTGCCTCGCGGCGGACCTGTGGGCTTCGGCGCTGTTGTCCCCGATCCGGTCGTCGTAGCGGTGATCCCCGAGCCGGCTGGCCCAGACGGGGTGGCGCTGCATCCGGGCTTCCCAGGACTCGTGGAGGAGGGCGCGAAGCCCCGGATCGACGACACCCGTGACGGCGTCGGTGTCGGGAAGGTCCGCGGGCATGACAGGAGGCTCCGGGGTCTTGAGGATGCAGGACAACAGCAAGGCCATGCATCCCAGGCTATCCTTCGCCGAGCATGCTCGGTCTCGTCCTGGTGCTGGCCTGTGAGCCGCCCTCTGTGGCGACGACTGGCACGGATGACTCCGACGACAGCTCGATCGCCGAGTCCTTCGGCTGGCGCCTCGACGACGAGATCGAGTCACTGATCTGGGTGAGCTGGGATCAGCCGAGGCCTGCGACGGTGCATGTCGAGTACGAGGTGGACGGGCTGTGGCGGAGCACTCCGCCCAGAGAGGTCGAGGCTGGGGAGGTCGAGCAGCTGGTGCTGGGGGTGCCCTATGACGACAGCGTCGAAGTGCGCGTCGTGCGGGACGACGGCAGCGGACCCGAGACGAGCGAGACCCAGCGGGCGCGAACCGGGGACCTGCCCGCGGGCTTCCCGCGACCGGAGCTGTTGAGCTCCACCGAGGCGCTGCAGGAGCCCACCGGCAACTGGCTGCTCGGGAGCGTGAACTCGCGCGGGGGCGGCTGGAACGACGGCGAGTACTGGATGTGGATCATCGACCGCGAGGGCCGGGTGGTGTGGGCGATGCCCGGGGACTCGCACCACTTCACCATCTACCTGCAGACATCGCTGGACGACGACATCCTCTGGGACGTCTCGACCTACTGGTCGAACTGGGACGACGGGGCCGCCTCCCAGATCCACCGGATGAAGCTCGACGGGGTGGTCACCGAGACCATCGACGCGCCCGGCATGCACCACGCCTTCATCGAGATGCCGGACCGCTCGATCCTGTGGGGCAGCGCCCTGACCGGCAACGAGAAGCTCCTGCGCCAGGACACCGACGGCAGCCAGAGCACCGTCTGGGACTGCGCGGGCTTCTACGCCGAGCAGGGGCTGGACGACTGGTGTCACACGAACTCGATCTGGCTCGATGGCTCCAGGGACACCCTGGTCTTGTCTTTTCCAACCACTCGCACCTTCGTGCTCGAGGTGGACGTGGAGACCGGCGAGGAGCTTCGGTGGTTCGGCTACGTCCCCGGCTCCTGGAGCTTCGAGCCTCCGGAGTCCGCCTTCGTCTACCAGCACGGCGTGACCTACACCCCCGAGGGCACGCTCCTGGTCTCGTCGCAGGTGGACCGCTCCAGCTACGAAGGTGTCGTCCGGGAGTACGCCGTCGACGAGGACGACCAGGTCCTTCGCGAGGTCTGGAGTCACGGCGAGGGTGACGGCATCACGGCGCGCTACGCGGGAGAGGCCCATCGCCTCCCTGGTGGCAACACCCTGCACAACACGGGCACGACCCCGCGGGTGCGGGAGATCACGCCGGAGGGGGAGGTGGCCTGGGACCTGTCCTTCGACGGGGACAAGCTGATCGGGCGGACGACCTGGCTCGAGGACCTCTACACCTACGCTCCGTGATCGCCCCTCCAGGCGCTCACCCCTGCCTCGAGGCGCTGCTGGGCGATGGTCCACGCCTGTCCCATCCGGGGATCCGTCCGGGCGCTGCCGCTGCCGATGCGGATGCGCGGCTCGAAGACGTGCGTGCGCTCGTCGAGCTCTCGCAGGTGCGCGGTGGCAAGGCGCCTCGCGAGGGCGTCTCGTGGTGTCTCCGAGAGGCACTTGAGCAAGGCGACCGCCAGCTCCTCGCCGAGGGGTTCGTCCGGTGGGACCCGGTCGAGGACCTCGTCCAGCCAGCGCGATGGATCCGGGCGCAGCTCGTCCGGCACCAGCACGTAGAGGGCCGCGTCCTCTCTCGCGATCAGCGCGCCGGCTTCGACGACCTCTTCTGGCTTCACGCAGAGCTCGGCTCCGGGGCGGAGCTCCCAGCGGCGCTCCCAGAGACGCACCGCGCCACCCTTCGGAAAGCGCACGATCGGAATCCCGACGAGCGGGTCGAGGCGCTCTTCGGTGTCGCCGTCGATCCGCACGCGACCTGGCTCCGGAGCCAGGATCTGCCGGTACCAGGGGATCCACTCGGCCAAGAGCGCCCCCTCTTCGATGGTGTCGCCGTCCTCGACCAACAGCAGCGCGCCAGCGGGGACGCCGTAGACGTGCCCTCCGACCTCCAGCAACCCTTCGAGCAGCGCTCTCTGGCCGTGGACGCGCTGGGCTGCGACGACGCTCCAGCCACGGCTCGGGGCGGTGGGGTTCAGGCCGCTGAAGTCGACCACGCCGCCGGTTCGCGCGCGATGCCAGGGGCGAGGCGCGGAGTCCAGATCGAAGCGGTCGACCTCGACGAGCACGTCTACTTCGCGGGAAGGTAGAGCGTCCCCCCGGACTCCTTGAAGGTCTCGGACATCTGGGCCATTCCGGCCTCGCGCTCGGCGGCGTCGCGGATGTCCCTGCTTATGCGCATCGAGCAGAACCTGGGCCCGCACATCGAGCAGAAGTGAGCGCTCTTCGCGGCGGGCGCCGGCAGGGTCTGGTCGTGGTAGGCCCGCGCGGTCTCCGGGTCCAGCGAGAGGTCGAACTGGTCCTCCCACCGGAACTCGAAGCGGGCCCTCGACAGGGCATCGTCCCGGTCGGAGGCGCCCGGGTGACCCTTCGCGACGTCCGCCGCGTGGGCCGCGATCTTGTAGGCGATCATGCCCTGCTTCACGTCGTCCTTGTCCGGGAGGCCGAGGTGCTCCTTGGGCGTGACGTAGCAGAGCATCGAGCAGCCCTGGCTCGCGATGACGGCGGCGCCGATGGCCGAGGCCATGTGGTCGTAGCCGGGAGCGATGTCGATCACGAGCGGTCCGAGGGTGTAGAAGGGCGCTTCGAAGCAGGCCGCGAGCTGTCGGTCCATGTTCTCGCGGATCTTCTGCAAGGGCACGTGGCCCGGCCCCTCGATCAGGACCTGGACGTCGTGCTTCCAGGCCAGCTGCGTGAGTTCCCCGAGGGTTTCGAGCTCGGCGAACTGCGCGGCGTCGTTGGCGTCGGCGATGCATCCGGGGCGCAGGCCGTCGCCGAGGGAGAAGGAGACGTCGTACTCCTTCATCAGCTCGCAGATGCGCTCGAAGTGCTCGTAGATGAAGTTCTCGCGGTGGTGGGACAGGCACCACCTGGCCATGATCGCCCCCCCGCGGGAGACGATGCCCGTGACTCGCTCGGCGGTGAGCGGGATGTGGGCGAGGCGCACGCCGGCGTGGATGGTGAAGTAGTCCACGCCTTGCTCGGCCTGCTCGCGGAGCACGTCGAGGAAGAGCTCGATGTCGAGATCCTCGACCACGCCGCCGACACGCTCCAGCGCCTGGTAGAGGGGCACCGTGCCGATGGGGACCGGGCTGTTGCGCAGGATCCACTCGCGGGTCTCGTGGATGTCGCTGCCCGTGGACAGGTCCATCACCGTGTCAGCGCCCCAGCGCAGGCTCCAGCGGAGCTTCTCCACCTCTTCTTCGATCGAGGAGCTCACGGCGGAGTTGCCGATGTTGGCGTTGACCTTCACCAGGAAGGCCCGGCCGATGATCATCGGCTCCAGCTCCGGGTGGTTCTTGTTGGCCGGGATGATGGCGCGGCCCGCGGCGACCTCGCTGCGGACGAACTCCGGGTCGACGTTCTCGCGGATGGCGACGAAGCGCATCTCCTCCGTGATCACACCGGAGCGCGCGTAGTGCAGCTGGGTGATGTCGGGGTGACCCTCTCGAGCACGGATCCAGTCACGGCGTCGCGCGGGGAGCCCCTGGCGAGGGTCGCAGCCCTGAGGACCGCTGACGTCGTAGAGGTGGTGGACATCGCCGTTGGACAGGCGCAGCTCGCGCGCGGGCACAGCGAGCTCGTCCACCTCGATCTTCCGGGCGCTCCGGGCGCCGTTGTTGAAGGTGCCGTTGTCGGACATTCCGCTTTCCTCCGCCTTCTCGAGCCGGATCAGGTTCTGCGGTGTGTTTGCAGGCCTCTGGGCCAGCCGCAGCGGTCCGAAGGCTTATCGCGGCCGATCAGAGGGCGGGGAACTCGACCCGGCCTTCGATGAGGATGTAGCCGTCGTAGAGGTCGTAGTCGTAGTCGATCGACCAGCCGTCGAAGGCTGCGTTGGAGTCCAGCGCGCGGGGTTCACCCGGGTAGAAGGTCCAGACCTCTGCGGAGTCCTCGTCGAAGACCACACCGCGGATCACCTCGTTGGCGACGGAGACCTCGCAGACCACCTCCGGGCTGACCTCGGCGTAGTAGAAGTGCTGGCACTCGGGGCAGTAGTCGACGACCTCGTCGTAGTACTCCCAGTCCGACTCGAGCTCGAAGCCGTCCTCGTAGAGTGTCTCGAAGCAGCCGTCCTCGGTCTGGATCTCGCGCTCGCCGGACCAGACGCTGTAGTCCGGGTCCCCGTCGGGTCCGGTGTCGCCGGTGTCGCCGCTGTCGCCTACTCCGGTGTCGTCGCCGATCGGCTCGCCGTCGGCGTTGGTGAGCACGATCTTCCCGGGCGAGCAGGCCAGGGCGAAGAGCAGCACGGGGACCTCCGTGGCAGGAGGGTAGCCCCGAAAGGAGAAGACCGCCCCGGGGAGGGGGCGGCTTCGATGGTGCGGAAGGGGGGAGTCGAACCCCCACGAGGTTTACCCTCACTAGGTCCTGAGCCTAGCGCGTCTGCCATTCCGCCACTTCCGCGCGCCCGATTGGTATTCGCCCTCCGCAGCGGCGTCAACTGTCGGTTCTCGTGGCTCGTGGCTCGCTGCTCGTGGCTCGTCTCTCGTTCTCGTCACTCGTCACCGTCGCCGTCGCCGTCGCCGTCGCCATCTGACGTCCTACGTCCCGACTGGAGCTCCGGAACCATGTGCTTCTCTCGGCGTCGACGCCCGTATGGCCCAACGTCTTCCCGATGACCCCCCCGAGGTCGATCGCTCTGCCTTCGTCGATCTGTCCACCGGCTTCGAGATCTTCCACCATTCGGCCTTCGTCTCGCTGATTGCAGTGGTGTGGGTGGCCCAGCCCGACGACTACGCGGCTCGGCTGTCGGACTTCTTGATCGAGCAGCCCCCGGAGCGGGTCGCGGAGTTCCAGGTGACCAGCGAGTCTTGGCTGGGCTGCAGCTCGGGTCCCAGGCCGAGGCCGCAGCCGGGCGTCCACATCGACAGCGCCACGGGTCCTGGCACGGCGAAGCTGCGGGAGCTGCTCGACGACAGCCGGCAGGAGCTGTCGGACTGCGCCGGTGGTGGCACTACCGATGTGTGGGTCCGCTTCGATGGTCATGCGACGGTGCGATCCCGTCACGAGGCGGTCGGCCGCTGTGTCAGCGAGATCGTCGGCGACTGGCCGATCGAAGAAGGCACGGACGCCGAGCTGCGCCTGATCGGCGAGCGCGCGCTCGACTCCGAGAAGGCAATTCGCGTCGACGCCTACGAGCCCCACTACCACAAGCCGATCGTCGGAACCCAGACCTCTGTCGTGCTGTCAAGGACGAGGTGGCACGACCTGTTCGATACGACTCGCTGAAGGCGCCCGTCGATCGGCGGGGCTTCCGCAGCCTGCGGCACATCGTCGATGAGCTCGTCTTCGGCGGGATCGGCGTGCTTGCGGCATTGACGGCCTTCGTCGCGACCCCGGGCCTCGCCTCCAGCGTGGAGCAGCCCGAGTTGGCGGCCGTCGCGGATCTCTCTGTCTTCACGAGCTGGAACACCTCCCCGGGCAGCCGCGCCCGTGTCCTCGTCGTCACGGGTCCTGCTCGGGCCGACATGGTGCGAGAGGCCGAGGAGCACCGCCACGCCCTCGCCGCCTGCAGCGTCTTCCTCGATACGCCCGGCACCGTGCGCCTGAAGCTCGTCATCAACGAAGAGGGCCGCTGGGTCGAGAACGGGGGTGGCGCCGGGGGCTGTCTCCAGAGCGAGATCACCCACTGGGAGGTCGACGGTGTGGCGGTCGCCCGCGTGGACCTGAGTCGATGAGGTTCTGGGCCTTCTTCGGTGTCTGTGCTGCGGTGGTCGGCGCCTTCGTCGTCTACGCCTTCACCTGGGCCGAGCAGCCCGGCGACCCCAGGATCGAGCTGCCACCGCACGTCACGCGCATCGCCTTCGGACTCGAGCAGTGGCCGGTCCGGGAGGAGGAGGGCTGCGAGTGGCCGCTGCTCATCGAGTCCGAGCCCGCCAGCGGTCGCAGCATCCAGCTCGTCGATCTCACCTTCGTGGGCGAGGGGGACTGGGACATCGGGGCGACCCTGCTGCGGCGTCGCGTCCGCGAGCTCCACGTCTGCTACGGCGCCGACGCGGACGAGACGGTGGAGGTCCGCCTGCGAGACTGGGCCGGCCCGGAGGTGCTCGCAGATGACAGCACCCGAGCTGCCTGCATCCAGGAGAAGCTCGAGGACTGGCCGTGGCCCCAGGACCTCCAGGGACGAGTGAGGCTGCAGGTTCGCGCAGGACACATGATCTGACCGGTTAGCCCCGAAACATGGACCGCCTTCCAGTCTTCAAGGGCCGCGTCGTCGACCTCGGCATCGAGACAGCGACGATGCCCAACGGAAAGGTGGTCGAGCTCGAGATCGTCCGCCACCCTGGGGCCGCCGCCATCGTGCCGCTGCACGAAGACGGCACCGTCACGCTCGTCTACCAGTTCCGCCACGCAGGCGGCGGCATGATCTACGAGATCCCCGCCGGCGTCCTCGAGGAGGGGGAGATCCCGGACCTCGCGGCCCGACGGGAGCTCAAGGAAGAGGTCGGCTTGTCCGCCGGGTCCATCAAGCGCCTCGGCATCATCCACACGACCCCCGGCTTCACGGACGAGCGCATCTACATCTTCCTCGCCACCGAGCTCGAGGAGGGGGACAGCGCGCTGGAGGAGGACGAGTACCTCCGACCAGTGCGCATGCCGCTGGAGCAGGCGCTGCAGATGGTCGTCGACGGCGACATCACCGACGCCAAGACCATCTGTGGGCTCATGCTCGCCGAGCGAGCAGTCGCGGCAGCGGACTGAGGCAAGCCACCAGCGGCACGACCAGCGGTGCCCAGGCAGAGAACACGAAGAAGATGTCCTCGTCCCCGCCGTCGTAGAGCGCCAGCGCGCTGCCGACGGGGAGACTGAGGGCGAGCGCGAGGTACAGGCGCGATGGCGGCCACTGTGATCCAGAACGGCCGGGTGGCCTCCAGCATCCGCCAGACCGTGAAGGCACACGCGAAGAGCCCGCCAGCGACCACGAGCTCGACGAAGAAGGCGGGCCCCGAGCCCGTGACGGCTGCCATCACGGTCAGCACCACGACGTTGGCGACCATGCCTGTGCCCCAGGCGCGCAGGGCGAGGCGGTGCTTCGGGATGGGCAGGAGCTCCAGCGCTCCGGCGTAGGGGGGCCTTCGGAGGCCGGGGGCAGACCCGCTGGGCGTAGGTGGGGTCCCGCGACCACGGCGACCAGGACGAGGACGAGGAGACCTGGCAGGGCCATGGCGAGGTCGATGGCAACGACCACCGCGTAGACCGGGCTGAGCACGACGAGGGTGAAGCCCGCGCCCCGGAACCAGCCGCTCACGAGCTCGTCGAGCGGGCCGGACAGGGCTCTGTGGCGAGGGCCGGCGCGGACCGGGAGACGCAGGCCCTCGGTCCGCCGCACGAGCGGGCGTCCGAGGGTGTGGACCAGGACGATCGCCGCGACTCCGACCAGGGGACCCCACGGTGCGAGCAGGGCCAGCAGCAGGGCCAGGGCTGGCACCAGGGCGATGGACAAGCTGGACAGCGAGCGCACCAGGTGCCGCAGCAGGGTGATCGCGAACACGCTGGGCAACAGCGGCAGGAGCACCCCCAGGTACTCCGGCTCCCGCCAGGCGAGGAAGCCGACCGCCACGGACACGGGAAGCAGCAGGCCACCAGCGGCTTCACCCAGGGCACGACTCCTCGGCGACAGGGGCAGCGCGGGCACCGCCTGGAGACGGTCTCGCCAGAGGGTGCCGAGGGCGTTCGTGGTCGCGATGATGCTGAAGCACACGACCATCCAGCCAGTCGCTTGCAGTGGTTCGAGCTCCGCCACCGCACACAGGCAGAGGACGAGGACTGCCTGGATGATCGCCAGCAGGGGCCATGGCCAGTGGCGGAAGGTGATGCGGAGGGTCGTCCAGGCGTGACGGATCATGCGGCCCCCCAGGCGACGAGGGCCTCTTCGAGGGTGCGACCGTCGCCGACGAGATCGTCCGTCGGGCCCCACTGGACGACCTCGCCTTCTGACAGGACGAGGAGCTCGTCGGCGATGCGCTCGAGGTCGACCAGCTGGTGGCTGGACACGATGACGCTGCGCTCGGGGTCACCGACGACCTCGAGCACGGTCTCGACGAGCTCGGCGTCTCAGGAGGGGTAGTAGCCGGACAGCGTCCTCAACAGTGCGTCCACGCGGAGACGGAACAGGGGGGTCTCGTCGCTCATGAAGCCCAGGCGCTGGCGCACGCTCGCCGGGTCCCGGCGCGGGTCGAAGCCAAGGACCTCGAGGCTGCCCGTGCTGTCGTCGTCCAGACCGGCCAGGGCTCGCAAGAGCGTGGTCTTGCCGGCGCCGTTGGGGCCCACCACGCCCACGACGCGACCGGGCTCGAGCGACCAGGTGGGGACTCGCAGATCGAAGCTGCCGCGGGAGACGTGGAGGTCGGTGACGCGGATCATTGCTTCGGCTCCTGGAGCAGGGTGTTGACGACCTCGACGATCTCGTCGGGTTCCAGCCCGGCGCGGCGGGCTCTGGCGATTGCCTGGCCGAGGGCCTCGATCGCCTCGGCCCGGACAGCCTGTGCGCGGGCGGCACCGTTGTCGTTGTAGGCGACGAAGGTCCCCTGACCCTGCCGCCGTACGATCAGTCCGGCGGTGGCGAGATCGGCGTAGGCACGACGGATGGTGATGAGCGACACGAGCAGCTGCTTCGCCAGCTCGCGCACCGAAGGGAGGCGCTGCCCCGGGACGAGCGCTCCGCTCTCTACGAGCTCTGTGACCTGGTCGCTGACCTGCCGGTAGAAGGGGACGCCGCTGGCCTGACTGAGTGTGATGTGCATGTGTGTATGTGGATATACACACCATGACAGCACAGTGTCAACCTCGAATCGGCTTCCAGCGGCGAGAGGCGATCCACACGGCGACTCCGATGACCACCAGCGCCAGCGTGAAGTACTGGGCCGGCGTCAGGCCCAGCCACCGGTCGTCGGTGTCCGGGTGGCGGAGGAAGTCGCCGGCGAAGCGGAAGGGCGCGTAGCTCAAGCAGAGGAGCGAGACGAAGAAGCCCGGGCGGCGTGGGGTGCGGTTCAGGACCCAGAAGACCGCGGCGGTGGCCATCGCCCACAGGGCCTCGTAGAGCCCGAGGTCGTGGCAGGCGACGGAGAGGTCACCGCTGGGGCAGATGCCGTAGACGCCCAGGTAGAAGCTGGTCTCCATGCCGGGGTGGTCGTGGGCCACGAAGCAGCCGAGGCGCCCCAGGGCCCAGCCGAAGATGAGGCCGTAGGCGATGGTGTCCGCGTGGGGGAAGTAGGCCACCTTCTTGTGGAGCTTGAAGAACCAGATCGTCGCGAGGACCGAGGCGATGAAGCCCCCGGTCGAGGACAGCCCGTCCCACAGTCGCAGCAGGTACATGGGGTCGGCGATGGTCCTCTCCCAGTCGTAGAACAGGGCGTGGAAGAGGTGGCCGCCGACGAAGAGCGAGATGATGATCCAGCCGACGAGCTGACCCGGGAGGTCGCTGTCGAGTCCGTCCTGCCGGGCCTTGCGGCCGGCCAGCCAGGTCCCGAGCCAGAAGCCGATGGCGACGAGGACGCCGAAGCCGTGGATGCCGAGGTTGGGGAACCAGGGGTTCGGGATCGGGATCGAAGGGGTCTCGAACCAGGGGATGAGCGGCTGCACCGAGTCCCCCTAATCAATCCTGGACCGCGTACCTCGGGTCTTCGGGCGTGAGGTCCAGGGACGAGGTCATGCGCTCCAGCAGCATGGCGACCTCGACCGGGTCCGCGGCGTAGCGCTCGCAGAGGGGGTGGAGGGCGCAGGGCCTGCCGTTGGCGTACTCGTAGGCCGCGTGAGAGGCGGCGGCGACCACGCCTGCGTCCTCGACGAGGTTCGCGTCGCGGCAGATGAGCACGGCGGCGGCGATCTCGTCCAGGCGGCAGCCCTCGTCGAGGAGGCCGGCGCAGAGCTCCTGCTCGGCTTCGGAGAGCGCGTCGAAGTCGCGGAAGGGCAGGGGTCGGATGTTGCTCAGACGGTCCCAGATGGGGCCATACATGCGGTCCTCTGGGCCGATGCCGGTGGCGACGATGTCTCGAATGAGCCAGCCGTCCGAGCTCTGTACGAGGTGCAGGCGGGTGCTCGTGAGCACGACGCCGGCGTCCGTGCGTCCGGTGACGATGGCCTCTGCCGTCTGGCGGCCGATCTGCTCCATCGAGACGTCGAGGCGGCCGACGCCCACTCGCAGACCCAGGGTGTGCTTCAGGTAGCGGGTGCCGAAGAGGTCGAGGAGGGTGTCGGCTTTCGTGCTGGGAGCGACGAGCTGGACGAGCAGCTCCTCTTCGCCGCGGGTCAGCACGCGGGCGAAGCGGTCGACGAGGACACGCGCTTGGAGCTCGCCGATGACGAAGCCGTCGGTGTTTCCGGCGGCGCCGAAGAGGCGCTCCTCGACGATGTGACCCAGCGACAGCCAGGCCTGGGAGGGTGTCGTCTCCCCGAGGCGAGCGATCGCGGCGGCGACGATGGCTCGGCAGCCGTCGGCGCCCTGGGGTTCACGGCGCTCGGGACGGCGCGCAGCGAGGACCTCGTTCAGCTCGCGCTCAGAGGTCACGGGCCGCACGACGAGGTCTTCGATGCCGACACCGACCTGCATCGCGAAGACGATGAAGACGCCTGGGTACTCGCGGTAGATCAGCACCAGCACGTCACCGTCGATGAAGGCGTCGTGAAAGGCCGAGTCCCGGCGGTTCAGCAGGAAGGGGGGCTCGACGCTGCAGCCGTTGCGCCGCATGCGGATGAGCTGGCCTTCGAGGAGCCGGCGCTGTTGCCCGTGGTGGGCGACGGCGTGGAGGGCCGCGACGAGCTGCGCGGCGTGGGGGTGATGGCAGAGGGCCGTGACGGCGGCCGGGAGGCCCTCTGTCTCGCCGATGAGCAGGGTCGCGGCGAGTCGGAGTCGCTCCGAGCTGTCGCATGCGCGAGCATCGAGGGCGGTGATGCGCTCCACGACCTCGCTCCAGGGATCCGGATCCAGGCCCAGGCTGGTGCGCAGGCGGGAGACCGACTCGGGCCTGCCGATGCGCTCGTCCTCGAGGATCGCGTCGACGAGGCTGGGCTGCAGGGCCAGGAGTGGACCGATGTGGAGCTGGGGATCGGCCTTGTTCTCTACGGCCTCCAGCGCGTCGCGGATGGCCATGCGGACGACGAGGCGCGGATCGAGCGTCGCCGGTCGCGGCGAGGGTCCTTCGCTGGTCGGAACGAGTCGGATCACACAAACTCCATGGGACACGATCGGTCGAGATGCTCCGAGTTGAAGGAAAAACATCGCTCCGGGGGATCACCTGGAGCGCCGCAGAGCCCGATGAAGACGTGCTCTCCAGCCTCTCCGAGTATCCCCCGGTGGTGCGCAGGATCCTTGCGATCCGGGGGATCCGATCGCCTGTGCCCACCTTCCTGGACCCGGCGGTGTCGTCCCTGCCCGAGCCGGACCTCGAGTCCGCAGCTCGGTGGCGGGGGGGGCCTGGCGTGGTGGCGCTCTCGGAGTGGAGCGCGGCTGGGATCGCGCTGGCCTGCATGGTGGTCGAGGCCCTTCGGCTGGGTGGGGTCGTCCACGCGCGCCTGGATCCGGAGGGGTGGCCGGCGCCGGGGTTGGTGGACAGCCTGGCGCTCTGTCGCGGGCTGGTGGCGGAGCATCCTGGCTCTGCGGTGTTCTTGCGCGGTCTCTCGAAGCTCGCGGCGATCGCAGCCATCGGCGACCTGGTGGTGGAGCCGGCGCCGCGGACCTGTGTCGCCCTGGGGCTCGCCGAGCTCGACAAGGGTCCCCACAGCCCCGGGCTGGCCTCTGCGATGACCGCGGCCATGTTGTTCTCGGGGGGGCTTCGGGCCGCTGACCTCCGCCGGCTGGCGGAGCGCATCGAGCTTGGTGGCCTCACGGGCCTGCGGCTGTTGGGCGAGACCCGCCCGCCAGAGGCCCGCGAGCTCGGGGCTCGGCTGGCTCGGCTGCGGGACCCTCGTCCACCGGCGTGGGAGGCGCTGCCTTCTGGCTGCTACGAGCTGGAGGTGGAGGCTCTGACCCGGGACCTGGAGGCGCAGCTGACTCGACTGGAGCCCACGGGCCGAGGCTTTAGCTGTGTCCCGTCAAGTGGTGTATCGAAGCCGTTGGAGTCTTCCTGGTTGTTGATGTCCGGGGTTGAAGGGGGAGAGCGACGAGAGGGGGTGTCCCACCGCCCACTCCAAAGGCCAACCCGCCATACGGTCCGAACCCGCCGTAGTCAGGATCGACGTTCGGATCCTCCAATCCGTCCTCGATCAAGCTGTTGTATCCGCGGAAGGGCGAATAGCCAGCGTTGAGGCTCGCACCTCCATAGACGGTCGATTCGGCGGCCAGGGCGAGCGAGAGTCAGAGCATTGCGGAGCGTAGCAGTATCGCGCCGATCACTCCGGTTGATTCGCCCTCGCTTGCCCTGCGCACGCCTGGCGGCGGCAACGGGGCTCGCCGACCTTCGGGTTTGGCAACGCTTCGCCCCGTTGACCCTCCTCGAAGTGTCCAGACACGCCTTCGTCGGGCCGCCTACCCAGCCGCACACATTGCGGCGCGATCATCGAATCAACCTATGTGATCGGCGCGATAGTTCGGCCGTCGCCCCGCCCTTGTCCCCACTACCGGGTCTGACAGCCAGCACAGAGCCGACGCCCGCCCGTCACTCCTCGTCGTCGTCCGTCCCGGCGTCGTCTTTCATCCCGGCGTCCTCGTCCTTCGTCCCGCCGTCACCGTCACCGTCTTCCGTCCCGTCGTCCCCCTCGGACTCAGGCTCAGGCTCAGGCTCGGGCTCGGGCGGTGCCTCCACCTTCATCAACTCCTCGAGACTCTGCGGCTTCACCCCCTGTTCCCGAGCCAACCTCGCCTTCTCCAACAACACATCCAGATCCAGCTCTCGCGATCCCGGCGGGGTTGGAATCTCGAATGCATCCGGAATCACCCCGAGTTCATCCCAGCTCGAGAACTCCAGCTCCATCTCGAACTGGATCGACTCGGCCACGATCTTGACTTCTTCTGGCAACAGACTGCGCCCGACCTTCGTGTAGTCCTCGTAGGTCGAGGACAGAACCATGCGTCCATCTGTGTCGTATGCCTCTATGCGCTTGTTCGTCAGGCTGCGCACATCCAGCACCACGATCGCTTTGGTGTCCTCTGGTCCCCCGAAGGTGTAGATCGCGTTGCCCTCTTGCACCTTGCGTCCCAGCACCTCTGCATCCGAAAACGGCATGCGCCCGATGAGCAGGCTCACGAAGTCCTGGAGCCCTGCCGAGCCCCCCGTCAGCTCGCGCAGCAGCCCCTCTGCATCGTCCGAGCCGAGCCACAGCTTCTCTGGCACGACGTAGATGCTGAAGGCCTTTCCATCGCTCGCCGCGTAGACCAGGGGTGTGCCCAACGGAGAGAAGATCTCCACCCTGAACTTGCCTGGCCGGTGCACGACCAGAGCCCCCCGAGTGCTCCCCTCTATGCCCAGCTGGGGAGCGTCGACCGAGACCGCGAAGCCTGCCTGGAGTGCGAAGGGCACGCGCCGCTCCCAAGCGGCAGCTGCCAGCTGCATCGGGTCGCCGATGTTCTTGGGCGGCGGCTTGTCCCCGCAGCCGAGGACCCATGAAAGGAGAAGAGCCGTCACGCGCCCCCGCTAATCGCCTTCGACGAGGAGCGCCCGTGCCTCCTCCGAGCCGAGCAGGGCGGCCTCGCGGAGATACTCGAGCGCCAGCTCGTCTTCGCCCAGGGCTGCGCGCACCTCTGCGAGCTCGAGGTAGAGCACGGCGGCCTTTGGATCGAAGAGGATGGCGCGCTTGTACTCGGCCGCCGCGAGCGAGAGCTCTCCCCGCTCGCGGTGCATGTTGGCGCGGATGTAGTGGGCTCGGGCCACGTGGTTGTAACGAACAGCCTGCTCCACTTCTTCGACCACCGGCGCTGGCGGCGTCTTCTGAAAGCAGGCCAGAAGCCAGATCAAAGGTCGCGGGCCCAGAGACCGGCGGCGGCACGCTTGACCGGCAGCCAGGCCGCCAGCGCGCAAGCCCCGATGCTCGCCGAATACAGCAGGGCCGAGATCGCCAGCTCGCGGTTGGTCAGCGAGGCCCCCTCCAGGTCCGCCTTCAACAGGTACCAGACCGGCATGGCCTCCAGCGCGACCACCAGGGCGACGAACACCAGCGCCGTGATCATGAAGAGGATGGCGCCAGGCCCCGCCGCCGCGCGGGCCACGTTGTCCGCCTTGAAGTCCGGGTAGGTCGCGCCGACCCCCACCGCGATGCCCGAGATGCCGAGGGACAACAGCAGCACGCTGGCTGCGCCGACGCACGTGAGCTCCACAGGCGACTCCAGGATCACGTTGCTGGCGACGACCAGGATCTCTCCGACCAGCAACATCGGAAGCCAGCCAGGGAAGGCCTTCGTCCAGATGTACCTGACCGGCTCGATGGGGGCGGTGCGGATGATCCAGAAGGCGCGGCCCTCGCCCGAGATCGAGGCGAACTGGAAGCGCACGGCGATGGCGGCCATGACGAAGCCGGCCATGCCGAGGTTGAGGAAGGCCAGGGCGTTCTTGAAGGCCTGGGCGTAGGCCCCCCTGATGAAGTCCAGCGGCAGGGCCTGGACCGAGAACAGGTAGATGACCACCAGCGACACGAGCAGGAAGACCTGGCTCCACTGGGCCGGGTCCCGCACGAAGACCTTTGCGTCCTTGATGAGCAGCGTCGCCTGCTGTCCTGGCAGCCTCCGGGTGAGGACCTTGAGCGCCCGGTCGAAGCCCCCGGCCTTCGCCAACCGAGCCCGCGTCGCCTCCTGGGCGCGTGTCCAACCGTCCGCCCACAGCCGCATGGTGATCCAGCGGGAGAGCCCGGTGAAGCCGATGGCCCCGCTGAGCAGGAGCACCAGCTGGTCCCAGGGAAAGGGCCGGCCCTGGAGCGTGGCCCCGAGCACGTCCCCGGCCCAGCGCGGGGGGACCAACAGCGGCATCGGGTTCTGCAGGGTCGCCACGTAGGCGGCGAGGCTCTCGAAGTCCTGGGCGTTGAGCAGGCGCTCCGGCTGCATGACGCGCAGCAGGATGAAGATCGACACGATGAAGAGGATGCCGAGGACCGCCAGGACCTCTTTGGTCCTCCTGGCGGAGAAGCCGTTGACCAGCAAGGAAGACACGACGGCGCCTGCCGCCGCCGGGATCAGCAGGAAGGACGGGATCACGACCAGGAGCGACGCGTAGTAGGGCCAGCCAGCGTTCGCCGCGAGGCCAAAGGCCAGGAAGACCGGCACCCCGAACATGCCCATCATCCAGCTGGACTGACCGAGCGTGTCCACCAGGCGGGTGTAGAAGAAGGTCTCGCGGGACACGGGCAGGCTCAACAGCAGCTCGAGATCCTCTGAGAGGTAGAAGCTCGACAGAGCCGTCACGACGTTCGAGAACATCAGCATCGAGAACAGCGCGAGCAACAAGAGCTCGAGCAGCTTGCGCGTGATCAGCGGGCCGAAGACCTCGACCTGGTAGAAGAGCTCCGCGACGTAGCCCAGACCGAAGAAGAGCCCGAGCCAGAAGACGACACCGCCGATGCCGAAGAGCGTGTAGGCGAACTTCTGGCGGTTGTCCGCTTTGCGCCAGCGGTTCAGGAGTCCGGTGATCCTGGGTCGCAGCAGGGCCTGCGGTGTGACCCTCAGGGCTCCCACGGCTCGGCCATGTCCTTCTCGCCTTCCTCGACGGTCTTGCGCACGTAGTAGCGAAGGAGCTTGTTCCGCTCCGCGCCGTTGACGAGCGCCCGGAGGTCCTCGTAGAGCGCCGGGTCCTGCGCGAGCATGCCGAGGGTGCCGTCGCCCTCCTCGATGCCCTCGCTGATGTCGCGGAGGTTGGCGGCGGTGATCTTGAGATCCTCGACCAGCTGGGCCTTGTCCGGGTCGTAGATGAGAGCGTGGATCACCGAGTCCTCGTTCTCGATGTCCCCGACGATCTTCTCCAGCGCAGCCGCGAGGTCGCCCAGCTGGATGGCGAGCTTCTCGCCCTCGTCGCCGTAGATGAGCTCGTTGGCGAGGCCCTCTCCGGTCCGGACCTCCTCTGTGATCTCGGCGAGGTCCGAGGTGCCGTGCTCGAGGTTGGTGGCCGTGCGGTTGAGCTTCCGCGTGAGGGAGTCGTCGTAGACCAGCGCGTGGATGAGCCCGTTGCCGGACTCGGCCTCGTTGAGGATGTTCTCTACGCTGGCCACGACGTTGGCCACGGATGCCTTCGTGGCCTCGTCGTCGTCGCCGAGGGCGAGGTTGATCTTGTGGGAGATGTCCTGGAGATCTGCGAGGACCTCGTTGGCGATCTTCTGGTACTCGACCAGCGGGACGTTCTCCGTGACGGAGAGCCAGCCCTCGGCCAAAAGGATCTCCTCCTCGACCGAGCCGACCGAGATGGAGATGTACTTGTCCCCGAGCATGCCCTCCGTCTCGATGCGGGCGACCGAGTCGGCGCGGATGCGGGCCTGGTAGGACTCGAAGACGGAGAGCTCGACAAAGATCTCCTTCACGCCGATGTCTTCCGAGAACGAGATCGACTTCACCTCGCCCACGTCGAAGCCGCCGAGCCTGACCACGGCGCCCTCGCGCAGGCCGGCCACGTCGTTGAACTTGGTGTTCAGCGTGTAGCGGTCCTCGAAGAGCTCTGAGCTGCCGCCGAGCATGAAGACGGCGAGTCCACCGAGAAGCACGGCGCCGAACACGAAGAGACCGACCTTCAGGTCTTTGCGTGGGTCGCGCTCCATCCGTCTCCTGCAGTGTCTGAATCCTATCCCGGAGCCCGCTACACTGCGCGCCCATGCGCCGTGTCCTGCTCTCTGCCGTGGCCCTCTGCGCCCTCGCGGTCGTCTCGGCCGAGCGCCGGATTCCGGCGCCTACACCTGGTCCTTTCGGTGGACTCGAGGAGTTCATTGCGTCGAAGGGGGACCAGAAGGCCCGGCGAAAGGCCTGGTTCGCCGAGATGCGTCGGGCGCCCCCCGGGGTGGACGTGGACGCTGTCGAGGAGCACAACGGGCTCGATCAGATCGCCCGGCGCAACGGGCTCGCGGAGGCCCCACCGAGCACCGAGGGCAGCTGGGTCGAGCGGGGCAGCGACAACCAGGCAGGGCGCATGCACGTCGCTCGGGTCACGGCAGACGGCACGAAGCTCTACGCGGGCTCGAGCCGGGGAGGCGTCTGGAAGAGCGATCCCGACGGCACCAGCTGGGAGCCGATCGGCGACAACCTCTACGGCGGCGCGCACTGGCTCGAGGTCCTGGAGACCGACTCCGGCCGGCGGGTCGTGGCCGCCACCGACGGCGGGCTCATCCACCACAGCGACGACGAGGGTGTCACGTGGGTGGCCCCCAGCGGCCAGCCCGAGGCCATGAGCTGGATCCACCGCCTGCTGATGACCAGCGACGGCTCCCAGACGCTCTACGTCGTGCTCGACGCCAGCCGGATGTACCGCTCGGCGGACGCCGGCTCGACCTTCGTCCAGCGGAAGCTCGTGGACCACGACTACTGGGGCAGCCTCAACGCCGGCGTCGTCGACGCCGAGCTGGTCGCCTACGGCGGTATCGAGCTCCACGTGAGCCGCGACGGCGGGCAGAGCGCCTCGAAGAAGAACAACTGGTGGGCCTACTACACGGCCTACGGCGGCGACGAGGACATCTACCTCCACGCAGACATCATGGGCATCGACGTGCGGCCAGAGGGTGACGGCGAGGTCTGGTACGTCGACACCGACGGTGGCCTCTACACCTCGACGGACTCGCTCGCGACGGTCCACAACCTCTCTCTGGATGGGCTGCGGGCCAGCCAGTACTACGACGTGCACACGAGCTGGAACAACCCGGACCGGGTCCTCGCCGGAGCCCAGGACCAGGGCTGGCAGGTGACGGCCTATGCCACCCAGGACGCCGACGAGCCCTTGGAGTTCTACCAGCTGGTCTCAGGCGACTACGGCCACATCACCTCGGGCGACAACAGCCACGATCTCGTCTACACGACCTACCCGGGCTTCGTGCTCATCCAACACGACGAGGACAACCCCTGGACCGAGGGCGTGAGCTTCCCGGCGGATGAGTCCTATGTGCCCTGGATTCCGCCGGTGCTTGCCGATCCCCTGGAGCCCACGGCCTTCTTCTTCCCCGCCACGCGGCTCTACCGCGCCACCGAGGACAGCGGCTGGACCTACGAGGCCTACAGCCCGGACTTCCAGCTGGCCGACGGCGAGATGGTGAGGTCGGCAAGGGTCACGTCGTAGGCGCCGTCGCTGTCGGCGTCTGCATACCAGGTGGTGGCGGTGGACAGATCGACGCTGTCGTCGTCCGCGTCGGTCAGTGAGTCACAGTCGTTGTCGACGCCGTCGCAGACCTCGCTGGCGTCTGGGTAGACCTCGGAGTTGTCGTCGTCGACGTAGAACCAGGTCATGACGCCCTCGTCAGTGTCCCCGTCGCAGTCGTCGTCGAGGCCGTTGCAGACCTCTGTCGCGTCGGGGTTGACGCCCTCGTCCGTGTCGTCGCAGTCGTCGCCGTCGGCCTAGCCGTCGCCGTCCTCGTCGTCGATCTCGCCGGCGGTGTCGACGGCGCTGTCGTCGGTGGTGGAGGGGCGAGACTTGTTGCAGGCGAAGGTCAGCAGAAGCGTCAGCATGGCGCCAAGGTAACTGGCGCCCATGGCGCCTCGCTCGCGGCCTCAGGTGGGCAGCTTGTGGATGCGCAGGACTGACTCCTCCGCGGGAACGCCGACCCGCAGGGGGAAGCCGTAGTGGCCGTTTCCGCGGTGGACGTAGAGGCGGTTGGTGCCGAGGCCCCAGAAACCGTGGTCCGGCACGGCTCGGAGGCCGCTCAGGATCGTCCAGTCGAGGCCAAGGTCCAACAGCCCCAGCTGGCCGCCGTGAGTGTGGCCGGAGAGCACGAGGTCGCCTTCACCCTCTGGCAACAGGGGGAAGGCCGAGGGGTCGTGCAGGAGCAGGATGCGGAGGGCGCCGGGCACCCGGGGGTTGGCTGCGCAGACCTCTCTCAGGTGTTGCTCGCGGCCCCGCCAGACGTGATCGACGCCGACGATCTGCACCCAGCCTGCCTCTGTGTCGACGATGACGGACTCGTCCCTCAAGAGGCGGATCCCGTTGGCCTCGAGACCAGCGCGGACCTCGTCCGGGGCCTCGTGGTCGTGGTTGCCCATGGAGGCGAACACGGTGCCCTCGAGCGCGCCGAGGGGCTCCAGGGCGCGGGCGAGGGTTCCGGGTGTCGAGTTGGACTCCATCGTCAGGTAGTCCCCGGTCAACAGCACGAGATCCGGGCGGCGCTCGACCGCCCGCTCGCAGATGGCGTGGAGGCGCTCGGCCGACATGAAGGGGCCGAGGTGGGGGTCGCTGATCTGGACGATGGCGAGGCTCGAGGGCAGACGCTGCACACCGACGGCGATGCGGGCGAGGTCGGAGACCGGGCGGCCGTCGAGGACCAGGTCGATGTCCTCGACGCGGGCCGAGAGCGACTTCGCCGCAGAGAGCAGGGCGACGAGCAGGGGCAACCAGGCGAACCAGGGGTCGAAGCCGAAGACCAGCGCGAGGGCCCATGGGATGCCCAGGAAGCTGGCGGCGACGAAGGCGTTCGCGGGAACGCTCACCAGCCCCCGGTAGGGCACGGAGCGCATCCGTGGCTTCGACAGCAACAGAAAGTGGACGATCGTCACGATCTGTAGAGCGACGGCGAGGGGCCTCAGCCAGCCGAGGGCGGAGAAGACGATGACGCTGCTGCAGGCGTGGACCCCGAGGGTGAAGGTGGCGAAGAGGCCGAATGGCAGGCCGCGGGTGTAGAAGGCGCGGCCGACGGCGAGCGCGAGACCGGCGAAGGTCAAGAGCGCGAAGAGCCAGGCGGGGTCTGGTATTTCAGGCATGCAGCTTGCACCCGAGGTGCGGGTCTTGATTGCACCCAGCTTGGCACGCGCCATAGGAGCGACAAGCCGTGAGCCGCCGAATTGGAATCGCCGCGCTGATCTGGGGGACCTCGGTCCTTTTGAGCCGGGTCATCGGTGTCGTGCGCGAGGCGGTGATCGGGCGGGTGCTCGGGGGCGGGGGCGAGGCGGACGTCTACTGGTCGGCTTTCGTTCTGCCGGACTTCCTCAACTACCTGCTGGCGGGCGGGGCGCTGACCATCGTCTTCATCCCGATCTTCAGCCGCTACCTGAGCGAGGGGGACGAGGACGGAGGATGGCGGGCGTTCTCGCGCATCGCGAACTTCGTGGTGCTGGTCCTGGGGCTGGCGACCGCAGGGCTGTGGGTGGCGGCGCCGCAGTTGGTGCCGCTGGTCGCCCCGGGCTTCTCTGAAGAGCAGCTGGTCGAGCTCACGCGGCTCACCCGCATCGTCCTGCCGGCGCAGGTCTTCCACGTGGTGGGGGGGCTGCTGTCGGCGGTCCTGCAGGCAAAGGATCGACACGTCGAGGCCGCCTTCGCGAACATCGGCTACACGGGCTGCATCGTCGGCATGGGGCTGGTCTTCGGCCCGACCTGGGGGGCCGAGGCCTTCGCCTGGGGTGTCCTGGTCGGCAGCGCCGTCGGGCCCTTCGGGCTCCCGCTGATCGGCTGCCTGCGTACCCGGCTGGGCTGGAGGCTCGGGCTGTCGCTCTCGGATCCCGACTTCCGCCGGTACCTCTGGCTGTCGGTGCCCATCATGCTCGGCTTCAGCATCATGGTGGTCGATGACTGGCTGCTCAAGCGCTACGGCAGCCTCGTCGAGGAGGGCGTGGTCAGCCGGCTGCAGTACGCCAAGACGCTGATGAAGGTGCCGATGGGGGTCTTCGGGCTGGCGACTGGCACGGCGGCCTACCCGACCCTGGCTCGGCTGATGGGTGAGGGCAAGAGGGTCGAGGCCTACGAGACCCTGGTCCGGGCCTGCCGCTTGATGCTGGTCCTGGCCTTCGCGTCCCAGGCGGCCTTCAGCGTCGCTGGCGCAGAGGTCGCAGAGGTCATCTGGGGCACGACGCGCTTCACGGGGGCGGAGCTCGAGGAGATCGGCCTCTACACGGCCTTGTTCTGCCTGTCGCTCGGGGCCTGGTCGGCGGCCACGCTGATCGCCCGAGGCTTCTACGCGAACCAGAACACCTGGGTGCCGACAGTGGTCGGGAGCGTGGTGGTGCTGTTGTTCTGGCCCTTGTACCGGTGGCTCGGGGCCATCCACGGCGGGATGGGCCTGGCGCTGGCGTCGTCCCTGGCCGTCGGCACCTACGTGACGGTGCTGGCTGTGCTCCTTCGCCGGCGCATGGCAGGGGCGGAGTCGCCGCGTATCGGGTCACTGGTGCTGCGCATGATCCCCGCGGTGGCGCTGGCGGTGGTAGCAGGGCGGGCGCTGGACGGCGTGATGGCGATGCCGGCCTTGGTGCAGGGGGCCATCACGGGCTCGGTGGCGCTGGTCTCGACCCTGGTGCTCGCGCGGCTCTTCGGGGTGCCAGAGGTCGCCGAGGTGGTGGGGTTGGTGGGTCGCAAGGTGAGGAGTCGCTTGGGGCGCTGAGGGCGTGCGGTTTTCTGGGGGGTGGTCGCGCCCCCAGCCGCTCGATCAGCCAGGGCCGGGGCTTCGTCCAGCTGGAAACGGCGGCGGCGTGACACTCGATGGGCGACCTGGTTCCAGGAATATCAGGCTGCGGTGAAAGCTCCAGGATCGACGTGGCGTTCCATCGGCCCAACCCGAACCCATGGAGACACCATGACCCTTCTGACCATCCTGACCGCCTGCAACACCTCCAACCCCGTCGAGGGCATCTGGGTCTTCACCGCGAGCCCCGACGGACTCCAGACGAAGACCGACGCCACCTGTGAAGAGAACTTCCACTACGCACACTGTCCCGCCTCGGAGGAGATCGTAGACAGCGAGTGGACGGGGACGACCGACACGGTCGTAGACGACGACCCCTTCATCGCCCAGATCACGGGCCAGGCCCCCGGCGAGGCCTACCTCTTCGTGAACGGCCAGATCATGGAGGGCGAGAAGAACGACAAGGGCAAGTGGGTCTTCACTGTCACCGATCTGGTCGAGATCGAGGACTACAACGAGCACGAGTCCGGCTACCACAACAGCGAATACCAGCGCGACACGCGAACGCTGAAGCTCATCGTCAGCCAGGAAGGCAACACCCTCGACGGTCACCTCGAGGAGACCTGGAGGACCGAGGCCTCCTGGACCGTGTCCGACGAGTGGGACGCGGCTGATGTCGGCTACTACACCTCCACGGTGCCCGCGAGCAGCTACCTCGCAGGTGACGAGCCCTGGTCGACCCCCGAAGACGACGACTGCGAGGGGCCGGACTGCTACCTCGGCATCATGAGCACGATCTCCCATCGTGTCCCGGTCTTCGGTCAGCTCACGGACCTCGACAAGGGAGAGGACTTCGAGGGTGTCGACGGCTACGGCGACTGGGAATGGCAGATGGAAGTTTCCGCCGACGAGTAGTCTCACCAACCTGTCCCAAGGGGGGGGTGAGGAGGAATCGATGCTGCTTCTCACCGGATGCGCAACCCTGCAGGGACTCCAGGCCAACCTGGGCCTGGTCCCCTTCAAGAACCTCGAGGTCGTCGAACTCCGCGCCGAGCTGGTCGGCCAGGACGCGGTCTGCCCCGGCATGGCCGCGCCGGTGTCCGTTACCGCGGTCACTGCCGACGTAGAGCAGGTCTACAAGAGGGACCACCCGCCGTCCGCGATGAGGACCTGCCCCGTGATCCAGCTCGCCTGGGGCAGGAGCAGGAGTTCGACTGCCTTGGCGATGTCCTCTGGCTCGCCGACGCGGCCCAGGGGGGTGTAGTGGTTGGCCGCTTCGACCATGGCGTCCCGGTCGGGGAAGTAGTTCAGCGCGTCCGTGTCCACGAGGCCGCCGCAGACCGTATTGACGCGGATCCGCCTGGGTGCGAGCTCCACCGCCAGCTGGCGGGTGAGTGCCTCCAGCGCCCCCTTCGCCGCGCCCATGGCCGCGTAGCCGGGCACGTGCTTGCGAGAGCCCAGCGAGGAGAGCCCGACCATGGCGCCGCCGTCGACCAGCCGCTCTCCGACCATCTTCGTGAGCAGCCAGAAGGGCTTCGCCGAGGACTCCAGGGTGAGGTCCCACTGGTTCGGTCGGATCTGGTCGTAGGGCTTGAGCACCCCGATCGCCGCGTTGTGGACGAGCACGTCGTAGCGCTCCAAGGTCGCGGCGAGTCGGGCGAGGTTCTTCGGGTCCCGCACGTTTGCCTGCACCACGATCGCCTGGCCGCCTGCCTCGCGCACGAGCTCCGCGGTCTCTTGGGCCTTGTCCTCGTTCACGAGGAAGTTCACGACGATCGTGCCGCCGTGTCGGGCGAGGCGGACCGCGATGGCGCGGCCGATGCCCCGTGAGCTGCCGGTGACGATGGCGTCCATGGGGCCCTACTACTCGATCCGGGGCTTCCACGTGGCCGAGAGCCAGAAACGGTAGTCCTCGAGCCTGCCGCACGGGGTGGGAGATGGGCCGGAGGCGTACTCGAGCTGGCAGCCGATCCCGGTGTCGAGGTCCAGGCTCGGTCGCATGTCCATGGGGATCGGCGGTGACTCTTCCCGCACGCCGACACCCACGAAGGAGACCGCGTCGCCGTCGTCGAGGTCCACGTGACGCTCGCCGAAGAGGCTGACGGCGACTGGGGTCACGAGCTCCACCCGAGTCACCTGGTGGCGGCTGGCGACCAGGGAGCCCTTCGGCAGACCGGGGACGAAGAGGAGCTGGGAGGCGGTGCCGCCGAGCAGGGAGCTCCGGTTCGTGCCCCCTACCTGGAACGGAGATCCGCCCGAGGAACCCACTCCAGCGCTTCCGACGAGCCCGACGCCCCACACCCCACCGCCGAGAGAGGCGCGCAGATCCCAGAGCCCGCCCGCTTCCTGACCACCTTGGGCGTGCAGGTCGAGCCCGCCTCGCGCGAATCCGGGGCCGAACCACTGCTCGTGGCCCGCGCCGCCCCGGATGAAGCCGACCGCGTCGCCTTGATCCCGTGTCCACGCTCCCACTTCGGCCCAGCCCACGCCGCCGTCCCAGCGCTCGTCCCGGGCGACCGAGAGCAGCAACAGCGCGTGCCGATCATCCTTCAGGCCGTCGAAGGCGACTCCGGCCCCGAGTCGCACCGGGAACCAGTGGTTCGCCATGAACAAGGAGCCCCCCGGCAGCCCGTCGCCGTCGGCGGTCACCCAGCCGATCAGCTCGGCGCGGCCTGCCCGATCGGAGACGTGGAAGCCCAGGTCCGCGGACCAGCTGGTGTGGTCGAAGGCCGCCCCAGCCAGGGGGGCCAGGTAGGGCAGCCCAGGGGCGTACCGGCCCGGGGTCACCGCCTCCTTCTCCGGCGGCGGTGGCGGCTCGTCCATGGCGTCGATGAGCACCGGCGACCGCTCGCGGCCCTCGAGGGCGACCCGGTGGAGGTCGAGGCCGTCGGGGTGCATGGAGAGGAAGAAGAGCCCGCTCCCGTCACGCTCTGCTGCTGGAGCGAAGGCGCCGGTGACGCGCTTGACGACGACCTCGGTCGCGCCCCCGTCGAGGGGAACACTCCAGATCTCGTCGCCGATGCTGACGTAGACGGACTGGCCATCGGGGGCCCACTCGGGGCTGGTGGGCGTGACGCCGAGGGGGAGCTCCAGCTCCCGCTCCTCGCCGCTGTCGAGGTCCCGGTGGATGAGCCGCCAGCCGCCGGTCGCGTCGTCGAGGAGGTAGACGATGGACTCGCCGTCGGGATCGAAGCGGGGGGCGTCGTGGACGACGTCGGCGCGTGGCTCCGTGAGTTCGGTGACCGCGCCGGTCTTCAGGTCGACCTCGACCAGCTGGGAGCTGCCCCAGCGGGTGCGCACGCCGACCGCCGACCGGAGGTTCGGGTGGGGGTCGGCGTAGATCACGGCCGCGTCGGTGGTCACCCGCCGCTCGCCTCGGCCGGGGGTCCACAGGAAGAGATCCGGCACGTAGTTGCCGCCCTCGTCCAGCCACCAGCTGGTGAACAACAGGTCGTCGCCGACCCAGCGAGGGAAGTTCGCGGCCCGATCCGGGCGGGCTCGCCGGTACTCGACCTCTGCGTGGAAGTGCCTCGGCGGCTCGAGCAGGATGTCGTCCGGGTCCTCCTCGAGACGCCCGGCGTCGGCCTCTTCCCACTCCTCTCGGGCCTCTTCGTCCTCGGCCAGTGACATGACGGTCAGCCGCGGGGCCAGTCCGGACTCGTCGACGAACGCGATGCGCTTGCCATCACGGGAGAGCGTCGGGGCGCTGGTCGTGCCCTCCAGCTCGAGCCACACGCTGTCCTCGAGGGGCTCGCCCCAGACCTCGGGCCAGACGGCGCCGAAGGTCACCCAGGCAGTGAAGTGCTGGTACAGCGTCGCCGGATCCTCGCCGTAGACCGCCTCGAAGGCCTCGTCGAAGTCGCGGGAGTCCTTTGCGCTCATGGCGACCCACAGCTGGCGCACGCTGTCCTGACCGTAGGTCGCCTCCAGCCACTCGAGGTAGGCGCTGCCGATGAGGTAGGCGTACCCCCGGCCCTGCCACCGATTGGAGAAGTCCAGCTCGTCGTAGGTCGGGAACACGCCATAGCGGGCAAGGGTCGCGAGGAAGACCTGGCGGCCCCTGGAGTTCGGGCGACCCCAGCCGGTCAGGCGCCCCTCGATCACCGTCGCGTAGCCCTCTGCCACCCAGCGTGGGGACTTCCTCGACAGCGGGCCATAGCCGATGGTCCAGTAGGCCAGCCCGTCGAAGACCGGGTGGCGCGAGGGGATCAGCAAGTGGACCTGGTGGGCGTCCTCGTGCACGACGAGGTCCTCGCTCCAGCTGCGATAGTGGCCGAGCCCGGAGTGAGCCGGAGGGGGCGAGGCATAGAGGCCCATGCGGGGTCGGCGCAGGCTCGGCAGCGCCCAGCCGTTGGACTGGACGTAGGGATCCATGACGACGACGTCGATGATCTGTGGTGGCGCGTAGCCGATCTCCTCGGATGTCCTGGCGCGGATGTCGTCCATCTGGGAGGCCGTCTGGAGCGCCCATGCTTCGGCCTGCAGCGGGTAGTGCAGGCGGTAGTGATCGGTCTCGACGGTCCTCCATTCATCGGAGGAGTTCTGGGCCAGCGCGACGGAGATCAACCACATGCAGGGGATCCTACGTGGTTGTCAGGACGTGGCCGGTGTACACCTAGGTCCCGACAGCGGAGAGACTGCATGCCCGAGCGTGACTTCGACAAGGCAGCCGAGAGCGTCCGCAAGTGGACGGAGGAGGCGGGGAAGAAGCTGGGGGAGTGGTCCGAGAAGACCCGCAAGAAGACCGCCGCGCGCGCCGAGAAGGCCCAGGAATGGGCCAGCGACAACATGAAGGTCGAGATCGACCCCGACCACCTGGACGAGTCGCTGGAGAACCTTGGCGAGAAGCTGCGCTCGATCTACGACCAGGGCAGGTACACCAAGATCCGCCTGAAGTTCCGGGGCAAGCAGATCGGGCCCGACATCCCGCTGGGGCTCGTCGTCGCAGGAGAGGTCGCCACCGTCTTCTGGACCGGGCCGCTGGTGCTCGTCGTCACCAACCTGGGCATCAAGGCGGTCATCGACATCGAGATCGTGCACGAGGCCAGCAACAAGGTGCGCGAGGGGCTCGACTACTGGCAGGACGGCGAGGTCGAGCTGGCAGAGGACAAGTACCGCGAGGCCCTGCGCATGAAGCCGGGGGACACGGCGGCCCACTACAACCTGGGCGTCGTCTGCCGCGTCACGGGGCGAAAGGAGGAGGCGCGCGAGCAGTTCCTCGCCGCCGCAGAGGACGAGGAGCACGACGACGGGCGGCGGGCTCGAGAGGCCCTCGGGCGCATGGAGAAGCGGGGCGAAGCTCAGGACTCCTGAGGCGTCAGCGGCGCTCGCGCGACGGGCTCGAAGCCGAGCTGGCGGGCGCTCTGCAGGATGATCTCGAAGTCGTGGGAGATCGTCGCCCCGGCCATCTGGGTGACCTCGTCCTCGGTGGGCAGGTCGAAGTCGTCGGCGCCGTACAGCAGCCCGAGCATGGCGTCGGCGTTGCGGGTGAGCACGCTGGTCCGGATGTGCTCGATGTTGTCGAGGTAGACGCGGCAGACGGCGAGCCAGCGCAGGTACTCCGACAGCGGGACCTCCTCGCCAGCGAGGTCGGTGTTGTGGGGCTTGTAGGTCCAGCACAGGAAGCTCGGAAGGACTCCGAGCTCGTCCTGGAAGTCCCTGAGTCGCTCGAGGTGGTTCATGCGCTCGTCGAGGGTCTCGTCGAAGCCGATGACCATGGTCGCGGTCGTGCCGACGCCGTTTCGGATCAGGGCGCGCTGGGCCTCGTAGAAGTCGTCGACCTTGTACTTGGCCGGGCTGTGTCGGAGGCGGAAGGCGTCGTCGAGCACCTCTGCCCCGCCGCCGGTGATCCAGCGCGTTCCGGCCTGGTGGAAGCGACGGGCGGACTCGTCGTAGTCGAGGCCCTGTCGCTTGGTCACGAACATGAACTCGGCGACGGTCATCTCGTAGAACTCGACGTCGGGGTAGCGGGCCCGGACCGTGCGGAAGAGCTCTGTGTAGTGCTCGATATGCAGATCCGGATGGAAGCCGCCGTTGAAGCCGACCAGGGTGCCGCCGTGAGCGACGAGCGCCTCGATCTTCGCGCAGACCTGCTCGGTGGACAGGAGGTAGCTCTCCGGGTCGCCGGGGAAACGGTAGAAGGCGCAGTAGTCGCAGCGGGCGACGCAGACGTTCGTGTAGTTGACGATGGCCATCTTCAGGTAGGTGGCTCGTCTCGGAGGGTGGAAGCGGGCTCGGACGGTGCCGGCGAGCTCCTTCAGCAGGGCGTCGTCGGCCTCCTGGTAGAGCCAGGTCGCCAACTCCCGCGAGATGCGTCCGCCGGAGGACACGGTGGAGCGGATGTGCTCGCGCATGAGGCGATCTAACCTGCGGCATGCTGTGGGCCCTGTTGGCGTGTCGACCCGCCACGATCGTGGACTCGGAGGCCCTGGGGCTCCGGCTCGTCTGGGCCGATCTCCACGCCCACACCAACCTCTCCATGGACGGCTGCGAGGCCAACGGCGAGGGCTGCGTGTCCCGCGAGCCGGGCATGCCCGCGGCGGACGTGCTCGATACGGCGCTTCAGAACGGGCTGTCGGTGCTTGCCCTGACCGACCACGCGGAGTTCTCCACCTACACCGACCTGTCCACCGGGGTGGGCCACGAGATCTGGCCTCGGACCTTGGAGATCATCCAGTCGGCGCCAGATGGGCTCGTCGTCTTCCCCGGCTACGAGTGGACCGCCCACTGCGTCGACGCCCAGGGCATCCACCGCACGGTGGTCTTCGAGTCCCCAGGGGCTTGCGAGGAGCTGCGCGTGCCCAGCTGCCAGCTGGTCGGACAGAAGGACGAGCTCGGCCTGGAGGTCTACGGGGAGAACCCCAACGAGCCGGCTGGCAACACCGACAAGCTCTACTCGCGACTGGCAGAGGTCGAGGCCTGCTCGACCCGCTGGCTGTCCTTCGTCCACCACTCGGCCATGACGACCCCGGCGTCGGTGGACTGGGGTCACGCCGCGGGCCCAGAGGACGAGGTGCTGTTGGAGGTCCACAGCGAGCACGGCAGCTCCGAGTGCCGCGACCCGCTCTCCGAGGGCTGCGCCTGGGGGCTCTCGGAGTTCCACGATGGCTCGGGCAGCCTGCAGGCGGCGCTGGCAGCCGGACAGCGACCGGGCTTGCTGGCTGGTACGGACTCCCACGACGCCCGACCCGGGTCCCTGAGCGACGGCCCGGGTCCCAGCGGTCTGTACGTGGACATGGACTCGGACGGCCTGCTGGAGACGGCCTTGCCACACCCCTTCGCGGGCGGTGTCACGGGGATCTGGGTGGAGTCGCTGGAGCGAGAAGAGGTCTTCGACGCCCTGCTCGACAAGCGCACCATCGCTGCCTCGTGGCCGATGGAGATCACGGCGCTGGCGGGTGAAGAGCTGCCAGGCCGCGCCTTGGAGATCGGCCAGTGGCCGCTGACGGTCTCGGTCTCCGGGGTGGACGACTGGACCTGGGAGCTGGTGTCGGCGAGCGGGACGGTGGAGGAGGAGCCGGAGTCGATGACCCTGGCCTCGACAGACGTGTTCTACCTGCGGATCCGAGCGTCGGTGGACGGGGTGGAGCAGCGCGCGTGGGCGTCGCCCTGGTGGGCGGAGTGAGTCGGATGGGCCGCGATCGCCAACGGCTGTGCTCGAGGCCTTGGAGCCGGGGTCGGCCAGCACCTTCTCACCCGTGGTCGGCACATCGACCGGCACTACGTCGAGGTCCGGGGAGAGGCCGACGACGAGGCCCAGACAGGGAGCAGGCCGAGGGCACGAAGGGGACTGGGACCAAGGCCGTGGTGTCCCAAGACTCGATCGTGGTTTCCGTCCATCATTCAGCGAAGTCGGGCGAGTTGTCGGCTGATGGCCGATCTCAGTGCGCGCCTACACGCGTATGGTCCTTGGGTTGAGGCCCGTAGCTCGCGACACAGTGGCAATTCCGCCGTATCCGAGGGCCCTGGACTCAGTGGCGGCCCACAGCCTTCGGGTACGCTCATCGAGCAACGACTCGAGGGCTTCGGCTTCATGGTTTCGTCTCATGCCAGGAAGATCACACGACCACGGAGAAACGCAAGCCGAATCAGAAAAAGTCAGGTGATTAATTCTATGCCAGTCCCTTAGATGATACTGATTGGTACTATTTGGATGAGGATGATTCGAAAGACCTGCAACGTGACCTTCAAAAAGAAATTGCCCAATGGCATAAGGACAAAAATTCTATTCCCTATTCGTCACTTTCCCCTTTAATTATCCCCATG